>Ga0335394_10000170_pt1 | contig 64307 bp, 46 predicted proteins | sample MAT03_FD_205741 | JGI IMG/M metagenome (GOLD analysis project Ga0335394, IMG submission 205741) | Freshwater microbial communities from Lake Fryxell liftoff mats and glacier meltwater in Antarctica - MAT-03 (spades assembly) (version 2) ... | reverse complement strand
ATTATTAAGAATGTTAGTTCTGGCAGGAGTAATATTTCCAGAAATATTAATTCCATAAAATGAGTTGCCTACTGCCGGCGTTATGTTTATTGCTGAAACACTGTTGGAGTTTATCGTTAATGTTCCCCCGAAGGCACCGGCAATATTATTTATAAACATAAAGCTTGGGGTACCAGATGTATTTGTGAAATATATGTTGAATGCTTGATTGCCATTTATATTAACATTGGCAGCTGCTCCCTCATTTACAATACAAAAATACCCGTTTGAAATGGAAGAGCAAGTGTTGTTAGTAACCGAATTATAATTGAGAGTCACAGTAGCAGCGTCGGCAAGCGCATTCACGACTCCTTGAAAAACACCTGTCGTCGCTGTGGTATAGCTGCAATTGGTTATCAGGTTACTTTCCATAGTTATAAAATTATTGGAAGGTGTTGCACCCGCAAGATTCAAAATTCCATAATGCATTGAGGTAGTACCCGATCCCTTAAGAGTTACCGTATTACTGCTAATGGTTACATCGGCAGATATGGCGGCACCTGAATAAATTCCGTAAAGCGCTGCCGGATGAGGAAGCCCTGAACCTGTGTTGCTGTTTATAGAATTGTTGGAAGCGTTTAAATTATACTGCGCAGAGGTCTTAATACCATAAGCCGCCTGACTTGCTGTTCCACCGCCAAAGTTTATAATCGTATTACTCGTTATTGACGAAATCCCTCCAATGTCATTGTCATAATCTGCTAATACGAAGGGGCTGGTAGCCGCGAAACCGATAATGGCAACTCCAATATTGCAATTCTGAATAAGGTTATTGTAAAAGTGATTAAATGAATTTGATCCTGAGGCATTTGTGATGGTGAGCGGAGTGGTATGAAAAGAAGGTAAAGCATTCACCACATCAATCCCTCTGGAGCCTTCCGAGGCAGGACCTGAACCGTTTACATTATTTATTCTTTTAAGTGTTATTACACAATTCTTAATCGTGTTCTGATGGCAGCCATTAGTAACACTGGATTTAAAATAGCCAAATCCAAATTCCATCGTGGAAGGATTATTTACATTTTGGTCCAATAGGCTAATGCCATCAACGGTTACGTAATCACATCCATAAAATTTCCAAATACCATCCTGAACTGCACTGGCCGGAGTTGCATAGCCACCTGAATACGCAGTAATTTGAGGATCAGCGCCTGTACCGCTTTTCTGAAATGTAATCGGGTTAGCAGCAGTTCCAGTAGCTAAGAGAACGTATCCGCCGACAGGCGCCGTTTCTACAAAACCCGCAGAGATCAGAATAGTAACCGGTCCGTTCACACCTTGGGTGTTAAGATCGGTTATTGCAGCTGCTAATGAAACATAACTTCCTGGAACGGAATAGGTGCCAGACATTTGCGATTTTAGAGATTGACTGAATAGAAGAAAGAGAACTAAAGTACGTAGGGTTGGGTTCATGTTAGAATGTTTTATTAAAGATAAAACTATTATTCCAGTGTATGTGCCGCAACGCAAAATTATATGCGTTTCTTTAACCTTGAACGTGTTTTCGATTTATTGGCGCTACCTTTTATTAGAACCCCTTGCCTTCGTTTTTAACATTTCAATTGAAGTTAAATTGTTTTACGTGGTGCCATAGTATACGCCAAACCGACCGATGCACCATCCCAAGGGTGCAAAACGAAATTACCTTTTCTTAGCACGTTGACCTTCTTTATTCCTAGTGTTGAGTAAACTAACACACCTGTTAATATAAAGTGTCCCATTATAACAATGGAAGAATGTCAAATATTTTTTATGAAATGTCTCACAAATGACTTCTACAAACAGTATCAAGAAAGTCATAAAAAACAGCAACGAAAAATACACGTGTTCCTGTCAGACAGGGAAACCCTCGTATCATTTAATATTCAAGTTGTTTATTAAAATTAAGCCTAATCGACGGCGAAATCTCCAAAGTTTAAATAACCTTAGAAAGACTGACGCAGCACTATTGCAGAATCAGTTTCAGCATATTCGTTTCCTTATCTCTAATTAAATGAATAATATAAATTCCCTTCGTAAGTTCATTAAAATCCAGTAAATTTTTTCCTGGTGTCACAGTGCACGAATGTACTATCTGGCCAAGACTATTATATACAATGATCTTATAGTCTTCATCCGTTTCTAAATAAACCTTTCCATCGGAAGGATTTGGATAAAGTGTTACCAGAGAAAGGCTATGTTTTGTAATACTCTGGCAAATCACTTCCGCTACTTGCAATGTTGAAGTAGATGAAAAACCGCAGGTATTTCCAACTTTAATAGTAATGTTGCCAGCCGCAGTAGCAAAAATACTTTTGGTAGTGCTCGTGCCAGACCAGCCAGATGGAAGAGTCTATATATAATTTTGAGCATTAGGAAGTGCTATTACCGAATAGGTTTCTGTTTGTCCGTTACAAAAGCTAGTGATTTCTGAAATTAATGAAGGGTCGGGAGTCTGGCACAGTTTCAGCATAAAGGCGTCGTAGTAAACGTTGCCGCCGAAGGCTGTAAGTACGTACGATCCGCTGTTTGGATTAAAATCGCAGGTGGTTTTAAAGCGGCCCGCTACGTGTATGTTGTTTGCACCATCTATTGAAATTGTTGTAGGCTCATCAGCATTCACGCTGCCTATTTGTTTTGCCCATACAAAATTGCCCGCCGAATTTAGCTTGGTAAAGTATATATCCGGCCAATAATAACCCGCACTATTTGCAGTCATAGTGAATGTTCCGGCACCCGGATCGAAATCAGCAGTTCCAAACTGTCCGGTGAAACAAATTCCATCATACGTGTCCAGGGCCATCGCTGCAATAGTAATACCTGAATACTCACGGACCCAATTAGGTGCTCCACTGCTATTAAACTCTGCTATAAACGAATTGATTAAGGTGCCACTGTTGAGTGCGAGCGTACCAGCGCCACTGTCAAAATCAACCAGGCCGGTAAAAGCACCTGCGCAGTAGAGGTTACTGTTAGTTCCGATTTCAAGTTCAGACATGTAATCCTGGCCTGCTGCACCCATTTGTTTCGCCCACAAAAAATTGCCAAGTGCATCCAGTTTACCAATTTACATGTCATTATTAGTACTGGTGCTTGTACTCAGGTTGCTCGTGGCTGAAGCCGGGTCGAAATCAAATGTGCCCGAAAAGCTTCCGCAAAAATAGACATCCCCAGAGGCATCCACATCAATTGAATTAATTCCACCTGCAGAATTGCCGGCAAATTGTTTTGCCCACGACAGGTTTCCTGTTGTACTTATTTTACTTACGAAAAAATCTGTGGTGGTAGCTGTAAAATTAAAAACCCCGGCACCTGGATCAACATCATATACGCCTGTGAACGAACCGCCGATATATAGATTACCAGATGGATCTGTAGAAACTATTGCAGTATTCTCGTTAAACGGACTACCCATACTTCCGCCCCAAATAAAATTGCCGTTACTGCTGCTTAATTTAATTACAGCCATGTCAAATCCTCCAATGGCTGCTACAGTGTATACGCCGGGCCCATGATCCAGATCTACAGTGCCATTAAACCGTCCAATAACGTACAAATCACCTGCTGCATCAAACGAAACCGCTTGTGGATAAAATGGAGGGGTAATGCTCCATAGAGGACTTCCACTGCTGCTATGTTTTGTAAGAGCGGCATCCATCCTGTAAACATTCCCGGCCTGGTCGCATGCTGAATAGCAGTTGTCGTTGGAGCTTCCGCCAAAGCGTTGTGCCCAAACAAAATTAGCGCCTTGTGCGGCACTAAGCAAACTTGTGAAAACAATAAAAAATGTTAGAAAAATTTTAAGCATCCGCATAAAAATGAGTTATTTTAACTTAAAGATAAAAAAAAGTGTTTTGTACATGCGTCTAAATTAATAAAGTAATTTAACAAGAACCGTTTGCTTGGTTTGCTTGTGTATGCCAAATATTTTTCAAACCTATCCTAAGCATCGCGCTTGGTTGTCTCTCACCAAGCAGTTTCACATCTATATTCGTAAAGCAGTAATCATGGCCACCTTATTCACAAAATCTGGCGACATTCTCTCACGACTCTTCTGCTAGCTCGCAAACAAGATCAATGCCAGTAAGAGCAATAACAAACACCTATCATATCCAACCTAAGTAAATAGATATCGCCTATACAAAGCCCATATATTAGCTACATAGTGTCTGTCCGAAAACTAGGTGTTTGGATGGAAAAATTCAGTTTCGAGGCGTGTTAAAAAAAATGATTGTGAGGTTTACTGGGGTAAATGAGCGATTATTTTTTTTGACACAACGACGAAAATGGAGTTTTCGGCCAAACACTACATATTCGCAATATATTACCATGAAAATTGCAGAGCAAATGCTAAACACTTTCTGCCATAATTCTTAAAAAGTAACCGAAACTAATTCAACGAAGCTTCATGCAGCACCACATACTTATTGTCGATGCCAATCATTTTTTTGAGGATGGTAATTTTATTACAATCGAATTCTCCTTTGTAATTAAATTGATTAAGAGAATATATGAGCTTGTTGTAATCGCTCGAAGGAATAGAACGCACAATAGGGATGTGCGGGGATATTTTACTGACCTTGCAGTTAAATTCGTCTATCAAAGATTTATTGACTGACTTAATAGGTGTCGGATTTTTTACTTTCAATACCAGCGATTTTTTAACATGACCGTGATGGTAGACATCCAAACCGTCGAGCTTCACCTTAAAACCTGCTACATTTTTTAAAGCTTGTGAAGTTTTGCGGATGATAAAATCATCCATACTATAATTTACGCGCCACTTGAATAAGGATAAATGCGGCACCGAAAAAAGATTATCCGGCGACAAATGAATGGAACTGTTTACAATCCGCTTGTAGAGCTTTACTTCCTTCTCCGTTTTCGGATCCGGTTGGATAAGGAAAAAATATTCAAACATTTCCTCATTAAACAAATTTAACTGAGCATTCATAATTCTAAATTTAAAATCCTTTTTATAAAAAGTGTTTTGATTTCCTTAACGGTAAAGCGATTTCTAATTCGCTTAATGGTCAAACCGGCTCTGATCTGCGTATCCGCGAAACAATCTCCGATTTGCGTATCCCTGAAGCGATCTTTTATCTGCTTAACCGTTAAGCGATCTTTGATCTGCTTAACCCTGAAGCGATCTTTGATCTGCTTCACGGTTAAGCCGCCTGCTTGTGAAGAATTCGACCTCCCAAAGGCAAATCCATTTCCAGTTGTTTTAAAGAAAGACGAATAGAATTAAAAGTATCTTTCATCTCGCTCATTTTATTTTCAAAAATAGCTTTTTGACGGTGTGTGAATTTTGCGGATAGGTATTCATTAAATAACCAACTTACACTTTCAATGGCGTCAATATGCCTTTCCACCTTTTTCATTGGCCGCAACAACTTTACAAGTTCTCTTGAATAAGCAAGGAATTGCACATAGGCATAAGCCCCGCCATGCTTGCTCTCATAGCTGATCCCTTCTATCATGCTGAAGTAGGTTTCAATTTTTGTCGGTGTTTTCATAGTATAAGTATTTAATCTTATACAAACCTACTACATAAAATAGTGAAGCTTTGCTACGATTTGTAGTATTAACAATAAATTATAGTTTCAGTGCCTTTTTCGACTTCCGTGAATTTCATGCGTACTAATCACAAATAAACCCACTGCATTGCCTTTTTCAGCAAAAGCTTTTTAATTTTACGCATGCAAAAACAACAACTCGGCAACTCGTCTCTCCTCGTAAATCCACTGGCTTTTGGTGGCAACGTATTTGGGTGGACCATCGAAGAAAAAAAATCATTTGAACTTCTGGATGCTTTTGTTGCGGAAGGATTTAACCTTGTGGATACGGCAGACGTTTATTCACGCTGGGCGCACGGCGAAGGTGGACAATCTGAAACCATCCTTGGCAACTGGATGAAGAAACGCGGCAAGCGCAAAGACCTTATCGTTGCAACTAAAGTAGGTAAGGACATGGGTAATGGCAAAACCGGACTTTCCAAAAAATACATTTTAAATGCAGTAAACGATTCACTTAAAAGACTTCAGACAGATTATATCGATCTGTATCAAAGTCACGATGACGATAAAAACACGCCGCTCGAAGAAACGCTCGACGCCTATCAGCAATTAATTAAGGAGGGGAAAGTAAGATACATTGGCGCATCAAACTATTCTGCTGTGCGGTTGCAGGAAGCATTAGACATCAGTAAAAAATTCAATTTACCGCGTTACGAAACCCTGCAGCCACATTACAACCTAGTGGAACGCAATTTATTTGAGGATGCGCTTGAAAAGGTTTGTCTTGATAACAAGCTTGGCGTCATTCCATACTATGCACTAGCATCTGGATTTTTGAGCGGGAAATACCGTTCAGAAAATGACACTGGACAGAGCACACGGGGAAAAGGCGCGTCAAAATACCTCAACGAAAAAGGATTTAAAGTTCTAAAAGCGCTGGACGAAATTTCCGTCAAACATAAAACAAAACCGGCAAGTGTGGCTTTAGCCTGGCTCATGGCGCGACCATCCATTAAAGCTCCCATTGCGAGTGCAACATCAGTAGATCAGTTAAAAGATTTGGTAAATGCAGCGCATTTAATTCTTGATCACCATGATCGTGAGCTCTTGAATGCAGCAAGTGCTTAAATTTGATGGAACAAATTCCCTATTAAAAAATGAGTCCCACCTAATGCAAGCCTTTTTTATTTTTATTCTGTAAAAAACTTTGTGTAATTTGTAAGTCCAAAATTAAACTAAACACTATGAAAAGATTCGCAACAGCCAACTGGCAGGGAACAGGTAAAGAAGGAAAAGGAAATTTAACTTCTCAAAGCACTGTTTTAAATAAAACTCAATACTCTTTTGGTTCGCGCTTTGAAGAAGGCGTTGGAACAAATCCTGAAGAACTTGTAGCAGCGGCGCATGCCGGTTGTTTTAGTATGAAGCTCAGCTTTAACCTAACAGCTGCGGGATTTCCGCCGGCCAACATTGACACCAAATGTGAGATCTCTTTAAACGATGGTGCAATCACAAATTCTAATTTAACCGTAAACGCAAAAGTTCCGGGCATTAGCAAAGAAAAATTTGACGAGCTTGTTGCCGATGCAAAAACTAATTGTCCTATCTCAAAACTTCTTAATACTGAAATTACTTACACTGCAAGCCTCGAAGGCTAATGCGAACTATCTTAAAGCAAAAATGCCTCTGAAAGTTCAGGGCATTTTTTATTTTTAGTATTCTGAAAATTAATTGTACTAGAAAGAAACGGTTCTTATGCGTCTTCCCTTACTTCTTGCGTATCGGGATTTAATAGCAATACCATAGGTTATATTTAGCGAAATATAGGAGTCAAGATTTTTTGGATTTCCTCTTGGAGCCTGATTTTCAGGAGTCACACCATCCGCCTTGTACCCATGCCAGCCATAATTTTTCTCGTAGTTTGCAGGCTGTCTTGTAAGTTCATCGTTTCTGTTAGAAAGATCGTAAGCAAGGCTGCTCAATTCACCAGGACTTTTATAAGTAGTAGAAACATCGTCCAGATAATCTGTTGTTGTATAACGCCAGTTAATTTCCATGCCGATGCGATGGGAGCGGCGACGTTTATTTAAAGTAACATAAAATCCAATACCCACTGGCACACAAAATCCAATTCTTGAATAGGCAGTACCCTCTGTTTCTATTGGCTGCAAGGCGACCCATTGACCTGCCTGATTTTTTGTTTTTGGATTATGCCTAAAAACACCAGCTCCAACAAAAACATAGGATGAGAAATAAATGTCTGTACGCGAATAAAAACCTATCGGTTTTTTAGAATCATAGAGCATTAAATGAAGAGTCGTTTCAAAATCGAAAATGTCGTTTCTGAAACTTAAATTTCTGTACCTTCTGGGTGCATAAATGGAGAGTTTATCATCACCCTCTATTCGTAAATAATTTAACGCAAGTCTCACAGCCATAAGCCGGTGAAACCGATAACGCATATACAAGCCTTCATTCCAGCGGGTTTTGGCCATCTTTAAATCCAACAGCCACGGCCGCGCCTTGGTAGAACGGCCACCAATCTCTCCCAAATAATTGGAAATGCCTGTTAATGCACCAAACTCCATTTTATATCCTCTCTGCCCTTTATATAAGGCAGACGATATCAAAACAAAAGCAATAACCAGAGTAAAATGCTTATTACGATTTAACATTCTTTAATTTTCACAAGCCCCAAATATATACATTTTTGTTTATAAACCTTTGATTAATACTTAATATTAGGGAAAATAATCTCAAATTAACTCCTTTAAAGTCTGCACTTTAACTTCACTCAATCCACTTAATATGCGGCCAGAACCTATACAAGGACTTCCCTAATATTTTATACCTTTATCCGATATGAAAACATTCGCAATTGCCATACATGGTGGAGCAGGAACGATTCTCAGAAGCTCTATGACCCCGGAAAAAGAGCTTCTATACAAACAAGGACTTCAAAGCGCCATTCTTGCAGGCGAAACGATCTTAAACGCAAAAGGAACCAGTTTTGATGCCGTTGAAGCTGCTATCCGCATTCTGGAAGATAATCCTCTGTTTAATGCCGGAAAAGGCGCGGTATTTACAAATGAGGGGCAGCACGAAATGGATGCGTCTATTATGAACGGAAAAGACCTCATGGCAGGCGCTGTTGCAGGGGTTAAGAACATTAAAAATCCAATCAGTCTTGCTAGGGGAGTAATGGAAAAATCGGAACATGTATTTATGGCCGGACCCGGCGCGAATGAATTCGCAAAAAAAATAAACACTGAGTTAATGCCAGACGATTATTTCTTTGTACAATTGCGCTACGACCAGCTTCAACAAGCCTTAAAGAGCGATACCATTGTGCTTGATCATACGGCGCCGGACGACAAAAAATTCGGAACCGTTGGGGCTGTGGCTTTAGATGTACATGGCAACCTTGCCGCCGGAACAAGCACCGGAGGAATGACCAATAAAAAACACGGCCGCGTTGGCGATACAGCCGTAATAGGTTCTGGAACGTATGCTAATAATAACACCTGCGCTATTTCCTGCACTGGTCACGGAGAATTTTTTTTACGTGCCGTAGTGGCTTACGACATTTCCTGCTTAATGGAATATAAAGGTCTGTTGCTGAAAGAAGCCTGCGACTTAGTTGTAAAACAAAAATTGGTAAAACTTGGTGGCGAAGGCGGTTTAATAGCTCTGGATAAAAACGGCAACATAGAATTGTCGTTTAACTCAGAGGGCATGTACAGAGGCTCGCTAAAAGAAGGCGAAGAAATGTTTATCGGAATTTATAACGATTAAAACGTAAATCCGATTCCAATTAAAGCACGCAGAAAGGTATGTAACACCTAGAGTAATTGGTTGGTGGTTTACATTGATTAAGCATCCTTGCCTAATCCTCAGGTACAACACTAATGGGATGCAAAGTCATTTTCTTACTTTTAAGATCAAACTTGTCGCCGAAAGCTAATACGTGAACCGTTAAATTTTCAATCGACACAGGTTCCCCCATTTGAACATCGGTAATATTGGTGTGACGCATGTGTGTGCCGTCTACAAGAATAACAAGTCCTGAACCAATCCCTTCCATCATCAGTCCATCAGTAATTAATAAACCTGTATCTTCTCCAAGACCAATGCCCAGGTTGATTGGGTTGCTGGCACAGGCATAAAGCAAACGGCCAATACGTCCACGTTGAACAAAATGTGTATCGATGATCACGTTATTTATGAATCCTAATCCACCAGTGATCTTCACTTCGCCTTTTAATAAAGCCTCAGAACTACTCCCCTGATAGATCATATTGTTAGAGCTAGCTGCGGCTCCTGCTGAGGTACCCGAAATTACAAAGTGCTCGTTATGATAACGCTCCAGTAATAAATGATGAAACTGTGTACCACCAAAAATAGAAGTAAGCCGCAATTGGTCTCCACCGGTGAACATCACAATGTCTGCTCTTTGCAACCGCTCTAAGGTTTCAGGTGCGTTGGCCTCTTCGCGGGTGCGGACATCCAACACCGCTGTATTTAAAATGCCCAGTTGTTTAAAGGCATTGATATACTCTTCCCCTACTTCTTTAGGAATGTTGCTTGCCGTGGTAATAATCTCGATCTGCGATTCGTTGCCATGTTTAGATTCTGTACTCATCCTTCTCAAAATTCCTTTTTCAAAAAACTTCAGATGTTGTGGTAGGTTATCAGGGCTTTTAGAAAAACTTCCTTTGTCTACAGATCCTCCAATGATGATCAATTTGCCTTTTGGTACGTCCATACGTTTTATAATTGTATTTATAATGTATCACACAAAACTACCTTAATTATCTTTAATTCTGCAAGAACACATTTTCACTTATCATCTTATTTTAAACACATTCTTGTTTAAATAAAAAACAAATCATACATTGATCGACATTAATTCACACAGCTATGCAAATCATTGAAATTAAAACCCTGAGAGGGCCTAATTACTGGTCGAATTACCGTAAAAAATTAATTGTAATGAAACTCGATCTACAGGAGTTAGAAGAGTCACCTACCAATAAAATTCCCGGATTTTTAACACGCTTAAAGGCCCTGTTTCCAAGCATGAGCAGTCACCGCTGCTCTAAGACACATGAAGGCGGATTTTTTGAAAGGGTGGAAGAAGGAACCTGGATGGGGCACGTGATTGAGCACATTGCACTTGAAATACAAACCCTTGCAGGTATGGACGTGGGATTCGGCCGCACACGCGGCACAGGAACAAAAGGCACTTACAACGTTGTTTTTTCTTACATGGAAGGAAATGTTGGAATTTACGCTGCAAAGGCTTCGGTAGCCCTAGCACAATCTTTAGTAGATGATAAAGAGTATGACCTGGCAGCAGACATTCAAACGATGCGCAGAATGCGCGAACGCGAACGTTTCGGACCAAGTACCGGCTCTATTGTGGACGAAGCTGTAGCACGTGACATCCCTTTCATTCGCCTAAACAATCAATCACTGATTCAGTTAGGATACGGAAAGAATGGCGTAAGGTTCAGAGCTACCATGACAGACCGAACCAGCTCTATTGCTGTGGATCTTGCCAGTAATAAAGATGAAACAAAACGCATGTTGCAGGAAGCGGCTATTCCCGTTGCCAAAGGCATGTGCATCAGCTCTGAAGAAGAAATAAAAGACGTAATCTCTTCTGTTGGTTTTCCATTGGTATTTAAACCTTTAGATGGGAACCACGGAAAAGGGGCCTCTATCAACGTAAAAACAGAAGCGGAGGCCATAGAAGCTTTTCACCACGCAAAAAAATATTCCTACAAGATCATTGTAGAAAAATTTATTAGCGGCTATGATTTCAGAGTATTGGTGATCAACCACCGCTTTATAGCAGCTGCATTGCGTGAGCCCGCTCATGTGATCGGCGATGGCAAATCGAACATTCAAGAATTAATTGATCTCGAAAACGCGGATCCGCGTCGTGGCTACGGACATGAAAATGTTTTGACCGAAATCAGCGTTGATAAAGAAACAACCGGCCAATTAGCAAAATCCAATTACACACTTGACACTGTTCTTAAAAAAGCAGAAAAGTGTTATTTAAAAGGGACCGCGAATCTTAGCACCGGTGGCACATCCACCGATGTAACTGACATTATGCACCCAACAAATATTTTTTATTGCGAACGCATTTCAAGAGTCATTGGCCTCGACATTTGTGGCATCGACATTATGGCAACGAATTTAAGTGAACCCCTGGAAGCGACGGGTGGCGTGGTTCTGGAAGTAAATGCTGCTCCAGGTTTCCGCATGCACCTGGCCCCCGCAAACGGATTACCAAGAAATGTGGCCGCACCGGTAATCGACATGCTTTATCCTCCTGGAAAAAACTGTCGTATTCCTATTATCGCCATTACAGGAACAAATGGAAAAACAACCACTACCCGCCTCATCGCACACATTGTAAAAAATAACGGTTACCGCGTGGGCTTCACAACTTCAGATGGTATTTATGTGCAGAATTCTCTATTATCAAAAGGAGATACCACCGGACCTATGAGTGCTGAATTTATTTTAAAAGATCCAACCGTGGAATTCGCCGTGCTGGAAACCGCACGTGGCGGCATTTTACGCTCCGGTCTCGGCTTCGGCAGATGCGACGTGGCCGTGGTCACCAACATTCAGGAAGATCACATGGGTCTCTCCGACATCAATACGTTAAAGGACATGGCCAATGTAAAAGGCGTAGTCGTGAAATCAGTAAAGCGTGATGGCTATGCCGTGCTCAATGCCGACAATGCTTATTGCGTCGGTCTTGGTAAAGTGGCCGATTGCAACGTGGCTTATTTTAGTCTTGATGAAAATAATCCTGTGATCCGCGAACACTGCAAAAAAGGCGGTATTGCTGCCATCTACGAAAACGGCTTTATCACCATCAAAAAAGGAGAATGGAAATTTAGAATTGATAAGGTAATAAATGTTCCTTTGACTTTTGGTGGAAAAGTTTCTTTCATGATCGCGAACGTGTTAGCCGCAACACTTGCTTCTTATGTTTACGGATTTCAAATTGAAGATATAAAAACCAACCTCGAGACTTTTATTCCTTCTGCAGCGCAGACACCGGGACGCATGAACGTGTTTGATTTTAAAGAATATAAAGTCCTGATCGATTTTGCCCACAACCCCGATGGCTTTACCGGGATTAAAGAATTTTTATCCTCAATAGAATCTCCTATGAAGATCGGCATTATCACTGGCACCGGCGACCGGCGTGACGATGACATTCGGAAAATGGGAAAAATCTCAGCAGAAATGTTCGATCACATCATCATTCGCCAAGATAAATTTTTACGCGGAAGACAAGCTCAGGAAATCGTTGATCTTTTAGTGGAAGGTATCAAACAATCAGATCCTAAAAAATCTTACGAGTACATTCCTAAAGAAGTAGAAGCTCTGAAACATGCATTTACACTGGCAAAGCCGGGAAGCTTTATTGTGGCTCTTAGTGACGTTATTGATAATGCGATTCAAGTGGTGCAATCTTATTTAGAGAAGGAACGGGAAGCGCAATAATAATTTTTTTAATTTTCAAGATCTTTAACAAAAAAGTTCCCGTAACGGGAACTTTTTGTTCTTATATTTGTAACAATTGATTCGTGTATGAGAGTGATTGCAAAAAGGACTCTAAAGATATTTTGGGAAAAACACAACGGTTGTGAACAGCAGTTGAAGTCTTGGTATGACGAAACAGCCAGCGCCACTTGGGGGTCCACTAAAGATATCAAGGTAAACTATCCTAGTGCAAGCTTTCTAAGTGATAATCGTATTGTCTTTAACAATAAAGGAAACTCCTATCGTTTGATCGTAAAAGTAAATTATAAATATAAAATAGTTTGGATAAGATTTATTGGCACGCACGCTCAATATGACAAAATAAATGCCAAATTAATTTAACTAAAAAGCAGTATGGACATTACACCAATAAAAACAGAAAAAGATTACAAAAAAGCTTTGATTCGTCTGGAGTTAATTTTCGATTCTAAACCAGGAACAAAAGAAGGAAATGAGCTAGATATTCTTGCACTTTTAGTCGAACGTTATGAAGATCAACATTACGCAATAGACGCTCCTGATCCGATTGAAGCAATAAAATTCAGGATGGACCAAATGGGTTATAAGCAAAAAGATCTTGAAGCTATTATTGGATACAAAGGCCATGTAAGTGAAATTTTAAATAAAAAAAGAAAACTAACATTGGAAATGATACGTAAATTCCATGAAAAAATGGATATTCCTTTAAATGCTCTTATTCAGGCCTATTAAAAATCCTTTCTAACATAGAATGAAAACACATCTAATACTAACTCTCTTTTGCTTAACAACATTTTCAGCAATTAAAGCTCAAACCCGAAGCTGGACTATAGATAGCCGTGCTATTTCTAAAGTCTACTCTCCAGATTTTCAACGCTCGCGTTTCTACATTTCTAATACGCACTCTTCTCTTATCGCTCCAGTTTCTTTAACTTATCAAACTCGAAAACTCCCCTTTTTCTGTATGATGGAAGAAAAAAGCCGAAATAAGTTTAATTTCTTTCTCAAGATCAGAGCCGGGAATGACGAATCTTACCTGAAACTGATCAAATCTTCTGAAAAATAACTGAAAAAAAAGACTTATGGCAGCTTGACTGTCAATCGATTAACCTCATCAATAAAACAAATTTGCACATTGTTAATAAGTTGTGTACATTTGTGAATCTTCTTGAGAAGACTGTATACTTCTTGTTTGTGTCACCCTGATTGCAATTCGATTAATTTTACATTTTTCCCTGATTAAAACTAACGTGATAAACTATCGCGTGTAAAATTATAATAACGAATTAAACAATTTAATGACATTTTCAAACTTAAGACTTATTAAGCCATTAGTCATGGCACTTGACAAAAAAGGGTATACAGAACCCACTCCAATTCAACAACAAGCAATTCCTCACATTTTAGATGGAAAAGATATTTTTGGATGCGCGCAAACAGGTACTGGTAAAACAGCAGCTTTCGCACTTCCGATCTTACAATTATTAGACGCTAAAAGAAGTAATCAAAGACAAGGTCCGGGCACTGTTAAAGCGCTAATCCTTGCTCCTACCCGCGAACTGGTTTCCCAGATCAGTGAAAACTTTACTGCTTATGGAAAAAACCTTGGTATCTCGCATTGCATCATTTTTGGTGGTGTATCGCAGGTAAATCAGGTAACTAATTTACGCCGCGGAGTTGACGTTATCGTGGCTACCCCGGGAAGATTATTGGATCTTATGAATCAAGGTTACGTGAAGCTTAACAACATTGAGCACTTTGTGCTGGATGAAGCAGATCGTATGCTGGACATGGGTTTTATCAATGACATTAAAAAAATCATTACTAAAATTCCTGCAAAACGTCAGACCCTGTTTTTCTCTGCAACAGCGGCTCCTGCTATTATGAAACTGGCTAATACTATTTTAGTAGACCCTGTAAGTGTAGCGGTAAACCCTGTTTCTTCCACAACAACTTTGGTTGAGCAGTCGGTTTATTATGTGAAGAAAGAAAACAAACGTGGTCTTTTAAAGCATGTTTTATCAAGTAACAAGATTGAGCACGCTTTAATCTTTACTCGCACCAAACACGGAGCAGATAAAGTAGTGAAAGATCTTGAAAAAGACGGTATTTCAGCTGCGGCTATTCATGGAAATAAATCACAAGGTGCAAGAGAAAGAGCATTAAAGGGTTTTAAGAACAGAAGTATTCGTATATTAGTAGCCACGGATATTGCATCCAGAGGAATTGATGTAGATAAATTATCACATGTAATTAACTACGAAATTCCAGAGCAGGCAGAAACTTACGTTCACCGTATTGGAAGAACTGGAAGAGCCGGCGCATCAGGAATAGCAATGTCGTTTTGTGCGAGAGAAGAAATGAATTATTTAAAAGATATAAATAAATTAATTAAGAAAAATATTGAGGTAGTGTCGACTCATCCATTCAACTAAAGCAGATCATAGAAAGCTTTAGTGCATGTAATAAGATACAAAACAAACAATAAAAAAAATCAATAACCGTTCTGGAGACAGGACAAAAAAACAAAACAAAATGAAAAACGGAGTAGTAAAATTTTTTAACGAAGCAAAAGGCTTTGGATTTATTAAAGAAGAAGGTGGACAAGACATTTTTGTACACGCAACAGGATTACAAGAAGACATTCGTGAGAATGATAACGTAGTATTTGAAGTACAAGAAGGTAAGAAAGGCTTAAACGCGGTTAACGTTCGTTTAGCTTAATTATCCTACCATATAGAGTTAAAGCCCTTCATGCAAATGAGGGGCTTTTTTTTATCTGCTTCCAGCTATTTTTTTGAAAAAATTACAATTCCAGTTTCCCGATTCTGAAAGAAATGCCTGATCTTTAAAAAGCCAAACTTATGACCAGGAATCTCTTTCTTTTATTTTTCTTTGCATTCATACGCGTTTACAGCGATAGTTTGCGCGACAGCATTTTTAGCGGGCTAAGTTTTGGAAAAGGAAGAACCGTTATTTATATAGGTTCAGGCGCACTAAAACGACACCTGGATCTTAACCTACTTGATTCTGATGTGAAGGCCTACTATAAAACGCCCGCTTTTATCCTTGCCTCCGATCATTCTATTTATCCATACGCCAGCAATGCTTATTTGGGCTTAGGACCTTTTATCTCTGGATGGGTCGCCAGGAAAGATTTCACACGCGACAACCAGTTTGTTCAAAGCACTTTTTATAATATTCTTATTGCGGCTAAGCTCACCCACCACACCACTTATTTCGTAAGAAAAAAACTTGATATATTTACAGCCTACATCGTTGGCGTTCACATAAACCGATATCACAATTATAAGGTAGACGGTGTAAACGCGCCGCTGCCAAAGACTTCCTTTCTGCCAGCGATAGGAATTTCGGCCACGATCCGTTATTACTTTTCAAAAAAAACCGGTGTTTACGGCGAAGTCGGATTGGGCTACAAAATCAACATCCTCAACATTGGCTTGTGTTACAAACTCACAAAAAAAAGTCGTTGACAGCTATTTCTTTAGTTTCGCAATTAAAATGTACGAAGCGAAATGATCACTGTAACCACCGGTATAAGATCCTCCACTATACGTTCGGAAAGGATAGCCTTTAAAATTTCCGTGATCTGCTTTTAAAAAGTCTTTGTTGTAAATTCTTACACCGTAATACTGCCAGGTTTCATACAATCCGGGAATCCAGTTTTTATTCAACATGATCTGGTCGAATAAATTCCAACTGTCCTGCCAGGCTAATGTGCCAATGCCTTCCTTATAAGGCTTTTCCATGGGGTTAAAATAAAGATTGTCTTTTGCGTCTTTAAAATCTGAATAGGTCCCAATGTATTTTTTCACGCATTCGTTTACCGGATCGTCATTGAGATCACCCATAATCAAAACTTTTGCTTTGGGATCTGCCGTCGTCACACTGTCCGCAATGTGCCGCGCTAACTTCGCTGCACCATTCCTGTTTGCCCTACTGAGCATCTCCCCGCCCCTGCGCGATGGCCAATGGTTTACTAAGACGGTTAAAGGTTCTCCCGAAAATAAACCACTCACCACCAAAATATCTCTTGTTTTGTGAGTTGAATCTGTAACAAGCCTCACGTGATAAGAAACAGCTTTTTTAACTTTAAAATATACCGGATTATATATCAGCGCGGGATCAACCCCCCTGATATCGGGACCTTCAATGTGCACAAACTGGTAATTGCGTTTTTTTAAATGCGGGGAGTTCACCAAATCCTGCACCACACTTTTGTTCTCTATTTCGCAGAGACCTAAAATCGCTAGTCCATCTGGAGTAATATCTGTAGCTATTTGGCCGATAACTGTAGAGAGTCGGTCAATTTTTGTCCAATAGCGCCGGCCGGTCCACTGGTTTATTCCGTCTGGAGTAAAATCTTCATCGTTTTTCCATTTATCATTTAAGGTGTCGTAAAGGTTTTCTACGTTCCAGAAACCTATGGCAGAAATGTAGTAGTCCCTGCCTTTAGCGAGCTTTTGAGCCCACGCAGACATCGTGCAAAAAATAATAACAAGGAGAACAAAATTTTTCATGAAGGTGAGATTGTCTTTTCAAACCTACAAAAACGAGAATAATTTCCATCTATGTTCTGTTTGTATTGGTCTAAAACTTATTTCGCGCAACCAGCCTTTTTTTATTTTTACCTGTCTCCCCAAGCTTCATGCAAAAAATATTATGTCGTCTTTCGCTGCTCGTTTGTTCTCTGCCTTGTTTCTCACAGGTGGATAGCACTGTTGTAAAAAGCAAACAAGCAGCAGACACAACCAACTACTACACGGTTCCAATTTTTAGTACGGCGGGAAGTGACGCGGAATCGGACCTTGACGAACAGGATGTTTCTTCCCTATTACAATCGAGCAAAGACTTGTTCACACAGTTCGCCAGTTTCCAATTTGGAACCGCGCGTTTTCGTATGCGCGGCTACTCTGCCGAAAATCAGGTGGTGATGCTAAACGGTGTGAATGTAAATAACCCTGAAACGGGTTTTGCCTCCTGGAGCAGCTGGGGCGGACTAAACGACGTGACCCGTTTTACAGAAACCCGTTTCGGAAATGTTGCGAACCGTTATGGGTTTTCTGGTCCGGGCGGTTACACGAACATTGACTCTAAAGCCAGCTCGTTTAAAAAAGGAACGCGCATTTCTTATGCAAGTGCTAACCGTGTGTTCCGCAATCGCTTGATGCTGACACATTCAACCGGGTTGATGAAAAACAATTGGGCGCTCACCTTGTCAGCATCTTCAAGATGGGGCAATGAAGTTTATGTTGCCGGAACTTATTTTGACGCAAAATCTTTTTATGCTTCTTTGGATAAAAAAGTAAACGATCACCATTTATTTTCCTTCACTGGCTTTGTGGCGCCTTTAGAAAAAGGTTTGTCTACATCTGCCACACTAGAAGCCTATGAAGTGACCGATGATAACTATTACAACAGTTTGTGGGGATATCAAAATAACAAAGTCCGCAACGCGTCTATAAGCAACACAAAAAAACCCATGTTTCTTGCTTCACATATTTACACACCCGATCAAAAAAGAAGAGTAACAACCACCCTCTATTATACTTTCGGAAAATCAGGCCTGACTGGCTTAAACTTTAACAACGCTCCCAATCCTAAACCAGATTATTACAAATATTTGCCCGGTTATTTTTATGCACAAGGAGATGTTGCCGGTGGAGACGCCGTCACTAGTAGTTGGGAAAACGACGTAAACACGCGACAAATTAATTGGGGCAAGTTAATTGCGTTTAATCAAGCTAATCTTTATACCGCTCCTTCTGAATTGGGGCCGACTGCAAATACAAACGAAACCCGCGCCAGGTACATTGTGGAAAACAGGATAGAAAAAATCACAAACCCAGGATTTAATGTAGTCTACAATGAACGTAAAGACAATTTATTTCTCAGTGTTGGTGCAAACGGATTTATTTACAAGAGCAGAAAATACAAAGAAATGGAAGATCTTTTAGGTTCTACGTTCTGGATTGATGTGGATCAGTTTGCACAAAACCTCGGCGTTGATCCCATGATTCAGCAAAACGACATCAGCCGACCGGATCGAAAAGTATATAAAGGTGGTAGGTTTGGATATGATTATGTGATAAATATAAATCGGGCTGAACTCTGGGGGCTGGCAGAATATACCTTTAAGAAACTTGATTTTTACGGTGGAATAAGCCTTTCAGACAGCAAGATCTGGAGAACGGGGAAACTAGCCAATGGCAAATTTCCAACAAGTAGCAAGGGAGAAAGTGAGAAGTTGAACTTTTTGAATTACGGGTTTAAAGCTGGCGGAACTTACAAACTTAACGGAAGAAATTTTATCACTGCCAATATTAATATTCTCACAAGAGCTCCCGAAGCCTCAAATATTTTTATTTCACCCCGGGTAAGGAATGATGTAGTGGACGATGTTAAAAACGAAGAAGTAGTTTCTTCCGATATAAATTACCTGGCAAAATATCCGAACTTAAAACTACGGTTCACTTTATACTCTACTCAAATAAATAATCAAACCTGGCTGCGTACTTATTACGATGATAGTTATAACACACTCGTAAATTTAATTATGACGGGTGTAAATCAAAAACACCGGGGTTTTGAACTCGGAATCGACAAAACACTTTTTACGTCGCATAGTTTACAGTGCGTTATGGGTTTTGCACAATCCTATTATACGAACGAGCCAAAGCTACAGGCCTGGCAGGACAACACTAACTCTTCACTTTATTACAACCGCAGAGTGTATTTAAAAAATTACCGACTAGGAAATTCTCCGCAGTTCGTGAGCGCTGTAGGTTACAGGTATGTAGGCAAAAGGTATTGGTCCGTAGGATTTTGCGTGAATTATTTCGACAAGATTTTTATTGAGCCAAATCCGGACAGGCGAACAGCAGAGGCGGCTGGTAAATTTCAGTCTGATGAAAAAGAGCTAGCCCAGGAGATTATAGGACAAAAGCACTTGCCGTCTTATTTTATTATGAATGCGAACGCTACAAAATCTTTCCGTTTAAAGAATAAAAAAAATTTGAGTTTTAATTTTAGCGTGAATAATGTATTGAACAATAAAAAAGTAATCAGCGGGGGATTTGAGCAATTACGATGGGATCAACTGCAACTTTCGAAATTCCCAAACAAATACACTTACATCACCGGCACAACTTACATGCTTATTATCAATTTCAGTTTTTAGCGTTATGAAAAAATATATTCTTCTGGTTTCTATTCTCTTTTTATTTGTATGGCTAGTTTTCTCCTGCAAAAAAGAACACGATTATCCTCCTCTGAAAGTAGTAAATGACGGTGCAAAAATTAGTATTAGAAAATTAAAAGAAAGAGTAGCGTCTTCAGTAATTGCGTCTTATAAATTTAAAGGAGGCGATACTAATTTATATTGTTTTGTGATTAGCGATGAGTTAAGTGGAAATTTTTATCAGCAGATCTTCGTGCGAGATGAAACTGGCGGGGCGATACAATTGAACCTAAAAGAATCGGGTGGACTTTCGATCGGCGATAAAATCAGGATCAACCTTAATAACGCTTATTTGATTGCCGCAAACAGCATGGTCTATCTGGATTCAGTGGATATAGCAAAAAACGTTGTAAAATTATCTTCAGGAAATGAAATTAAGCCCAAACTTGTTTCTTACGATGAAGTGATGCTTTATGCAGCAAATCCAACACACTCATCAAGCCTGCAATCGCAATTAATTCAGTTGAGTGGCATGGAATTCAGAACAAATACACTCATACCCACTTTTGCGGATGCCATTGGAAAAACAACAATCAATCAAACTATTACTACCTGCGAAGTTGGAAAAGTGTTGACTGTAAGATCTAGCGGTCGATCCAACTTCGCAGGTAAATTACTGCCTAAAGGCAACGGGACTATTATTGGCATTCTCAGCCAATACAACGCCTCCATGCAACTAACGCTAAGGGACTATAGTGAAGTGACGATGAATGGGCCTGCCTGTGCTGCTCCAACAACCACTCAATCGCCTGGAACTTTTATGAGTAAGGATTTTAACGACTTAACCATTACAAGTGGAGGTTGGTCGATTTATTCGGTCACCAATAGTTCTGTCAACTGGCTCGTTGGTACTTCTTCCATTACCACGAGTCCGTACGCAAGAATTAGCGGTTACGTGAGTGGCAATACCAATTCAGAGAACTGGCTGATTTCGCCTGCTGTTAATATTTCAACTGCAAAAGATCCCATTGTGAGTTTCAGATCGGCAGCTAAATTTTCGGGAACTACTTTAGAAGTTTTTGTTTCCACCAATTATGTTTCTGGCGATCCAACCGTAGCCACATGGACGAGTCTTGCGTCAAACTACTCGCTGTCACCGAGCGCCAGTAATTATTTGTGGACACCTTCAGGATATGTTGGGTTAATCAGCTACAAATCTACAAATACAAGAATAGCGTTTAAATATAAAAGTACAACCGCTGGGGCAACCAGTTACCAATTGGATGATATTGTGATTAAGGAAAAATAAAAAAGCGGAGCATTATCCCCGCTTTACATTCTGATCTAAAAATATGGCTTAGCCTAACACTACTTTTTTAGTACTTTCAAGAATCTCGTCAACAATTTTCCGGTTTGCTGCTTCTGCGTAAACCCTTAGAACTGGCTCTGTGCCGCTGGCACGGATCATCATCCAGGTGTTTTCATCGAAGAAAAATTTAAATCCATCCAAATCATCCACGCGGCTGACTTTAAATTTTCCAAATTCTTTATATGTGCCACTTTTACAATTTGCCAGAACTCTATTTTTAATCTCGTCGTTAATATGCAAATCATTTCTTTCAAAACAGAAAGTTCCGGTAATTGCATAAACTTCCTCAATCAACTCATTAAGTGTTTTTCCTGTCTTAGCCATAAATTCCCAAATCACAAGTCCCATCCAGATACCATCACGCTCAGGAATATGCCCTTTAATCGCAATGCCACCGCTTTCTTCGCCGCCAACCAAAACATCTTCGTTGATCATAATGCTGCAAATATATTTGAAACCAATTTTCACAACATCTAAAGGCAAATCATAATGTTCGCACATGTTCTTTATTTTCACAGTAGTACTGAAAGCTACGGCTACTTTACCTTTCTGATTTTTATATTTCACCAAATAGTGAATCAACAACAAAATGATGTGATGAGAATCTACAAAATTTCCTTTGTTATCATAGAGACCTATTCTATCTGCATCTCCGTCGGTAGCCAACCCGCAGGAAATATCTCCTTTTTCCTTTATAAAATTACTGAACTCGATCAGGTTTTTATGAATCGGCTCAGGCGCTTGTCCGTGAAAGCCCGGATTATTATCACAATGTAACTTATGAATCTCCGGAAAGAGACGCTCCATCACACGTTGTCCTGCCCCATACATGGCATCGTAAGCAAAACTTAAACGCGAATTTTTAATTGCTTTCAGATCAAAATTCTTTTCTACATGTTTAATGTACATGTCTTCAAGCTGGGTAATTTCTAGTTTCCCGTCTTGTTCTGCTTTTTTAAGATCAACAGATTTCCAGTCGTAGCTCGCGCTTTCCGGAATAATATCCTCAATTTCCTGAACCTGGTCAGGTCCCAAAGGTCCGCCATAAGCGCCTTTTATTTTATACCCATTGTAAGACGGAGGATTGTGACTTGCCGTAATAATGATTCCCAAACTGGTTTTAAGTTTAACTGCGCCTAACGAGATCATTGGCGTGCTAACGAAATCTTTCGCAAGAAAAACTTTTATACCTGCAGCAATAAACACTTTTGCGCTTGTTTCGGCAAACAATTCACCTGCAAATCTGCAATCGTGTCCCAGAACCACTGTAGGATTCTTGTGTTGCATCAACATCCATTTCGCCGTGGCTTCCGTAACGCGGGCAACGTTTTCAACTGTAAAATCCAAGGCTATAATTGCCCTCCAACCATCGGTACCGAATTTAATTTTTGTCATAATAAAAAGAGTATCAAAAATAGGCAAAAAACGCTTAATTCAGACAATCAGGCCTAATTCTTTGACATACAAGAGAAATTTTACGCAGAGCTGGCGCTGAAAAGCTACCGTTTGCCGTCTTGATTTAAAAAGAATTTTAATTTTTTCAGGAAACCAAAACATGCTTCCTGCAAACTAAAAAGCTCATTTGGGAAACCAGAACTAAAAAAACAGTTTTATATTAGGTACTTGAAGGAGTATAACTAAATTAGCGGAAATCATTGCGCCCGAACGATCGTATATTATTTTTCGACTGACTTTCCAAAAGCCGGTTATGCGGCAACAAACTATGAAAAGAGCCCTGACCTTTATTTTTTTTCTTTTTACAATTTGCCTAAATGCGCAGGTGCCCGACTATATTTCAGCGGAAGGCTTACAAGGTTATTGGGATTTTTCAGGGAACACCAAAGATGCCAGTAATTATAAGCGGGATGGCAAACCCCATGGCGTGACGTTGGTTAAAGACCGCTTTGGCAATGAAAACAGTGCTTATGGTTTCAACGGCACTACCGACTACATATCCACGGACTATGAGGGCATTCTGGGCTCGCATGCCCGCGCTGTTTCATTCTGGGCCATTGTTGCTGACTCCGGTTCGTATCCAGCAGTATCGTGGGGAAGTAATGCGCTTTTTCCCAACGCCGGTGGTCGTTTCGATTGCTCGTTTAACAATACGAGAACAGGTGTTACCATGGGCGTTTCTGATGCTTGCATTACTTTTGAAGGTCACGACTTGGTTTATGACGGAGCGTGGCACCATTATCTGTTTCAATTCAATAAAACGATTCTGAAAGAAGTAGAAGTTTATCAGGACGGTGTTTTACTCACACATGAACCATACCGCTTTTACCCTCATACAAAAATAAATACACGCAGGGGTGAAAATGTGCAGTTTGGTGCACTGAATGCCGAACACCTTTATCTTTTTAAAGGTCAAATGGATGACATAGCTTTATATGATCGCATGTTAACCCGCGATGAAATCAAAGACCTTTATAATGCGCCCGACCCGATTAAAAAATTAGCTTATAAAAAGTGGATTTCTATTTTTCTTGCTCTGATAGTTGCCGTCATTCTAGCAGCATGGATTATCAGAGCCCGTGTGCGGAAAATAATTTCGAAAGAAAAAGAAAAAATGGGCATTGAAAAAAAATGGTATGAGCAGGAGAACCGCGTATTAAAAGCGCAAATGGATCCGCACTTTATTTTCAATGCGCTCAATAGCATTCAACAATTTATCATTGCAAATGATAACGACAAAGCGCAATTGTATCTATCTACCTTCTCACAGCTCATACGCATGCAGCTCGAAAGCAATACCAATGAGAACATCCCTCTTAAACAGGAAATAGAAATACTCGAAAAATACCTGGAAATAGAATCTTTGAGATTTAACAACGCATTCGATTATGAGATTATCATTGCTAAAACTATTGATACAAATTCCGTTTACATCCCTTATTTTTTAATTCAACCCTTTGTTGAAAATGCCATTCATCACGGCTTGCTCCCGAAGAAAGGATACAAAGAACTAACCATTACGGTTGAAATGCCAGATAGTGGGATGCTCATGTGCACCGTAGAAGACAACGGCATTGGTAGAAAAAATGCCATGTCGAAAACAACGCCTTTTAAAACAAAATCACTGGGGGTGAATTTCGTAGAGCAGCGTCTTTTGATTATGAGTAAAATAGAAAAAAGGAAATTCGAAGTGCAGATCACTGACAAGGAGGATGAGTTGGGCAATAGCACAGGCACACGTGCCATTATTACTTTACCAATAGTAAATAAATCATAGGATGTTAAGAGCTATAATTATTGATGATGAAATAAATGGGGTAAACACCTTGAAAATGCTGATCGAAAAACATACGCCGGCATTAAAAATTATTTCCACAGCTACTGAGCCGGAAAAAGGAATAGAGTTGATAGAGGACTACAAGCCGGATGTTGTTTTTCTCGACATCAACATGCCGCGTATAAATGGATTTGAATTGTTAGAATCGCTGGAGTTCAGAAATTTTAAGCTTGTATTCACCACTGCATACCAGGAATACGCCATCAAAGCCATTAAGCAAAAAGCAATGGATTATTTACTAAAACCCATTCACATAGAAGAATTAAAAACCTGCGTAGACAATCTCCTGCGAGCATTTGGGAACAAAGCAACTGAAAAATCGCAGCATGGAAAAATCATCGAACTCTCTGTAAAAAACGGGATCATCTTCATTAAGCCCGAAGAAATTATCCGACTTGAAGCAGATCGCAGCTATACGGTTTTTCATCTTTTAAATAATGTAAAGCACGTTGCCTCCAAAAGTCTAAAAGAATACGAAGCGCTTCTCAATCCTGATCAATTTTACCGCTGTCATCCTTCGCATCTTATTAATCTTCGCCTTGTCTCACGTATACTGAGCGAAGACGGCCTCTTCGTTCAAATGAACGATGGCTCAAAACCTGAGTTACTCAAACGGCACAAACAGGAGTTCTTAGAAAAGCTTAAAAGCATTTAGATTTTATTTCGTTTTTCTTCTGGGAAATTAAACTTCACTTCCTGCATAGCGAAATATCCTTCTCGCAAATTATAACAAAATAACTACTTCTTTCTGAGGTTCCTTTGTAAACGAAACCTGATTAAACTATTTTGTCCGCTGCCTAAAAATTAAGTTATCGGGAAGCGCATTACAATAAAATTATTTTCAAAATTAAATCCAACAATATGAAAAAACCTTGTTTTATGCCCGCTCTACTTCTGTTTCTTTTCGTTTTTACAAAAACAAATGCACAGACAACGGATCAAAGTTCATCCAATCCGTTTAAATATGTTTATGACCACTTTGGAAAAAAATATGAACTCAAAGACCTGTTCGTTTCCTCACCTAAGATTGGATCGTTGGGAGGAGGGGGGGTGGTTACACCTAGAACGTTACCAGGGAAAGGTTATTCCCCGAACCAGACAAATACCGTTCCAAGTCTTACGTGCTCTGCCGGATATTTTAATCTCTATTTTGATGGCGCTGCCACAAGTGTTTTCACTTTGACTGCAGCAAGGGATATAGCCTGCCAGGTATATACCGACCTTTCTAATTTTATCACCGCAGCTTCACCCCTTAGTGTAGCCGCCGGGGTTGGGCCGAAGATAAATGTATTATGTGATCGTTTAACCTACGGTACTAATCTTGCGCAGGCAACCTCTTTTTATGCTGTGCCTAATAATCCCAGTAATCCTGACCAGGGCTTAACGGATGGTCTTGTATATAAATTTCTTACTACTGGAGTTGACCCACTTACCCTGATCCCTGCCATGTATGCAAGTCCTGCGTCAAGTCCGGGTGCGCAGACCCAACTTTATTATCATGGGTACATGCTGGTAAAAAATATCGCCACATGGAATGTACCGGTAACGAGCTTACCAAGCAGCATACAGAACGATCTTTACTCCGTGATCCTTCATGAAGCGATGCATATGCTTGGATATCAATCTTTCATAGGTTCGACCGGCACTTCATTATTGGGAAGTGCTAATAATTATTTCAACCGCTATGATAAATTCCTCACCAATGCAGCCGGGACTCCCCTGCTTAAGAATGCTTTAAATAATGGCTGTACAGGTAGTAACTTAAAATATTCCGGGCCATTGACTAACATTGCGCCGGGTGGTGCATTTGCGATATGCACCACAAATGCAAAATTTGTAGGAGGCTCGGTGGATGAAAAAGTTTATACACCCCCCGTTTATGCGCCAGGTGCGAGTTTGAGTCATTTAGAAGATGCCTGCAATGGTCATATCGGCGGTTGCGGATCTGGCCCGGGATTATATTTTGTAATGGCCTCCAATGGAACTCCGGGAACGTGTTATGTAAAGCGCTATCCAAGAGAAGAAGAGCGACAGGCCTTGTGCACACTCGGCTATAATTGTAGCACCTTATATAATTGCTCCGCACCAGGTGCCCTCGCAGCAACATTTAATTACGGCAGTTTTTGCACTCCCATAATCCTTATAGGCATGAACGACGGGCTTGTAAACGGGAATTACACTTATAATACCACGGGGAACAGCATTAACATTCCAACAAGTATGTTGCTGGCGAATGATGTTCCGAGCTCGGGTCTTAGTGTGAGCTGCGTAGAGGTGATTTATACCAACAGCTTTAACAATGCAGGTTTCACCATGGTGGGTAATAACCTGGTAGTAAGTGCAAATGCCGGATCGGGCCTTCTGATACTTAAATATTATCCGTTCAACGGAACAGATATGGGAAATGCTACCTATGTTTATGTGCAATTTAATTCTTCCAATTGTAACAGCCCGGTTAATTGTAACCTGGCACAGAACGGAAGTTTCGAAAACATAACAGGAAGTCCCAGCTGCGGAGAGTTGGGAGTAAATTTGCCCGCAACAGCAGTGAATTGTTGGGCTCCGGCCGAAGGAGATCCGGCTGTTTTTACGCGTGCCTGCAACGCAAATACCACTTTTGAGTTGGGGGTGAATACGCTTGGCGCCTCCCCCGGTGTGATAGAAAGTTTTAACGGTTCGCCAAACAATTCTGTAATCGGCTTAAACTATGTTTACGGTACAACCAATACTGAAGCCATAAAAAATTACCTGAGCGCCCCGCTTGTGCCGGGAATTAATTACGACCTGTCTTTTATGTTGGCGAACCCGGTAGCCAGCTTACCGTATAATGACATCGGCGACCCCGTGGTGATAACGGTGTGTGCCTTGCCGCTTTTTAATTCGGCCATTAGCGTGCCTTATGCTGCAGGAGCAATGGAAGTTATCGCCGAGTTTACAGTGTCTGCAGGAACTAACTGGCAGCAGGTAAGTGCCAGCTTTGTCTTTGCTCCTGTGAACAATACCATCCACCAGGCAATCGTGATCGGGATCAATCCTAACAAAACATGGGCATTGGTTGGCGGGGCCCACCCGGAAGTATATTTTTACCTGGATCAGGTTTCTCTGATAGAAAACAACAGCGTATATTTTTTTACCGGCAATCCGACCATTTGCGGGACAACTGGGATCCCGGATCTTTTGGCCTACACTAATTTTCCAGGCACGTTTTCGGGTACCGGTGTGAGTTTTGCGAATGGTCTGTATAGCTTTAACACTGGGCCTAATCCATTGCCTCCCGGCCAGTACCCAATCGCTTTTATCTATGCCATCAACGGATGTAGTTACACCTCTTACCAGTTTATAACTATCAGCAGCAATACTAATTTGCTGGCACTTACTCCAAATTTATGCGTACCCAGCGTGGTGATAAACCTCACAAGTCTTATCACCAATCCTGCCTTTATTGTAGGCACAACGTTTACGGTAAACAGCATTCCGACCGGTACACCGTATACCTTTGGGCCGCAGGGCGATTATACTGTCGTCGCTTCGAACTCAAATGGAGCGCTCTGCAATAACACAGCTACAACTGTGATGCATTATTATACAGTTCCGGCAGCGCCCATTACACTTATTAATGGCGTCGCGGCCTCCTCCACTTTGATTTGTATGGGCGACAGCCAGTTATTGTTTGTAAACGCAATGGTTGCTGCGACAGCTTACCAATGGGATTATAATTCAGTACCGAATAGTTTTTTTACTCCTATCCCTAACCCCACTGTAACAACAGTTTATAGTGTGGTTGCCTATAACAATGTGTATTGCCCTTCTACGCAGGTAACTTTTACAATCAATGTAGATCCTAACTGCTGCACGAGTAATTTACCAACGTATACAGGAGGTAGTTCCGTTAGCGGAATTTTTAGCACGCCTTTATATTTTCCAAACAGCATTTTGGTTCCTACTGGCAACAGTCTGACCCTGGACAACGCTGAATTTCAGTTTGGTCCTAACGCCCAGCTTATTGTTGCTCCTGGCGCCCAATTGAATCTGAAAGGGACGCATTTATACAGTTGCGGCCCTCAAATGTGGCAAGGCATCGTGGGGTGGGGAAACAGCCAGATCACTACCACACAAGGCAACCAGGATAACCTGATCGAGGATGCTATGGTAGGCATGTATATCATAGCACAAAATAACCCTGGAGTGATGTTAAGCGTCGATAATACGGTCTTCAATAAGAACCATGTGGATATCCGCATAGAGGATTTTGCGAGCAACTCCCTTCCTTACCCTTTTAGTGTACACAGCTGCGTTTTCACTTGCCGGAATCTGCCTTTTACTCCAACCACCTGGCCAGGTGTTGCTAACACAGCTCCTGGCCTTCGGGAGTCTACGCCCGGACAACCGCAGGAGAGTCCTTACAAACTTCAGAATTATTCCCTTAGTACGCTTAAAAGTCCATATACCGGCGAGCCGAGCTTCGAGTCTATCCAGTTGGTGGATGTTGGACTTACTTCTGGATCAATTTATAACAACATCGACATCGGCGATCTGAACCTAGGTAACTTTAATTTATTTGACGCGCACGGCACCTTTATTAATGCAGAAAACTGCAACATTTCCAGCATAAATAATGTCTTCCAAAACACAAAGGTATATTATGCGCCATCTACCGGCCTAACGCAGTGGGGAGCCGCAATTCTCCACACAACCAACAACCTGCTGAATACTTCGCTGGAGATCAGGTATGGCCAGAATTATTTTTATGATTGCCACAAAGCAGTTTCCGGATCAAACACCTTCCGCCTTGACATGCAGGGAGTAACCCTGAGCAGCAACCAGAATGTTTCAGGAGGTACTGCCTTTTTGCCAGGAAATACGGGTGTTGAGCTAAGCACTAACCGCACGAACTATTTCATCGGTGGCAATATTTTTAGCAATATCAAAGATTGCATCAAAATGCAGATCAATAACGGCACATATGACATGGGCGTGGGACCGCAGAATGGTACTTATATTTACGAGTGCAGGGTCTTCCAGAATTATTTTGGCGCGCAGGTAAGTAGCAGCATGCCTTTAAGCGGACAATATACGAACCGGGCAGTAGATATTCTCGGAGTTAACAGTGGTGCATGGTCGGGTATGGGAGTACCTATCAGGATTTACAGCAACCGTGTTGACAGGGGGTATCGCGGGTTCCGCATCGCCGGACTCAACGGCTTTCCCTGCGAGATCAAGTCAAATGACCTTTTACTGGCCGACGAACCTGCTACTATTCCACAGTATGGAATAGAAGTGTTGAATACGCTTAGCAATCTTATAATTAACAGCAATTACGTCGAAGGACCGAATAAGCTGAACAATAACATGAGCCTTGTTTACCTTGACAATAATATTTTGCCGACCATAACCTGTAACACCACAAAATTAGCTTACAATGCTTTTGTGTTTAACGGGGCCAATAAAGGCATCTGGATGGGAAATGTTATGAAGAGTCACGCGAGGGGCCTTGTATTGCAAAACAACGGCGTTATCAATACGCAGGGAAATCCCAGCACACGCAGCGACAACCAATGGGCGGGATCATGGGCGTTGCCAGATTATGAAACGTATGTGCTAGCAAGTAATGCTGCTTTTTCGCCTCTGTTCGTAGCGACCAGTGCGGGGTACCTCCCGGTTAATAATGGGGGTGTAGCTACCGGAAACTACAATGGAGCCGGCAATCTTCAAGCTGTTGTTGCGGCAGCTTATACCTGCACGAACACCGGCCTACCGCCATCACCGCAATACAGGGAGGCGTCTGAAACCGGACTGGTAGATCTGAGCCAAAAAAATTCGAACATGAGTATTTTTCCGAATCCTACTTCAGGTAAATTAAGCATTGCCGGCAATGAAGAAAGCGAAACTATTAAGATAGTTGTGAGTGACCTGAGTGGAAAAAAAGTTTTTGAACAGCAGTTACGAACACAGGCCTCTCGTTCAGAGATCTTTCTTGATCTGGACAATGGAGTTTATTTTATATATATCCTAAAAGCAACAAGTGGAGAAAGAACTGTTAGAAAACTCATAATTGCTAAATAGACTTTTGTTATTAAAGAGGCTGCTTTAAAAGCAGTCTCTTTTTTTATGTGCAATTTTGAACATGTCAACGCAAATAATTTTATCGAAAATTATTTACAGTTATGCTCAAAGAAGTCCAGCAATTTTGATATACATAAGCTTAGAAACTAAATTTCATAGGAACATAATTTGTTAATCAAAGTTGTTATTGTTTTTAATACTGAATCTTTATTCCATAAATTAACTAGGCTTAAAGAATATGGAGCAATCTCAATCCTGATCAATTTTACCGGTGCCATCCTTCGCATCTTATTAATCTTCGCCTTGTCTCAAGAATACTGAGCGAAGACGGCCTCTTCGTTCAAATGAACGATGGCTCAAAACCTGAGTTACTCAAACGGCACAAACAGGAGTTCTTAGAAAAGCTTAAAAGTATTTAGATTTTATTTCGTTTTTCTTCTGGGAAATTAAGAACTGCTTTCTGCAAGCCAGAAGGTTGTTCTTGAATATTAAACCGAAATCAAAAGAAAGCTTATTGTTATTTCGTAGTGTTAATCATTAAACCTCAATATTATGAAAAAAACCATTCTTACCTTTTGCTTCGCAGGAACAACATTCATCACTAATGCACAAGTGTCATGGACTACAGATTTGAATCATGGCTCTACCCTTCGACTAGGAACATCTGATCCGGCAGCGCTTAAACTGTTCACAAATTCTACAGAACGAATGTCTTTATCCAAAGATGGGGATTTGAAAATAAACTCTTTCATTGGATCTCCTGGAGTAGTAGTAATTGACAACAACGGAAATCTACGACCTGTAGGCACTGCATTTAATGCGCCGTGCATTGCCGGATCATTACCGTGGTTTAATGGAGGCAATGCTTATCCGAATGATAATAGAATTGGTACGTGCAGCGCAAATGATTTTATCTTAAAAGCAAACAACATTGAATCCATGATTCTTACCATGACCGGAAAAATTGGCGTAGGACCTGGAAACAATGTTCCGCTCTCAGTATTAGATATTTCAAATGGGCAGGGAGGTGCAAATAACAATCCGATGGAACACACAAGGATTTATGGTGATTTAGATGGAAAAATTGAAACAACTTATGACATGAACCTAGTATCAAATGATAAACTGAATTTATTTTTTGATGCCGGTAATTCCGGCTGGAAAAACTTTAATATATACAGCGGTAGCGGAACGAGTGTCGGTAATACGCCTAAATTTACGATAATTGGAAGCAATGGTAATGTTGGGATTGGTTCATGGAATCCAGCTTCTAAGCTTGAAATTCAGGGGACTGGCGATGTTAAGAGCCACATATATTCGATTTCGTCAAACAGTTCAGCAAAAAACTGGGTATCAAATACTTTATTCGCTTATAATTTTGGGATTGATAACGGTGGTATTGGGAGAATAGGCGGTAATATGAATACGCAAAATCAAACCAACTTAATTAATTTCAGAACAGATCCAAATAACGTCGCATTGCCACAGGTTTGGATTGGGGACGGTGCTGTGACTTCAACCAACGCTAAACTCTCGGTGTATTGCGCAGGCTCTAATCCAAATGCTTTCGATGTATACAATAGTGCCGGTACAAATGTGGAATTCAGGGTAAAAAATACAGGCTATGTATATGCGCGTGAAGTAAATGTCCAGCTCGCCGCATTTCCCGATTATGTTTTTGAAAAAGACTACAAGTTACTACCACTCGAACAATTAGGATCGTATATTAATAAGAATCATCATCTGCCAAACGTTCCTTCTGCAAAAACTATCAAAGAAAATGGCGCCGATCTTGGAGAGTTGAGCAGAATTCAAATGGAAAAGATAGAAGAGCTGGCGCTTTATATAATTGAATTAGAAAAGCGTTTAGCTAATCTTGAAAATAAGGTAGAAAGATAATTACTTACAACAAAATAGTATTAAAAGTTCACCTTCAAAAAATTTAATTATGAAATCAGTTTTTGTATCCCTTCTGACTTTAACAAGCTATTTGTGTTTAAGTCAGAGTAATTTAATCCCCAACGGAGATTTTGAATCCACACCTACCTTAACGTCTTGTAGGAATCTAGCACCAAATGCGGTCTCAACTTTCAATAGTGATGTGAACATCTGGAAAATTGCGTTGCATACTAATGGCAGTTCCAATTCTAATGATATGGGACAAATATCTCTTGTGAATACAGCTTTATGTACCAACCTGAATTTTAATACCCATGGCTGTGGCTCGTTTCCCAACATCTCAAATTCAGGCGCAAACGGCTTAAACTTCGCCATGATACGAGCCAACTACACAATATGCACAAGCCTAAACGTAAAAAACAAACACGGGGCTATAGGTGTGGCACTGAACAACGGCTCTGTTTTCGATAATAATAAGACATATGTAGTGCGCTATAAGATAATCCCTCTGTCTAGCCTAAACCATGATAATACTGGTGGTACATATTGTTCCCACGACAACGATGGGGGACTGTTGTGCCACATTCGTTTCTTTCTTTCCGAAAATACGCCTCCAACGTGGAATGCCAACAACAGTGACCAACAAGAATTATATAGCGTAAGTTACCAAGAATTGCTAAGCGCATCGGGCAACCCTGCGTATACTTCTTGCGCATGGAAACAAGTTGAACGAGTGTTCACATGCAATCAGTCTAACTATACTTCACTAATTCTTTACGCAGAAAGCGGTGGTGCTGCAATCGATGATGTAGAGGTCTTTGAACAATGCGAAACACCATACTATATTCAAAACAAAATTTACACTAGTGTATTTGAGCCCGGAGCTATAGGAGGTAACAATATGGGTGAACGATCGGGCGACATTCTTGAAGCGGGGCAAAATGTTACTTCTGGTAAAACTCAAGGAAATGTGCAGGTTTGGCATGCTAATCAAGTGAATTTCACAGCGCCTAACAAAATATCGTTGAAACCAGGATTTCGAGCTATGGATGGGAGTACGTTTAGAGCAACATTATTATCCTGTCCTAATTCCTTAAATCGAAATTCGCAGTCCATGACTAATAAAAACCCTGACCCGAATTACGTGCCTTCGCTGCCTATGGAACGGGACATTGATGATTCTCAGAATGCTAAAGCATCCAACACACAGTCACAAATCTCTTTTTCACGCATTTTTCCTAATCCATCAGAAGGAATAATTACTTACGAAACAAAAGAAATTAACCCCAATTCAAATTTTGTAATTTCTAATATCCTTAACCAGGTATTTCCCATAAAACTGATTGGTAGAAATGCAACTGAGGCTAATTTTGATATTTCGTCTCTCACTGAAGGAATATATTTATTGAACCATTATGACCCTGACGGCAGATTAGTCTCAACCAATAAATTAATCAAACAATAAAATCCGTCGCAGAAACGGTTTAAACAAATCATTTTTGTTCTTAATCAGGAAGTCGGTAAAATTCCCGGCTTCCTGATGATTTTCCCCAATAAAGTTTTACGTCAACTGATATTATGAAAGTATTTAGTTGCAATTTAAATAACGGCAAGGCAATAAAGAATCTAAACTGACTGAGGCATCCTTTTCAGGGTATCGACCCGGAAACGATAGATCGCAAAATAGTGAAGTAGCTACAAAAAGTTTGTTGAAGTATAGTCAGGAAAAAAAACCAAAAAATACTTTATCAATAATTTGCAATAACAAATTAGCGAAAAATCTCCGAAGACAATTTCATCTCCGGGGATTTTTTATTTAATTAAACTCAGAATCCTTAAGCAATCCCTATCCCATGCCAGCTCTTATACTTCTTAACGCTGCCGCAAGGACAAGGATCATTTCTGCCGATCTTTGCTTCTACAACGTTTCTATTGTGTTTCGTTGAATGCGTTTTTACCACCATCGAAAGTCTAAGCAAACATCTGCCAGTTTTTCCATTAATCACGCAAAAAAATATCCGATTTTTTGTATCTTTAATATTCTTTAAAATTTGTATCTTTTAGATTCTTTAAAACTAACCCAACTATGAAACATAATTCCATTTTTAAATTTGTCATCCTCTTTTGTCTTGTTCAGCACGCTGCATTTAGCCAGGCAACTTTTAGTGCACAAACGTATCCCTTGAATATCGTCGTAGGTTTTATGGTCTTGAGCGACTTGAATGGCGATGGAAACCAGGATATTGTTAGCGCCAACGTAGGTCCCTGAAACATCTCCTGCATTCATGGAAATGCGCAGGGTGGCTTCAGTGCACCAACTCACTAAGCTGGTATTAGTCAGTGCCGTTATGTGGTAGCTATAGATTACACAGGCGATGGCAAAAAGGATATCATTACAAGCTCACCTTCAAACAATAGCACCACCGCACCTTCTTGGTTGGCCTTTTTTAACGGAGCCGGCGCCGGAACGTTTGCCGCCGCTCTTGGCCTCACCTTATCTACTTCGGGTGAACGTATTATGAAGGCAGCTGACGTTAACAATGACGGGAACGAAGATATCGTTGTCGCAGAATACAGATCTGCAAGCTTAGCACGCTTTGCAAGACTTTCTGTTTTTACCTTACCCAACAACTCAAGTATTCCATCGCCTGTACACTACGTCCTGAGCGGCTACCCAACCGATATTTGTATTACCGACTTAAACAACGATGGCAGTAAAGACATTGTAGTTTGTATCTGGGCTACAGGTCAGATTGTTACCTTGCTAAATAATGGTTCGGGATCTTTTGGAACCCCCTCCTATGTTGCAACCTGCACTAATCCAATTGGAATTGCAATAGGTGATTTTGACGCAGATGGAAACACGGATGTAGTATCGGGAAATTCTAACAAGAATTACAGTATCCATATGGGACAAGGCAATGGCAGCTTTGATCCCAAACAGACCTTCTCTGGCACAAGTGTCACAGAAGTGCGTGTTACAGGCGACTTCAATGGAGATGGTAAAATTGATATTGTTTTCAGTTCCGATCAATACGCTCCGGGTTATGGTGTAGAAATAATGCAAGGAAAAGGCAACGGCACTTTTAATACAGGTTACGTTGTTAATACTTCTTCTTACGTAGACAGGGCTTTTGCGGCAGATTTAAATGGCGACGGCAAACTGGATATTGTAGGAAACCAAAGTGACAAGGCTGTGGTGCTTTTAAATAAGACCCAACCAAATTCTGTTTCCATAAAAGAAAATAAATTATCGAATCTTTCTTTAAACGTCTCTTCACTAGGAAATGAGCGTGTTTTACAAAGCAACGAAGAAATGAATTTAACCATTACGGATCTGACTGGAAGGGTTCTCTTAACTACCCAACTCAAGGTGAACAATGAGTTTACAGCAACATTAAGAGATTTATGTATTGGAGTTTATGTTATCTCAGGAACCAATCCATCAGGTACTTTGACGCGAAAAATCGTTATAGAATAATTTCTCACTTCGAAAATTCTGAGCGGGTTCGCTTTAATTTTTCAACTGAATATTCTCCTTTAATTAAACTCAAAAAAAAACCGAAGAAAGATCTTCGGTTTTTTATTTAATTCTATTCAAAAATCCTTATGCAATCCCCACTCCATGGCAGCTCTTATACTTCTTACCGCTACCGCAAGGACAAGGATCATTTCTTCCGATCTTTGCTTCTACACGAATAGGTTGTGGTTTTGGTTTTTGTTGCTGCGCGTTTTGCTCTTCCACTGCGTTTTCGTTACGCGTTTCTGTCAGCTTTTCTTTTTTTGGTGCTGGAGCATCTTGCGTAAAACGTGCTTGTGGTTGATGGTTGTTTTCGTTTGGCAAACCACCTTTCATTAAAAAAGAGATCACTTCTTTATTCGCTTTGTCGATCATCGCTTTAAACAAGTTAAAGGACTCGAGCTTGTAAATTACCAAAGGATCTTTTTGTTCCAAAGAAGCATTTTGTACGGCTTGTTTCAGGTCATCCAACTCACGCAAATGTTCTTTCCACGAATCGTCGATCATGGCCAACACTACCGCCTTTTCAAATCCCAAAAACAACTCGCGACCTTTACTGTCGTAAGCTTTCTTCAAATTCACCATTATCTGCAGCGCTCTGATACCATCTGTAAACGGTGTAACAATGTTCTCGAAGTTGTTATTTGGATTGCGGTACACGTCGCTCACCACAGGTAAAGCCTGCTCGGCGATCTCATGTGATTTTTGAATGTAACGTGTTTGTGCTGCTTCAAATAATCTTTGGGTCAGATCATCTTCTTTGCCGCTCTTAAACTCTTCTTCTTTAAACGGACTTTCAATTCCGAAATTTTTAATGCACTCTAAAGTAAAACCTTCGTAATCTTTATTCGGTTGATACTCTTCCACAATCGTAGACGCAACTTCATAAATCATGTTGGCAATATCAATACTTAATTTATCTCCGTAAAGTGCATTTCTTCTGCGTTTGTAAATTACTTCACGTTGCGCATTCATAACGTCATCGTACTCGATCAACCGTTTACGAATTCCAAAGTTATTCTCTTCCACTTTCTTTTGTGCACGCTCAATACTTTTTGTGATCATGCTGTGTTGAATCACTTCGCCTTCTTTTAATCCCATGCGATCCATCAACGAAGCAATACGCTCGCTTCCGAATAAACGCATTAAGTTATCTTCCAGACTCGCGAAAAATTGCGAACTACCCGGATCACCCTGACGTCCCGCACGGCCTCGCAACTGCCTGTCTACACGACGACTCTCATGACGCTCTGTACCAATAATGGCTAAACCACCGGCTTCCTTCACACCTTCTCCGAGTTTAATATCGGTACCACGACCTGCCATGTTAGTCGCAATGGTAACGGTTCCCGCTGTACCGGCTTCGGCAACAATTTCAGCTTCCTTCGCGTGTAATTTCGCATTCAACACGTTGTGTTTAATGCCGCGTAGTTTTAACATCCGGCTTAATAATTCAGAGATCTCAACCGTGGTAGTACCAATTAATACGGGTCTTCCGAGGGCTACCAATTTTACAACCTCTTCAATAACCGCATTGTATTTTTCACGTTTTGTTTTGTAAACAAGATCTTGTTCATCCTTACGCGTCATTGGTTTGTTGGTTGGAATTTCTACCACATCCAACTTATAAATACTCCAGAATTCCTGTGCTTCCGTAGTTGCAGTTCCAGTCATACCTGCAAGTTTGTGGTACATCCGGAAATAATTCTGCAAAGTAACCGTGGCATACGTTTGTGTCGCAGCTTCAATCTTCACATTTTCTTTCGCCTCAATAGCCTGGTGCAAACCATCACTGTAACGACGCCCTTCCATGATACGACCCGTTTGCTCATCCACAATTTTTACTTGTCCACCTTCAATTACATACTCTGTATCTTTTTCAAAAACCGTGTAAGCTTTTAATAATTGATTCACCGTGTGAATACGCTCACTCTTAATACTGAACTCACGCATCACAACTTCTTTCGCTGCCGTTTTTTCTTTTGGATCTGTGATAGCTTTTTCAATTTCAGCAATTTCATCCCCCACATTCGGGATTACGAAAAATTTAGGGTCATCACTGCTTCCGGTTAAAAAATCAATTCCTTTCTCAGTAAGCTCAACGTGGTTGTTTTTTTCTTCGATTGTAAAATAAAGGTCCACATCAATTTTGTGCATCTCTTTATTTTGATCCTGCATGTAATGGTTCTCAGTTTTTTGCATCAAAGCCCTCACACCTTGTTCACTTAAGAACTTAATTAAAGCACTGTTCTTTGGCAAACCACGGTAAGCCCTTAGCAAAGGAATTCCGGCTTCTTTCTCTTTTCCTTCCGCCACTAATTTCTTAGCTTCTGTAATACAGGTTTGTATAAATTGTTTTTGAATATTCACCAACTTTTCAATGCGCGGCTTGTATTCAATAAATTCGTGCTTATCCCCTTGCGGGGTTGGACCACTAATAATTAAAGGCGTACGGGCATCATCGATCAAAACTGAATCGACCTCATCCACGATCGCAAAATTATGCTTACGTTGTACAAGTTCATCAATACCACGCGCCATGTTATCACGCAGGTAATCAAAACCAAATTCGTTATTCGTTCCGTAAGTTACATCACTGTTGTATGCCTTGCGCCGCTCATCTGTATTCGGCTCGTGCTTGTCAATACAATCCACGCTTAATCCATGAAACTGAAATAAAGGCGCGTTCCATTCACTGTCACGTTTTGCGAGGTAATTATTTACTGTAACTACATGCACACCACGTCCGCCCAAGGCATTTAAAAAGATCGGCAAAGTAGATACGAGTGTTTTACCTTCACCCGTGGTCATTTCAGAAATTTTTCCTTCGTGTAATACCATTCCGCCAATCAGCTGAACGTTATAGTGCACCATGTCCCAGGTAATCTCGCTGCCCGCAGCCAGCCAGGTATTTTTGTAAGTAGCCTTATCGCCTTCAATCTCTACATTTTTGTGGGTCTTAGCTAGGTCACGATCAAATTCAGTAGCAGCAACAGTAAGTTGTTTATTGTCTTTAAATCTTCTTGCAGTCTCTTTAAGAATGGCAAAGGCCTCTGTCAGGTGTGACGTCAGAATACTTTCAAGTTCATCGGTGATTACTTTTTCAAGGTCATCAATTTCTTTGTAAAGATCTTCCTTAGTATTTACATCCATTTCAGGATCAGCAGCGATGTTTGCTTTGATGCCACCAATTTTATCATTCTGTGCTTTTATGCCTTCTTTTATAGAAGCTTTAAGTGCCGCAGATTTAGCGCGCAACTCATCATCCGAAATAGAATTTAATGAATTATAAATGGTATTTATTTCTTCAACTTTAGACTCAAGGTTTTTAATATCCTTCTCACTTTTAGTCCCAAACAGCTTTTTAAGAAAATCAAACATATAAAATAAAAATTTAGCCAATAAAGGTAACAAAAAATAGAGATCGCCTATTGTTTAATTTTGATTTGTTAACAGCGTTTTTACTTGTCAGAATTAACGACAAATCAGGTAAAAAATAAGTTTGAAAAAAGACAAAATTTCCGATTAAGTTTAATTAAAACTTAAAAAAAACGACAATAACCTCTTAGTTATCAATTTTTTAATCTAAAATTGGGAAATTTAGCGCAAAATGATATATTTGCACCCTTAAATTAAAAAAATTTACTGTAGAAATTTACGATTATGCAAAACAAAGGTGCGATTAAAATATTTGCCATCCTCTTAGCCCTGGCCTGTATTTTTTATTTATCATTCACTTGGAAAACCAAGAGTGTTGAAAACGATGCGAAAGAGTACGCCGAAACAATGGTGGCTTCTGCCAAATACAAAGCGGCAATGGAAGCCTATGCAAAAGGCGATGCCACACGGACAACCAGTTTCGTAGATTCAGTTAAGGAATACATTAGCGAGCGCTACCTTGATTCCCTGAAAAAACAGGTTGTATACGACATTCTTGTTGCCGAATATACTTACGAAGAGTGTAAAAAGAACGAGATAAATCTTGGTCTGGATTTACGCGGTGGTATGAATGTAACGCTGGAAGTTTCTGTAATGGATATCATTAAGAATCTTGCCAACAACAGTTCTGACGTTAACTTTAACAAAGCCTTAACTGAAACACAAGCTAACCTCGGTGTTAATAGCAACGACGATTTTATCACTTTGTTCGACAAGACTTACAAGAGAATTGCGCCAAACGGCCGTTTAGCTCCTTTGTTCCAGTCTATCGAAAACAAAACCAAGATCAATTACAATTCATCGAATGATGAGGTAATTAAATTTATCGACGAGCGTGTAGACGAAGCTATTGGAAACGCTGAAAAAACATTCCGCAGTCGTATTGACCGTTTCGGAGTATCGCAACCAAACATTCAGAAATTAGAAGCACGTGGTCGTATCTTAGTTGAATTACCAGGTGTAAAAGACAAAGCGCGCGTACGAGAATTATTACAAGGAACTGCAAATCTTGAATTCTGGGAAACATACGAAAACGAAGAGATTGCTCCTTTGTTGGATAGAGCCAATACGGTGATCAGCAAAGAGCTTTATGGTAAAAAAGAGGCCCCGGTTGTTATAGAAGACTCTCTAGCAGTAGCTAACGGAACTACTCCAGTAACGCCGGTAGCAAAAACTGATTCTACAAAAGCTGATTCTACAGCTGCGCCAACTGCATCTGTAAATCCGCAGGATACAGCTATTAAAGGTTTCCAGAAAAGAGCTCCATTATACGCTTTCTATCAAAATGTTCTTCCACTCGTTCCTTTAAAAGGACGTGTAACTGTTGACAAAGATGGTAAGCCAGAAAGATATGCAGAAGGCGCTTCAGTAGGTATTGCTACTTCGAGAGCAGATACTGCGAAAGTAAACGCTTATTTGCGCATTGCACAATCTAAGAATGTGTTCCCCGCCAAATTAAAATTCATGTGGGGTTCAAAAGAAGTTGAGCAAAAAGACGAAGAAGGAAGAGTTGTTGGAAGTTATTTTGAATTGTTCGCTATTAAACAAACAGCCAGTAACGGTAAAGCTGCCTTAAGTGGTGATATTATTACAGACGCCCGTAAAGACTACGATCAACGTCAGGGCGGTGTGCCATTGATCAGCATGAGCATGAACAGTGATGCTGCTCAAAAATGGGCAAAAATTACGGGTGCCAACAAAGGTAAATGTGTTGCCGTTGTTATGGATAACATGGTTTACTCTGCTCCACGTGTAAACGCTGAGATCACAGGTGGCCAGTCACAAATTACAGGAAACTTTACAGATGCGGAGGCAGACGCTTTAGCAGCAATTTTAAGTGCTGGTAAACTACCTGCACCTGCGCACATTGTTGAAGAGAGCATCGTTGGGCCTACTTTAGGTCAGGAAGCTATTGATGCAGGTTTAGTGAGTTTTGTGATCGCTTTATTAGTGATTCTGGTATTCATGATGCTTTATTATAACAAAGCGGGCATGGTGGCGAATATTGCGCTCATAGCCAATATGTTCTTTATCATGGGGATCTTAACGTCCCTGGGTGCTGTATTAACACTTCCCGGTATCGCCGGTATCGTATTAACCATCGGTTTGGCAGTGGATGCGAACATCCTCATCTTCGAACGTGTGCGTGAAGAATTTGCCCTCGGCAAGAGTACCTCACAAGCTATTAAAGAAGGCTTCAAACATGCGATGTCTTCTATCATTGACTCTAACGTAACTTTAGCCATTCTCTCTGTTATCCTTTACGTATTTGGTTCTGGACCGGTTCAAGGTTTTGCTACTACTTTATTTATCGGTATCTGTACTTCTTTATTCTCTGCAATTTTAATTACACGTGTCATTTTTGAATGGATGTTGGAACGCAAAATGGAAATTCCGTTTGATAACGCAATGACTCGTAATGCTTTCAAAAACATTAGTATTGACTTCGTTGGTAAACGTAAAGTATATTACGCAATCTCTACCTTGATCATCATTTTAGGTGTTGTTTTCTATTTCAAAAACGGTGGTTTAAATTTAGGTGTCGACTTTAAAGGAGGCCGTACTTACCAGGTTCACTTTAACAAGGACATGAATACGGAAGACATTAAGAAAGCATTGGAGCCTGTGTTTCCAGATGCTGCGCTTGAAGTAAAAAGTATTGGTGCCGGCGTTTCTAACAAAGCAAAAATTACAACTACTTACAGGGTAACGGATAATGATCCAAAGGCTGACGAAGAAGTAGAACAACAGCTGAATAAAGGTTTAGGTTCTTTAAACGTGCCTTATACCATTCCTCAACAACAGAAAGTTGGGCCTACAATCGCAACAGACATCGTTTACGGTGCTTATGGTGCTATCTTATTCTCTTGCTTAATGATGTTCTTGTACATCGTTGTACGGTTCCGTAAATGGCAATATGGTTTAGGTTCGGTTGTGGCTTTATTCCATGACGTTCTCATTGTATTATCGTGTTACACGATCTGCGACGGATTACTTCCATTAGAGATTGGACAGGATTTTATCGCGGCAATCTTAACGGTAATGGGGTATACCATGACTGAGACGGTGGTTGTGTTTGACAGGATTCGTGAGCGTTTAAGAGACAGTGGTAAAGCAGATGTATACGGTGAAGAACGTAATACGCTTATCAACTACGCTTTAAACAGCACATTAAGTCGTACTATTTTAACGTCGTTAACTGTATTCTTTGTTCTCCTTGTAATCTTCATCTTTGGTGGAGAAAGTATCCGTGGTTTCATCTTCGCTTTATTAATCGGACGTGTAATCGGTACCTACTCTTCATTGTGTATCTCTACTCCAATAGTAGTAGACTTCGACAAGAAAAAATAATTTATCAACCTTTAAAAAAAACCTCCCTCGAATTTCAGGGAGGTTTTTTTATTTAATACTTTTGAGAATGACAAAATCTTGGCTAGGTTACCTCTCCTCGGCGCTCTTCCTGTTTGCGGGAATTTTCCAGATCATCGGCGGCAGTCCAAAAATTGGAACTTTGTTTATTGTGCTTTCCATCGCAACGGTTGTCCTTAATATCTACATCAGGAAAAATATGCCAAAGTAAACTGAGTCTGGTCTTTTATTGGAACAATACAGATAGATGATTATAAGCCCGAGTACCAGAACGGGATCAATGACATGATGTCCTCCATTGCAAAAGAATTTCCCATCTCCGTTACATCCCCGCAAAGCACGCGCATTAAAGAAGTTTATCACCTCCCTGACCAGGAATTCTGGGTAGCTCTTCATAACAATAAGATAGTCGGTACTATTGGCCTAAGTCTGTTCTCAAATAACAACGCCGTTTTAAAGCGAATGATGGTAGATAAAGACCATCGCGGGAAAGAATACAACACGGCTGTTCTGCTCTTGAATAAAAGTCTTGATTGGGCAAAGAGAAAATTTTTAAACGCATTTACTGGGAACCATGGATCAGTTTAAAGCCGCCCAGAGATTCTATGAACATGAAGGATTCGCTCCGATCCAAAAGGCAGAGCTTGCACCCGATTATGAGCCAAATCCCATTGATAATCTGTATTATAAAATTGATTTGAAATAAAAAAGGTCTGCTCCTGCGAATTATTTTTTAGTCTCCGAACATGAAAAAATAAATTGCAACAATTTTATTTATTTTAGTTACGGGCTATTACCTTGCCGATCTTATTTCGCGATTCACTGCTTACCTCACCCTGTTCAGCATAAGTATTCCAGTTGCGAACTACAGCCTGTACTTCATCGATAACCGTGGATGCATTTTTTATTTTAAAATAATCAGCCAGGTCCATTAAATGTTTTTTTACGGGATTTGCACTTTCATTGGCTACCATTGTACTGTGCATACCATGCCCGGAATTCGAAAAAGTTAAATCGTAAGCGGGTGCTGTTTTCCAGGTCCCATTCGCATCCATTAAAAAAGAAAAGTTTTTACTATGGTCATCCCTGTTATGAGCATAAACATTAAAGGCAGCAAGACGTAATATTTTTTCATAAGCACGTACATCTTTTTCAAGAATAAAAGCGCAATCCATTAAATTTCCGTAGTCTAAGGCACTCAATCTAAAATTATCATGCATCATTCCTGCAGCAGAATGCAAGTGTAACCGATTATTTCCATCTCTATCAAAGCGCTTAGTGCCAAAATAGGTTTGACCAGATTGGCCCTTGAAAAGTTTACATTCACTCATTTCAATTCCCGCGTCTAATGCCATTTTATAGTAAGCATATTCCACATTCGCTATATCAGGCAAATCGAAAGAGGAAGGGAATTTTATCAACCAATGCTGATATCCTTCGGGAAGCATTTTTTCAGTGCCTATTAAATGCTGTGAAGTTGGCTTGTATCCCACCAATATCTTTGGACGTGCACCGCCCGAAGAACCGCCGAGTTTAAATAATTCATCCAGCACATCTGTGGCAGTGCCTGTAACAATTTCATTAGCCGCTTTCGCAATTTCGTCTAATTCAATTTTGAATTCTTTTTGACTATCGTCTTCAATTTCGGGTTTGTACGTTAAAGCTCCCATGCCATTGCTGCCAACATAAGCCAATCGGTCGAGCGCAGTCAGATCTCCACTATTAAACCCTCTGGCTGTTAAAGCCCTATCTAGTAATAGTTTTCCCCATCCATCCGGCAAAGAGTCTGCAAACACGCCAAATAGACCGTCAAAAGGGATTTCGTTCGCTGTATTTATTTTCGCATTTAATTTTAATTTAATTGGGGATATCTCCCAGCCTGCTCTAATAAAATCCGCGTAATATTTAAAATAAATAAATTTAGATTCACTCACTAATTCTCCAAGCTCAATTTCTTTTTCATTGAACTGTATTGAAACAATTATCTTTTTTATGTGATTCATTACCGTCTTGTTTTATCGCTAAACAATTTTTCAATTGCCGCTAAATTTTCAACCGGTTTTAAAATCAATTCGAAATCATTCAACCGGCCCAAAACCAATGACAGTTTTAATAAAGACTCCAAAGAAATTTGCCCTGTGGATTCAAAACGCTTAATACTTCCTAACGACACACCTGAACGGTTCGCCAGTTCATTTTGTGTTAAGCCAACCTGCTTTCTTAAATTTTTATGCCTTAAAGCAATTTCTTCTAAAAAATCGTGGGGTTTCTCTTCAAGTCCGAATTTTAATTTCATAGCCAATATGTTAGCTAATATACTAATAAAAGGCGTAAATAGCTAATATACTAGCCAAGAATTACTTTAAGAATACTGAATTAAAAAGGCATTTTTGTGAGTAAAAAGAAAAAACATTTCGCCTTAGCGAAATCTTTACTCTCTAATTATCATCTCTCATCACTTATCTGATCGGGCTTAAAGCCTTTTAGATCGAAGGTGAACATGGCATCTGGAAGATCCACGTTTGTTTTCATAGCCTTGATGTCATACACCTGCATGCTGGCATCTTTCATCATCATCTTAAGCTGCGCAACCTGTTTTTTTGATTTATTGATGTACAATTTAATCGTGTGAAATTTTTTCTTCTCAGGTTTTACAGCCGGAACAAGATCGATCTCGTGACAAGGTGTTGCGCCAACAGCGGTCTCCTTAATATACCTGTATTTGTATCCTGCTTCGTACATGGTGAAAATGGTGCTCGGATTTTGTTCTTCGCTATTCGGATCAAAATTTTTGATCGTCACTTCTTTCGCATCTTTGTTATAATTCCAAAGCGTTTTTCCATCACAAACAATGGTCGTTCCCGGAATCTCCAATTTGAATTTTTGTCCTTTCACCTGAACTTTCCAGGCTTGTGGTTTATCTACTACTTTTTTATCCTTGTCGTAGATCGTGAAAACTACATCCGCGTTAATAGTCTTAAAAGCCTTCGTAGTCTTGCTCACATCATCGAGAATAGCTTTTGCTTTTGGATCTTGTTCCTGGGCACTGAAAATAGCAGAGCAGGATATAAAAAGGAAAATCAGTAATTGCTTCATAGTTTTTAAGGTTTAATACCTATATAGACATGCAAAGATAAAAAAGGTTTAATAATTAAACTAAATACGGGATTAGCCTAAAAAAGTGGGTAATTTGAAATAAAGTCTCTGATAACAAGGTACAGACAACACATGACCCTTTTAGCAAGTTTAGCGATTTCTTAATTTTTGCAAAATCTCATCCATCTGGGCCATGTCCTTCACCAAAACCTCGCGTGCCTTGGAGCCTTCAAATGGTCCGATAAATCCTGCTGCTTCGAGCTGATCGACAATTCGTCCTGCCCTGTTATAACCCAATTTAAGCTTACGTTGTAAAAAGGAAGCGCTGCCTTGTTGAAACTGGACTATGAGTTTAGCCGCGTCGTCAAACATTTTATCACGTTCGCTAAGATCCACTTCTTCTTTTCCTAACTCTCCTTCTTCACCTACATATTCTGGTAATAAAAAGGCACTCGGGTAAGCTCTCTGGTTCCCGATAAATTCTGTTATTTTTTCGACTTCGGGTGTATCTACAAAAGCACACTGAATTCTGATCAAATCGTTTCCGGTACTCAACAACATGTCTCCACGACCGATCAACTGGTCTGCCCCGCCTGAATCTAAAATAGTACGGCTGTCAATTTTACTGGTTACCCTAAATGCGATTCGCGCCGGGAAGTTGGCTTTGATGGTTCCTGTAATGATGTTTACAGAAGGACGTTGTGTAGCAATAATTAAGTGAATGCCGATAGCCCTTGCTAACTGGGCGAGACGGGCAATCGGTGTTTCCACTTCTTTACCAGCGGTCATAACCAGATCGGCAAATTCATCCACCACCAAAACAATGTATGGTAAATATTTATGTCCGTCGTTTGGATTTAATTTACGGTTAACAAACTTGGTGTTGTACTCTTTGATGTTACGCACCTGCGCGTCCTGCAGCAAGGCGTACCGGTTATCCATTTCAATACACATGGAGTTGAGTGTGTGAATCACCTTGGTATTGTCAGTAATGATCGCGTCTTCAGAGTTCGGCAGCTTGGCCAGGAAATGTCTTTCAATTTTATTGAATAAAGTTAACTCTACTTTTTTTGGATCTACCAACACAAATTTTACCTGCGCAGGATGTTTTTTATAAAGCAAAGAAACTAACACAGCGTTTAATCCAACGGACTTACCCTGACCTGTTGCACCTGCCATAAGTAAGTGGGGCATCTTGGCAAGATCGGCAATAAAGATCTCGTTGCTGATTGTTTTTCCTAAAGCTATTGGTAATTCAAATTGAGAGTTGTTGAATTTTTCAGAAGCCAAAATATTTTTCATCGGAACCATTTCCGGATTTTGATTCGGCACTTCAATACCGATAGTGCCTTTACCAGGAATAGGCGCAATGATACGAATACCAAGGGCTGCAAGACTGAGTGCAATATCGTCTTCGAGGTTTTTAATTTTACTGATCCGCACACCCGCCGCAGGAACAATCTCGTACAAGGTTACGGTTGGTCCGACCGTCGCCATGATTTTATCAATCTCGATGCCGTAATTTTTTAGCGTACTAAGAATTTTATTTTTATTCGCAATGAGTTCTTCCTGATTAACTTTGCTGTGAATGTTCCCATAATCATTCAGCAACTCAAAGCTTGGAAACTGATACGAACCCAGATCAAGAGTAGGATCGTACTCGCCAAACTGTTCGACTAACTTTGCCGCTTTATTTTCCTCTTCAATCACTACAGGCTCGTTAATCGCATTCGCAATCTCTAATTCAGGTTCGCCTTTCGGACCTGTGTTTTCAGAGACGCCTGGCGTATTCGTTAGATCTAACTGATCATTACTTAACCCCACCGGTTTCTCTTCCACAACGTTTTCCGGAGCAGAGTCAAGGGACGAACTTGTCACTTCGAACGGAGTCGTTGTCACTTCGAACGGAGTCGAGAAGTCGAAGTCAATATCTGCCATCGCGTCTTCCTTTTTCTCTTCCCCTTGCGGTGCTGTTGTAGCTTTTGTAATAACCTCGAAATTCAATAGCGCAGCTTCTTCTTCTTCCGTAAGCTTTGACTCTCTTTGTTCATTGAAGGAAGAATTAAATCCCTCTCTTACCGGAGTAGTAGAAGTAAAGTTAGAAGTGATCTCTTGTTCGATTTCTTCATCGTCCTCAATTACCGCCCTTGCAGGAAGTTTGAAAGACAAATTAATACTGAGCACTAAAAACGTAAGCATGGAGAATGCCATAAGGGCTATAAGACCCATGTTCCCAACATAATTGGCAACTTTGGCATTCATAAAATATCCAAAACCTCCGCCGATAAAAAACAGGCGATCCGAAAAAATGTAAGACAATACCAGTGAAGTCCACACCATAAAAAACAACCACTTGGCATTAAACGCACTTACATTGATCAATTGACGTTGAACAACTTTTTGCAGACCAAACACACAAAGTACCGGCACGAGAATAAACGAGGCTGCTCCAAAACCCTTGTACATAAAAAAATGCGACACAAGCGCTCCAAATTTTCCAAGCCAGTTTTTCACTTTTGTATCTGGAAGGAAAAAATCTGCGCGGCTTCCCAGAATCTTATCCTGATCTACGTCCCAGCTTGAGAAATAAGAAACAAACGCGATCGATAAGTACGCAGAGAACAGGATCAGCAATAACCCGAAAATTTTTTGCGTACGTTCGTCGTTGTAAAAAGTAACAAACTGCTCAAAGCGTTTGGCAAGACTTACTTTCTTTTTGCTGCTGACAGCAATCACATGTTCAGCAACAGGTTTAGCTTCTGCCGGTTTAGGAGTGGATTTCGGTTTGTTCTTTCGTTCAACCGGTTTTTTCTCTATATCCTCTATGTCATTGCGCTCCATCGTTCTCTCGTCCTTCTCAACAAGCGTTTCAACAGTTTCGTCTCCCCTGAATTTATTCTTTTTTTCTACAGCCATTATCCTTTAAATATAGAGCGAATGCAATGACCTTTTTGACACGGATTTCCAATGTTTTAAACCATGATATGTTAATCAAAAAACCCTTACTTTTACCCCGAATTCCTTGTAAACCAATAACAATGCGTAAACTGTTTTTTCTTCTTTTTATCTCCTTTTTTTTCCATTTAAATTCACAGGTAGTCGACACAACCTGGCTTTCTCAAAATTACTCCAAACAAGAAGTTCAAATCACAATGCGTGACGGTGTAAAGCTTTTTACAGCCATTTACACTCCAAAGGATCATTCAGAAAAACATCCGATGCTGATGGTCCGCACGCCCTACTCTGTGCAACCTTATGGACAGAACAAATTCTCGCCTTACTTAATGGCGGCGCATTATTCCAATTACGTTAAGATGAATTATATTATTGTAATGCAGGATGTGCGCGGATGTTACATGAGTGAAGGCACTTTTGTGGATGTACGTCCTTACATCGAAAATAAAAAAACGAAAAAAGAGGTAGACGAAGCAAGCGATACTTATGATGCGATTGATTGGCTGGTAAAAAACGTTGCCGATAATAATGGGAATGTTGGCGTTTCCGGAACTTCTTATCCTGGATTCTACAGCACCATGGCGGCATTGAGCGGACATCCGGCCTTAAAAGCGGTGAGTCCACAAGCGCCTGTAACAGAATGGTTTTTAGGTGACGATTTTCATCACAACGGTGCTTTTGCATTGGCAGATGCTTTTTCTTTTTATTCAGGATTTGGCAAACCCCGTCCGAAGCCAACTACCACGAGTTCTAAAGGCTATAACTTTCCCGAAAAAGACAATTACAATTTTTTTCTTAAACAAGGTGCAATAAAAAACTTTACAAAATTAATGGGCGACAGTATTCAGTTTTGGAACGACATCATCGCTCATCCAAACTACGACGCCTTCTGGCAGGCAAGAGATGCAAGGCGTGCCATGAAAAATATAAAACCAGCTGTTCTTATCGTGGGTGGAAATTTTGATGCGGAAGATTGTTATGGAGCCTGGAATTTATATAAAGCTATTGAAAAACAATCGCCTGCCACGAATAACAAATTAGTTATGGGACCTTGGTTTCACGGTGGCTGGCACCGCACCGACGGAAGTTATTTTGGAAACGTGCGGTTTGAGAGCAAGACTTCCATTTATTACCAGCAAAATGTGGAGATTCCTTTTTTTAATTATTACCTTAAAGGGAAAGGTGATGAAAAATCAATTGCAGAGGCAACGATCTTTTTTACAGGCGAAAATAAATGGCGGACGTTCGATGCCTGGCCTCCGAAAAACATTGCATACAAACCCATTTATTTTGACGCGAATCACAAATTAAATTATGCGCAACCCACTTCGTCTACCTCTTTTTCAAAATATACCAGCGATCCTTCTAAACCCGTTCCTTACACCGAAGGCGTTCACCTAAGACGCACCCGCGAATACATGATCGATGACCAACGTTTTGCAGCGCGACGTCCTGACGTATTAGTTTTTGAAACAGAGATTTTAGAAAACGACCTTACGCTTGCTGGTCCTGTAGTGGCTGATTTAAAAGTTTTACTCAACACTTCCGATGCAGACTTTGTGGTGAAGATCATTGATGTTTTTCCGGATAATTTTTCATACGACACTACCATTTGCTGTAAAGGTGTTAAGAACGAAGTAGAGACGGCAGGTTACCAAATGTTAGTACGTGGTGAAATTATGCGTGGTAAATTCCGAAACAGTTTTGAAAAACCCGAGCCTTTTGACCCCACTAAAAAAATGGAAACCGTAAAATTCACTTTACCGGATGTGTCGCATACTTTTGTGAAGGGGCATAAATTAATGATTCAGGTGCAAAGCAGTTGGTTCCCGATCTTTGACAGGAATCCACAGGTGTTTACGGATATTTACAAATGCAGCGATAAAGAATTTGTAAGTTCTGAAATTAAAATTTTTCATCAAGCGGATGCTGCTTCTTCCATCATTCTTCCAATCCTGAAATAAAAATGCAAGAGATTATTGTATATATTTTACTTGCTGCAGCAATCGCTTTTTTAGGGTTTAAGTTTCTAATACCTAAAAAAAAGAAAAGCGGTCACGGAAAAGATTGTGACAAGTGTTCTTAAACCGCAATTAGACAGTAGAAGGACTTTGCTAGCGCAGCGGCAACCAAGATACCCGGCTACGGTTCGCTGCATGAGCCCTGAGCGCCTTGTGCGCGGGCAGGCCCGCCTGCCGTCGCGCAGGCTTGGCAACGGCAGACAGGTGCCTCGGAATGACACTTAAAGGAGGAGTAGCTTCTCGTACATCAGAATGACGATCAGGATGGGATTAGAATGACACTTACATGAGTTGCCTTTTCCTGTCTTTTGTAAATCAAAAGTTTATCTTTACCCTGCCTATAACTCGCCTAAAGCATTTATGAAAATATTAAGCACCGAACAAATAAAAGAACTTGATAATTACACTTGCGAACACGAACCTATTAGCTCTGTAGACCTTATGGAAAAAGCTACAAGGGCTTGCGTCCGAAGGTTACTAAAGCTCATTGACATTGAAGAGGACATTCTCGTAGTCTGTGGCAAAGGAAACAATGGCGGCGACGGATTAGCAATTACCCGTTTACTAAATGATCAGGGATTAAAAGCCACCGCATTTTTGATTGAGTACACAGAAAAATTCAGCGAAGACGCACAACAGAATTATAATATACTTAAAGAAAAATTTCCGGAGCGTGTCCTTGCCATTTATTCTCTGGAAGAACTAAAAGAACATACAAAAGAAAACCGGAATGCAGTTGTTGTAGATGCTTTGCTGGGCACTGGAATTAATAAGTCGGTAGAAGGCTTGCTGGAAGAGACCATTGAATACCTTAACGCCAATTTTCAGAAGATTATCAGTATTGATATTCCAAGCGGTATGTATGCAGATAAAAGTTCTACTGAAAATAAAACCATCATTCATTCTTCTTTAACGCTTACTTTTCAATTTCCGAAGCTCGCTTTTTTGTTTGCTGAAAATAAAAACTACGTTCCTGAATTTGAGATTCTCGACATTGGCCTTCATGAACAAGGAATCGCGGCACTTCCTTCTTCATTTTATTATATTACTAAAGAAGAAATTTCTTCCTTGTTAAAACCAAGATCCAAATTTTCACACAAAGGAACTTTTGGTCATGCCCTCTTATTGGCAGGAAGCAAAGGTAAAAGTGGTGCAGCCATCATCAGCGCTAAAGCTTGTCTACGAAGCGGCGCAGGACTTCTGACTTTGCATTCCAACAAAGAAACTCTAACGGCTTTAATAAATCATTTGCCGGAAGCGATGACGAGCGAAGATCCAAATACCGAACACATTTCAGAAATTGACAAAATAGAAAACTACGCTTCTATTGGATTTGGTCCTGGCGTCGGCACACACGAAGACACACAGAACGCTTTAAAAAAAATCCTGCATTATTGCAAAGGAAAATTAATTATTGATGCAGATGGTTTGAATATTCTCTCAGAAAATAAAACCTGGTTAAATTTTTTACAACCTGGCACCATTCTTACACCACATCCAAAAGAATTTGAACGCTTAACTGAAAAACACGCAGATGATTTTGAACGTGTGAAAGCGGCAAAACATTTTTCGATGAAGTACAACTGTATTCTCATTATAAAAGACGCACATACGGCGATTGTTATGCCCGATGGAAATGTATTTTTTAATTCCAGTGGCAATGCCGGTCTGGCAAAAGGCGGCAGCGGCGACGGGCTTACCGGAATAATTTTAGGATTATTGGCACGCGGCTACAATACTCCCCAAGCAACTTTGATCGGGACTTTCATTCATGGTTATGCAGCAGATTTGTGCGTTAAGAAAAAAAGCAAGGAAAGTCTTTTGATTAGTGACGTGATAGGAATGTTACCGAAAGCTTTTAAAAAGCTCGAAAAATAAATCGCGATCAACTTTGGAAAAGTTAGAGTTAAATCTGAAATAAACTTTTCAAAGTTTCAGATCAAAATCATTCCTTACCCTTCTCTTTATAGATGTACGTGATCTTAAATTCATCCGCGGGTTTTGGCGAAAGTGCTGGATCTATTGGCTCTGGCAGCCGCCACGGCAACTCTTCTACCGCAGGATCATCTTCGTCCCACTGGTGCACGCGGCGCTGCGGACCCTCTTTGCGGTAATTAAAAGCAACCAGAATTCCGGCTACTAAACCGAACAGGTGACCTTCCCAGCTCATCTCTTCTTTTATTGGAAAGATGCCCCAAACAATTCCGCCGTACAAAAACACAACGAGAGCCGATACCACCATCAATCGTAAATGCCTTCTGAAGACACCGCTAAAAAACAGGAAGCCCGCTAATCCATATACCAGTGCGCTTGCGCCAATGTGATAGTTGGGCGCATAATCTGTTCCGCCTCTTCCGCCAATCCACAGCCAGATGCCACTGACTAACCAAATCCAGATAAAAACCGATCTTGCAATTTTCTTATAGAAATAAAATAAGAGCATTCCCAATACCAATAGGGGAAGCGTATTAGAAGCAATGTGTTTACTGTCTCCATGAATAAATGCAGAAGTAAGGATACCCAACATGCCGTTTGCGTGGCGCGGCCAAACACCGAGCTTGAGAAAATTATACTGGACATTATTCTGCATCCAGAAAAAAATCCACATCACTAAAACAAAAAGAAAAGGGTAAAGTAAAATACTGTAGACCTGCTTCGCTAAATAATTTTTCACCTATTAAAATTGCAAAAAATTAATTTTAGAACAAGGTTAAAAAAACTTAGAGCGGGCTCTATTTTTTATGCATCGAAATAACCGGAAGCATAATGCGGGTGAGCCACTTTTGCTGATCTTTTTCTTTTTCAGGATCGGTGAGATAAAACTCACGCATGGGTCCGCTCTGCAAGAGATCTTGTTTTTCGCAATACCGTCTTATTTTATCGTATGCTGCGAACAGACTTTGATAAGGTCCGTAGAAATTAAACACCAACATCTTTGAAGCTTCCAAAACCACGAGCTTACTTTTTGCAGGCTGAACTTTCGGCATCCGTTTGATAAAGACAATGTTCTCAAATGTAAAATTCTTTGGATCATTGTTGTAATTGATCATTCCAATGGGTCCGTTTATTTCAGCTCCAATAGAAGTTACCTCTTCGCCAAGGGTGACATAATTTTTATTCATAACTGTACCAACATCATTTGATGCAGCCGAATCAAGAATACTTAAAACCAACATTTCAGGTATATCAAACACACCTACCGGTCCTCCTTCTTCACTGAACGTGTAAATATCATTCAAGAAAAAAGTGGTGTCTGTTATTTTTTGCTCCACAGCAGCAGGCTCTTCCTTCTTCTCTTCCTCTTGTGAATCCGCTCCGCAGGAAACCGCAAGAAACGAAACAATGGTAAATGCTATTTTAAAAGGACGCATGAGATTAATTTGTTTTGCAGGGGTATGATTTTAATGCTTCTTCAAGACAAGTCATTGCTCCTTTAAGATCTTCGATTTTCAAAACGTAAGCAATACGCACTTCGTCTGAACCCGCGCCTGGCGTGGAATAAAAACCGGTTGCTGGCGCCAGCATAACCGTTTGCGAGTTGTACTCAAATTCTTCGAGTAACCACTGACAAAATTTATCTGCATTGTCTATCGGCAATTTAGCGATACAATAAAACGCGCCGCTTGGTTTAGGACAAAACACTCCTTTGATTTTATTTAAAGAATCGATCACAAAATCACGACGGGCTACATATTCCTTTTTTACTTCTGTGAAATACGATTTCGGTGTATCCAATGCAGCCTCTGCTCCTATTTGGCCGTAGCTTGGCGGACTCAACCTTGCCTGTGCAAACTTTAGCGCAGCAGACATAATCTCTTTGTTCTTGCTGATCATAGCGCCGATACGTGCACCGCAAGCGCTGTAACGTTTGCTAATGGAATCGAGCAGGATCACATTATTCTCAATTCCTTCGAGGTGCATAACGCTTACGTATTCTTTGCCATCATAACAAAACTCACGGTAAACCTCGTCACTCAATAAAAAAAGATCGTGTTTTTTTACAAGGTCGCGTAAAGCTTCTAACTCTGCTTTGGTATATAAGTAACCTGTTGGATTGCCAGGATTGCAGATCATAATTCCTTTTGTTTTTGGAGTGATCTGTTTTTCAAATTCTGCGATTGGAGGCAATGCAAAACCTGTCTCGATAAAACTACGGATAGGTTTTACGGTTACATCAGCTGCCTTGCTGAAGCCATTGTAGTTTGCATAAAAAGGTTCCGGGATAATAATTTCGTCACCCGGATTAAAGCAGGTTAACAAAGCAATTTCGATTGCTTCACTCCCACCACAGGTAATGATGACATCGTTGTGATCGATGTTAATGTTATATTCTTTATAATAATTGCAAAGTTTTTTACGGTAGCTTTCGTTACCGGCACTGTGACTGTACTCCACAATCTTCAAATTTGAATTTTTAATCGCATCCAAAAAAGAAGCTGGCGTTTCAATATCCGGTTGACCAATGTTTAAATGGTAAATCTTTCTTCCTTTCTTTTTTGCAGCTTCTGCAAAAGGTACAAGTTTACGAATAGGAGAAGCCGGCATTGTTGCGGCCTTGTTTGAGATAGATGGCATGTGCGTTAGTTCTGATTAGGATACAAATATAAAACAAAGACGCAGATTTCACGGATTTCGCAGATTAATTAAATCTGTGTGATCTGCGCAATCTGCGGCAAAATTGAGCGCACAAAAAAGCCACAGAAAACAAAGCTTTTGCAAATAAAAAATCCGCATTATCTGTGTAATCTGTGGCTTACTTATTATCTAGAAACTAGAATCTACTTTTACCGAAACCTTTTTTCTTTTCTCCACCGAAGGCTGGTTTTTCACGATCACCACCGCTGTTAAAACTTCCTGCTTTTCTTGGGCGTTTAGCACCATCGCGTTTTTCTCCGCTGCCAAATCCACTTCCACCTTCACGTTTTTCTTTGAATCCGCCACCATCACGTCCCCCTTTGTAGCCGCCGCCACCAAAGCTTCTTCCACCACCACCACTGCGTCTTTCTCCACCATCACTGCTTCTTCCGCCTTCTTTCATCTTACGGTTACTTACCTCTAACGAAATTTTACGGTTGTTGAATTCAAGATCCTGTGAGTTTAAAGCAAGGAAATTATCTACCAGCTTACTTTCTGTTTCAAAGAAAGAGAAGCTACTTTTTACGTCTACGTTAAACACCATACGCTGTTGTAATTTCACAGCATCTGCTAAGAAATCTTTTAAGCTATTGATATTGAATCCGTCTAAAGCACCCATGTTCACAAAGAAACGTGTTGTTCTGCTGTTTCCGAAAGCTCCGTCCACTGCACCTTTTACGATATTTAAATCAGGAGCATTGTCGTAATATTCGTGGAAACGGTTAAACTCTTCGCTGATCACACGTTTGATCAATTCTTCTTTAGAAAGGTCTTTTAATTCCTCGTAGATAGCTGGTAAAAAACTCTCGATTTCGTCATCCTTCACTTCTACGTTATGCAATTTATGCACTAAATTGAAAAGTTGTTTTTCGCAAACTTCTAAACCGTTCGGGATATCTTTTTTCTCGAATTTCTTTTTAATGATACGCTCGATGTCTTTTACTTTACCATTGTCTTTTGGAGTAATGATAGCAATTGCAATACCCGATTTACCTGCACGTGCTGTTCTTCCGGTACGGTGAGTATAGTTCTCAACGTCTTCCGGTAAGTTGTAATTAATAACGTGAGTTACATCGTTTACATCAATACCTCGAGCAGCAACGTCAGTCGCCACTAACATCTGTAATGTTTTGCTACGAAAACGTTTCATTACAAAGTCACGTTGACTTTGAGAAAGATCACCATGCAATGCATCAGCACTATATCCATCCTTTATTAAAGAATCGGCGACTTCCTGCGTTTCGGCTTTTGTGCGACAGAATACAATACCGAAAATATCCGGATAAAAATCGGCAACACGCTTTAAAGCCGCATACCGATCACGTGGACTAACTACATAATAGATATGCTCTAAATTATCCGCGCCTTCATTTTTTTTACCGGTAGTTAACTCAATAGGCTTATCCATATAAGTTCTCGCTATGCGATCTACTTCTTTTGGCATAGTAGCGCTAAACAACCAGGTGTTTTTTTCTTTCGGAGTTTCTTTTAAAATAATGTCGAGGTCATCTTTAAACCCCATATTCAGCATTTCATCTGCTTCATCTAGAATTACAATTTTAACCGTACTTAAATTAATTGCGCGACGCTCGATCATATCGATCAAACGTCCCGGAGTCGCAGCTACTACCTGCACACCACGTTTAATGTCTTTAATTTGTCCGTCAATACGCGCACCGCCATAAATAGCAGTCACACCGAATCCTTTTAAATATTTACCGTAATTTTTAATATCGTTGGTGATTTGTACACATAATTCGCGGGTTGGCGCTAAAATTAATGCTTGCACTGTTTTGTTATCGCAATCGATGGTGCTTAACATTGGTAAACCGAAAGCAGCCGTTTTACCAGTTCCTGTTTGAGCAAGCGCTACCAGATCTGATTTTTGTTTGTTTAATAAAGCAATTGTTTGTTCCTGGATAGGCGTGGGATTTTCGAATCCTAAATCCGTAACAGCTTTTAATAGGTCGCTGTTGAGACCCAATTCTTGAAAAGTCATTTTTTAAATTTTAAATTAATACATTAAAGCCATAAAAAATCCCGCTTTAATGCTTCGAGCCGACAAAATGGGCGAGATAATTTTAAGATTAAGGGAGCAAATATACTGATTTTATCGAAATTAACATGAATGGGCTATTTTTAAAAGGTTTTGCCGGCTTTATTTTTTACTTTTGTTAACGTTTTATGAAACATCATTACGCGATTATAATGGCTGGAGGGGTTGGTACCCGTTTTTGGCCTATGAGCACTACTCAGCACCCGAAGCAATTCCTGGACATTTTAGGTACAGGCGAAACCCTCTTACAACAAACTTACCATCGTGTTGCCCAGGTTTGTCCTAGGGAAAATATATATGTAGTTACAAGCAACGCATACGAAACCCTCGTAGCAGAGCAGCTTCCTGACATCTTAAAGGAGAACATTCTTTGTGAGGCTGCCCGCAAAAACACAGCGCCCTGTGTTGCCTATGCTTCCTATAAAATTCACAAACACGATCCAAAAGCCATTACTCTGGTTGCGCCTAGCGACCACCTGGTTAAAAAGGAAAGTACTTTTGTAAAAGCCATACGATCCTGTTTTGAAAAAGCAGAAAAGCAAGACTGCCTCATCACTTTGGGAATTAAACCTACGCGTGCTGATACTGGTTACGGCTATGTGCAGTTTATAAAAAGTGATGTGGAGGAAGCCGACAAGCGTATTAACAAGGTAAAAACGTTTACAGAAAAACCAGATGCAGAGATGGCCAACTTCTTTGTAGAAAGCGGCGACTTCTTATGGAACTCTGGCATTTTTATCTGGAGCACCGATAGCATTATTAAGGCGCTTGAAAAACACGATCCAGAACTGGCGAATGTTTTTAAGGAAGGCTGGGATTTTTACAATACCGATAAAGAAAAAGAATTTGTAAACCGCGCCTACTCCACCTGTAAAAATATTTCCATCGATTACAGTGTGATGGAAAAGGCTGAAAATGTTTATGTGCGTTCCAGTATTTTTGGATGGAGCGATCTTGGAACCTGGGGAAGCCTATATACGCACATCCCGAAAGACGAAAAGAAAAATGCTTTGGTGGGGAAAAACATTATCACTTACGATTGCAACAACTGCATCGTTCAGGTGCCAAAAGAGAAACTTGTTGTATTACAAGGACTCGAAGACTATATTGTAGTAGAAAGCGAAGGCATTTTAATGATCTGCAAAAAACAGGATGAACAACAAATCAGGAATTTTGTGAATGACGTAAAAGTGAGCAAGGGCGAAAAATTTGTCTAATTTCTTTTAAGATTAACATCTGTTAACTATTAATCGTTACTTTGGCACAATACTTGGAAAATGACTTTTACAAAAAAATCAAATCTTATGAAAAAACAATTATTCATACTTGCAGGATTTTTCTTGCTTAGCTTTTCAATCAACGCGCAAAGCAATGTTAACCTCGTCATTTTCTCTGAAGACGGAGATCCGTTCTATGCATACATTAACGGGGTTAAGCAAAATAATACTGCTGAAACAAACGTGAAGTTTACAAACCTTACTCCTAACATCAGCTTAAGAATTGAGTTTGAAAACAAGGCTTTACCGCAGTTAAAACAAAACATGGCATTGGAAGCCGGTTACGAGCATACCGCGCGTATTAAGCGTGATCCGAAAAAACAATTAAAGCTGCGTTATTTCGGAATGGTGCCTTTAAACGAGGCAAGTTCGGGAATGAATACAGTTCAATACCATACAGCAGAAGATTCCAACACATCTTCAGGAAATAACACTTCTTACAATACCGATCCAAATACAAACTCTTCTTCAACAACTATTTCGCAAACAGGCTCCTCCAATAACAAAGATGGAACTGTTTCTATAAATATAAATATGCCGGGCATGAATATGAATGTAAATGCTGTGGATCCGAATTATAATACCACTACTTCTACAACAGTAACGAGCAGTTCGTCTTCTTATAATTCAAACCAGAATCATACCTCCGAAAATAATTCGCACAACACTGCTACTACCAGCAAACCGAATCCTAAGAATGATCCTACTTGCCAGGTAGCCATGAATCAGGCCAGCTTTCAGAAAATGAAAGAGTCCATTGAATCGAAACCTTTTTCAGAAACAAAAATGAGCACTGCAAAAGTGGCTACACAAAATGCTTGTCTTTCCGTAAGCCAGATTAAGACTATTGCTTCTTTATTTAGCATGGACGAAGATAAGCTCATGTATGCAAAATATGCTTATGACCATTGTGTTGACAAAGCCAATTATTATCTGGTAAGCGAGGTGTTTACATTCAGTGGCACTACTGATGAATTAAATGAGTTCCTTACGCACTAGTTACCATTAATAGGGCGGACAGCGATTCCGGTCAACAAAAAACCTTCAACTTCACGACTTTCTGACTCCTGACATCTTCGGACAAATTTCGTATCTTTACCTTGTATGCCGACAGTGCTTGTTATTTTTGGGTGGAGACTTTTCTTCTATTCTAACGAAGGTTCTGAACCAGTTCATATTCACGCCGAAAAAGGTGATATGGAATGTAAGTTTTGGCTTTTAGTTAACGAAGTTGAAATAAGAGAAGCGTTCGCTTACAACATGACTCCTGCGGAGACAAGAGAAATTAAAAAAATAAGTCATGATCTCAACTCACACAATACAAGAAGTTTCCTTCGACAAGAACTCTATGAGTTTAAAAATTGATGGTAAACTTATCAAAGTTACGCTCGACAAAATTTCATCGAAATTAAAAGCAGCGAATGACTTTCAAAGACAATTTTTTAAAGTTTCTCCTTCTGGTTACGGAATTCATTGGCCATTACTCGACGAAGACTTATCTGTAGAAGCTTTACTTAAAACTTCTCTTTAACGGCAGACACCCGACAACTAAACTTAAACTGTGTGCGCCCTACTAGTGGTAACAGTGGTCTTGCTCCATTTTTTGCGTGTTAACGCTCAAATGTGTTAGTGTAGCAAAAAACGGCGCAAGGTCGCAAAACGGTAGGCGGGACTTAAGAGAGACAATGTAAAAGAGATACAAGACAGAACGGTCATAGTTCAGTTCTGTCCCTTTAGACATGGCTCCCTTAGTCCCTTCAGTCCTGGCTCCCTTTAATCCCTTTGTCCTGATTCCCTTAAGTCCGTTCCTTCCTGCCTCCCTTTGGCCCCTTCCGTCCTGCCTCCCTTTGTTCCCTTCCGTCCTGCCTCCCTCCTATCCTGGTTCTCTAGAAGAATTTGCTTTCTAAATTCATTCTCCTATATTTGATTTAAAATCTTAAACTTATGGGAACAACAAATTTATTAGTAGTGCTGGGCGCAACACTAGTTCCGCCGTTAGTGGGCATGGTTTGGTACAGTCCAAAAATAGGCTTCGGTAAAGCCTGAATGCAGGTAACAGGAATTACCGAAGAAAGTGCAAAAGGAGTTAACATGGCAAAAATGCTAGGGCTCACTCTTCTTCTTTCATTTTTCGTTGCCTTTGCCATGCACCTGGTTGTAATTCACCAAATTCACGCTATTGCGCTTCTTAGCAACCAGGCCGACTCGAAAGATCCTAATTCTGAATCCATGACGATGCTGAAAAGGTTTACGGAACTTTATGGCACTAGCTACCGCACCTTCAAACATGGGGCTTTTCATGGCACAATGGCGGGCATTACGCTCGCTCTTCCTATCATAGGGGTTCCAGCCTTATTTGAAAGGAGGCCTTTTAAATATGTGGCGATCCATGCAGGGTACTGGATCGTTTGTATGTCATTGATGGGTGGCTTTATCTGCGCTTTTCATGATGCAGCTATTCCTAATAGCTAGCTCGTGATTAATTAAAATCTGACCAATTTATTCCCCATTTTTCTTTAGTGAGAAATGGGGTTTTATTTTGAGTCCGGCTAAACCCTAACTAAATCAGCATAATGGCTCTACACGAAAATTTTCTACTTTTTTCTTTATCTGGGCATACTATTTTATAGTCCATTTGTATATGCCACCAAAGATCCTGTTTCGAAATTATTTTTGAATTTATTTGTTGTTTGAACTATTTTCACTAATATTGCTAAGTATTTAAAAAAACAGCTGCATTTTCTTACGGCTGGCAATCAATCAAAAAAATTAAATAATTCCGAAATTAATTATCATTATTATCTCTCTCTATGTTTGAAGTTATTGACCTGAATGGTAGACCGCTACCTGAATTAAAGGAAATTGCAAAGGCGTTTTCTATTGACAGCAAAGGATTGTCTAAAGGCGACATGATCTTAAAAATTGTGGATGTTCAAAATGAAAATGCCGATTTTACAAAACGTGTCGTAGATAAATTCCCGAAAAAAGAACAAAAAGAAGGTAAAGACACCTCCAAAGAAATCAAAGAAATTAGGGAAAACAAGGATCAAAAGGAAAAACGTCCCCGCAAGGTAAAACTTGATCCGATCATTGAAGATTCTGTTCAACAAACAACCAATCAACATCAGGAAGAAGAAGCGCAACCCGTAACTCCGGTTGTAAAAGCAGAAGCAGAAATAAAAGAAGAACCTGCGGCCAGTGTGCCAACTCCCGAAGAAGAAGAAAGTGAATCGGAAACTGCGGCAGTAAAAGGCATGCAAAAAGAAGAACAAGAAATTGTTCCTGAAAAAAAACAAGAAAAAGTTCATTATAATTTTGATAATATCGTTTTTGTTACCGGCGTTCTCGAGATCATGCCTGATGGTTATGGTTTCTTAAGAAGCTCCGATTACGATTACCTCAACTCCCCTGATGACGTTTATGTATCGCAATCACAAATAAAATTATTCGGCTTAAAACCGGGAGATGTGGTGAAAGGCGGCGTGCGTCCTCCAAAAGAGGGTGAAAAATATTTTCCATTAATTAAAGTAGATCAAATCAATGGCCGCGATCCATCCTTTGTGCGCGACCGTGTGATCTTTGATTATTTAACGCCCTTATTTCCTTACGAAAAATTAAAATTAACCGGACATCCACAAGAAAACATGAGCACCCGTGTGATGGATCTTTTCTCACCGATCGGGAAAGGTCAGCGTGGTTTAATTGTGGCTCAGCCAAAAACAGGTAAAACGGTTTTATTAAAAGACATTGCCAATGCTATTGCTTACAACCATCCTGAAGTTTATTTAATCATTCTTTTGATCGATGAACGTCCGGAGGAGGTTACAGATATGGCCCGCAGCGTAAAAGCAGAAGTTATCTCCAGTACATTTGATGAGCCTGCCGAAAAACATGTGAAGATCGCCAACATCGTTTTGGAAAAAGCAAAACGTATGGTAGAGTGCGGACACGACGTTGTTATTTTATTGGATAGTATTACCCGTTTGGCACGTGCATACAACACGGTATCTCCTGCGAGTGGAAAAGTATTAACCGGTGGTGTGGATGCAAATGCATTACACAAACCAAAACGTTTTTTCGGTGCTGCACGTAAAGTGGAGAATGGCGGTTCTTTAACCATCATTGCGACTGCCTTAACAGAAACCGGTTCTAAAATGGATGAGGTAATTTTTGAAGAATTTAAAGGTACCGGTAACATGGAATTGCAGTTAGATAGAAAATTATCTAACCGTAGGATTTATCCGGCCATCGATCTTTTAGCTTCTTCTACAAGAAGAGATGATCTTTTAATTGACAAAGAAACTTTAACGCGTTTGTGGGTATTGCGTAAACACCTTGGTGATATGAACCCACAGGAAGCTATGGAATTTTTATTGGATCGTTTACGCCGCAGCCAGACCAACGAAGAGTTCTTAATTAGCATGAACGGTTAAGATGAATAAGAAAGCTCTTTTTTTAGGCATTGCTTATTCCCTCTGCTACATTATTTTTAAGCTGGCTGTTTTGCTTGGCGATTACACTTTAAGCAATTTTGGTTATTATTATTCTACAGTGATCGGTGCGGTCATCATCATTCCTTTTTTATTCATTGCTATTTACCTTGTTAGAAAAGATTATGGCGGACTAATTGCCGGAAAAGAAGCCCTTCGTATTGGCCTTACTGTTTTGGCGGTCGGCATGATTGTTACAAGCGTTTACAATTACGTAGAATTTAACTGGAAGCTGAAGGACATTTCTATGGCTTACTTTAACGGACCGGAATACTTGGACAATCTGCAAAAAGAACAAATCAAAAATCCAGATAAATTAAAGGTTGAACATTTTCCGGTAATCATCAAAGAAAAAATTGAAGGCCTCTCTGCTTTTAAAGCAGCTACAGGCAAGCTTGTTCCTTTATTATTTTTTGGATTAGGCGGCGCTTTTTTCGCTTCCATTTTTTTGAAACGTTCTATGCGGTAATTAAATTAATTCTTTAATTTTTCGCATCTCCCATCACCGCATTAAAAACACATGCCCTTTCTG
>Ga0335394_10000168_pt1 | contig 64878 bp, 46 predicted proteins | sample MAT03_FD_205741 | JGI IMG/M metagenome (GOLD analysis project Ga0335394, IMG submission 205741) | Freshwater microbial communities from Lake Fryxell liftoff mats and glacier meltwater in Antarctica - MAT-03 (spades assembly) (version 2) ... | reverse complement strand
GGCCGGGGGGGCTTTTTTTTTTTTTGCGCCCACACGTTTCAGTGAGAATCCGGCGCTATTCGACGCCTTGCAGCATCGGCGCGTTCTGCATGGCCCGGATGTCTTCCATCGGCTGCACCACTTCGTCCACGGTGTCTTTGAACAGGTCGCCGATCAGCAGATCGGTCAGGTGCCCCTTCAAGTGCGGGTAGCGTTTCACAAACCGGCCGAAGCTGAAGCCGTCGTAGAACTCGCACACGAGCTTTCGCATGCGGTCCATCCCCTGCACAAAGTCCGGGGCCCACTTGCCAAGCTGCGCCGCCGAAACATCCCCCTTCTGAATCCCCTCCACCACGGCGTCGGCCGCCAGTTGGCCGCTCTTGAGGGCCAGCAGCACGCCCGACGAATAGAGCGGATCGAGAAACCCGAAGGCATCGCCGACCAGCACCCAGCCGTCGCCGGCCACGCGGCTGGCGCGATAGGAATAGTCCTTGGTGGCATAAAACTGCGAGACCCGCTTGCCGATCGAGACCCGCTCCTTCACGGTGGGGCAGCGATCGAGCTCTTCGTTGTAAATCTTCTCGTGGTCCGTGCCTCGGTCCTTGAAGAGATAGTCAAAGGCCGAGACCACGCCCACGCTCATGATGTTGTTGTGCAGCGGGATGTACCAGAACCAGCCTTTCTTCCCCTTGGTCTGCAAGACCAGGGTGGCCCCTTCGTCGCGGCCCGTGTCGCGATAGGCGCCTTCAAAGTACGTCCACAGGGCCCCCTTCTTCAGCACCGGGTCCACGATCTTCAGCTTCAACCGGCTTGAGATCATCGAGCTTTGTCCGCTGGCGTCCACCACGACATCGGCCAGCACTTCGCGGGTGGTGCCGTCCTCGTGCATCACGCGGATGCCGCGGGCCTTGTCCCCCTCGAGCAGCACGTCGAGCACGCGGACCCCTTCGTTCACGGTGACGCCGTGCTCGCGGGCGTTGTCGAGCATGATCTTATCGAACTCGCTGCGCAGCACCTGCCATGTCTGCGAGCACTCGTGCGGCTTATGCTCGTCGAAGTAGAACGGCTCCGAGATGCGGCCGCTCTCGCCCACGAACTGCACGCTGAACTTCTTGATGAATGCACTCTGCTTCATCTTGGGGAGCATGTTCAGCCGCTTGAGCACCCAATAGGTCTCGGGGATCAGCGACTCGCCGATATGAAAGCGCGGGAAATGCTCGCGCTCGAACAGTTCGACCTTGATGCCCTGCTGGGCGATCAGCGTGGAAGCCGTGGCGCCGGCCGGTCCGCCGCCAATGACGATGACTTGAGGGTTCGACATGGGAGAAGCGTGGGGCTGGAGGTGGAGAGAGTAGTACGCGACGCTTTGTCTCAGATGTCTCCGATGCGAGACGACCAGGGCCAACAGTCGGGCGTGAAGCAATAGTGTAGTGATTCAGAAATGAGGGACCTTACTAGGTGACGTGCAAAATGGCTTGTGAGCGGCAAGGCGCTACCCGCCGGTGGCCTCTCTCGCGGAGCAAAGCACCGGCGGCTAGCGCCTTGCCGCTCAGTGCCAATTCGCCGGATCATTTCCCATCTGTGTGAGATACTACACTAGCTGCCGGCCCAGGTTCCTTCGGGATCTTCGTGCGGCTCGCGGGCCGCCTGCAGCAACTCCACAAGCTGTGCGAGCTGCCTGGCGTTCAAATGGCCCAACTGTTTGTCATGGCAGCCGCGGACCTCTTCGGCCAGGGCGTCCAGCAACGTGAGCCCCTCGGGCGTGATGCGAACTTCGACCACGCGGCGGTTCTCAGGGCGACGCAGTCGGGCCACCAGGCCGCGCTCTTCAAGCTTGTCGAGCAGCCGTGTGATGTCCGGTGCGCGAGAGACCAACCGCTCCGCCACGGCCAGCGTCTGCAAGCCGCCCGGCTGCGCGGCCCGCAGCAGGCGAAGGGCGTTGTATTGTTGCGGCGAAAGATCGTGCCGGCCGAACAGCTCGTCCTCGATCGCCCGCAGACGGTCATAGGTGCGCCATAGATTGAGATAGGCTCGCTGTTCGGGCGAGTCGAACTTCTTGGCGCGTTTGGGAGCAAGGGGGCCGGGAAGGTTCATGCCCGAATATTATTCCTCTTGACAATAGTTGTCAAGACAAATGTTCCGGTCGTAGGCATCGACCGGATTTGCGTGTGGGGGCTGTGCCCACCAAGCGATGCAAGACCGTTTACGAAGTTCGGGAAGTGTCATTCTCTCGAAGAATGGCCAACGAGATCCCTTAAAGCGGGATCGTCGAGGTGGCAACGGTGGGCACAGCTCACCCGACAAATGGCTCATCGATTCGACAGATCTCGCTATTAACTCCTGCGGCTCGTTCTACCTCACGGTGGACCGCGGCCGCGATCCGGCATTTTCCCCTACGACTTGCCCGATCCCAGGAGATTCAGATGCGTCAGCGAAAATCATTCCTCGTCACCTCGCTCGCACTGGCGGCGGTCGTCCTCGCGGGCGTCGGCTATTGGGCGAACCAGTCCCAGGCTCGCACATCGGTTGAAGGTCCCAACTACCTCAGCAGCGATCATCCCGGAAAGTTGATCGTGCACGAATGGGGCACCTTCACCAGCTTTTCAGGCTCTAATGGAGTGCGGATCGACTTCCGCCCCTTGGCCGACAACGATTTGCCCGCCTTCGTCATCAACCGTGCCCGTCAGGCCGGCGCGTGGCACCCGCTGGCCAAGTTCAACCTGCTGGTTCAAGAGCGGATGGAAACCCCTGTCACCTACTTCTATACCGATCGCGAGCGCGAGGTAAACGTGAAGGTCGGCTTTCCCCAGGGATTGCTGACCGAGTTCTATCCGCCTGTGCAACAGATGCTGCCAAAGTTCGAGTGGAAGAACGCCGTGAAGATTCGCGACTCGGAGCTCGACTGGGGGACAGTGCAACTGATTCCCGAATCGAAGTTGGGAAACACGGTTGCCGACAAGGGGCTCTCGGAAGTGATCCGTCAGCGGCTGCTGGGATCGCTCCTTCCCGATACCCAGGGGAATCACTATCAGTTCGCCCGCGAGACCGACTCGGCCCTGGTCCATGTGAATCTCCCAGGCAAGAAAGACCTCTATAGCGTTCCCAACGGCGATTTCTTCGAGAAGTTTCTGTTCTATCGCGGCATCGGCAACTTTGAGCTGCCGATCCACGTGGTCGCCAAGGGAAGCGGACGATTCGAAGTCAGCAATTCGGGCTCGGATGCGATCCGGTCGCTCTTCCTGGTGACCGCCGATGGGAAGGAACTGCGATTTGCCAAGGCGGAGCAAATCGACCCCCAAGGCAAACTGACGATGGTCCAGTCGAGCACGAAGGCCAATCTGGACGATCTGGCCGAAGCCGTGGTCGAGAGCCTGGTGGCCGAGAAACTGTACGAGAAGGAAGCTCGCTCGATGGTGAATACCTGGCGGCAATCGTGGTTTGGCGAGCAGGGGACGCGGTTATTCTACGTGGTCCCTTCGCGTCTGACGGAAGCATTGCTGCCGCTGACGATCTCGCCCGCTCCGGATGAGATGGTGCGGGTGCTGGTGGGGCGGTTCGAGATCATGTCCCCCGAGGACGAAGCCCGCGTGACGAAACTGGTGCAGCAGAGCATCGTGGCCCGCGATGAGCATCTGAAGAAGGCTGAAAAAGACGAAAAGCTGCGGCAGCAGGGCTTGCCCCTTCCCGAATCGATCCGGAACTTGGGACGCCTGGCCGAACCGGCCCTGGTTCGCGTGAGAACCATCGCCAAAGAGCCGGCGGTACGGGAGGAAGCGGGCCGACTGCTGGCCCAGTGGTCCCAGCAACGAGGGCTCGAATAAACCGGAACGGCCCACCGCTCTGGCGAGTAAGGTCCGGTCCCTGGATACGTTCGACTCGAAATTCTCTTCAGGACGGAATCTTCTGGCCGAAGCGGTGGGCTTCGCGGCCCTCTGCCCACCTTATGAAACCCTTCTTTTGGATCGACCGCGCAGGAAAGCGGGCCTATATTGAGGGGCGATTTTCGCCTTCTCATCACTTGGTCCGCGATGCCGGCAGTCCCTTCCACCCCCGATCCTTCCCACTGGTCGGCGCGGCCGCGCTATCAGCCGCTGGTCCCCGCGGCGATAGCCGTGACGGCGGGCATGGCCTGCGATCACTGGACTCCTGTTCCCTTCGGCTGGTGTTGGTTCATGGGGCTGGCGGCGATCGTGGTGTGGTTCGTCATGTGGCAGCGAGGGCGGCTGACGTTGGCTTGCCCGCTCTTGTTTGTCGCGATGGCATGCAGCGGAGCGGCCTGGCATCACGCGGCCTGGTATCTGTTTGCCCCAGATGAGATCGGATTGCGGGCCTTCGAGTTTCCACAACCGGTCGCCTTCGAGGCGATCGCCCTGGAACGGCCGCGGAGCATTCCGGCGCCGGCCTTCGATCCCCTGCGGGCTATTCCGGCCAAGGCGCGGAGCCGTTTTAAACTGCAAGTGACGGCACTCCGCGATGGGGCCGTGTGGAAGCCAGCCAGCGGAAGAACGCGGATCGACGTCGATGGCCCGATGACGGGCGTGCGGCATGGCGATCGCATCCGTGTGTACGCGCAGATGACGGCTCCGCGTCCGCCAGCGAGCGCTGGCCAGTACGATTACGCCGGCGATCGGCGGGCGTTTCGCATGCTGGCTCTGCTGAGGACCGACACGTCGGCCTGCGTCACCGTCATCCAGCCCGCCGGCTGGTTCAATCCGATCGGCTGGATCGACGATCTGCGTATGGAGGGAGACCGATTGCTGTGGCGCAACCTGCACCGCGATCGATCGGGACTGGCGGCGGCGCTGCTGCTGGGCATCCGCGATGAACTAGACAGCGAACGGACCGAGACGTTCCTGGAAACCGGCACGGTCCACATCCTCTCGATCTCGGGCCTGCACGTCGGCATTCTGGCGGCGGCGCTCTTTATGGGCCTGCGTTGCGGGCTGGTCCCCAGGCGGATCGCGCTGGCGGCGGTTTCTGGCATCGTAACGCTGTACGCAGTTCTGACCGACGCCGAGGCCCCCGTTGTGCGGGCGGCAATCCTGGTCGTAGCCGTCTGCGTTTCGCTGGCGGTCTATCGCAGGGCGTTGGCCTTCAATCTGTTGGCCGCGGCGGCGCTGGTCGTGCTGGCCCTTAACCCGGCCGATCTGTTCCGCATTGGTCCGCAGCTTTCGTTCCTCTCGGTGGCCGCACTGTCGTTCTCTGCAGCATGGCTCGCTCGAGAGAGGGAAGAAGACCCGCTCGATCGGCTGATCGCCCGCACCCGGCCGTGGCCGGTTCGAGCGGCGAAGTGGCTGGGCATCTGGGCCTGGAAGCTGACGGCCGCCAGCCTGGTCGTGTGGTTGGTCACGCTTCCACTGGTCATGACGCACTTTCATCTGATCTCGCCGGTAGCCGTGCCGCTGAACATCGTGCTGTGGTTGCCGGTCGCCTTGGCGCTAGGTTCTGGCTTTGCCGTGCTGTTGTTGGGCTGGATCCCGCTTGTCGGGCCGCTCGCCGGCTGGGTCTGCGACCAATCGCTGGCGATGCTGGACTACGTGGTCGACAAGTCGGCCGCGCTGCCCCTCAGTCACTTCTGGGTCAGTGGTCCGCCGATGTGGTGGCTGGTCGGCTTCTATGGAGCCCTGACTGCATGGGCGTGCGGAGGCCGCGCCTGGGCGCCGCGGCGTTGGTGCTTGGCTTTGATGTTGGCCTGGATCGCGGCCGGGTTATGGGGACCGGCGCTACTGCACAAGAATGACGACAAGCTGGCGTGCGCGTTCCTGCCGGTCGGGCATGGCGCTGCCGTCGTGGTCGAGCTGCCGGGTGGGCAGACGTTGCTCTACGACGCCGGCCAACTCGGGTCTCCGCTGGCCGGAGCGCGCACGGTGGCCGCGCATTTGTGGTCGCGCGGCATCACGCATATCGATGCCGTCGTGATCTCGCACGCCGATGTGGATCACTTCAACGCCATCCCCGAGCTACTGCAGCGATTCTCGGTGGGCGTGATCTATCTCTCGCCCACCTTCCTCGAGGATCAAGGGGGCGCAGTCCGCGCGCTGCTAACGGCCGTGAAGGACTCCGGCGTGAAGCTGCAAGAGATCTCGGCCGGGGACGCACTGCGCGTGCCGGGCGATTGCCGGCTGGAAGTGCGGCACCCGCCGCCGCTGGGGGTACCGGGGAGCGACAACGCCAACAGCGTGGTGCTGACGCTGGAGCTTCACGGCCGGCGGATCCTGCTGACGGGCGATCTGGAGCAGCGCGGCATGGAGGCGCTACTCTCCGACGAGCCCTACGACTGCGACGTGCTGCTGGCTCCTCATCACGGCAGCCGCTTCAGCGATCCGCCCGGCCTGGCCGCCTGGAGCCGGCCGGAATGGGTGGCCGTGAGCTGCGGCCACGGGGACGATCCCGACGCCGTGGAGGAGGCCTATGGCCGGCGCGGCGCCACGGTGCTTTCGACCGTGCGCGACGGTACCATTGAAGTCACGATCGACGCCCAGGGGATGAGCGTCCGCAGTTGGCGAAAGTAGCTGCCGCGAAACATACACTCAGCCGCGACTACTCCACAGGCGTCCCGGGCACTTCGCTGGCGATCACTGTCGGGGCCAGCGGCGCAGGCGCACGGGCGGCGGGCAGCTTCAGCGTGAAGGACGTGCCGCGTCCCACGGTGCTCTCGACACGGATCCGGCCGCGGTGAGCCTCGATGATGCCGCGGCAGGTCGCCAGCCCCAGGCCGGTCCCTCCCTTGCCGCTGGCGTCCGGTCCGGTCTTGGTGCTGTAGTACGGATCGAAGATCCGCGGCAGCTTATCGGCCGGAATGCCCGTTCCCGAGTCGCGCACCACCAGCTCGACCATGTCGGTCTCGGCGTCGTGCTTCAGGCCGACGTAGACCTTGCCTCCCGAGGGCATGGCCTGCCGGGCGTTGACCAGCAGGTTCAGCAGCACTTGCTGAATCTGGCCGGCGTTCACCAGGGCGGGCGGGACCGCTCGCAGTTCCATCTCAACGCTCACCCGGTACTTCGACATCTCCCGTTCCAGCAGGACCATCGTGTCCTCGACCACGCGCGCCAGGTCGGTCGCTTCGCGGCGGTCGTTCTGCCGCGAGAGCCCCAACACGGTGCCGGTGATCTTGGCCGCGCGTTGGCTGGCAGCCAGGATCTTTTCGAATGCCTTCTCGCGAGTGGGGGCGTCCTTGTGGCGCAGCCCCATCTTGGCGTAGTTGATGGTGGTCGTGAGGATGTTGTTGAACTCGTGCGTGATGGTGCTGGCCAGTTCGCCCAGGGCCGAGAGCCGCTGCGCCTGGTTCAGTTGCGTCTCGAGGTGCGCGATACGTTCGAGCAGTGCGGCATGGTCCATGTTGTTCATAGCGGTCATACGTTCCCCTTTGCGGTCCACCTCAGCCCACCAACAAGCCCAGCCAACCGGCTTGCCCCAATGGGCCTTGCTTGGCTGGCTTGCCTTGCATTCGCGTCTTAACTTGCGAGCTGCACGGCCTTTATCTCCACGCCAAGGTATCGTCCCCTTCGCCTGGGCAACTGAAACGCAACGGGCTATAATCCCGCCCTCTCATGGGGCAGACCGCATTTTTCAGCATGAATTGTGGTGCGGGCGTCCCGCCTGCTGAATGGTCAGAAAACTACGCAAGCAGGCGGGACGCCTGCACCACAAAAGAAAGCAAGGATGCACGCCCCGCAGCACACCGTAGAACGACTAGAAGCGGCGCTCGCTGCTGCGCGGAAGTTAGGCTACGGCATTCGCGAAGAATGGCTGGGCGGGAGCGGCAGCGGGGCCTGCGTCCTCAAGGGGCGCAAATGGCTGTTTCTGGACGTGGCGCAAGGTGCGGTGGAGCAACTGGCCGTGGTGGAAGAGGCGCTTCGCGGGGACGCGGCGAAGTAGCGGGCGGGCGATCCCGCCGCACACTCAGCCTTCGTCCTGCTTCGGACTCATCAGTCCAATAGCCAAAAATACCGCCAGCATCGCCGCCAGTCCGCGAAAGCCCAACCAAGGGGGACTCTCCTGCGAGGCGGTGACCAGGATCAACCGATGTCCTGTAGGTTCGACGGGCATCAGGCGGTGGAAATAGTTCATGCCCGCGTAACTATCGGAGACCTCGAACGCTTCGGTTTTAGGAGCGGCCAGCGCCGCGACAACACCCGGCCAAGGAACTGGCCAGTGCGAGGCCTCTTCGCGATCTTCGCGGTCGCGAACGTTGGCAATCACCATCGGAGCCGAACCGGGCGTCACCTGCACTACCAGGACCTGACGATGTGCATCGGGCGACTTGGCGTTCACTCGCTTGGAATAGCCCGTCAGCCAGCCCGGCAAGGCGTCGTCTGCAAGGCTGGCGACGTATTCCAGTTCGCTCTGAGAGAGTTCCGGCGTTTCCAACCGCGCGCGGGTAAACCAAGAAGCGAAGATCGCTCCTCCCGCCAACAGAACGACACAGATCCAGCCCACCGCACGCATTTTCGACTTACTCCACCGTCACCGGTTCAGGACGCCCAGCCATTTTGGCGGTGGCCTTGGGAACGGCCTTCGCCTTGGGGGCGTGCTTCTTCTGGAACTTCTTCCAGACAGGAATGCTGTACAAGACGATGCCGGTGAGGCTGAGCAGCAGAATCGCGCCCGCGGAGATATCGGACCACAAGAAGCCATACTCGCGATTGAAGATGGCCCCGGTATGCAAGTCGTGAACGAACTTGGCCCAATCGGTGCCGCCGGCCATGTCCCCCTTCTTCTCGACGATCTGCTGGGCATCGACCGACCACACGATCTCATCGGGAGACAATCGCAGGCCTTTTTCCGCTTTCACCTTCACGACCAGGCCGTAGCCCGGCTCGTTGCGAAACTCGATACGCTCCAGCGCCATGTCTCCGCCCCAGACTTCCGAGGCGGCAGCCAAGGCGCCGTTCACGGCTCCTTCGTGGCTGGCCAGTGCGCCCGGCTTGCTGGTCAGTAAGGGAGACTCCCCCGAAGACTTTTCGGGCATGGCTTCCTTGTGCTTCGGCCCCTTCTCCTTTTGCGGCTTGGTCAAGCTCGGCTTCAGGCCCAGGGTCTTCTCGTGATTCCACAGAATCCCTGTGATCGACATCAATGCCACGGGAATCAGCAATGCCAGGCCGACGTACAGGTGAACGTCGCGAAACTTGGGGTACGCCGACATGCTGGCTCCGTAGGAAACGTGAAGTGAAGTGCTTAAGGAAGTCGTCGTTTCGGCTGCGTCGCGGCCGTGCTTAGCCGTCACCGCCCTAGTCATCACCGCGTCTAGTCATCACCACTGCCGGGGACCACACCGCGGAAGGCTTCCCACTCGGCCTTGCTCGAAAACTGCATGCAGTTGCCGGCCGCAAAGACCACGTTGCAAGTCGCGTGAAAGGGAATGGTGGTGTACGTCCCTCGGACCGCAGCGTACTTGACCTCGGCTTTTTTCCACGGCTCGATGAAGTCCTTGGCCAACTGGATCTGGCTGGCCCCCACCAGATCCTGAGGCTTCATATCCTTCAGCGTCTTGCCTTCCATGTACTTCTTTACGTCGTAGCCATCGAAGTGCTGCTGCATGGTGCGGATGACTTCGGGGCTGGCCTTCTTGACCTTGTTCTTCATCGTGCCCGTCTTCGAGTCGTACTCCTGCACCGTCCGCTCGGGCAAGGCTGCGGTGCTGAACGCGCGCCCTTCCAGCTTGTAGCTGCTGCCAAACGAATCCCAGTAGGGAACACGGCTTTCCGGCGACCCACGGTCGGCGGGAGAGCGAAAGATCCCTTCGTTGCTCTCGCAGAAGGGAAACAATCCGTACATGCAGGATTGCTTCTTGTCCGTCATGTCCCCTTCGCCCACATGATAGGGCATCATTTTATAGACCTGGTCGTACATCTGAGCGGCCAGGGCGATCTGCCGCAGATTGTTCTGAGACTGGGTGCACATGGCCGCATCGCGGGCATTCTGCACGGCAGGCATCAGCAGCGTGACCAGGATGGCGATAATCGCCACCACGACCAGAAGTTCAATCAGCGTAAAGGCTTGGCGACGGACAACGCTGGCTCGGCGCAAGTGCAAACTCCTGTTTCGAGTGTGCGGCGTTGCTGACCCGAGGGCTTGCTAGCCTAAACTGCTATTGAGATTCAATGTCGATAGAATACCCATCGCGGGCCCGATGTCAAGCGATTGCCTGCGGCTCTATTTCTTGTCCTTGGATTCTTCGGGCTTCTTTTCGTGGACGATTTCCTTGCCGTTCACGCGAGTCGGCTTTTCGATGACTTGCTTTCCGCTGGCGGTCGCCGAGGCAATCCCTTCGCTCGAGATCTCCTGACCGACCGCCAGGTTCAGCTCTTTGGCGAGCTTCGGGCCGGTGTGGACAAAGTCGCCCGACTCCAGGATGCCGCCATTCACTTCCCCGTTTTTGGTGAGGTTCAGTCGGGCAATCTTCCCCTTCAGGGTCACTACCGGGCCGGTCGGCTTCGGCGTTTCGACCTTGGGCTTGTTCTCCGGCTCCTTGGCCTTCTCGGCGAACTCGAGTTTCTCCCCCTTGGCGTTCTTCAATGACTGGGCCTTGAAGACGGGGTGCTTCCCCTTGGCTTCTTCCGAGACCGCGCTCGACTCGATCGTTTCCCCAACCTTGATGAGCTTCACCACGGCCTCGCTCGATTCCTTAGGGAACACGACCTGAATGACTTTGCCATCGTTCTTCAGAAGGACCGAGTCGTAAGGTCCCTTGGGGCTGAGGTTGAACAGCTCGACCACGCCCGATACGGCCTGAGGCTTGGGCGGATCCTTCTTTTCAGGCTCGGCGGATGCCGCACCCTGAACCATAGCCAAAGAAAACATGCAAGCGAGCGCGAGTGTGAGAAGACGCTTCATGGGTGTGGTTCCTGGTGAATTGGCTTCGACAGTGTTCCGGCAGTCGCCGGATGAATGCTTGTTGATCGTACAACTTGCGGTGCAGTTTTCAATGACAAAAAAGCTGTCGATTCGTTCGACACCGGACCATAGATGAATCCCGACGACTCTTCGGAGGAGTAGACTGCCTTGCAAAGCTTGTACCGAGACTTTGAGCGTGTGAATGAGGCTTGTTTCGTGAGGATTTCAGCACGATGGAGTCCTGGAGAGGATAAAGAACCGACACCAGTGTCCGTTCGATCGACACTCCATTTCGCTCAAGAATCGAACCCAGCGCAGCAATCCGGCAGACGTCTTGGACGATCCGCCCGCTTCTGCCTCGTGGAGACGATCTCCTTCGGGAAGCGGCGTTAATCTCCAACAAGTCGCAACACAACAACTTACATCAATCTCATCAAATGCTTTACAACAGACTGCTATATGTGCTATACTGCATTTGGAGCAGGGAATATCAGGGAGTATCCAATGCAGACCACGCTGCCGCTCGACCAACTGATCGCCGACCCGGCGGTCCACCCGCGCACCCGCATTCGCCTGGGAACGATCCGCCAATACGCGGCCTCGTATAAGGAAGGGGACACCCTCCCTCCGGTCGACGTCTTCAAATCCCCCGACGGCCGCCACTTTCTGGCCGACGGCTTTCACCGCTACTACGGCGCCCGCGCGGCGGGCCACGCTGACATCGCGGTTGAGCTCTTCGAAGGGGACGTCCGCGAGGCCACCCGCTATGCCTGCGGCGCGAACGCCCGGCACGCCGTCCCGCGGACGCGCGAAGACAAATGGTTCGAGGTCGCTGCCTTCCTCTGCGAGTCCGAACTCGCCAGCGCCACCGACGTCGAGATCGCCAAAACCTGCCGCGTCAGCCGGCAGATGATCGCCAAGGTCCGGCCGCATGCGACCAGTAAAGACGACTTCCAACAATACATGAAGGACGCGGCCGAGCGTCGGACCCTCGCCCGCGAAGACCGCGAGATCGCCCGCAAAAAAGCCAAGGCCGAAGCGAAAGCCGACCCGCCCCCAGCGGCCCCCTCGCAAGTCCCTGATCGCCCACGGACTCCGCAGGAAGAAGCGATGGCGGCTCTGTCCCGCGCCGCGGAAGCCGCCGGCCTGGCTCGCAAGGCGATGGCCGAGTGCGGGCGGGCCTATCCCGAAGCACAACGCTTCGAAGCCATGATGGCCATCTGCGAAGCGCAGTGCCAACTCGACGAACTCGTGCCGCCGATCGACTCCCCCACAGCGCCCGACACATCGCCCCAGCAGATGCTGTCGTTCCTCAAGGAGTGCCGCGTCGACCTGCAAGCTCAACCCGAAAAGTTACACGGCTCTCATCAACCCGAAAAGTTACACGGATCTCTTCCTGCTCCCTCCCACTCGTGGGGAGGGCTGGGGAGGGGGGCGGAAGTTTCTCAAGCTCCCACCAACTCGAAAAGTTTCAGCGCGGGGCTTCAACCCGAAAAGTTACACGGGATGCTTCAACCCGAAAAGTTACACGGCGAGCTCCTCACCCCGCTCGACCTCCCCCCTTCCCGCCGCATCCCCAGCGACAAGCTCGCCGAACTCTTCGCCCCCGAGCCCGTCCACCCGATGATCGCAGCCTTGAACGAAGGGACCATCCGCAACGGACGGGCCGCTCAACCCATTGCCAATCCACTGCTTCCGCGCCAACCCGAAAAGTTACATCCCTCGCAGGGCGACAAATCCACACGCCGCTCCCGCCGCCGCGACAAGAAACGTCACCGCGACGGGCCGCAGTCCTCGCGCAGCCCGCCCGCGGACTAGCGTGACCCATGCCTCAGAACCACCCGCGCCCGCGCCCGCGGTGCGCGCCGTGCGTCTGAATCCGGCTCCACATCTTCCAGGGCGGAGCCACGCCGGGGCGTGAAACAACCGTTGGCGGTTATCGCGAAGCCTGAATGATGCCCAGTTCGCCCGCCGGAGTTACGGGCCAGGATTGGACCTTCGCGTAGTGCCGCTCGAGCAGCTTCACGATGCGCTGGCGACATCCGGGGCGAATCGCTTCGTGATACTCCATCACCACGCGCTGAATTTTGGGCCAGATCGGTGGGCTGACGGAGTCGGCGTTTACCAGTATCTCCAGTTCGGCCCCCTCGACGTCAACTTTCAGCAGGTCGACGTGAGAGGTCTTGCACTGCTCGAGAGCCTCGGCGAGCGTGATGCAGCGGACCTTCTCAACCGCGTCCCCTGTTGTCTTTTCGCCAAATACCGAGGCACTTCCAGCGAACGTCGCCTTGGGAAGCTCCAACTCCCCCTCGTGGTCAAAGACGGCAAAGGGGTGAATGGTCACATACTTTTCGAGGTGGTTTGCCCCGATGTTGCGCTCAAGGCGGCTGCGTGTGTCGGATGCGGGCTCGAAGCAGTGAACCCGAATCCCGGGCGCTACGGATTGAAGGTACAGGGCAAAGGTGCCAATGTTCGCGCCGCAGTCCAGTACGCAATGCTCTTTCTGAGGGACATAGAAATCCGGCGACGCGTAACATCGCTCGACGAAAATCTCGTGAAAGAGCGACCAGATGTCGTCTGACGGACCATGCTCAAGGGTCAAACCGCCACGAAGCTGGAGCGTGGGCAGCGGCTGACCTCGACGGAAAGCCGCGTAGACTTCTTTCCAGTTCGAAAAATGCCTGGCCTGCGTCGAGAGCGTGCGAAGGGCTCTCAGCTTGCCGCGTATCCATTCCAAGAGCGTTGAACCTCCCTGGTCAAACCAAGACGATAAGTGCGAACCGCGCAGTCCCGGCCAAAGCTAAGCGATAGGAGCTTCGCGATTCCGAAGCACTCAGGATTACTCTTTCGCCTTTTCCTTCTCGCCGGCCGTTTCCTTGGGACCGGCATCCTGCGGAAAGACCAGAATCCGGTCGTGCACAATCATGATCAGATCGTCCAAGCCATCTCCGGTTACATCGGCAACGACCATCTCGCGCGGCTCCGCGCCAGCCGCGTTGGCCTGGCCGGTCTCGAACACTTTGAAGTTCATGGCCGACTTCCACTCGCCATCGCGCGGGGTGATGATCTCGATGCGGTGCTTCTGATGATCGGCCAGCGCGATCTCCAGCTCTTTGCCACCGCCCAGGTCGCCGACGATCAGGTCCGAAGGGCGGGCCTCGCGAAGCTGCGTTTCAAAGCTGCCGACTTGCTCAAGCACGGGGCCCGACTGCCCGGTGTAGGCGACCGCGAAGCGATCGACGCCGAACAGCAGCAGGTCGCTCTTGCCGTCGCCGTTGAAGTCGCCGGTGAAGACCGACTGGTACATCAGCGTGCCGGTCTCCAGGTCTTTCCAAGGGCGATAGACCCCTTCCTTCTGCTTGAGGAAGCGGAGCCGCTTGGTGCCGGTGTCGACCAGCACGATCTCGCTCTTGCCGTCGCCGTCGAGATCGAGGATCACGGTCCCCGCGATCACGGCCTCGGGGTTTTCGGCGTTGTACTGATCGACCACATTCCAGCCGGTTTTGGGGTCGAGCCGCATGCGGCGCGTGAAGTTTTTCTCGGCCACCAGGATCGCCGGGCCATCCAACTGCCCCACGGTCACACGGCCAGGAAGCACGTTCCCCAGACGGCTGTTCGAGGCGGCATCGGCTGCCTGCGGCACGCCCCGGGCGTCGGTGGCCATGAAGACCAGCGGCGTGTTGTTGCCAATGATCAGCAGGTCGCTCCGGCCATCGCGGTCGGCATCGACAGCCAGCATCTCGACCGGCGCGCCGCGGAGCTTGTCGAGGGGGACATTGTCCATGCCGCCAAACTCGCCTGCCTGCCAGCCCATGCCAGCCTTGAAGGTGAGCTTGCGAAGCGCGTAGCTGGCGCTGCCGGAGGCCCGGCTGGAAGCGATGTAGGCGATCTCTTGCTTGCCGCTGCCGTCAAAGTCGGCCATGCAGAGGGCCAGCGGGGTATCGACCGTGGGGAGCGCCTCGGGGAAGGTCAGCCGGCCGTCTTTCCAACGGCTGATCGCCACGATCTTCTCGCGGTCGCTGACCATGATCACTTCAGCCTGCTTGTCCCCATCGACATCTGCCAGCACGACACCGCGGATGCCCGTCAGTCCGGGGTAGGCGCGGAAGTGCCCCAGGCCCGTCTTGGAATCCTGCAGATAGACGTTCATCAGAGCGGCATCGCCATCGACGGTGACCACATCAAGGCGGCCATCTCCGTTGATGTCGCCGGTGGCCAGATGCAGGGTCCCCAGTCCCGCGCTCTTACGGGGGCCAAAGCCATACTGCACCAGCGGACTGGTGGGGGAGTCGCGCTTGTCCGGGGCGGGGTTGACGCGATACATCTTGATGCGGTTGGCCTTGTCGATCGCCAGGAACTCGCTGCCCGGGCGGTTGTCGAGTTCGGCCAGATCGAACGCCCGCGGAATCGGGACCTCGAGCCGGAACTCGGGGCCGAACTGCTTCGCAGCATCCTGAAAGCGGACCATCAAAGCCCGCTCGGGGTCTTCGTCCGACAGGGCGACAATGTCCAGGCGGCCATCGCCGTTGAAGTCGCGAACCCACAGGAACGAGAACTTGTTCGACGTGTTCGGCAGGCGATCGACTTTGTCGAGCGAGCCATCCGGCGAGCCGCGGAAGATCAGCGTCTCGCCATCGCCCAGCGTGACGATGTCCTCGCAGCCGTCGCCATCGACATCGCCCGTGGCGGCCCGCCAGGGGAAGGGCAACGCCTGATCGCTGATCCGCCGGTCGCGGGCCTTGGCGAACTTGCCGGTCTCGTCGCCGGTCAGCACTGCCAGGTGATTGTCTCCCAGATAGCAGAGGTCTTGTTTGCCGTCGCCGTTGAAATCGCAGATCACCAGCGAGTCGATCTTGCGCGGCACCGAAATCTTCTTGTGCTCGAACCGCCAACTGCTCTTCAGGTCATTCACTTCGACTTTGTCGGTGGCCTGCTCCCCCTTCTCATCGGGCTTCTTGCGGGCCAGCAGCACGTCGATCCGCGAGTTGCCGTTGTCGACCACGACCAGATCTTTCTGGCCGTCGGCGTTCAGATCGCGGGCGGTAAGATGCGCGATGCGAGGGGAGAGCTTAAAGACCTCGGCCGCCAGAAAACCGTAGTCGGCCGAAAGGCCCAACTCGGCATTCTTATCCTCATCCTTCTTTTCCGCTTCCTTCGACTTCTCTCCTTCGGCATGGGCATGCAGGGCCAGGCCGGCCAACAGCAATCCGGAGAGCACAGTCAAGGTCGAGAGAAATCGCAGGTAGGCACTCATGCGCGCGGTCTCAGGCGGGACGAAAGGATGGCTACAACTCCAGCGTAATCTATAGGCCTGAGACAGTCAGGGCAAGAAAGCGAAAACCGGCAGAAGGGGGCGCAGATTACGATTGCGCAAGCCTTGCCGGTTGAAAGGGGGCTGGAAGCGTCCTTCCAGCCGCAAAAGTAATTTTGTGAGCGGCAAGGCCGCTAGCCGCCGGAGCGCGAGGAAGCCAGGGAAGGGTTCGCCTAAGCTTTCACGGCGGCCACGACGCGATCCACAATCTTGCGGGCTTCGCTCAGTTCGATGTCATTGAACACCGTCGGCGCCTGGGGCGTGTAGACCGTTGCGTAGCGCTTTACTTTGAGCGCCGCCAGCTCCCCCCAGCTCATGTCATTGGCAAAGTGCCACGCAGCGGCCTGCGCGGGGCCGTGCAGAAAACTACCCTGGGCGAACTGCCGCACGAACTCCAGCAGTTCCTTTCGAGCTGTATATGCTTCGATCGGCTTGATCTCATAGGCCATCGCCGGTCGCGGATCGGGCTTGCCATACTCCAGACAGAGCAGTTCGAGATCGACCTTGCCGACCTTTTCAGGAGCGATGTTCATGAAGAAGTTGTTGCCGTTCCCGTTGCCGTTGCCGTTCCCGTTGCCGTTCGCATTCCGCTGGCCGAATCCGCCCGCGACGGTTTGCCCTTGCGCCTGGCCGTTGCCGTTGGCATTCCCATTGCCGAATTGTGCCAGCACGGGCATGCCCGCCAGCCCCATGGGCAGTTCGACGTTCAGGGGGCGCTTGGTGAGGTTTCTGACGTACAGCTTGCCTTCGGTGACATCGCGGGGAACGAAGGAGAGTTTTACCTCGCCGGCCGTGCTCGCGGCAAAGATGCTGACCGGGCGATCGAAAGCGTGGTAGCAATAGCAGGCATCTGCACGCGGCGCAAAGCCCGCGACGCCGGCCGCTGCCAGAGAGGAAAGGCCGGTCAAGAACGCGCGGCGCTCGATCGAATGAGACATGGCGGACTAGCTCCTGGGGTCGAGTCGGCGCGCACCAGGGGCGCGTCGAAAGGGACAGAAAAAGAGGGTCACGCCGATGGCCTGCTGAAATCTGGCAGGCGGGACGCCTGCAACTCAAGACTTCAATGCCCCGCAGGTTGGCGGTGATCCCCGTGTAAGAGGTCGTTCAACACACTCTTACCCAAGGGGCAGAGGCTGTTGGCGCGATTTGAAAAGAAGGCGGCTTCGCGGTCCGCTGAGCACCAAAAAGAAAAACCGCGGCCCGAAGGGGAACGCGTGTTGTGGTTGCCCACGCGTTGTCCTTCGGGTCGCGGTTGATGCAGACCGCTAAGCCCAAGATACTCTCGCCCTCAAGCGTTCAGGTTCTTCAACAGGCGTCGATCGTGCAGGGAACCAGACTCCTCGCGATGACCGCTCGTGTCGGCGCCCACCAAAGCGTACAGCTTGGCGTCCACCATCTGAGCGGGAGAGAGCGAGCCACGAACGTCAGGGACCAGATCTTCTCCGTCGTCGATCATTGCAAAGCGAGAGGCACTTCCGGAGGCGAAAGCGTAGGCTTGTTCGGCAAATCGAGCCATGATATTCCTCGGTAGCAAAGTGTTAGATTTCGTATTTGAGAGGTATCTTTCGCAACTTATGAGCGTTGCGACGAACCCCAAGAAAGCAAACCCTATGCCACAACCCCAATGTTCTTCTTTCTTGCGGTTTTCCGAACATTTTCGAGGAGAAAGTTTTGACGGGGCTAGCACACCTGGCGCGAAGGGAACCATGTTGCTCGCCAGGCGCTCAAAAACCGAGTTTTGCCTGCACAACTAGCTCGGCTTCCCCATGCGAACACGGACCTCGTGCTTGCGGCCGTCGCGCGTGATCGGCACCCAGTGGTCGGCCATGACCTGGCCATCGCAGATCACTTCGCCGACACCGGTCTGCACGTGATCCGGATTCTCGACGTGGATCTCGTAGCAGGTCTCTCCAAGGCGATAGGTCAGCTTGAAGCCGGCCCACCCGCCCGGAATGGAGGGCGCCATACGGAGCTTGTTTCCCTCCAACTTCAACCCCAGCAGCGATTCGATCGCCACGCGATACATCCAGGCGGCCGAGCCCGTGTACCAGGTCCAGCCTCCACGACCCACGTGCGGCGGCATGCTGTAGACGTCGGCCGCGACCACATAGGGCTCGACCTTGTACTTCTTGGCCGACTCGACATCGTTGCTGAGCAGCAAAGGATTGAGCATGTCAAACAGATCCATGGCATGCGTTCCCTGCCCCAACTCGGCCAAGGCCCGCACCATCCAGGTGGCGGCATGTGTGTACTGTCCGCCGTTCTCGCGGACGCCGGGCAAGTAGCCCTTCACGTAGCCCGGATCCTGCGACGACTTGTCGAAAGGGGGCGAGAAGAGCAGCACCAGTTTGTCGGCCGGACGGACCAGTTTTTCGCAGGCGCTCTGCATGGCCTGCTGGATGCGCTGCGAATCCTGCCCCGCGAAGACCGCCCAGGATTGCGGCAGCGAATCGATCTTGCACTCTTGACTGTCGCTGGAGCCCATGGGGCTGCCATCGTCGAAGAACGCGCGACGATACCAGGCGCCGTCCCAGCCGTGCGCTTCCATGTTGCCGCGCAGCGCCGTCGCGTGTCCGCGGTAGTGCGAGGCCCGGCCGCTGTCGCCGCGCTTCTCGCACAGCACGGCCATGCGGTCCAGCAAGGTCAGCAAAAACCATCCGCCCCATACGGTTTCGCCTTGTCCCAGCACGCCAACCCGACTGTAGCCGTCGTTCCAGTCGCCGGTGCCCATTAATGGAAGTCCGTGCGGGCCCATGCGCAGACTATGGTCGACCGCCCGCAGGCAGTGGCCAAACAGCGTGTCGATGTCGATCGACTCGGCAGGCGCTTCGTAGCGTTCCTCTTCCTCGAGTCCCAAAACGGCGGAATGCAGGAAAGGAATTCGCTCGTCGAGCACCGACTGATCGCCCGTCGTCTCCAAATAGTGCAGCATCGCATAGGGAAGCCACAACAGATCGTCGGAGAAGCGGGTCCGCACTCCGCGGCCGACGGGTGGATGCCACCAATGCTGCACATCCCCTTGCTCGAACTGCCGGGCGGCGTGCCGCAGCAGTTGAGCACGGGCCAGTTCGGGCCGCGAATAGACCATGGCCATGCTGTCTTGCAGTTGGTCCCGGAAGCCGTAGGCTCCGCCCGACTGATAGAAGCCCGAGCGGCCCCACATGCGGCAACTAAGGACCTGATACAGCAGCCAGCGATTCACCAGCACATCGAAGGCGCGGTGTGGCGTTTCGACTTCGATTGCTGAGAGCAGCGTGTCCCAATCGCTCCGTGTGCGGGCGATCGCATCCCTCACGACGGCCTGATCGCGATAGCGTCGCGCGATGATGCGTGCCTCGGCCAGTGAAGCAGCCTGCCCCAGCACAAAGGTCACGACGCACTGCTCTCCCGCCGCTACGTGGATCTTGGTCTGCATGGCGCCGCAGGGATCGACGCCGGCACCAGCTCTCTTGGATAGTTCTGTCCGATCGAGTGCCGCCGGGTGCGCTCGCCGGCCCAGTCGGCCGAAGAACTCCTGGCGGTCCCCCGTGTAGGAGATGCCCCGGGCGCCAGGCCCGGTGGCGACGGTCAGGAAGGCGGCGCGCTGGCCAAACTCGGGATGGGCAGGGTTCCGGGCCATGAGTGCTCCGGATTCCTCGTCCCACAGTGTGGTGACAAAGCGGGACGTGTCCTCGCGGGACACCCCCAGCACCCATTCCGCGCAGAAGGTCGCCGACAGCTCGCGATCGCGGCCCGAGTCGTTCCGCAATGTGAGTTGCACGAACTTCACCGGGTCCTCGGGGGCGATCGAGACCAGACATTCGTGCGTCAATCCGTGCGACTCGTGCAGAAAGCGACTGTAACCGGCACCATGCCGCGTGACATAGTCGGCGCGATCGCGCCGCGGCGCAGGCGTGGGAGACCAGACTTCGCCTGTTACTTCGTCGCGCAGATAGAGCGTCTCTCCTGCCGGATCAGAAACCGGATCGTTCGACCAGGGAGTCAGTTTGTTCTCGCGGCTGTTCTCGGACCACGTGTAGCCCAGGTTGGACTCGGAAACGAGGCAGCCAAACTGCGGGTTCGACAGGACATTGATCCACGGGGCTTCGGTGGTTCGACCCCCATGCAGCCTGACAACGTACTCGTTCGTGCTGCGGTCGAAGCCGCCGATGCCGTTGTCCCATTCCAGATTCTTGTTCAGCTCCAGGCTTGCACCCGAACCTTGCGAGGAGGGCTGATGCGCCAGTTCTCGGGTGGTGAGCGGGGCCGGCAGATCCGCGATCGGCTGCGGCGGTTCAATCTGCTGTGCGAGCGCCCCCTTGTTGCCTTCCAGCACGATATGCGCGGCCGTGAGCACCAGGGCGCGATCCTCTTCGGCCATGTGGGCGCCGCGAAGCAGGAACACTCCGCCGGAGCGATCGAGCATGTTGGCGCTGCCGCTGGAGCGAACCAGGCTGGCCAGTTGTTCCTGCAGTGCATCGAGGTAGCTGGCGGCATGCTCGTTCAGGGCGACCAGGTCGGCCTTCAAGCCACGCGAGCGCCAGTATTCGTGGGCACGCAACACCTCGCGGAACAGCGCCACGTGATCGCTCTCGCTGACGCGGACCACCACCATCGGGATGTCGCCGGAGATACCGTAGCGCCAGAGTGTCGACTGGCCACGGCTATTGAGGGCAAGAATCTCAGGGCGGGCCCGGCGACGAGGATCGAGATACAACACTCCGGCCGCCAGCCGCTGATACAGGTGAACGTCTGAGGGAGAGAGCTGCTGATGGCGCAAATCGACCTGGGTGTGCGCCCAGGCCAATTCGAAGACGCGCTGCACCGTGCGCGGCTCGCGGTACTGATCGGTCAAGGCCAGCGCAGCGTCGCGCGAAGCGGCCACCCCGGTGGTAAAGGCCACGCGGCGCGTCTGCCCAGGAGCAACTTCCACCGCGGCGCGCAGGCTGAAGATCGGATCAAGGACGGGCCCGGTCGCACCGGAGAGCCTGGCCCCGCGATCCAGGGCCGCTGGCCCGTGGATGGTCCGTCCGCGGCCCAGAAAGCGGGCGCGGTCGGTCTCGTAGCCGACCGGTTCAAGCAAGGCCCCTTCCACGGCGAGCACGTGCATGCCCCATGGACTGTGCTGGTCAGGCGAACGGGGCCGGCGGAACGCCAGCAGGGCGTGATGTTCGGTTACCGCTTCGGTCTGCACGAACAGTTTCTGGAAAGCCGGGTGAGCGGCGTCGGCCGACGCCTGGGCCAGCGCCAACTCGGAAAAGCTGGTGACCTCGATCCGCCGAGAAGTGGTGCCGTGATTGATCAGGGTCAGTTGCCGCACTTCGACGTCGTGCTCGGGCGAGACGACTACCTCGAGCCGCGTCTCGAGATCGCCATCGCGGCGATGAAACTCAGCCTTGTCGACCGAGTAGATCACTTCGTAGAGGTCGGGCTCCAGTCCCAACGGTTGGGCCGTGGCCGACCAGCAAGTGCCGTCCCGCAAATCGCTGAGCAGGATGAACTGCCCCCACGGATCGAGGGTGCTGTCACTTCGCCAACGAGTGATCTGCAGATCCTCGTGATTGCTGTATCCGGTCCCCGCATTGGTGACCATCACACGATACCGCCCATTGGAAAGGATGTGTGTCCGCGGCGCGGGACTCAGGGCCGTGGTCAGTCGGCGGCTCAGAGGCCTGGCGACGTCGCGCACCAAGGGGACGCTGCCCCCATCGGTTTCCGTGCTCTGTTGCGTCAACCGCGGCGCGATGGGAGGCCGCTCTTGCAGCAGCAGTTCGGTGGCGCGGAAAAGTGCCAGGTTCGAGAAGCGGCGCTGCATGCCTCCGTGGAACAGGCAATTGGAGATGGCCGTAAAGAGCATTCCCTGATGGTGGCTCATGAAGCAACGCACGGGAACGAGCTTCCGCCCGGCGGGGACTCGGTTGCGCGTGTAGTCCAGGGCTTCGTAGTAGCCCCAGGCCCCCATCGCTCCTTCCTTGGCCAGCGCCTGGAAGTTGGCTAGCGCCGCGTGCGGATCGACCAATACCGCCAGACCGGTGGCATAGGGCGCAATGACCAGATCTTGCCCAAGCCCGCGTTTGAGCCCCAGACCCGGCACGCCGAAGGCCTGGTAGTGATAATCCTGGCTGATACTGAGTGTCGAGAAGGCCGACTCCGAGATGCCCCATGGCACACCGTTCGCCTTGCCGTACTCGATCTGACGCTCGACCGCTCCGCGGCAACTCTCGTCGAGCAACGTGTCGGCGTACGGACGTTGGAACAGAAGCGGCATCAGGTATTCGAACATCGTGCCGCTCCACGACAGCAGCACGTTGTGAGTGCCGACCTGCGTCATCGAACGGCCCAACCGGAACCAATGAGCCGCGTCGACGTCTCCCTTGCCGATCGCAATAAAGCTCGCCAGGCGGGCTTCGCTGGCCAGCAGGTCGTAGTGCGAGTTGTCCAGGCGTTCATTCTCGAGGTTGTAGCCGATGGCAAACAACCGCCGGCGAGGATCGTAGAGGAGCGAGAAGTCCATCTCATCGGTCAGCCGCTGCAGCCGTTCGGCCAGCCGCGTGATCCGCTCGATCAACTGAGCCCCTCCGGGCCCCTCGCGCCAGGGGACGTCGTCTAACATCTGCGGCGCGTGAACCGCGGCGGAAGGGTCGGATGCTTTGCCGAAGCGATGCGTGTGCGGTCGGCCGGTGGTGTGAACCGCTTCGTGAGCGCGAACTTCGGGTAGAGCAGTTGGCTCAAGTGTGGCAATGCCGGGCGCTGAATCGCCAAGATCCGGCTCGTCGCCCAGGCGAGCGGCTTGCAGGGCAAACGCCGTCCCCATGCGCGGGGCTTCGCCCGGGAGTTCGACAACGACTTCGGGCACCAGCGACTCCAGATCCTGCCATACAGAACGGAGATGGGCTTGCAGACGCTCGACCGCAAAGGGGAGTTCCTGCGTGGGAGGCTTGATCGCCTGATAGAACTCCTGCACGTCGGCCGGCAACGAGGCCACCACATCGGAAAGCTCTTTGAGCAGCTTTCGCCAGCCGGCCACGCTGCGCGGGTCCGATTGCAGGCTGTCGACGCATGCTTTCACATTGCGCTGCAGGCGCTCCAGCGCCGGATTGACGAACCGCAGTCCAGGCGGGTGGATGTGCTCCATTGACTCATGCACCAGCAAGGCCGTATCCAACAGGCCGTTGCGCAGCCGCTGACTTCCCAACGACGCGTGCTGCAATTCGATGAGGCCTTCGCGAACCGTCAGAAAGCTGGCCGCCAGGTTGCCGCTGTCGACCGTCGACACGTAGCGCGGCGACAGAGACGTTGCTTTGTGCGTATCGTACCAGTTCAGAAAATGCCCGCGGAACGTTTCAAGCTTCTCCCAGTTGTCGAGGTTCTTTTCCATCACGGCCACCATCTCGTGCGTACCGAGGTAGCCGAAGTCGTGGGCCGCCAGGGCCGAGACGAGAAATAGCCCTTCGTTGGTGGGCGAGGTGCGGTGCGCGATGCCTGGGGTCATGCCCGGCTCGAGCAGCGCCCCGGGGATGGGATACTCCTGGAAGTTGTCGGGAGGGAGCCAGTGATCCTCGGCGCTGATGAAGTTCTCGAAATAGGCCCAGGTGCGCCGCGCGATGCGCCGCAGTTCCATGCGATCGGCGTCGGTCAACGGGCGGTCGGTCGAGGGGATCGGCCGGCTGATGGCATAGGCAACCCACGGGGCGCCGATCCACAGCAGCAGAAAAGGGACGGCCGCCAGCATCGAACGCTCGGGGACAAACGGGAAGACGATCAGCGCGATCACGATCGAAGGCCACATCATCGACAGGAACGAACCCATCGAGAGGGTCATGCGGCGCTCTGCCGACGAAGCGGTTTCCCACTCCAGCATGTGCCGATGCGAGAAGAGCATGCGGTAGAGCGACCGACAGATCGCATCGATCATCAAGGCCGCTTGGAAAGCTAGGAACGTGATGTTGAGCCCGACTTGAACCAAGGGAAATCGGACATCCGAGAGCGCGCGGCGCCAGGTCTCTTGGCGATCGGATTGCAGCACCGTCCGCAGCACCACGCTCAGTTGAGCAAACACGGGGAATGTCAGGACTGCCAGCGCCACCAGAGTCCACAGAAGCGGGTTGCCGGGGAGGATTGTCCAACCGGCGACCAACAGCGCCAGCGTGGCGGCAGCCATCAAACTGCGGCGCAAGTTGTCGGCGATCTTCCAACGCGACAAAAATGTGATCGGATTCGGGCGATCGGGGGCTTCCTTGCTCTTTATGCCGCCGAAAACCCAGGGCGCAATCTGCCAGTCGCCGCGCACCCAGCGATGCTGCCGTTTGGCAAAGGCATGATAGCGCGAGGGGAAGTCGTCGAAGACCTCGATATCGCTGATCAGGCCGACGCGGACATGGCAGCCCTCGATCAGATCGTGGCTGAGAATCTGATTCTCGGGGAAGGCATGATCCGTCGACTGCGCAAAGGCATCGACGTCGTAGATTCCCTTGCCGACAAAGCTCCCCTCCGAAAAGACATCCTGATAGACATCCGAAACCGCCGTGGTGTAGGGGTCGATCCCCACATGCCCGATAGAGAAATGCGAGAACCATGACTTGCCCCCCTTGGGGAGCGACACACTCGCACGAGGCTGCAGAATGCCGTAGCCCTCGACCACGCGACGGGCCTTGGGATCGAAGCGGGGCCGGTTGAGCGGATGGGCCAGTGCGCCCACCATCTTGCGCGCGGCATTAGGGGGCAACTGCGTATCGGTATCGAGCGTGATCACATAGCGGATGATGCCGGGCGTGTGCAGGCGTCCTTCGCAGGTTTCGTAGGTGGTGTTCTGTGCACCGCGAAGCAGACGATTAAATTCCTCCAGCTTCCCTCGCTTGCGTTCCCAGCCCATCCATTTTTGTTCCTGTTCGTTCCACAGCCGTTTGCGGTGAAACAGAAAGAAGCGATCCGCGGCGGCCTGCGAAGGGTAGGGGCCATCGTGCGAAATAGGGTAGCGGTCGTTCAGCCGTCGCACGCCGGATAGAACCTGCTCCAGCAGTCGCTCGTCGGTGGGCATCTGCTCTTGCGCCGCGTCGGTGAAGTCCGTCAGCAAAGCGAAGTACATGCCCGGCTCGGGATTGGCCAGGTAGTGCACCTCCAGCCGTTCCAAGAGATGCGCGACCCCATCTTCCGTACCCAGCAAGGTTGGAATCACCACCATCGTCTGGCAATCGGCAGGTAACGAAGTCTTGAACTCCAGTTTCGGCAGGATCTCGGGGCGGACCAGGGCGGTGACGATGAAATTCACCAAGGCGATGGCTGCTTCGCTGACGGGCATTGCGGAGATCAGCCCGGCCAGCACCACCAGCCAGGTGTGACCTGGCGCAAATCGATGGGCGTACCACATCAACAACGCCACGCCGGCGATCGTCAGCAGGGCAACGCTGCCGAAATACAGCGCCGGCCCGGCGGACTCCAAGCCTTGCGCCAGGCGAGTCAACAGCGTCGGGCGGTATTGGACTTTCTTGGCCAGCTTCTTCTTTCCAGGACCGACCAGCCAGTAACCGACATGCCGGCGACGCGGGTCTTCGTCCAGTGTGCCGGCCGCCAGTTCCCCGGCGGCGAGTTCCACCGCGGCCGCAGCGACGTCCTTCTCATTGAAACGGCAGCCTCGGCCCAGCTTCTCCACCGCGTGGCGATAGCGATCGCGCGTGGCGAAATCCATCTGCGGATACACCTGCGAGGGGTCTCGGCGCAGTTGCTCCTCGACCGGGCTGGTCCGCTCGAAGAAGGCATGCCAATCCAGGGCCGCGATCAGCCGCATGCTCGTTACGCAATTGCCGATCGACACCTGATTGGCCGCCAGTCGGCAATGCTCCTGCTGCACGATCGAGTCCAAGCTTTTGCCGTGCTCGTCGAGCCAACGCTCCAGCCCCTCGAGCCAGCGGGTCTGCTCTTCGCCATGCTCGCGAATGCGCGCGGCCACGCGGATCAAGAAGGCGGGGCGCGTAATTTGCGGCTTCAGTTGGTTCAGGAACTCGCTGGTGTCGGGGTACTGATGGCGATGATCGGGCGCAAGTTTGCGCTGCGTCATCTGCTCCGTGAAACTCGCCAGCCAAGTGTCGGCCTCGCGGCGGACCTGGCGAACATGCAGCTCCTGGTCGGCCATCGATCGCAAGTTCTCGACCAGAACCAGACGCAACATGGCCGGGATGGCCCAGAGCTCGCCGCTCGTCAACGGAGAGGCCGATTGATAGGCCCTCACATAGTCGATCAGCGTTTGTTCATCGAGGCTCGAGTCGGTGTGCGCGATCAGTTCGAGCGCAATGGCGTAGACCTGCGGGTAGCCAGCCAGAGGGCCGCCTCCCAGTTTGGGAAGCTCGCGATAGAAGCCTTTAGGAATGTGGTCGCGGATGTCGCGAAGCTGTTCCTCGATGATGTAGTAGTTATCGAGCAGCCATTCGTCCGAAACGGTGATCGGCTCACCCTTGCGGGCTGCTTGCGCGAAGGCGGCACAAGCTGTCTGGAGAGCCGTGCTGTTATCGAGAAAGCGGAACCAGCAGGCGTGGTCGTTGGGCGCCACGGCGCGCAGTTGCCCGCCATACACGGCGGCCAGTTTCTTGGCGTGCTCTTCCAGGTGTTCGCGGCTGAAGGGTTCGGCCCGGATGGGCTCGCCAAGCTGCCAGGTTGCTGTCCACTGAGGCATAATCTCTCCAGACATAATCACGTACCACGCGAGACAAGTTGCCCTTTCGCGAACGGCTCGCAATTCAGGGGGCATCCCGCGTTTCGATCCATCGAACGAACTGACCGCAGTCTGACTTAGCATTTCAGGTGCCACGGACGTTCAGGGAGCAGAAGGATCGCAGAATGGACAAATCCGCCCCGCAAAGCGCCACTTGAACGGCTTGGGGTCATCGCGAGTTGGTTGTCGCGGAACCAGAGTGACAGACTTGAGAGCAGAGTTCGGCGTGGAAATGCTGTCGCTTGGGAGTCTCGCCCGAGTCTCGCCGCGGGGTTTCCTTGAGCCCAAGAGGGGGCTACCATCTAGCCGTCTTCGCCAACGGCACCTTTCTTGGTGACTATTTACCATGAGTTTCTCCGTCGCGAGTGCTTCCTTCTCTTCGGGAGAAACGATCCCGTCGCGCCATACCGAGGACGGCGATGATCTTTCGCCACCCCTGAAGTTCGGCGAGCCACCCTCAGGAACCCACCAGCTCGTGCTGATCTGCGACGATCCGGACGCTCCCACGCCGGAACCCTGGGTGCATTGGCTTCTGTACAATCTCTCGCCTGAGATCCGCGAACTGACGGAAGGAATCGCCCGGGCCGAGCGGTTGGCCTCGCTCAAGGGGGCCTGCCAAGGGAAGAACACCTGGAACCGCGACAACCTGGGTTACCGCGGGCCCGCCCCTCCGCCCGGCAAACCGCACCGTTATTTCTTCAAGCTGTATGCGCTGGACACGGTGCTGACGCTCCCTCCCGGTCTGGACAAGAACGCCGTGTTGAAGGCGATCGAGGGACACGTGATCGGCCAGGCGGAATTGATCGGCGTTTACGAACGCAAGTAGTGCGACAGAACCAGTCGCTTCAGGGGGCAAATCGGTGCTTGGAGTTTTATTCGATCTCGATATGACGCTGGTCGATCGCAACAGCATGCACCGTGCGTACTGCCGCGAACTGATCGGCCGCTATGCCGCTGAAGAATCGCCAGATGAACACGCCGCGCGAATGCAAGCCATGATCGCGGTTGATCGACAAATCCCCCACCGCGGCGAGTACTTTGGCTGGGTCAGCCAGCAGTTCCCGAGCATCGACACGACGGGCGACGCGCTGTGGCAGGAGTATCGCGAGCGCGTGCCGCGCACGATCCTGGCCTTCCCCGGTGCGCTCGACGTGGTATCGCAGGTCGCCGAGCGCTACCGCGTGGGTGTGGTGACCAACGGGTCTTCGGCCGTTCAGCGGACCAAGCTGCTTGTCACGGGGCTGGCCGAACTTTTCAAAGTGGTTGCGGTGTCGGGCGAAGTCGGGAGCGACAAGCCCGACGCGGCGATCTTTCTGCAAGCGCTAGGTGGCATTGGCCTGAAGCCCGAGCAGACGCTGTTCGTGGGGGATGATCCGCGCTGCGACGTGGCCGGCGCGGCAGCCGTCGGCATGCGGACTTGCTGGATCTCCGCGGGCAGGACGTATCCTGCCGGGATGACCACGCCCGACTGGCAGATCGAGCACGTCGGGCAACTGCCAGGTGTGCTGCCATGATCGACGCTGGCCGGCTAATCGGGTCGCACGATGTGCTGCTGGTCACGCTTGACACCCTGCGCTACGACGTGGCTCAGCAGGCGCTCGAAGCGGGAATGACTCCGCATCTTGCGGGCTTGCTTCCCAGCGGACGCTGGGAGTTGCGACACTCGCCTGGCAATTTCACTTATGCCGCACATCATGCGTTTTTTGCCGGATTCTTGCCGACTCCGGCCGGACCGGGGCCGCATCCCCGCCTCTTTGCAGCGGAGTTTAAAGGGAGCGAAACAACGACACCCGAGACCTGCACCTTTGAGGAGGCCGACATCGTGGCTGGGCTGGCGGCGCGCGGCTATCGAACGGTCTGCATCGGCGGGGTTGGTTTTTTCAATCAGCAGACGGCACTTGGTTCGGTCTTGCCCGGGCTGTTTCAAGAGAGCTACTGGTCCCCTGAGTTTGGCGTGACCGACCCGCAATCGACGGAGCACCAGGTCGACAAGGCGTTGGGGGTGATCGAGATGCTGGCCGTGGAACAGCGCCTGTTTCTGTTTGTAAATGTCTCGGCCCTGCATCAGCCCAACTGCATCTTTACGCCGGGTGCGAAGAGCGACACGCCGGCGACGCAGGGGGCCGCGCTGGCGTATGTCGATCAGCATATACCGCGACTTTGGCTGGCCATGCAACGCAGGGCACCGGTGCTGGCGATCGTTTGCTCCGACCACGGCACGGCGTACGGCGAAGACGGCTATCATGGACATCGACTGAGCCATCCCGTGGTCTGGAATGTACCCTACGCAGAAATGGTGCTTCCGAAGCTTTCCGAGAGCCACCCATGACGAGCCTGGCCGCCGCGTTGGCGGGCGATTCCTTTGCCGGCTATTCGTACGGCTATCCGCACAAGCGTGCTTACCGCGCGCTCGAACCGGCGGTGCCGCTCGACGAACTGTGGGCCGGGCAGCGGCGCGAGCAACTGTTTCTCTATCTGCATGTGCCGTTCTGCGAGGTCCGCTGCGGCTTCTGCAATCTGTTCACCGCCGCACAGCCGGGCGGAGATCTGGTGCGCGACTACCTGGCGGCGATCCGCCGCGAAGCGCAGACCGTCCGACGTGCGCTGGGCAATGTGCAGTTCTCGCGGCTGGCGATCGGGGGAGGGACGCCGACGTACCTTTCGGTATGGGAACTGGCCGAGCTCTTCGATTTGGCCGAAGAGATGGGCTCGTTCGGCGTGGAAACGCCGACCTCATGCGAGGCCTCGCCTGCCACACTGTCGCGCGAGAAACTCGTTCTGCTGAAGGATCGCGGAGTGACCCGGCTGAGCCTGGGGGTGCAAGCCTTCGAGGAGGACGAAACGGCCGCGCTCGGTCGCCCCCAGAACAAGCTGGATGTCCAACGGGCGATTGAACTGGCCAAAGCGGCCCGGTTTCCGATTCTAAATCTTGACCTGATCTACGGCGGCGAAGGGCTGAGCGTTGCACAGTTCCGTGAGTCGGTGCGCGAGGCGGTCCGCTGGCAGCCCGAAGAGATCTATCTCTATCCGCTCTATGTACGGCCGCTAACTGGACTGGGCAAGCTGGCCCATGCCTGGCACGACGACCGCCCGGCGATGTACCGCGCGGGGCGCGATGTGCTGCGGGAACATGGCTATCAGCAGGTCTCGCTGCGGATGTTCCGCGGACCTCAGACCGAGAAGAATGGTAGCAACGACGGCCCCGTCTATTGCTGTCAGCAAGATGGCATGGTGGGGCTGGGCTGCGGCGCACGATCTTATACGCGCGACGTGCACTACTCGACCGAGTACGCCGTGGGAAAGCCGGGGGTATTGGCGATCCTGCGCGACTACCTGGCACGCCCTGCCGAGAGCTTCACCCATGCGCGGCATGGCATCCGCCTGGATGACGAAGATCAGCGGCGGCGATTTGTCATCATCTCGCTGCTGCAAAGTGAAGGGATCGATCGCCCGGCCTACGCCGAACAGTTTGCCGGGGATGTGCTGGAGCATTTGCCGGAACTGAGCGGCCTGGTGGAGCATGGGCTGGCCACGATGGATGCCGGGCGAATTCGCTTGACCGACGCGGGGATCGAACGCTCCGATACGTTGGGACCGTGGCTCTATTCACGCAAGGTGCAGCAACTGATGGACGCCTGCGAGTTGGACTAGCCGATGCAACTTTCGATCCTTTATCGCGGGCCCCTGGTGAGCTGCAACTATGCGTGCGGCTATTGCCCGTTCGCCAAGCGGCACGAGACCGCGGCCGAATTGGCCGTGGATCGCCGGGCGTTGGAGCGATTTGTCGAATGGGCTCGGACCCGGAGCAACGATCACTTGGGCGTGCTGTTCACTCCTTGGGGGGAAGCCTTGACTCGCCCCTGGTACCAGCGGGCGATCGCCGAGCTAAGCCGCCTGCCGCAGATCGAACGCGTCGCCGTGCAGACCAACTTGTCGTGCAAACTCGACTGGCTGGCCGATTGCGATCGCTCGCGGACGGCGCTCTGGTGCACGTATCACCCGGGTGAAGTATCGCGCCGCGAGTTCCTGGACCAATGCCGTCGACTTGATGCACTGGGGGTGCGCTACAGCGTGGGCGTCGTGGGGCTCAAGGAGCACCTGGTCGAAGCGCAGACGCTGCGCCGCGAGCTTTCGCCGGAGAGCTATCTGTGGATCAACGCTTATAAGGATCAGCCGGACTACTATACCGACGACGACGTGCAGGCCTTCGCCGAGATCGATCCGCTGTTTAAGATCAACAACACGCGGCACCCGAGCCTGGGCCAGGCCTGTCGGGCGGGCGAGCAGGTGATCTCCGTGGATGGGGATGGCACGATCCGCCGATGCCATTTCATTCGCGAGCCGATCGGCAATCTCTACGAACCCGACTTCGAGCGCTGCCTGCAACCGCGCCCGTGCAGCAATGCGACGTGCGGTTGCCATATTGGCTACGTCCATCTCGATCGCTTGAAGCTGTACGATGTGTTCGGTGCCGATGTGCTGGCTCGAATCCCGGCGGTTCCCTGGCGGACGCTGTCTCCCGCTTGATCGCGCCCGCGACACTTTGATAATGAGGCGACTCGACTTTGACTCGCGCCTCTTCAACGAACACGGACCTTCATGAGCACGCCCATCCGCATTGGCATCGTTACGGTCTCGGATCGCGCCAGCCAAGGAGTCTATGAGGATCGTGGCGGTCCGGCGATTCGCGAATGTCTGACGGAGATCCTGAGTTGCGAGTGGGAAGGGGTGCCGCGAATGATCCCCGATGAACAGCCGGTGATCGAAGCCACCCTGAAAGAATTGTGCGACGAGCAGGGCTGCGCGCTGGTCGTGACCACGGGGGGGACCGGCCCGGCGCTGCGCGATGTTACGCCGGAGGCCACCGAAGCGGTTTGCCACAAGATTCTGGACGGCTTTGGCGAACAGATGCGGGCGGTCTCGCTCAAGATCGTGCCCACAGCGATCCTCTCGCGGCAGATCGCCGGGGTGCGGGGCAAGTCGTTGATTGTGAATCTGCCGGGCAAGCCGAGCGCGATCCGCGATTGTCTGCTGGCCGTCTTTCCGGCCATTCCGTACTGCGTTGATCTGATCGAGGGGCCGTTCCTGACCACGAACGAGTCGGTGGTCAAGGCGTTTCGTCCGGGGCAAAAGTAGTGGTGCATTGCCTAGAGGACGTCTCTTTCGGTAAACGACTTCGCAAGGCGCGTGCTTCAGTACGCCGCACGTAAAGACTCTTCAGTTCTCCCGAACGAACGAGGCGATCTCGCCAGTATGCGAACGCAAGAACACTCGGCCGCAACCCGTACAGCGAAAGAGTAGGTCAACCGTGCCAAGCAGTTTGTGAATCTCTTCCGCTGAAAAATTCGCACCAAGGCGATCAAACTCATCGTCGCGCACGCAAAAAGAGACGCCGTTTCCCGAGAATAGGTTTGTCCTTACTCGATGACCGCATTCGCAGATAAACTGGCTTGCCATGAGCGATCTTGTCCTGGTTGTGGCTTCCCAACGTCTAACTCACGATTTTTTGCCGGACAAGCCCCGTGAACGGGGCTGCGAATCGAAGATTAGGAAGAGCAAACGCGACTCACGAAACCCGTGCTGAAGCACGGGCCTAAGACGGCTTCGCCGACGAAGCCCCATGAATGGGGCTCAATTCACACTACCGTCTGCGTTTGGGCTGTTTCTTGCTGCCCGCAGGCGGATTGGGTTGCGTCGTCACCTTGGCCACCACGACGGCCGACTTGGCGTTTTCGTGCAGCGCCGACTCAACTGCTGCCGAGGCCGCTGCCCCAGCAACCGCGCCGGCCGCACTGGCCTGTGAATGGCCATGGGCCATGTCGCGATTCAAGCTGGCTAGTTCGCTATGCATGATCTTCAGCAGCGCCTGAAGAAATGCCACGGCCATCGGGCCCACGAAGAGCCCAATCGGCCCTAGCGCGGTCACTCCGCCCAAGACGCTGAGCAACGCCAGCAAGGGATGCAGATTCGATTGACCGTGCAGGATGGCCGGCTTCACAAAGTTGTCAACCGTCGAGACGATCACGAAGCCATAGACCGACAAGCCAATCGCTTCGTAGGGATGTCCGGTGAGAGCCAGATAGACAGCCGCAGCGCCCCAGACCAGACTAGCGCCGATAAAGGGAATCATGGAGGCCACCATGGTGACCATCGTCAGCAGGAAGTAGTTCTTCAGCCCGGCGGCCCAATAGCCGACTCCGCCCAAGAGCCCTTGCACGACGGCCGTGGCGACTGTGGCCACCACGACGGCGCGGCTGATCTGCTCGAACTGAGCCAGCAGGGCGTCTTCGTGCGCGTCGTCGAGCGGCGAGAACTGCAGGATCGCACCGATCATTGCCTTGCCGTCGGCCAAAAAGTAATAGAGTGCGACTGTCATCACAAACAGGCCCAGGGCCAGTGCGCCGGCAAGCCCCGCCGCGCTTCCCGCGACGGGAAAGAGCCAAGCCTGCACGTTCTTGATGGCGCTGGCGACCAGTGACTCGTCGGGGTTGGCCAGATGTTTGGCGCCGTAGAGCCACTGCGGCCCCAACAGCACCTGTTCGATGGCGGCAAAATCGCGGGGAAGCTTTGTTAGTTCGCCGACCAGCTCGGGCGAAAGATGCGATTGTGTGTCGCCTGCGGCTTTGATCTCCCCATTGGTCTCTGACTTGGACGGGATTGCCGCTTCGTCGGGCGCGGCTGCTTTCTTGGCTTCGGCCGCGTCAGGTTCCGCTTTCGCATCCGCTGGAGCCGTTGCGAGAGGATCGGTCTCGGCGTCTTCAGCCGCCTGGTCATCCGACTTCTCTTGGGGCTCGTCTTCCTCCTGATCCCCCGGATTGTCCTGGGCACGGGGCGTTTCCGCGGCGGGCTCCTTCTTGGGCACATCCAGCAACCTGGCCCGCATGATGGCCAGTTCGGCCTCGAGCTCGTCGACGCGGGCCTTCAGGTGATCCATCTCCTTCACATCGCCTGGCGTGGCTGGTTCTCCCACGATCGGCGTGCGGGGTTCGTCGAGGACCATCTCCGACGTCGGCGACGGAACGTGAATCTTCTCTTCGAGACTGCGGACATGTGCGGCCAGGTCGCCCAGCTGCTTGATGGCTTCGAGCCGTTGCTTGGTCCAGGCCTGATCGGGTTTCCAGATCCGGTGGGCAATGTCGGCTTGCCGCCCCTTCTCCAGCTCCTGGACCATCTTGCCCAACTGCCGATAGGTATAGTCCAGAATGCGGTGCAGGTCTTCGCGGCTCTTTTCGCTGCCATCTCCTCCTTGCACGGCCAGCACGGCGTCGTCGATTTCGTCGAGCTTGGCTTTGATCCGCAGGCGCGCGGTTTCGGCATCTTTGGGGGGCAGGTCGAGCCCCACCCGGTTCCGCATCTCTTGCAGCTCGTACAGCGTCTCGGGCTGCGAGAGTTTGTCGGCCAGACTCACGGCCTCGACGATGGCCTTGCTGGAGAGGAGCGCCACGGGGGCCAGAAAGACGAGCAGTACGATCGTGGTGGTGGTGGCCGCAGCCAGCGATTCCCGGCCACCCACTTGTGCCAGTATTCGCCGATGCAACGGCTGACAGATCACCACCAGGACCAATGCGATGAAGATAGGCAGCAGGAACTGCGCCATCACGGTATAGAACAGAAAGGCGAAGACCACCACGATGGCGGCCAGCCCGATGAAAGATCCCCAACGCGACACGGCAGGCTCCTACCCAATAAAGAGGGACTGCGAGAGGAAAACTATTGTAGCAGAGAACAAAATAGGGCGCTAGCGACGGGCATCTAATTCTATCGTGATTGCCGGGCGCGACGTTCCTGCGGGTCGTGTCGGGCGAGTGGTCGGACCGTCCGGAAAAAACTGTTCGCCAGCCCCCTTGTCGCTGCCCCTTGTGGGGGTCATTCTATGACGTTCTATCCCTCTCCGCAGCCTGCCCCCAGTGAAGCCCAACGCCCATGACGCAAGCTACGCCCGAGTCGAATCCCTCTGAATCGCAGGCTCCCGTCGACTGGCGGCCTTGGACCTGGCAGCTCAACAGCTATCACTGGTTCGTGTTTACGGTGGCAGCCCTTGGGTGGCTTTTCGATACCATGGACCAGCAGTTATTCAATCTGGCCCGCGTGCCGGCCATGCGCGAACTGCTGGCGCCGTCGCCCGATGTACCGGCCGACAAGGCAATGGTCTCGGAGTACGCCGGCTATGCCACGTCGATCTTTTTGATTGGCTGGGCCACCGGGGGCATCTTCTTCGGCGTGTTGGGAGACCGCATTGGCCGCGCCAAGACGATGCTGTTTACGATCCTGCTCTACTCGTTCTTTACGGGCTTCAGTGCTTTCAGCACGGGGTTCTGGGATTTTGCGTTTTATCGGTTCCTGACAGGGCTGGGGGTTGGCGGAGAGTTTGCCGTGGGTGTGTCCCTGGTTGCCGAGGTGATGCCCCATCGTGCGCGGCCATTTGCCCTTGGTCTGCTGCAGGCCTTGAGCGCGGTGGGAAACATCACCGCGGCCTTGGTGAGCATGGGCCTGGGCCAGATGGCCGAGTCCGGCATCATCGGCAACTTCGATGTCTTCGGGTTTAAGCTGACTGCCTGGCGGCTGATGTTTGTCATTGGTACGCTTCCCGCGCTGCTGGCAATTCTGATTCGACGACGACTGAAAGAGCCCGAGCAATGGCAGGCTGCCATGGCCAGTGGTCAAACTGCGAAGAAGGCCGGATCGTATTCTGAACTATTCGGCGATCCACGCTGGCGGCATCGGGCGATCGTGGGTTTGGTAATGGCCTCGGCAGGTGTCATTGGTCTGTGGGGGATCGGGTTCTTCAGCTTCGATCTGCTGCAGTCCGTGCTTCGCAAGAAGTTCGAGGCCCAGGGTCTCGACCAGCAGGCGATCACCGGACAGTTGGCTTTTTGGACGGGCGTAACCAGTGTGGTGCAGAACGTCGGTGGCTTCTTTGGCGTCTACGCCTTCAGCGTGGTGACGCATCACACCGGCAGAAAACCGGCCTTTGCCGTGGCTTATGTCCTGGCGATGGTCAGCACGGCCCTGGTGTTCTGGAATCTGAAAGAGTTCTCGGACATCTTCTGGATGATCCCCATCATGGGCTTCTGCCAGTTGTCGCTCTTTGGCGGTTATGCGATCTACTTCCCCGAACTCTTTCCCACGCGTTTGCGAAGCACGGGCACCTCGTTCTGCTATAACGTGGGACGTTTCGTGGCGGCGGTCGGTCCCTTTACGTTCGGGCTGCTCACCAGCCGTGTCTTCAGCGATCAGGCCGAGCCGATGCGCTACGCCGGTGTGACGATGTGCACCGTGTTCCTGGTAGGACTGATCGCGTTGCCGTTTGCGCCTGAGACCAAGGGCCAACCATTGCCGGAGTAGGGAAGAGGGAAGAGGGGAGGAAGGATCGAGGATCGAGGGAAGCACTAACTCATACTAGCTCCCCAGACTCGTCTCGATCCTCGCTCCTAATGAATTCCGGCGAGCCTTTTAGCCCCTTGATCCTTCTCAACCCACCCGCTCCTATGACCACGCGTTGGGGAATTCTGAGCACCGCCCACATCGCTACCAAGGTGGCCAAAGCCATCGAACGTGCCCACGGCGCCACGGCGGTTGCCGTGGCCAGCCGTTCGATGGAGAAAGCAAAGGCCTGGGCGGATAAGCATGGCATCCCCAAGGCGCACGGGAGTTATCAGGCGCTGCTGGAAGATCCGGAGATCGACGCGGTCTACATTCCGCTACCGCCGGCACTGCATCGCGAGTGGGTCCTTCAAGCCGCGCAGTATGGCAAGCATATCCTGTGCGAGAAGCCGCTGGCCAAGAACACGGCCGAATCGATCGAAATGGTCGAGGTCTGCCGCAAGGCCGGCGTGCAACTGATGGACGGCGTAATGTGGGTGCATCACGATCGCTCGGACCGCATGAAGCAGGATCTGTCGCGACTTGGCAAGCTGCGCCGCGTGACGGCGTCCTTCAGCTTCTGTTGGGATGTGATTCCCGAGAAGAATATTCGGCTCGATCCGGCGTTGGCTGGAGGCTGCCTGGGCGACCTGGGCTACTACTGCGCCCGCGCCATCTGGTGGGCCTATGGAGAACTGCCGAGCAAGGTCTACGCCACTGCCCGCTATGTGAACGACGTGGAGATGAACCTGTCGGCGATGCTCTGGTTCAGCGACGAGCGGATGGCCTCGTTCGACTGCGGGTTCGACACCCAGATGCGGCAGTGGCTGGAAGTCGCCGGCACGCGCGGGTCGCTGGTCTGCGACGACTTCGTCCTGCCCTGGAGCGAGTCGAAGGCTCGCTGGTGGCTGCACGACGGCACGGGCCGGGGCGAAGAGCGCTCGGTTCCCGACTGCGTGCAGGAGGTCCGCATGATCGAGCACTTCTCGGAACTGGTTCGAACCGGCGTCCTCGAGGCGCGCTGGCCGAACGAAACGGTCACCACGATGCGGATCTGCGACGCGCTGGCACAGAGCGCCCGGCAGAATATGCCGATCGACCTACCCGGATAGCCTGCTCGATCGTCGGCTTCTCTCTACGCGGCGCGGGCCAAACCCGGACGTTTCGGTTCAATCTCCTTCAGCACTGCGGTCGCCCGTCGTGCGGGAGTCGGCAGCGTAAGCGCCAAGAACATCGTCAGCATCATCGCCATGGTGTCGAACTTGTACGACAAGAGCGCGATCGACATCATGCGCCCCACGGCTGCGTGACGGCAGCAGATGACGACAAGCGCAATCGTGACGAGTGCAATCAGGCGTCCGCGAGTGTGCCCGCCCGCAGCCATTCCCCCGCGTACGGCCAGGAAGAGGCAGGGGAGCACGACTACCAGGTGTTGCTTCCAACAGATGGGGGAGAGTAGCGCGCAAAGCAGACAGACCGCGGCCCATTCGGGACCTGCCGCAGAAGTCGTGTCATCGGGCTCTTTCGCGGCCGCGGTGAGTTGTCCGTTCAGCACATAGTAGCGCGGCCAGGCTTTGCGAAACCGCCAGGCCAGCAGACCGGCCAGAGTCAGGAGGAAGGCCTTGAACACGCGATTGGCCTGCTCGGGCTCGAGCGTGCCGAACTGCACAAAGGCCGGATGATCGACGTTGAGGGGATGCCCCACGGGATAGGTTCGCAGGTAGCGGCCGACGGTGCCCGCAAGACTCAGATTCTGAGGCTTAGGCACCTCCACGGCGTTCAGGGCCGGATCCACGACCTTCGAAGAGAGCGCCATGCGGGCGATCCACGCCTGATTGCAGCGAATGGTGGTATCCCAGCCGACGAACAGGGCCGGCATCAGGTTCCAACCGACGATAAAGACGGCCATCCATCCGGCCGCCTTCCAGCGGCGCTTGTAGATCAAGAATGGCAAGCAAATGAGCGGGGTGATCTTGAACGTGGCGGCCAAGCCCAGCCAGCACCCGGCCTGCAGGTTCTTGCCTCGCAACACCGACCAAGCGCCACAGCTTAAGAAAAACAGCAGGAAGAGCTGCAGGCCGCATTCATCCAGGTCGCGCAAAATGAATGGGAAAAGCATGCCGGCGGTGACCAGCGCCGCAGACAGCGAGGCGGTTCGCGAGACGACGCCCGACAGGTTGGCCAACTCGCGCCAGATGAAAAAGATCCCGCACAGCGCGCCCACGGCCAGCAGATACGAGATCGCCCGGGCCACACGGTGTGGCACACTGGCGATCATGCCGTTGAGCATCACCCGGCCAACAGGGTACCAGTCTCCACTGTTGGCATAGGGCTCTCCTTGGAGGAAAGCCTCGCCTAAGTTTCGATGGAAGAGAAAGTCGTTTTCGCGGTGGACGATCGAGACGTATCCCTCGATCAGAATCACGACGGCCAACAGCACGAGCGCCGGGCGATGCCAACTGCTCTTTTCGTACCACGGAGTGGTGGCGATCAGCGGAGTGGAAGCAGCTTCAAGCGGCATAAGAAATCCCTTGCGGCACTGGGCTCAGAACGAGCGTGGACGGAAGTGCGAGGGCGGCCCGCGTCGCGTGAACGAGACGAGGCGGCACAAGTGGTGGGGAACCTAGCAGGCGTTCCCGATCGGGTCAATGCGAGCTTTCCAGCACGCACAGCGCCGCCGAATCGAGCGAAAATGCTAGCTGCAGAGTCCCCGCAACCGGTGTCGGCTCTTAGTCCGGCGTGACGATTTCCAGCAGCTCGATCGCTGGCTCGTTGTTGCAGTAGATCATGGCCGTGCGGCCATAGACCACCGGCGCGCCGGGATAGGGCAGGCGGAGCGCCTTGGCCAGGGCTTCGCCCGGTGTCACCTTCCACAACGCCGTCAGGTGAATACTGCGGAGCACGTCGTGTTCGATCAGGATTCGCCCCAGCGGGGTTCCCTCGCCGACAATCCGCTTCTGAACTTCAGGGCTCAGATAGCTCAGGTTCAGCCGGACGATGCCGTATTGCACCACGTGGCCGTCGCTTTGCCGCGACAGCAGGATCTCGCGGGCATAATGCGTGGGAGTGACCTTCTTCTGCAGCACGCTCACGTCAACCAGGCTCTTGTGGAAGGCCTCGACCGTGACCGTCATGTGATGCTCGTGCACCAGCAACTGCTTCGAGGGCTCGGGGACGTCGGGACCGGGAATCGGCTCGAAATCGCCGAGCTTGGTCCCGTCCGGATAGAACAGAGCGATCAGGACCGCGAGATCTGGTTCAGACATGACAACGAGAATCCGAGGCTGGCGAACACTCCGACACGCGCCCCACAGAACTAGTTTACGCGGGACGGTACTGCGGGAAAGTGCGACAGGTCACACTTTTGCGGGATGGGAGATTTGACGATGCGCGCGAGTAGCGAAGCTACCGAGGCATCGACAGGCTCATGGTCTGCGGCACGCCCGGCTCTGAACCCCCGCGGTCGAGCACGGTATCGACCAGGTAGTAGAACAGCCGCCGGAGTTCTTCGGGCTCGAGTTCGTCGGCGACCTGCTCGGCCTTTTCCTGATACTTGTCGACCAGCCGCTGCGCCTTCTCGAAGACACCGGCTTGCGTGTAGAGGGCCCGCACACGGCTGACCCCTTCGACAGTTCGCTCGGCGTCGCCGACCAGACCGAGCAATTCCGCGCGGCCGCGATCATCGAGACCCTCGAGCGCCAGCGCCCAGAGCACCGTGGGGCGACCGCCCAGCACGTCGCCGCCGGCGATCAGCTTGTTGTCATCGTCGCCGTGCCAGTCCTTTAGGTCGTTCAAGATCTGAAAGGCGACACCCAGGTGCCGACTGAAGGCAGCGATCGGCTCGCGATAGGGCTCGACTGAACCAGCCAGCCGGGCGCCGGAATAGAGCGCAGCCTCGAAGGCTGGCGAAGTCTTCAGGGCGTAGATCTTCAAAGCGTCGATCGGCTTGAGCTGCTTGTCGCTGGCATCGCGCCATAGCAACTCGGCCCCTTGCCCTTCGCTCAACCGGGTGTGCGATTCAGCCAGCTTGTCCAGAATGTCGGCACACACCTCCGCACCCAGCGCGGCTGCGTCGCGGCTGACCAGGCGATAGCCCATGCCGATCAGGTAGTCTCCGACGTTGATCGCGGTGGGAATGCCGTGCGCGCGGTGCAGGGTCTCGGCGCCGTAGCGGTATTGGTCGTCGTCCTCGATGTCATCATGTACGAGCGATGCCTTGTGAAAGACCTCGATCGACATGGCCGTGCGGCGAACGGCATCGCTGAACGCGGCCACCTGCTTGGCGCCGTCGGGACCCGTGCCGTGTCCACCGGTCAGCGCGTCGTAAACGGCCAGTGTGGCAAAGGGACGCAGGTGCTTTCCGCCCTGCGCTAGAAAATCGTAGGCGATGGCTTCGGTTCCGGCGATCGGGTCCAGCCCCGCCGTGCCCGAGCCGTTCGCTTCGGCCAGCGTCTTATTGCCTCGGATCCGCGGGACCAACCTCTCGAGTTCGGCCGCGTCGAACATGCCGGCCGCCGCTCGCAGCAGCGACAGATAGCTGCGCGTGTGCGAGGTCGGCTCGCGGTGGGCGATCTCGATCATCTCCGAGACCCAGTCTTCGTCGACGCTTGTGTTGCGGCAATCGCTGGAAAGGAGCGGCACGGCGGAGCAGGGGATGCCTGCCAGCAGGATCTTATCGATCGCCTTCTCCAGCACGTTCAGACAGGCCACGCCCACGATGGCGTCCACATGCCCGCTGACGATGATCTTGAGCACGATGGGCGAACCTTCGGCCACCAGCACTTTGTAGCCCAGGTCCTCGGCCCGCGTCCGGAAGTCGGCGATGCTGCACGCGCCGCAAGTCTTGCAATCGAGGCCGAACTGGTCGTAGTCGGCCGGGCAACCTTCGGCATGCTTCAGACAGTGGGGAAGCAAGAATAGCCGCCGCTCAAAAGGAACTGCGGCCACTTGCTCGTGCCAGAAGGCAGTCGCCAGCATGACCATCATCCAACCGACGTACCCTTCTGACATGCCAACTTCAGCCAGCGTCCGCCGGGCCAGGGTTTCCATTTCGTCCTTGGTCAGCGGCCGCGACTTGTCGAGCTTCGCGGTCACCTCGCGGCACTTATCGCGCAGCGCTTCGCGCTCCTTGCGGGTCTCGGGGACGAGCTTCAGATGGCTCGTCTTGCGCCGCGAAGTCTTCTTGGCGGGCGCATTCCCTGAGGGGAGGTCCTCGTCTTGAGGAAACGTCTGCGGCGAGGAAACCGTGGCCAAGTTCGAACCCTCGTAGGCAAGCAATCGCGGCGGGTAGTCAGGGCAGAGGAGCGTGTTCAACCGTTTTGCCAGATCGACTTTCCGACACGGCATCGCTCGTCAATGCCTGGGAAAGAGCGGATTGGATAAACGTCAGTGGATACATCGTCTCATAGTACCACAGCTTAGCGAAGTAGAACCCTAGTGGCGAGCATTCTGCGTGGCGTTTTGCCTCAACAGTCTGCAGCAGCCACGTAAGTCCTTTGTGAATCATGACTTTGTGGCTGGCGACGGGTGAAGCCAGCAAGGCCTCGACTGCCAGCGACGTCTCTTCGACACTGCTGGGAAGGGGACTGGGCCAGGGGCTGGTACCGACGGGGGGAAGTTCCGGCTTCTCCAGTTTAACAGGGGCAGCGTGCCCCCAACCGCCATCCCGGTTCTGGATGCTGGCTAACCAATCGAATCCCCGGCGGGCTACCGCGGTATCGGCCCGTCCCAGATCGCGATAGGCCAACAACACCCGAGCGGTACCGTAGATCGGATTCTCTTCTTCGGGATGGTACTGATTTCCGAACCACAGCGGCAGCCAGCTTCCATCGGCGCGCTGCTGCCGCGCGAGATAGGCGAAGCCGCGCTCCAGGGCCGATTCCATCCGCGCGTCGAATCGCGCATAGCGATCCGCTAAAGACGGAACGGGCTGGCCGTCGCCTGCCAGATGGCCTTTCCAGGCCGCGAGCGCGCGAATCACATGCGCCGTTAGATCGGTCCCGCTTCGATCAAACGGCAGCGCGCCCCAGCCGCGGCAAAATGTTGGCCAACCGCCGTCGCTGTTCTGCAGATCCAGCAGCCACAAGATGCCTCGCCCGGCTGCATCGCGGATCTGCACCCGCCGCGTGTCGCTGAAGTTGAGCGCCGTGAGGGAGCCCAGCCAATGCGCCAGCGCCAGCAAGGCGCCGGGCGTGTCGTCGGCATCGGGAACTCCGCCGGTCAGATCGGTCCAGGCCCATCCTCCCGGCGCGGCGCCTGTATAAGGATGCACTCCCTGCTGCTGGCAGGAGAGGAGCCAGTCGAGGCACGGCTCCCCCAACTGACCGACATCCCAGGCGACGCTCAGGGCGTTGATCGCAAGGGTCGTGACCCACGTGGCCAGATTGGTATCAATCGGCCACGAGCCATCCGCGCGGACCGACTCCACCAAAAAGCCGAGCCCCTTCTGGACCACCGGATGATCCGACTGGCCGATTGCGATCAGGCTCATCGAGACGAAACTCGTCAGTGGAGTCGCTTCCAGAAACCCGCCACTGGCTGGCTGGATTTTCGCGAGGACTGCAAGGCTCGGCGCAACAGCCGCCGACCGGGCCATCCGCAGGATCGGATTCCAGGGCTTGCGAAAATGGAAGCGGGCCTGGCCGATGGCAATCAGCGCAGGCAGCGCGTAACTCACCACCGGCAAGTTCAGAAACTTGAACCACTGCTGCGGCAGACAGGCCAGCTCGAATGGCAGCGACGAGACCTCGCGCCACTCCACCAACCCCGCCAGGGCGCAGTTGGTCAGGATCGGCACGGCGAACGTCTTGTCTTTGCCATACCGCCGTCGCAGTCCCGCGATTCCCCCCTGCCCCGAAATGTAGGCATCCGCTCGCGCCAAAACGTCGGCATGCTCGCTCTGCTTGCCTGCCAGATGGATCGCGGCCTTGACCAGCATTGTGGTGGCGATGTTTGAGAAGCTCTTGTCCGTATCTCCCCAGCCGCCGTCGGGGTTCACGTGCGTCACCAGCCAGGCAACTCCGTGATCGACCAGGCTGGCGAGTTTGGCGTTGTCGACTTGCCGCTGCTTGGCCTGCCGAGCGAAGAGACTGCCATCCTTCGACTCGGCCTTGCCACGCTCGCGCCGGTAGAGCGCGAGCGCACTGACGGCTGTGGCGGTGGAAAGGGCCGAGGTCGAAAGCTCGCCCGTCCAATGCCCCGCCTGATTCCGCGCGGCCAGCAGGTCCCGGCGGACGATGTCGAGGGCGCGCTCGATTCGTGCAGCATCGGGCATAAGAAGGATCACGTTGGGGATTAGTAAGGTAGCAGGCACACTCCGTGTGCCGTCCGCCCTTTCTTCCTCCCTCACCCCTTGGGGAGAGGGCCGGGGTGAGGGGCCGGAACTCTTTCACGCTCTGCCCGTTGTGGTGCAGGCGTCCCGCCTGCCTTGAAGTGGGACCGATGCTCCAGCAGTTGGGACGCCCGCACCACAAACGATCACAGCCACGCCGTGTGCTGTCCGCTAGCGCTCGTTCAACTCCCCCTCGCGGCCTGCGGAGAGTTCGGGCGGACGGCACACGGAGTGTGCCTGCCACTTTACGCTAAACAATCGTACCTTCCAGCGGGCTGCTGGCGGTCGCGTACAACTTGCGGGGAATCCGCCCTGCCAGATAGGCCAGACGGCCGGCCTCCATACCCGCCTTCATGGCCCGGGCCATGGCCAGCGGATCGCGCGCCCCGGCAATCCCCGTGTTCAGCAGCACACCGTCCACGCCCAACTCCATGGCGATCGCCACATCGCTGGCCGTGCCGACGCCGGCGTCCACGATCACGGGGTAATCCGGGTCGCCATCTTTAAGATACTCCAGGCAAATCCGGATGTTGTTGGGATTCAGGATTCCCTGACCGGATCCGATCGGGCTGCCGGCCGGCATGACGCTGGTCGCCCCCGCTTCCTTCAACCGCCGGGCCGTCATGGGATCGTCGGTCGTGTAGCACAATACTTGAAAGCCCTCGGCTACCAATCGCTCGGTCGCCTGCAGCGTGGCGATGGGATCGGGCAGCAGGGTTTTGGTGTCCCCCAGCACTTCCAACTTCACCCAATCGGCGCCGGGATTCTCCAGGCTCAGCAGGATCTCGCGACCAAGTCGGGCCACGCGGATCGCGTCGTCGGCCGTGAAGCAGCCGGCCGTGTTGGGGAGCAGTGTGTAGCGCGAATGGTCGATGTAGTCCAGGATGTTCTGCCCGGCCTGGTTCATCAGCCGTTCGCGACGTATGGCGACCGTAATGCAGTCGGTCCCTGAAAGAGCCAGCGACTCCGACATCTGTTCATAGGTGCGGTACTTGCCGGTTCCCACAATCAGTCGGCTGGACAGCAAATGGCTCCCCAATCGCAGGCCGTCGGCGGATAAGACGTCGGTCGACATGGGCGTTCAGCCTCCTCCCACCAGGGTCACGATCTCCAGCCGGTCCCCTTCGGCCAGCACCCGCGTGGGATGCATCGCTCGGGGGACGACCTCCAAGTTTAACTCCACGGCGATACCGCGTGTCGGCAGGGCCAGCTCTTCCAGAAAGCGGGCGACCGTCAGTCCCGAAGAGACCTCTTTCGGCTGACCGTTGTAGGTAATGTTCACGTGCAATGCCTCGAGCAACATGGGTTGTCGGCATTGTAGAGGGGCGAGGGGCGAGGGGCGAGGGGCGAGGGGCGCGTTCAGGCACGCTCCGCGTGCAGGGCGATCTCGCCGGTGGACAGCGCCGATAGGAATGCGAGATTACTCTCGAGCAGCCCTTCGAGCGCGAGCAACTCTTCGGCGGTATGCCAATGGATTGACTCCACCTCGGCGGGGTTGGCCGCGGGGGACTCGCCCGGCAGGAACTCGGCCTGCCACCAGGCGAGCCAGACTCCCCAAGGAGTGACGCACTCCCAGAGTCGCGCCACGGGACGGACCTCGGCCCCCAGCTCTTCGCGGAACTCGCGGACCATGGCTTGCTCTTCGCTCTCGCCCGGTTCGATCCCGCCGCCCGGAAAGCAGAACCGCCCGGGCGCGCGAACCGACTGCGACCGACGAATCACCAGAAACTGGCCTTCGCGGCAGATCACCGCCACGGCACCGCGGCGCACGATCGATTCTGAAGTGACGACGGAACTCATCGCGCGTTTCCTACAGGTCTCCGCGCTCGCCGAAAAACTTTAATCCCGCGATGCCGGCGACGATCAAGCCGATGCAGACAAATCGCAGGGGATCGCGTGATTCGCCCAGCACGTACATCCCCATCAGGGCCGTGCCGACGGCGCCAATGCCGGTCCAGATGGGGTAGGCCGTTCCGATAGGAATCGTCCGGGCGGCAACTGCCAACAGGTACATCGAAAGCAAGATGGCCAGCAGCGTGGGGATGGTCACCGTGATCCGTCGAAAGCCATCGGTGTACTTCAGTCCGATCGCCCAGGCGACTTCCATCAAGCCCGCCAAGACCAGCAATAGCCAGGCCATCATGCACCCTCGCGATCCGCCGGAGCCCTCGCGTCGCCGCGAACAGGCTCTACCGTAGCCTGAAGTGCGATTGAGGGGAACTACATCGCGATGGGGCCAGCGAGATGTCCGGCGTCAGGAACTTCCATCCGTGTTGTCCAAGGTTGCGGCCAACGCGCGGACGGCCGGGATGGCGATCTGCGCGTCGCTCGAGCGGTTCGAAGCGGGTTGGTCGATCACTCGCCCAGCGCCGCGTCGCAGGCGGCAACAATGTCCTTCGTTTTCTCCTGAGTAGGGCTGTGAATTGGCGAAACGTACTAGCGGGAGTTTATCGAAGGGCGTTCTTGTGTTTCAAGGAAATTGCGGATTCCAGGTGGCTCCGCAGTGTCGTGATTGTGAGCGGCTATCGCCTTGCCGCTCAGTGCCAATCCGCCGGATAATTTCCCATCTGTGTGAGACACTACACTAGGGCCGGCCTTCGCCCGCCTTGTACGCGTCGAGTAGGCGGTTTAGTTGCGCTGCCTCGGGACTCTTGGCATCAACGCACCGCGCAGCCGCGGCAATGGCCCTATCGCGCCCTTCCACGAACAGCTTTTCGCCTGCTGCAATTCGCGAGGGTTCGTCGCGTGTAATGCCTTCGATCATCATTGAGAATCCCCGGTGCCGTTCGAGGATCGCTGCGGTCAACGCAACAAATTTCTCGCGGGTATCCGGCGTCTTGATTTCCGCAGCCAGTTCATACATCCGCGTACAACGTCGCAGATTTTCGTTTTCGGGCTCTGCCGACCGCCGTCCCAGCGTCGCTGCGTCGATCTTGCCCGCCTGGTATTCGGTAAAAGGTGTCAACAACTCCCAGTTCATGTTCGAGACTTGATCGTAAAGCCGCAGGATCTCGCTGCACCTTTTCGCGTCATGCTCTTCAATCGTCTCTGCACGAACCTGAGGATTGACGACCGGCCCCGATACCTTTTGCTCGCCGGACTCATGGGCTTGTCGCTCGACGTAACGACCCGCCACGAACGAAACGCCGCTAATGACGACGGCCATCACCAACAAAGTTCCTGTGCCCCACAGACGTGTGGTTGCAGCGTCAGGCGGAAGCGGTTCGTCATCGTGGGCCATGGCGTCGCTTCGTCGCAGGGTGGAATGCTGCGGCGAGAAAAGAACCAAGAAACGCGGAATCCGTTTCCATTTATAGCGACTGGCTCGCAGCGCTGCCAGGAACCAGACAACGGGGAAGAGATCCCCAGAATGTTAAAACAATTACCCGGCAAGGATTCGAACCTTGACTGGGGGAGCCAAAATCCCCTGTGCTACCGTTACACCACCGGGTAATGATTCTTCTTAGTCCGTCCGAAGTCGATTCACCACGGCGAACGAAAGCTGTTCCAATTCAATGGCCAGATCGACGCTCACCATGTTCACCGTATCGGGCAGATTGATGGTGACCGGAGCGAAGTTCAGGATTCCTTGAATGCCCGCCGAAACCAACTGGTCGGCAACATTCTGGGCGGCTGCGCCGGGCACGGCGATCAAGCCGAGCCTGATCTTATGTTCGCGCGCCACTTTCGGCAAGTTGTCCAAGTGCTGGATTCGGATGCCTTCGATCTCGCTGCCAACCTTGGCATTCTCGACATCAAAGACAGCCGCAATCTTAAACCCGCGGCGCTGGAATCCCTTGTAGCCCAACAGGGCGCGACCCAGGTTGCCCGCCCCGACCATGGCGGCGTTCCAGACCTGGTTGGTCCCCAGGATGCCGCGGATGGCCGAAACCAGCTCGGCGGTGCGGTAGCCGATGCCTGGGTAGCCGAACTGCCCAAAATAGGCCAGATCCTTGCGGACCTGGGCGTCGGTAAAGCCCAAGACGCTGCCCAGTTGGCTGGAACTGGTGGTCGCGTGGCCGTTGTTTTCAAGGTGCTCGAGTTCGCGCAGATAAAGGCTTAGGCGCGTGACAACGGCCTTAGGGACAGTGCTGTCCTGCGGATCCCCAGCGGGTTGTCGTTTGCCTTCCACTCCACATCTCGTTGCGGCGTAACGGCCAGCGAAAAGTCGCTGACCGTACTATAGAAGAAACGTCCGAAACGACCAAGGGGGTGGGGCAGGATCGCGCGCTAATTGGCCTGCCACTTCCGCCAAATCTTCCAAGAGTCTACTTCTTCTCTTCTTTGGTGGGCGTTGCCTGCTTCTGCGACAGCAGGAACGCCACCAGGTGATAGAACTCCCCTTCGGGGACCAACTCGGTAACGTTGGCCGGCATCGGGGACAGATTGGTGTGGACCTGCTGATCGATCTCGGTGGTGGGAATGCGAACCTCTTTCCCTTCGGCGTCGGCCAGCACCAGCACCTGCCCGTCGGTCCGCAACAGCAGGCCGGAGAGGATCCGCCCTTCGGTGGTGACGATCTGCGTGGTGCGGAAGGCCCCGTCGATGTTGCGGCTGGGATCGAGGACGTCCTCCAGCACGCGCTCCAGCCCGCGATGGCCGAGGCCTTCGAGTTGTGGGCCGATCTTGGCCCCTTTGCCTTCCAACTGATGACACTTGGCGCAGACGCGCTCGAACGCTTTGGCTCCCAATGCCAAGTCGGGAGTGACCTTCGTAAAGCCCGCCCGCCGCGCTTGAATCAACTGCTTGATCTTCTCGTCGGCGGGTGGCAGGCCGGCCGTCAACTTCTTGAGCCTGGCATCGAGTTCAGCCGGCTGGCTCTTCTTGAGCGGCTCCACCACCGTCCGTTCCAACAGCAGCCGGGCGGAAGCCTTTCCCTCGGTCACCGCGGCCAGCAGCAATTCGGCCCCGGGCTTGTTAGCGGCCAGCGCGCCCGCGATCGACACGGCCACCGGCTCCGGCGCAGTCCGAAGTTGGCGGGCCAGTTCCGCCCGGGCCGCATCGGTGGGAATGCTGCCCAGGGCCGTGGCGGCCTTCTGTCGCAGGGCCAGCGTCTCGGCCGGACGGGCCAGCAACTCACTCAGGACCGGCACGCTGGGGCCGGCATCGATCGCCACGCACGCGTCGATTGCCAGGGGACGAAGCCCTTGCAGCTTCGACTGCGCATCGCATGCCACGGCCGCCACGCCGGCGTGCGCGTCGGCCAGCTTCAACTCGCGGGCTAGTTCGATCCCCTGACGAACGGGATTTTCCGAAGTCTCGGCCAGCAGCTTGGCCGTCAGGCCGCGCGCCCACTCGGTGATCTTTTCCGGCGTCTTGATGCCGCGCTCTTGCGAGGCGCGGTAGAAGCCGCGGATGACCTGCCGCTGCGGGTCGGTCGACTTGGCCTCGCGATAGGTCAGGGCCTGCGTCTCCAGGGCCGGCAGTTCTTCAGCGGGCAAGTAACGGGTCGCATGATGAACCGTTTCCTCCAGACGGTTTGAAATCGCCCCGCGGCCCAACAGCGTGAGGAGGAACCGTGCCGCCGTGGGAGTCGGCACCCCGAGGCACACATCGGCCAGCCGGTTCAGGCGGCTCTTGCGGGAATCGTCGAGCGGACCATCGGCGGCCAGCTTTGTCTGAGCTTCGACCAGGGCCGGCACCAACATCTGATCGCGCAGGGCCATCCGGAGCGTGTGGATCAGCATACTGTCTGATGCGGGGACCTTGGCCCAAAGTTCAAGCATGGGCTCGACGTTCTCGCTTGAAGGGTGACGCCCTAGGCCGTCCACGGCCGCCCGAGCCACGAAGGGGTCTGCGTCGCCCAGGGCCTTGCGGAAGAGCTCGCCTAGCGCGGGAGTGGCGGCCGGCCATTGGCTGCGCTCGGCCAAGGCTTGCAGCAGGTGAGTTCGAACCAAGGGATCGGCGTCCTGCGACAGCGTGGCGATCTGCTCCGGCGTAAGGCCCGCGGTCCGCTCCACCACCCACAGGGCATGGGCCCGCTGCGCAGCCGAGGCATCGCCCGTCAGCTTGCCGGCGGCCAACGGAGCGGCGGCCGCACCGACCCGTTCGACCAGTTGATTCGTGGCCTTCACGCGGACCAGCAAATTGGCGTCGGCGAGCAAGGCCAGCAGCTCCTCGGGCGAGGCCTTCTCCAGATCGGGCATCTTGCGGGGCTTGGCGGCCGTCTTATCTTTGCCTTCGTAAGTGATGCGCCACACGCGGCCCCGCTCGCGGTCACGCCCGGGGTGGTCAAGCGGAACTTCGTAATGGCCGATGATGCGGTTGTAGAAGTCGGCGACATACAGGGCGCCGTCGGGTCCCATCCGCACGTCGACGGGGCGGAACCAGGGATCGTCGCAGGCCAGAAAATCGGGCTGCTCGACCGCTTCATAGGTCGAACCATGCCGCTTGGCCTTGTCGTGGTTGATGCGGGCGGTGATCGGGTTGCCGATAAACAGCGTGTCGCGGTACTCGGGCGGGAAGTGATCGGCCGCGTAGTAGACCACGCCGGCGATGCCCGTCGAGCCGTGCGAGTGTTTGCAGATCTCGGGGCCGTAGCCCAGCCCGTCGTGCGGTTTGCCGAAGCTGGGATAGTACGCGCCGCGCAGGATCTGATAGACCGGTTTGGTGTGGCAGTCGGAAGTGAAGACGTTCCCCAGCGGATCGATGGCCATGCCGAACGGGTTCACCTGGCCGTGCGTGTAGTACTCAATGTGGGAGCCATCGGCCCGCATGCGATACGTGTTGCCGGAGTTCATGGTGATCGCTTCGCCGTCGCTCCCTTTGACAACGGAGTTGTTGCGGAAGCCGTGGCAGCCATAGATCCAGCCATCGACCCAGGCCTGGTACGAGCTCGACAGGCCATGCGTATCGTCCTGTCCGAAGGTGCTGTAGATCGCTTCGCGTTTGTCGGGCTTGCCGTCGCCGTCGCTGTCGGTGACTCGCAGGATGTTGGGAATGCTGAAGACAATCGCCCCTCCGCGGATCGAAGCCACGCCGATCGGGATGTTCAACTCGTCGATGTAGGTCACGACGTCGTCGGCCCGGCCATCGCCGTCTTTGTCCTCCAGGCGGACCACTGTGTCGCGCGGCTTGACCCCCGGTTTGGCGGCATAGGGATACTCGACGCTGCCGGTCACCAGCAGCCGGCCCTGGTCGTCGAAATTCAGGTTGATCGGCTTGCGGACCTGGGGCTCGGCGGCCACCAGTTGGATCGCGAAGCCTTCAGGCAGGCGGAACTTTTTGAGCTGCTCCTCCGGCGCGAGCGGAGGAGTGTCGAGCACGTGCGGCTGCGCCTGGACCCGCGCGGCGCAGGTCAGCAGTACCGCCAGCGCGAAACAACCTGGGGATGCGAATCGACCGAAAGGGCGCAGCGAGAACAGCATCACGACACCTGAGAGAGGTCAGCGGGAGACGCGGGATCGAGCGAGTGGCGCAGCGCAAAATCGCACCGGGCGGGCTAGTGCTTTATCAAAGCACTAGGCTTCTTCTTCGGCCTGATGGCGATAGGCCGACTTGCAGACGGCCGCAACCGCCATGGCCATCAAGCCGCCCACGAGCAAGTACTGAATCGTGTAGCCGCGCTCGGGCGGGGCCATCGCCCCTTGACCCTGGGCGTATGCAGCGGAGCAGGCCAGGGTCGCGAACAAGCCAAACATCAGGGCCAGGAGCTTAGGAAGTCGTCGGATCATGGAACAGATTTCTGAGGAGTCAGACGCGTGTCAGATGAACGATTCAAAGGGGGCAGCCAGCGAGCGGAATTTTTCGGTCGACATGGCCACCGTGGCCCAGCGGGGCGAGATCTGCCGCGCGTGGGCCAGGTAATGATTGAGCGGGATCCCGACAAACCCATAGAGCTGATCTTTGTGCTCGAAGAGTTTTTCGGCGGGCAGCGGCGCGCGGTCGCCGACTACGTTGTAGGCAAACACGAACATGCTGCGAAAGCCGTTACCGAACACGCGCTGCCACTCGGCCAGACTCCGCAGGTCGTCCTGCGTCGACCAGTTCTTCCAGTACTGCCGCTGGGTGCCCGAGGGAAATCGCCGGCCCTTCACATCCACCAGCAGCCGTTCGCCCCGACGGGTGGAGATGATGAAGTCGAGGCTCTTGAGCGATTTCTCGTCCATCAAGCTGCGACGCGTCTCGTCGACGGCGACGTAGGGGATGGTCCGCGCGCGAAGGTACTCTTCAAAGGCGGCTTCGTAGGGGTTGTCGCGATCGGCCATCGGCGGCTCGCGGAAACGGGGAAAACGACACGGACTTCGCTCCCCGAGTATAACGGGCGGGGCCAGGGATAGAAACCTTTTGCGAACCGCATGAAAAGTGCCTCACGACAAGACGCAAAGAAGAACAGCGGGAGATCGGCAGAACTCCGACTGCTTTGCGTCCTTTGCACCTTGGCGCGAGGAACGTATTTCGCTGGCGGGGAGCGAGGGCTCAAGGCGTTTCCTCCGCGTCTCCGCGTGAAACAGCCGTTCGCGATGCCGTCGCCGACGTTTGCGGTGCAGGCGACCCGCCTGCTGAATTGCGGGACACATCGCCGTGTTCAAGGGCCCTTCCATAGGAACAAGCCTCGACTTCGAACCCTGGTCCGCCGACTTCGGACCCTTCCGTAGGAAGGAGGGGCCGCTTCAAACCCTGGTCCGTCCGCTTCGGGCGGTAGTAAAACTAGTCGCCGTCGCCGCCGCTGGCCCGATTCTTGATCGCGTTGGCGGGGTCCTTCAACTGGGCCCCCTTTTCGATCGCGAACAGATGGGTCTTGTTGGCAATGTACAGGATGTTGTTGGCCACGACCGGAGTCGTGTAGACCGAGTTGAGCATGCTGATCTCGGCGACCGGCTCCGCGGAATCTTCTTCCTTCGAGTGCTTGAAGATCGACACGTCGCCGTCTTCGTCGCCGATGAAGACGTGGCCGTCGACCACCAGGGCCGAGCTCCACGAAGCGGCCAGCATGTCGTGAGTCCAGAACGGCTTGCCCGTCTTGGCGTCGACCGCATGGACCAGACCGCTAAAGTCGGCGATGTAGACGATGTCGTCCTTGATGGTCACCGTGCCGCAGGTGCGGTGCATGGTCTCTTCAAAGTCGAGCTTCTTGTTGCCGTTCGTGTCGACGCCCGTGTAGTGCCAGACGGCGGCCGAGTTGGGGTTGTCGCGTTCCATATCCCCCTTGTCCTCTTCGCAGGCCTGCAGCCGCTTGTGCTCAATCGGCTTGCTGGGATCGGCCTTGTTGAAGACCAGCGTGGGGCTCACGTCGCCGCGCTTCTTGGGATCGATGCACCACAGGTGGCCGTCTCCCTCGCCATGCTCGGGATCTTCGCCGACCGCGATGTAAACCAGATCGTTGTAGATCACCGGGGTGGCGATCAGGTGGTTGCGGGTGGCGCGGCCGCCGAGCAGGTACTTCGACTTCTTGGGGTTGCAGTCAAACTTCCACAGGAGCTTGGCTTTGCCGTTTTCGCCCTTGGGATCAAAGCTATAGAGCCAGCCGTCGCCGCCGCCGAACAGGACTTGCGGCACGCCGCCCAGCACTCCGTAGGCCGGGCTCGACCACTGGCCGTGCAGTACGTTCGCGCCCGGGGAGTTGTCGCTCCACAGGACCTTGCCGGTGTTCTTGTCCATGGCCAGGAACGTGGGGGCCTTGGGCGAGGGGAGCTCGAGGTGCCCTTCGTCGACGCCGTTCGAGGTGTTCACGAACAGCACGTCGCCGATGGCGGTGACCGAGCAACTGCACATGTTGTGCTGCGAGATGCCCAGTTCGGTCATCATATTCACGACCCAGATCACGTCGGCCTCGTCCTTGTCGTTGACCGACAGGTGGCGTTCGATGGTGATCTTGCCCGGGGTCACGCGGGCGCGGAAATCGCGATCCGCTTCGCCCACCTTCGCCGTGAACAAAAAGGTGTTGGGCTCTTTGGCGGCAGTCACCGCGGTCTCGGCCGGCAGCTTCACGCCCCGTTCGCCGACCATTTTCAGAACGCCCGGCGAGAGCTTGCCCGCTTTAAAACCGGCCACCGCCGGACCATGTTGGTCGCTGGCAGGATCCTCGCCTTTGAGGATCTCGGCCTGGGTGCCCCAGTCATTGGTAATGCCGTCGTCTTCGCCGTCGAGGAAGCCCTCGGTGTCGAGGCAGCGGACTTCGCCCCGGCTGGTCACGAACCACAATCGGTCCCCTTCGACCAGCGGCGCGGCGCAGATGCCTTGCAGCGGCCAGTCGTGCACGCGGCCGGTGGGGAGCTTCTCGCTGGAGTGCTGCCAGAGGAACTTGCCGTCCTTCTCATCGAAGCAGAGCAGCGCGCCCAAGTCGATCTTGGCAGGGTAACGGGGGATCCAGCCGCCGCCGTTGTTGGTGCCAACCCAGATCTTGCCGTTGGCAATCACCGGGTTGCCATAGGTCTGGCTCCCCAACTGCGAGACCCATTTGACGTTGGTCCCCTTCTTCAGGTCCCAACTCGTGGGGATCCCTTTCCCCTCGGGTGTGTTGTTGCGAGCCGGGCCGCCGGCCCATTGGTTCCAGTCGCCAGGGCGAACTTTGGAGCCCTCTCCGGTCTTATCTTTGGCGACCGCAGGCGTGCTGCGCAATGTCCCGGTGGCAGCGGCCAGCGCCAAACCGAACAAGCAAAGGCTCGAGGCCCAGTAGATTTTCGAGCGTTTCATCAGATCCATTCCTAGCGTTCGGGAGAGCTTTGAAGCGTGCCGGGGCATGTTTGCCGATCCGCCACAGTTGTTGAAACGATTATTAACTTACAGAGTATTCCGTGCAAGTCGAACCGGGAAAAAACTCAGGACATGCTGCGGCTCCCTTCTTGAAGCAGAAGGGAGCCTGCGGCAAGGCTACTCGTTGGCCGTCACGGTGATGTTGTCGTAGAAAATCTCGGCAAAGCTGGCGTTGCCGAACAGCCCCGGCGCGCCGGTGGTGTCGGCCGTTTCGTCGACGACTTCGATCGTCCACTCTGCGGGCTCGGTCTTCTCACGCGGCCAGACTTTCCCCTTCAACACGGCCACGTCCTTGCCGTCGCGCTTTTCCACGGCGGCTCGAAACTTCATGGTGTACCAGACGTCAGGGGACCACTCGAACTTCACCTTCTTGTACTTCTGTTCGTGCGAAATCCACGAGTAGAGCTTCAGGTCCTGGCTCGAGCCCATCATTTCCAGACGATAGCGCTGGGTCTGTACGCCGATGTCGGGCAACTTGCCGTCCTTCGTCTTCCCCATGACGTCGGCCTGGATCGTGCAGTTCGACAGATCCGTGGGGCCCATCCAGCCTTGGCTGCGGGTTCCTTTGGGAATGGTCGTGATCTTGACCATCACTTTGTTGCCGTCGACCTCGCGAACGATGTGACGGTAGCGAGCGCCGATCCAGGTGATGGGGATCTCGCCATCTTCAAAGTCGAACTTCCACGGCAGCGGCGGCACGATGCGGGCCCTGGCCGTGCCCGTCAACTCGCCGACCTTGCAGGTGATGTTGGACGCACGATGAGCCGTCCCCTCTTCGACGTTGAACGTGGCACCCTCGAACTTGCCCCCAGCGTCGACCGTGAACTGGGCGTCGTCGGCCACCTTCAGGAACTGCCCGCGGGCGTTGAACAGACGGGCCTGGTACTTGGCCTTATCGCCCGGCTTGAAGAGGGCTTCGACCGGAACCACCTGCACCAAGGCAGGGGCCATGTCGGTCAGGGGATCTTCTTCGGCGGCCTTCGGCGCCGGAGTGCCGGCCACCTTATGCTCGGGCGTACCGATGCAGAACAGGCAGTCGGTCGTCTGAATGAACAGCCGGCCGTGCGAGATCACCGGCGAGGCGTGAATCTCGGTCCCCAGGGTCTTGCCCGATTCATCGGGGGGACCCATCAGACGGTTCATCTGCGAGAGCTTCAGCGTGCCGTCTTCGTTCACCTTGAAGATAAAGCATTTGCCGTTGGCTTCGTTGGCGTACAGCTTGCCGTCGGCATAGACCAGGCTGGGCCGGATGATCGTCCCCAGGCTCTTCGAGGCCAGCGTCTCGCCGGTCTTGGCGTCCAGCGTCAGCAGCTTGCCACCGTCGGCCGCCGCGTACAGCTTGCCATTTACCAGCACGGGCGAACTGCGGCCGACGGCCAGCTCCTTGGCCCGCCAGATCTCGTGCTTCTTGCTCTTGGTGATGTCGCCAGCGCCGACGCCGTCCAAAGCGACCACGGCCCCCATGGTGGTATCGTCGATGTTCTCTTCGCTCTGCCCCATGTAGATGGTGTTGCCGTCGATCATGGGCGTGTTGAACAGTCCGCGAATCGACATGTCGTACTTCCAGATCGTTTTGCCAGTCCGCGGCTGAAAGGCATACAGCGCCCCATCGCCAGCGCCCCCGACCAGGGCCGCCTGACCGCCCAGCACTCCCAGGATCGGAGTGCTATAGGTCGTGTCTTCGGGCAGGGGACGGGTGCCGTTGAAATAGACGGCTTCGCCCGTGGCCTTGTCGAAGGCCAGGAAGCGATGCGTCGGCTTGGCCATGTCGCCCCAGCCGATGATCACGCCCGAGATCACGACTTTGTCTTCGTGCATCACAGGGAAGTTGGTGCGGCCACCATAGGTGGTGAGCATGCCGAACTCTTCGCTGAGCGAGCGCGACCACAGGGTCTTGCCCGTCTCGCCGTCCAGGCACAGAAACAGGCCGCATACTCCCAAGGCGTAAATGTTGCCCGTTTCAGGATCGCCGACCACGCTGGACCACGAGACCCGCGTATCGGGCACGTCCGACAAAAAGACGTTGAAGCGGTTCTCCCAAATCGTCTTGCCGGTCGCCGGATCCAGACAGACCACGCGTTCCCCTTCGCGGGTTGTCCGAGGTTCGGCTCGGGCGATTGTGTAGAACTTGCCCCGCATCACGATGGGGGTGGAGTGGCTCTCGATGTCGGGGCGCTGCCAGAGCAAATTCTCGCCATCGGGGGACCAGCGATCGACCAGACCGGTCTCGCGCGAGATGCCGTTCTGCTCGGGGCCGCGCCAGTGGGGCCAATCAAAGGGATCGACCTTGCCTTTGGCAATCGTCGCGCCGGTTTTGGAAGTATCCACCGCAGCGACCTGCTCCGGCTTGGGATCCTCCTTCTTGGCCTCTTCCTTTTTGGGCTCGTCCTTCGGTTCTTCCTTCTTGGGCTCCTCTTTCTTCTCTTCCGGAGCGGGCTCCTTCTTGGGCTCTTCCTTCTTCTCCGGTTCCGTCACCTTCTCGGGCGGGGCGACGATCACCGGCGGGGCCTTGGTGCCTGTCGTGGTGCTGCTCTTGCTCTTCTTCGCTTTTTTGGTGGGCTCGGCCCCCTTGGCAGGGTCGGCCTTAGTGGAGTCCCCCTTCATCGAAGGCGCAGGAGACCCGCATCCCAGACTGACCAGCGACACGGCGACCAACAGGCAGGCGGCATGGGCGGCCCCATTCAGGCGCCCCCACAGAGAATGGAAAGAGTTTGGTTTCATAGCGGGAGGGGGATTCTCATGGGGATAAGAATGAAGCGGGACGCATAAGCGTACATCCATCAAGATACGGCCCATCGGTCGGTCGGGCAACCTTCGCCCACGCGGCAGTGTGCTCTACCTCACACAGGGTTCCCCACCGTAGTGCGTGGGACTACGTTGAAGGCATGACACACTTCTCGTATACGGCTGCCAGCGAAAAAGAGACGGCCCGTTTAGGGGCTGAACTTGCCGCCGTGCTGCCCCCCGGCAGCGTGGTGGTGCTGAACGGCCCGCTTGGCGCCGGCAAAACGCGGCTGGTGCAAGCCGTGGCCGAAGCGGCCGGGTTCGATCGTCGCAACGTGACCAGCCCCACGTTCACGTTGATCCATGAGTATGCGGCGCTGGTTCCCATCTTTCATTTCGATGTCTACCGGGTCCGCGACGACGACGAGTTCCGCGAGTTGGGACCCGATGAATACTTCAGCGGCCCGGGCTGGTCGTTCGTCGAGTGGGGCGAAAAGGTGGCCGACTCGCTCCCCACGGAGCGACTCGACATCCGCATCGACGCGCCGAGCCCGACCGCCCGGCGGTTCGAGTTCATCCCCTATGGGGCCGTGATGGAACAGACCGTCGCCGCGCTGGCAAGCAGGCTTGCTGCGCAGCCTGACTGAGCCAATAGGATCGCTCCCCACTTCTTCTACTTGCGGCGTTTCTCGGCGACTTCGGCATTCACCCAGGCCCGCAAGGGCTGGCCGGTGAGCCCCGCAATCAGGTTGTCGGCCGCGATTTCGGCCATGCCGTTGCGGCTGTTCACCGTAGCACTGGCAATGTGCGGAGCCACGATCAGGTTCGGCACTCCGTAGAGCGGCGTACCGGCCGCCGGTGGCTCGGGATCGGTCACGTCCAGCCCCGCGGCAAAGATGTCGCCCGCCTTGAGCGCGGCCACCAGGTCGGGTTCGACCACCAGCGGACCGCGGGCGGTGTTCACAAACACTGCCGTCTTTTTCATCTTCTTGAAGGATGTCGCGTTGAACATCCCGCGCGTGGTCTCGTCCAGGTTGGCATGGGCCGAGATAAAGTCGGATTCAGCCAGCAAGGTGTCGAAGTCGACACGGCGAGCCCCCAGGTCCTTCTCGGCCTGGGCGTTGGCATGCAGATCGTGATAGAGGATCTTCATCCCCCAGCCGCCATGACAGCGCTTGGCCATGGCATAGCCGATGCGTCCCATGCCGACGATGCCGATCGTCTTGCCGGCCAGGTCCTGGCCGATGTGCCCCAGCGGCTCCCACGTTTTCCATTGTCCGGCGGCCGCATACTGGTGCCCGTCGACGATCCGCCGCGCGGCCGAAATCAACAGCGCGAAGGCCATATCGGCGGTGGCATCCGTCAGCACGCCCGGCGTGTTCCCTACACAGATGCCGCGCTGGGTGCAGGCCGGGACGTCGATGTTGTTGAAGCCGACCGCATAGTTGCTGACGACTTTGAGACGCGGGGCCGCGTCGAGCAGCGGTCCATCAATCCGCTCGGTCAGCAACGACAGCAGGCCATCGCAGTCGGCGATCTTCTCGCGCAGCACGTCGGCCGTTGGAGGAAGCTGGCCCGGCCAGATCTCGGCGTCGCAGGCGGCACGGATCTTGTCGAGACCGAGTTCGGGAATCTTGCGCGTGACAAAGACCTTGGGCTTGCTCATGGGGATACGTGGGAGAGAGTCATGGGCGGGGGAACGCAGGGCCCCTACCGTACCACGAGCCGGTGAGCGAGGAAACTGGCGCCGTGGTGCGTCCGAACCTGGCGGCTTAGACCATCACGCCCGAGATGCGGCGGCAGATGTCGGCGCAGCGATGACAGGCGTCGGCACAGGCCTGGCAGTGGTCGTGGCTATGGCGCTGACACTCGGCCGCACACGCTTCGCAAATGTCTGCACAAACCCGGCAGACGTCGCTCAGGTAGTGCGAACCCCGGCTCATGAACCCGGCGGCCGTCCAGCAAATGGCGGCACAATCGCGATCCAGACGGATGCACTCGGCCATTGTCTTGACGTGAGCCTCATTCAGGCAGGCCTCGGCGCAGTTCTCGCATTTACGGGCAGCGTCAACGCAGGCCTCAAAGCAGAGATGATATTGGTGAACCATGGCAAACCTCACGGTCTTCGCGCTAGTTTTGGACAAAACGATGGTCAATGACCTCTGCAATTGGCGCGCCCGCAGGGGATGGGGCATATCGCGGAAACAAATCGCAGGCTCTCGCGTCGGCGCGTCTGTCTCGGAATCACGTTGTGCGAATCCCGGCCAGCGCGATTGCTCTTCCATCAGCTGTGATCGTCGTGAAGGGGCTGCACCACCTGGACGCGCCCGGGCGTTCGCCAGTAAGCTTCAACGCATGACGATCAACACTGCGCTGCGCGACATTCTGAAGTGCGAAGGGGCCCACGGATACGACGACCTGCTCGGTCCCACGAGCTTTGGCAACGTCGACCTGGAATACCAGACGATCCTGGACGGTGCGGCGCTGGTGCCGCTGGCCCGCAACGTCCTGCGGGTGGCAGGAGCCGACCGGGTTAAGATTCTGAACAACCTGGCCACCAACGACATTAAGTTGCTGGCCGAGGGGCAAGGCTGCGAGTCCTTTCTGACGAACGTCAAAGGGCACGTTGTGGGCTTCGTGACGGTCTTTGCCACGGCCGATGCCTTGCTGCTGGAGACCGCGCCGGGCCAGGTCGAAGCCCTGATGCCTCATATCGACCGCTACATCATTCGCGAAGATGTGACGCTGACCGATCTAAGTCCCGAGCGAACCGCATTGCACCTGATGGGACCGCAGGCGGAGAGCCGACTTCGCGAATGGCTGGGTCCGCAGGGGGAGAGCGATCTGCCCACGGAACCGCTGGCCGTACGCGAACTGAGCGTGGCAGGCGGGCAGGCCGTGCTGGTGCGCTACGACCTGCGTAGCGCCAACGATCCGGAGTTTCGCGGTTACCGGCTGATCTGCGACGCGGCCGTGGCCGGCGATGCCTGGCGCACTTTGCGGGGCGTTGGCTTCAGTCCCTGCGGTCGAGGAAGTTTTGAAGCCGCGCGGATTCGGGCCCGCTTCCCCGAGTTCGGCCGCGATATCAGCGACGAGAATCTGCCGCAAGAGGTCGATCGCGACCGGCTGGCGATCTCGTTCAAAAAGGGCTGCTATTTGGGGCAGGAAACAGTGGCCCGCATCGATGCGCTGGGGCACGTGAACAAGAAGCTGGTGCGACTGCGATTCGAAGGGGCCGCCATGCCCGACCCGGGGCTGGATCTGACCTCAGCCGATGGCAAGCCCGCAGGCCAAGTGACCTCGTGCGCGGTGATGCCGGGGGAGAACCGTGTGCTGGCTCTGGCGTACATTCGGCGCGGGGTCAACGCGGCAGGAACCAGGCTGGAGTCGCCGGCCGGTTCTGCAGTGGTGATGTAAAGATACGCGAAGAGGCCGCGTGCGTGGGAGAAGGACGGCGCGTAGATTTCAGTCAGAGGGGGCTGGAGCAGGCCAAAGAACGCCGGCCCCTCACCCCGGCCCTCTCCCCAAAGGGGAGAGGGTGAGGGAAGATGCTCTAGCGAGCCAGCGCCGGGGCCAGCGCGGCACGGACGGCTTCCAACTGGCCAGCCGAACCGAGCACCGTGCTCTTGTGCGCGATGAACGAAGCATAGGCGGCCATGAACGGCTTGCCCGGAGTCCGCAGATCAAAGTCCTCGGGCTTGTCGCGGAAGACTTCGCGGTGGATGGCGGTCCAGACCAGACGACCGTCGGTGTCGATGTTGACCTTGGTCACGCCCAACTGAGCGGCCGGCAGGTAATCCTTCTCGGGCACGCCCGAGGTGGCGGGCATTTTGCCGCCGGCGTTGTTGATGCGGTCGACCCACTCCTTGGGAACGCTCGACGAACCGTGCATCACCATCGGGAAGCCGGGGAGCTTCTGCTGGATGTCGCGGATGCGATCGAAGTGCAGGCCCTGACCGCCCATGAACTTGTAGGCGCCGTGCGAGGTGCCGATCGCGACGGCCAACGAGTCGCAGCCCGACTTTTCGACGAACTCGACAGCCTGATCCGGATCGGTCAGGCAGGTGTGCTCGGCGTCGACCGAGATATCTTCTTCCACACCGCCCAGCATGCCCAATTCGGCCTCGACCGAGATGCCGCGGTCATGAGCGCGATCGACCACACGACGGGTGATCTCGATGTTCTTCTCGAAGGGATCGTGCGAGGCGTCGATCATCACCGACGAGTAGAAACCCGAGTCGATGCAGTCGTAACAGACCTCTTCGGTGCCGTGATCCAAGTGGACGGCAAAGATCGCTTCGGGGAAGACTTCTTCGGCGGTGCGGATCATCGACTCGAGGAACCGCTTGTCGGTGTAGCTGCGGGCGCCGCGCGAAAGCTGGATGATGAACGGAGCGCTCTTGGTCTTGTCGGCCGCCTGATCGTTCGAGGTGGTCTTGCCGCAGTTTCCGCGGAACAGGCCAATCGTCTGCTCCAGATTGTTGATGTTGTACGCGCCAATCGCGTACTTGCCATAAGCCTGCTGGAACAGATCTTTCGTCGTGACGATCATGACTCTCGCCCGTCGGTGAGACGGGGCCTCCGCAGAATTGCCGGTACGATTCAATCCACGCTGGCGGCTATTCTAGCCGGGGAATTGAGCGTTTTTAAGGGGGGAGGGGCAGAAAGAAGCGCGCCGCGGCCAAGGGGCTCGCGTGGTCTGACCGCAATGAAGGGCGTCGAAACGGCCCTGCGAGGCTCAGTCGAAGCAGCAGATTTGAGATTTGAGAGGGCAGAGGGCAGAGGGCAGAAGAGAGAGAGGGGAGCGTTGAACGGCTGACCGATCGGTGACTGGGACATCCGAATCCGAATCTCAAATCTCAAATCTCAAATTCGCCCGGCGAAAGAACTCCCGCCTGGCAGACGTTCAGCTTTTCGCCGAACGGCACCTACGCGGCCTCGGCGGGGGCCACAGAAATGGCGCCCCGGAGTGCCGCTTCGCCCGATTGCGAAGCGGGTTTTAATACGAACTGCGGGCACGAAAAGCCGAAGCCGACGCTACTCGTCGTCCTCTTCTTCTTCCTCTTCCTCTTCCTCGTCATCATCCTCGTCGTCTTCGTCGTCCCACTCCTCTTCATCGTCCTCGTCGTCTTCCTCTTCCTCGTCTTCGTCCCACTCCTCGTCCCAATCTTCGTCCTCGTCGTCATCCTCTTCTTCTTCGTCGTCCTCTTCCTCTTCATCTTCGTCGTCGACTTCTTCCCATTCCTCTTCCTCGAGGTCTTCTTCGTCCTCGTCGTCCTCTTCATCATCCTCTTCGTCGTCGTCGACGTCTTCTTCATCCTCGTCTTCATCGTCGCTGGGTTTTTTCGCGGCGCGCACCGTCTCGGATCGCAGCGTCCGCCCTTCGATCTGGTCCCACTCCAACTGTTCCGCCAGCCCGATCTTGACGCTCGCTTTCACTTCCGACTCCTCTTCGTGTGGGGAAACGTCCTTTGATGGTTCGCTCAACGGGGCGCTCGCTCCTGCAGGGTCGGCAGCGCCTGGCGACGCCCGCAGCTTCTCAGCTCGCGGAAGTTCGTCCAGGTCGCGAAGTCCGAAGACCTGCAGAAAACGTCGTGTCGTAGCGTACAGAAACGGCCGGCCCAGCTCTTCGCTTTTGCCGGCAATGCGCACGAGATCGCGTTCCATCAATTGCCGCACAATCTCGCCGCACTTTACGCCACGAATCGCCTCGATCTCGGCCCGCACCACGGGCTGCCGATAGGCGATAATCGCCAGCGTTTCGGCAGCCGGGCTCGACAGCCGCGTTTCAACGCGCGACTGGTGCAACCGCCGCAGCCAAGGGCTGTAGCGAGGGCGGGTGAGCAATTGAAAGCCGCCGGCCACTGATTCCACTCGGAATGCGGAGAGCGTGGCTTCGTAAATCTGATTCAAACGGCCCACGCAGGTGCGGGCCTCGGTGCCGTCGGCCAGCCCGGCCAACTGCGACAGCTTGCGCGTCGACAACGGCTCGCGCGAAATGAACAGCACGGCTTCGAGCCGGGCGATCCGTTCGTCGCGCTCCAGCGGATCGCGGACCCGGCCGGGCTCGCGCAGGCTGGTGTCGCCCGAAGGAGACGCTTCTCGTGAATCGCCCGAACCGTTGCCCATCAAGCTCCACGCGAGTCCGGCACCGCGGCGCGGGGCGCAGCAGTCCATCAGCGGGTGGCGCGGTCGTGCCAAACCAGCCCGTGAGGGAACCAGATTCCGAGCGGGAGAAGCCATCAGGCGTGCGAAGTACAAAAAGGGCTGGGACGAAACTGAATACGCCGGATCAACCGGAAATCGTTGAGGTACCGTCAGGGGGGAGGAATGTCTGAATGGTCAGACACGCCAAACTACGCAGGGCCGGTTACATGGCGATAGGGCTATAGTATCGGCCCATCGCGTCCCGGGGCCTTCCCAAATTGGGCAGGTCGATCCAAAACGGACTTCCCAGAATAGGTGGGGGCACCGGGCCCTCCCGTTTCTGGAGGTCGAATCTTGAAGCTCAGCCTTCGGGGGCTTGCACCGTGGTAGCTTCGCACGGGCGTATAGTCAAGGGATCGGCGACGGAACTTGGGGAATCGGCCTGATTTGGGCAATTTCCTCAGGCCGCTCGTTGGGCGGGAAGATCCCTACGGACGGGGGGCAGGGCCGGCCCGCCAGCGTTCCACCTGCTCCAGCACCTTACGCATGGCAGCCATGGGATCCGCATCCGTGGCTTCGAAGTTCCGGGAATAGTGCGAGTTTTCTCGGACCGCCATGCGGCAATGGAAGCGGAACTGCGATCGGCCGGACCAGGTTTCCAGGCGGTAATAGGTGGAGCCCAGGTCCTGCAGCCGCTGCTGAATCTCGAGGAACTCACTCGGTGCGGCATCTGCTCGCCGAGGTGTGTCCGTCGGCATATCGATCGAGCGGACGGTCCCTTCGGCCGAGGCCGGACGAACCAGCGGATCGACGCCGGTCGAAGGGTAGTTTGCGGGCCCCGTCGAAGGTTCGGTACGCAGCGGCTGCGTTCCCGAGTCGACCGGCAGTTCGCTGGGCGGATTCGGCGACCGCCACGGGGCGGGCGCCACGTCGGGCGAGTGAGGCAACGTCGAAGTCGCGGGCTCTTCCATCTCGTATGCGTCGGGCTGACGCGGCGGCGTTTCGCGGCCTGGATTCTCGCGGGCGGGTTTCTCGCCGGCCGGCGACTTACGGGTTGGTTCGATGCGGGCGACGGCCGAGCCGGTATCGCGTCGTTCGACGGCCGAGGGCTCAATCAACTCGCGCACGGACGCGGGCAGACTAAGTCCCATGATGGCCACGGCGGGAAGCACCACCACGAACGCAAGCATGGTGAAAACCCGCAGGACGAACATCGATGATCGCATATCAGCACCCGAAGGCGACAAGGATGGGCGGGGACGGACGGCACAAGCTGCACCGGCGCGCACCCCCCTGGACGTGGGCGGGCTTATAGCGGTTTTCTGAAAGTGCGACAACGTCAGTCTGTTGACGTCAGCGATAGCATCGAACGAAGGCAAAGTCCCCACGAAGCAAGCGTGTGTCTGCAAGGGCCTTTGCGGCAGCAAAGGGCGTTGTGAAAGGACCTTTTTCGAAATAACGGGCTCCTGCCCTGCCGGCTCGTGATGCCGGCGCGGCGCGGATGTAACTTTGCGGGTTCAAACTTAGCGTCCGCGCTGCATCGAGCCCCGAAGGGGCGCTCTATGACAGCCTGGGGCGCAGCCCCAGGTAGACGGCTTCGGGACTTCGGACAAAACGCGGTCCTCAGCGAGCACATAGAAAACGGTAGGGTTTGTAACTTTGCGGGTTGAAACTTAGTGCCCGCGCTGAACTCAACTTCGGCGCTGAGCGGAGCGCGTAACTTTGCGGGTTGAGCGCGCCCATCGCACACTGCCCGTGTAACTTTGCGGGTTGAAACTAAGCGCCCGCGCTGACCTCAACCTCGGCGCT
>Ga0335394_10000167_pt1 | contig 65150 bp, 55 predicted proteins | sample MAT03_FD_205741 | JGI IMG/M metagenome (GOLD analysis project Ga0335394, IMG submission 205741) | Freshwater microbial communities from Lake Fryxell liftoff mats and glacier meltwater in Antarctica - MAT-03 (spades assembly) (version 2) ... | reverse complement strand
AATTTTTTGTCTCTCAAAGATCAAATAACTATGAAAGATAATGAAATGCTTGCCTTGGTTGATAAGATCATTTCCGCTAATAGTGAAAATCCGCAGCCAAGAAACTGTGGTGTAGCAATCCGGTCAGAGTCTCATCCGGAATATCGAAAGCAAGTACAAAGAAGGGCAAAAGAGAATCTTGATACTATGGTGTGGGAGCAAGCTTGGAGTTGGAGTCCCGAAATACGAGCGTATTCAGATAAAAGAATAAATCTATTGCTTGATTGCTTGTTCGGTTCTCTTGAAGATCTCAGCCCTAAATCGGTTAATGCGCGACTTAATTTAATACATATGAGTTTTCCTGGGGGTCTTATAAAAGAAGATTTGGTTAAATTTAAGCATGATCTGATGCCATGTTTTTTTGAAAGTAATGGAAATCTTCGTTTGGAAGCTGATATTGAGATGGCTACGTCTCTAACAGCTGAATTTTTAAGATCGATATCTAAAGATAAGGAATATTTTGAGACTTATTTAAAACATGCGCAAAAACGCAAAAAAGTTCCGATACTGTGTGATTTGATGGAGAAAGAATTGGTATCAACAGAGGTCTTTAAATATCGAAAATATGAGCCTAAGCATGAAACTGGTTGGGATTCATTTAAAGATATGATTGGCGTAGGAAATCTCGGATTAGCAGAATATGCAGCAAAGTCGTCGTTCAATCAGGATATGCAAAAACTGATAGAGCCATCAACTAAATTTGCTGATGCAAGATCGATTATAAAAAAATATAGAAGAGGGCCGCGTATGTTTCTTAAGAAGATTTTTAGCGATACGCACTTATCAACCTATACAAAATATGGTGTCTTAAAAAATTATGAGAATGATACACATTATAAAAATTTAACTCCTGAAGAGCTGAAAGAGACTCGTGAAAATCAAGCCGATATTGATATGTTGAATACTGCTTTATGGATAAGATCAAAGGTTGGTTCTTCAGTAAGAGAGCAATTTAATATCGGTAGTTCTGCTTCTTCGGCAACATTGCGAATTGTTGATCGAATGGTTAATCAAATAACTGTAGGAGGCGCGGATCCACTTTCCGAACTTATGGAATCGGAAGAAGATTCGTCCAAAGAAGTATTGTCCTCTTTTTTTGATGAAGAGGGAGTTCTAAAAAACATTGGCAGGGAGAAAAGATTGAGCATTATTTCTAATAAATCATTGGTTCCCGCAGGATCAACTATTCCAGATAAGTTTGTAAATTTATTTTATCAATTGGGTTCAAAGATACAAGATGCTGAAGTTCGCCAGCAGATATTTAAGTATTTAATTAAGCATCCAGATGCTGATGAAGTTTTGCAACATAATTATCAGAAGATAGGCAGAAATGCATTTTCAGTATGTATAAAGTTCGTGGATGGTGTGCGGAATCTTAAAAAGTTAAAGAATCTAGATTTTACCGGAAAATTTACTGATAGCAAGCAGATTAGTAATCATCATAGTTTAGCTTTTTTAGCGGCTGAATTTTTTGAAGCTCTAAATGCTTGCGGTGGACAAAAGCAGGGAATTCTGCCTAAAAAATATCTCATATTAAGCTGTATAGACAGTTTATCAACTTTAATGTTTGCAAATAATCGCATAGAAAATGCTGAAAAGGTTGATTCGAAAATCCGCGAGATCTTTGATGATTTTAATTTGCCGGTCGAACTTTATCATAGTAAGCAAAATGTCGAATGCTTGTCATGGTTGCCCGATTGTTTAAATAGCCTCAAGGCTGACCAATTAGAAAAATTAATTTTAAAATACGATAAAATTTAAGGATGTTTATGGATATCAAAGTATTATACAAGGCTATAATAGCAGCATTTATATTTGCTAATCTTTCTTTTTCTATGGAAGGAAGCCTTGATGATTTGAGTTGGCTAGACATAGCACGTATGGAACGTGATGCAGCTTCTGTTAAAAAAAATGATGATGATCAGGGTAGGGATTTCGCCGAAACTTTTAAGCGAAAGCCAATTATGAGGTTTAAAGATTTTGTCGGTGAAATACCTGAAGAGATTATCAGAATGGTTAATAAGATAAATATTGGCAAAGATTGCCAGGAGTTTGGTCTTTGTGATATAGCTCAAGAAGTATTATTGATTGGACCTCCTGGGACTGGAAAAAGTTCTTTGGCTGAAGCGATAGCAGCCGAGACTGGAAGGGATTTTTACAAAGTTAGTTCATCATCACTAATTAATAGTTATCAAGGTTCTGGAGCAGGGACAATCAAAGCTATCTTTGAATGTGCAAGAAAAAATAAATGTGCTTCTGTGGTATTTATAGATGAAATAGATGGTATATCAAATAGTGAAATGAAGTCTAAGAGTGAAGAATCAGATCGAACGACCAAGGAATTATTGGCTCATATAGACTTGCGAGATCCTTCAATAATATGCGTATTAGCTACAAATAATTATGAAAATCTATCTGCTGCATTAAAAGATAGATTTGCTCATAAAACTATTACTGTTCCATTGCCTGATTATGCTAAAAGATTAGCTATACTTAAACATTATGCCAAAAAACAGAAATTAAATATTAGTAAAGATTTTTTATCCAAGCTTGCTAGGTTGACCGATCAATTGAGCTGTAGAAATTTGGAAAAGTTATCATATGAAGCATTTGATATTGCTTTTGAAGAACAATTTAAATGGATAAAAAAAGATATAGCGATTGCTTTGATGGGCAAGAAAATGACCATTGGCCTTCAAAAAAGAAAAAATGAGACGAATAGTAAGGAAAAAAATGAAGCAAATGCTGAAAGTAATGATGACGAAAATTTGGAACAACCGTTTGCAATAAAAGACATTCATTATCTTGTTGCAGTTTTCACTACTCAAAACACAACTTTTCCAAGCTTTGCTGTGAGAGTTGTGTTATTTAATTATTTTTTTAAGAAAAATAAATTAGCTCCCGGTGCCAAACATGTAGCATTTTTGGCGAAAAAAACTGAGCGTTTTGCTGCAAAAGATATAAAGGCTATTGTCGATAATATATATGCTATTTATACGCAAAATAATCGTACTTACGGGATAAATGATATCTATGCTGGCTTATTCTACGATCAAACAATAAATTTTGCTGATTCTTACATGCGTGAAACATTATTTGCTTATTATTTAAAGGGCAAAAATACCGCGTTTATTTATTGTAATCAACAAGATTTATCCAAGGTAATGGCGTATTATCTAGAAGACGATTTTACTGGTAAGGAAATAAGCGACATTGTTAATGGTGCAGCTGAAATGGCTGAAGTATATGGCACAGCTGTAACAGAAAGTTATTTGATTATTGTTTTGTATAACCAGCTTATGAAGAAAGCGAAACCATTTATAATATCGACAATATCAACTTGCGATACGCATGAATTTAAATCTCAGGTGCCATCGGGTGATATTAAACAATTGGTCATGCCAATGGAGCAAAGGACCCAGATGCGTGTTGAAGCGCGTGATATTAGTCCATTACCTGAAAATCAAAAATTTTCTCAGAGCAATTCGTTTGAAATTGTAAAACAATACAAATTGCCAGATCAGAGAAAACATAAAAACACAAGATTGGATTATAGAACCAAGGTTCAGCCAAACTGGAGCGCAAGATGTCTATTAATTCAATATTTTTTAGAAGATATTTCGCATAGTTTATCTATAAATCAAACAAACTATCTATCCAGTCAATTGGAGGGGCTGAGTTGGTATTCGCTAGAGCAGCTTATTAACCTTGCAAAAAACCATCAAGTAGGAACATGTTCTAGCAGATTGATGTTTAGTCATTTAAGAACTGCTGCATATGAATTTGATATAACTTTATATGACTTAAAAGCAGATCAAAGCCAAGAGAGCTGTATTCTTTCTTAAATTGATAAATCTGAGTTGTGCGATTTGCTTGCCACTCTCGGCCCGATCTTGCGAATATATCTTAAAAGAGTTGTTTTGCATTAAATGTTAATTGATGCATAAAATAAAGAAAGGCAGCTCGCATTGCTATCTTTGATCATAGAGAGATACATCTAAACTTAAGTTCTATTTACCTGAAAATAGTAGATAATTTGAAGAGTTGCCTTTTTTTACTTATGCTAAAAGAAAATCAAAAGTTGTGTGCGCTGGTAAACCTGGCGCATAAACAGAACATCTAGCACAAAACTTCTGGAAGTTGTAAGGAAAAAGTATGCGGTTATCGATTCGTTGGATTTTTGATCATATTTCTCAAAAGTTAGATTGGCAAAGTTTTAATATCAATGATCTAGTTAAACTGTTAAACAAAGCTAGTTCAGAGATAGAGTATGTTGAGCATTTTAAGTTTGATGTAGATAAGTTCACGATTGCTAAAGTACTTGAGCGATCAAGTGATCGCATAAAAGTTTTTAGTTCAGAGTTTAATTCAGAGATTTTGTTGCCCGAAAGGCAAGATGCCTTAGTTGACTCCTTTTATCTCGTTAAGAGAGCAGCGACAGATAAGTATGTGTGGGCAAGTTCCAGTGATTTTGGATTAGAAAAATCTTATCTTGTCCCAGCAGTTATGGATGATAAATTATGGAAGCAAAATTTTGAACAGGAAGACTATATTCTTGTTCTTGATAATAAAGCGATCTCCCATAGACCAGATTTATGGGGCCATCGGGGATTTGCTCGTGAAGTGGCCGCGTTAACAGGTTATGATCTTAAGCCTCTAGCGAATTTAATCTCCACTAAGCCGGTTGAGCAATGCGATGATATCGATGCGATCGTAAAAAATGGTCCATTTTCTATACAGGCAAAGCAACCCAATACCGGAGGGATCTTCGTTTGCAAGCGTTATGCTGGTTTATATATTTCAGAGATTAATAATTTCCCTTCGGATCTAACTACTGCCTCACGATTAATGCGGGTGGATGCCAAGCCGATCGATTATTTAGTAGATTTAACAAATTATGTGATGTTTGATCTAGGGCAGCCGATGCATGCCTTTGATGCCGATAAAATCATTTCGAAAAAAATACTTATTCAATCGGGTTATGTCGATAATAATAAACTACAATTGCTTGATGGTTCAGATATTGTTCTTGAGCCGAGAGATTGTGCAATTTATGATGATCAAAATCCAATAGCATTAGCCGGTATCATGGGTGGCAGCAGCACTGCGGTTTCAAGTACTACTAAATCGTTGTTTTTGGAATCAGCAAACTTTGATGGACCATCAATTCGGCATACTTCCATGCGTTTAAAAAAGCGAACTGAAGCTTCTGCTCGTTTCGAAAAGAGCTTAGATCCTGATCAAAATGTTGACGCTATTTTACGCTTTTTAGCTCTTCTTGACCAAAGAAATATCTGTTACAATGCTACGCAAGCAATTAGCTCATTGGGTACTAGGGCTGAAGAAAAAACAATTAAAATTGATGCAGACTTGATTAAGCGATTATTGTCTATGGATATCGAACCAAATGTGGTAACCAAAATTTTAACCAAGATCGGCTTTGGTGTGGAGTACTCTCTTAAACCACATCCTCATTATTTGATTAAAGTGCCAACTTTTAGAGGTACCAAGGATGTAACGATTCCGGTGGATATAGTTGAAGAAATTGGACGCTTTATTGGTTATGAAGCTATCGAGCTAGAACTACCGCAAAGGGTAATGAGCGCCTTCGACTTTAAGTCCGTTCAAAATATCAGAGAAATAAAAAAACATTTGGCATATGGTTTGCGAATGAATGAGGTCCAGTCCTATGCGTTTTTTGATGAAGAATTTTTGAGAGAGCTGCACTATGAGCCCGGTAAAACGGTTGAGGTTGTTAATCCGCAATCCGAAAACTGGCGTAGACTTGTTACCTCATTAGTCCCTAATCTTATAAAAGTAGTAAACACAAATAAACATAAACAGGAACAGTTCCGCTTCTTTGAACTCAACCGCATCTGGCGCGGGCTAGCCCGATCAAGCCTGGTCAATGGATCTGGTGAGAGTCAGAGTAAAGATGCCTTTAATGCTCTTGAGGCTTTTGAGCTTGCTGGAATTCTGGTTGAGCAGAAACGAGCGCTTAATTTCTATGAATGTAAAAATATAGTAAGTTCCCTTTTTGAGTTTTTACAAATAAATGTTAAATGGCGTAAGCTTGAAGTTGCTGATGTTGGCAAGCTAGAGCCGTGGTACTATCTTTATGAAACGGCAGAGCTAACATTTGATAATCAAATAATAGGATTGGCGGGGATGGCCGATTCAAGATTTTTGAGCAAAATTATTCCAGAAGGATCAGCCTTTATTTTTGAGCTAAATGCTGACTTTTTGATTAACAGTAGACCTGAATTTAAGAAATTTGTGCCTCTTGAAAAATATCCTGAAGTACATTTGGATATCAGTATTCTAGTCCCCGATGTTGTTGCGGTACATGATGTCGAGAAACTTATAAAAACTACTAAAATTTCTGATATTGATGCTAAGATTGCCAAAGTTACGTTGCTTGATTTCTTTGAAAAAGCAGAGTGGGGCAATAAAAAATCTTTGACATTCAGAATTGCACTTTATGATGAGCATAAAACATTAGTTAAGACGGAGGTTGACCAAATGTATCAAGCTATTGTGGTGAATATAGAAAAACTTGGCGGAGTGGTGAGATGACAATGTTCAAACGCAGAACTTTCTTAGGAGTACTGACCTTATTTTTTTTTGTTATTGACCGCATTTCAAAATCATGGGCATTGAGCCTAGGTTCTTCTACTCTTCCCTTTTTAGGGACAAAAACAGTTAGCCCTGGCTTCTCCTGGGTGCCGGATATATATTTTAGATTGATGTTTAATAGAGGAATGTCATGGGGCATATTTAATAGCCAAGTTAATTATATATTTGTTGCGGTATCGATTTTGATCTGTGCAATTACTTTATGGTTATTGCGGTATATTATTTTTAAGTATCGAACGGGCTTGTCTATCTTCCCAGAATCTTTGGTATTTCTGGGGTCATTATCTAATATATTTGATCGATTCGTTTATGGTGGGGTTATCGATTTTATTGCAGTAGATTTCGGTTCATGGACATTTCCACTATTTAATTTAGCTGATTGTGCTATTGTACTCGGCGTCTTTTTAATGTTTTTAAATTTTACTATGGATGAGCATGTTAACAGTAATGACCATGCTTAAATTCTGGAAAAACATAGTGACGTTAGGGCCCATTGGTTATTATCAAGGATCAGGAACTATTGCGTCGGTTTTTGCTATAATCTTGGTCATCTTGATATATAATTTAGGCCTGAACATAGTTACTATGGCCTTGATGGTGGCATTACTCACCTTTCTTGTGTTTAAACTTGTTGACATAGTGATGCCAGCATTTCGTTATCAAGATTCCCCGCACATAGTGATAGATGAAGTTCTTGGCATGGTTTATACTTTTTGGGGCATAAATTTAAGTTTAAAGGTGATCGTATGGGGTTTTGTTTTTTTCCGGTTTTTTGATATAACAAAGATATTGGGTATCGATTATTTGGAAAAGAATATTCCTAATCCTTTGTCCATCATCGTAGATGATATAGTGGCCGGTTTACTAGCAAATTGTTTGCTTCGTTTTTTTAATTACTTGTGAGTTGTTTGCATTGTTCAATAAGATAGTTGATATATTTAAGCGGCTAATTTCGCCCCCATTTTGTGCAAATTGCAGAATCTATTTAGCTGATTATGTTGTGCTTTGCGATGATTGTCTCCAGCTCATTACGCCGATAGTTTCTAAAGATATAACCTTAAATTCAAAATATAAACTCACGGTGTTATCAGTTTCTGAATATAAAGATCCATTAAGATCTTTAGTGCTCTATAAGTTTAAAAATAGTCTTTCATTTGCGGTGCAACTTGCCCAAATAATATGGACTTTATCAAATTTAAAAAATATACCGTTTGATTACTTGGTTCCTATTCCGCTTCATTGGACAAGAAAAATGTGGCGAGGTTATAATCAATCAGAAGTGATTGCACAAGAATTATCAAGGCTATCCGGCCGCCCGGTTCTTAATTGTCTCAAGCGAATTAAACGTACCCAATATCAAGCAACATTATCCCCCGATGAGCGACATAAAAATCTGTCTCGAGCTTTCGAGCTTGATAAATCTGCCCAATCTGAGATGTATGCAGGCAAAATATTTGTTTTAGTGGATGATATTATGACTACAGGTTCAACATTAGAATCCGCTGCTAAAGAACTTATAAGATACAAGCCACAAGGTTTGTATGCGATTGTGGCTTGTCGAGTTTGTTAATTTTTCATTTTTCCTAAATAATTATTGAGCGCATCTTTATCAAAAGCATCAATAATCATTTCTTGGCAGGCTTCAGGTAGTTGCGCATAAAGATCAAAATACAAGTCTTCGGAGGGTAACTGTTTTGTGGTTTTTTTTGATAATGCATAATCCAGAAACCATAAAGTTGAAAGTGTAAATTTTTCCTTAATGGGATTAAGCGAACAAATTTCAATGGTCCTGTTTACTAATCCAAGAATAAGTTCGTTTCCATTTGGTGTAAAGCAAAGCGATTGAACAAAGCGGAGTTGATTGGTAAATGTTTGCAGGCATTTACCTGTTTTAAGATCCCATATTTTTACATTACTAGGTGAGGCTACGGCAAGCAGCATACCATCTGCTGAAAAGCAAACCAAAGCGTAGCTATTTGGACACATCTCAAGCTCTTGCACTTGCTTATTGGCTACAATGTCCCATATGGTGATATTATCTTGACCAACAATAGCAAGCTCTTTTGAATTAGGAGAAAAGGCAAGGAATTCTCCGGGTTGGTTAATGGTTTGGATACATGTCCCCGTAAAAGTGTCCCAAATTTTTATCTTATTATCTTTATCGCTTGAAGCGAGTTTGGTATTATCATCCGAAAAAGTTGAAAAAAATACTTCTTTCGTATGTCCCTTAAGCTCTTTTCTTGTATTTGTTGTTGTATCAAACAGATTTATTGTGTCATTAATTGCCCATGCGATGGAAGCATATTTTGTGCAATCTGGAGAAACTGAATCTTGAGTTCCTTTATAAGGGGATTTTGTAGCGCAAATCATTTTACCGCTTTTAAGGTCCCATTCGGTTGTTTTTTGCGAGTCTACTGAAAATAGCTTGCTATCATCTTCAGAGAAATATACGATAGCAACTATTTCAGGGTTCTTTAGCATGTGTATACATTTTTTAGTTTTAATGTTCCAAACACGTATGGTTTTATCGGATGATGCTGACGCAAAATATTTGCCATTATGTGATGTCGAAACCCAATTAACCGCATATTTGTGTTCATCTATTACCTTTATAATGGGGCATTTGTCTTTAATATTGTTTTCGGAGATAAAACATTTCTCGGCTAAATCACATAATTTTTCATAAAGATCGGGATCTTCTATTCTTTGGATTAACTTCAATGCTTTGAGAAATTTGTTTTTTTCAAAAATTAATTGTTTAATTTTTGAATCTAATGTTTCAATAATTGCAGTACGGAGTTTGCTACAACCTAAATAATCAACAGCGTTAAACAATTTGAGAAGAGCTTGTTTGGTTAAAATACGATGAATATATGAGTCATTAAATTGTTCTAACGCTAAAATTTTGAGTAATCTCAAGGCTGTTTTGAGTTCATTTAATCTTATGTTACTAATTTGATCAACAGGGATTATAATAACTTTCTTGTCTTTATTTTTATAGAATGACATGTTGCTAACTAATGTTGTGGATAATTCTATAGCTTGACCTGGTAAATTAATGCTGAATACTGTTTGATTATTTGCATTTTTAAGCTTTATTGTTGTTAGCTTATCATCTTTAAATGTTGATTTTCTATTTAATACCGATTCTTTTTTTGTTTTTTCTGATGGTTGAGCTACCATTCCCTTTAGTAGTGATGCAAAAGCAACTAATGAGAAAAAGATGACAATAAATAATTTTTTCAGTTTCATAAATCCCCATTTATATCGAATATATTATGTGTGTATTTTTAATTATACACAAAAGCCGCAAAGTTTCAATTGTGAAATTTGTGGGCGAAAAGTTAGTCGAATGTTTAATGAAAATTGATTCTTGATGGAATCTAATTAACGACTATTGCATGGGGTCTTATACTGATTCTAGGGATTTAGTTTTGTATCGAATTGGTGTTAATTAGCAATATTCACGAAGACAATGGGGTTGCCATGTGCTTCGATAAATTTTAAAAGATCGTTGGGATGTAAAACGACGGTTGCATTGTTTTCTAATGGATGAAATCCGACGAAGGTATGCTTTTGTAAGTTAGAATCGAAAACTATAGTAATGTCATGGGCATTGTTATTAATAAGCCCGAAGGGAGTAACCGACCCGGGCAAAACGCCTAAATGAGCGATAAGTAATTCTGGACTAGCAAATCTTAATTCTGGGGCGGCTAATTCTTTTGATAATTTTTTGAGCTCGATTTTAGTATCAGCACAGGCTACTATCAACCAAAGGCGTTTTTTACTATCTTTTAAAAAGAGGTTTTTGCATGCAGCGCCCGGAACATGATTTGCGAGATGTGCGGCTTCATCAACGGTATAAACGGGTGGATGATCAAATACTTTGTATTCTATATTTAATGAATCTAGAAAATTAAATAACTGTTTTTTGTTTTGCATAGTTTTAAGAATTATAATTTCTATCATTATATAACATGCGTTGGGATTTGCAAAAACTAAGAAGAAGCTCATTATGAATGAACTGTTCATCTAATTTTGAAAAAGAGTGCGTTTTAAACTAGCTGTTTAAAAATTCGAGATTCTGTTTAGTTCTATAACATGCAGTCTTATTTTTTTAAGATTAAAATTTAAGGCTAATTTACTTATTATTTTAATTTGGTAGTATGACTGTTAAGTTTAAAAATTTAATATTTAAAGGAAAACGTTATGAGCTTAAAAAATATCAAAAAAGCCTTTAATTACATCTTATTGTTCTCGGCTTTATCAACATTGCCTGGCTGTACAGATTGGATCAAAGAAAAATTTGGTTCATGTGAATCTTCTTGTTCTGGTTGTGGCGATCATGGTTCTCATGGAACTGCCCACACAGGTACTGCTGCTCCATTAACCGGAGAAACATTATTATCGGTTGATGGAAAATCTCTTGTTACTGTTAGTAGTTTTGAAGATTTTTGGAAAATGTATGTTGAAAGTAATCCACAAGCAGCATTGATCGCTGGTTTTTATCCTGGTTTACGTAAAGAAGTTTTTACCACGTTATTAGTACCTTTTGAAATAGCAAAAGTCTATCTACAAAAAACTGGTAAAGACAAATCTGCTGAATTCCAAAAATTATTTGAAAGACAGTGTGAGTTTGTTTATAAGACATTAGCTTTAGATGCTCTTCATAAAGATATTCTTGAAAAAATCAATAAGACTCCTCAAGCATTAAAAGCGTTCTACGAAGAAAATCGTGATAAAGTGCGTGCATTCCAGGATGCTAAATTTACCAAAGCTACAGCCGGTACTTCAGCAATTTCAGTAGAATTTGATAATGACAATGATGCAGCTGCATTCTTAGAAAAAGCTAAATTGGGCAATTTCATGGATGCTGCAAAGCAACAAGATAAAGAAGTGAAGCAACTTGGCTTAGTAACCATGGAATCTCCAGAAGTAAACTACTTCATCAAGGTTAAACTCAATGAAATAGGTCCAGATGAAGTTGCTAAAGTTGACCTAGGTAAAGATAAATTCGTTGTTGTGAAATCTTTAGCTAAACAAAAAGCTGAATATGCTTCGTTTGATGACTTGATGCAAGATCAGCAAGCTAAAGATATTATTGAGCGTGAACTTGTTCAGGTTAAGAGTATTGAAATGATGAAAGAAGAGATGGAAAATCTTAAAAAAACATACAATATTCAACAAAATAACTCGTTCTTTGAGCAAGAGTTAGAAAAAAAGCAAGCTGAGCTTAGTAAAATGCAAAAAGACTTAGAAGTGTTAAATCAGGATGTCGATTCAATAGAATCCGCCAGTAAAGCAACTTCAGAAGAAAATGCACAAGCATAGATTGCATTAAAATTAAGTAAGTAGAGGAATTTGCATTTTATGTAAATTCCTCTACTTTTGTTAGTAACGGAGGCCTCCATGAAAAAAACAACTTTTATAATACTTAGTCTATTCGGTTCTCAGTTGTTTATAGCAGATTTAGTTGCAGCTGAAACGATCGATAAAACTCTTTCTATAATCTATCATCCTGAAGGGGATATTCCTGTTCTAAAATCAGATCTTAATTCAGGATTTGAAGGTAAAAAATCTTTAGAAGCTGTTATATTTGACAGACATGTTGAATTAGATGGAAAAGTACTTAAGGTAGAAATACCTGAAGAAGATATACATAGACATTTAGCGCATGTTCAAAAAATATATAATTTAACTAAGGATGATACTGTTAAATATGCTAAAGATATGGGATTAACTTACGAGCAGTTTCAGGTAGAGCTTGGAAAAGGACTTCTTCGAGAACGTGTCTTAGGTTATAGATTAAAAGGCTCTGCTTCAAATGATAAAGAAGAAGTTGAAGCGTATCATTTAAATAATCCTGTTTATAAAGAAGCTCTCTATACCATAAAAAATGCTTTTATTCCTTACGGCAGCAACTCACCGAGTTTAATGAAAATTAGAATCGAGGATGCAGTGCTTGATGGTTCAATCGATAAAGTGGCTTCATGGAGTAGCTCTATAGAACTTAAAGAGACTCAAATTGCTGCAGATAAAGATTTTATTAAAACTTTAGAAGTGGGTAAATGTGTGGTTGCTAATACTACAGATAAAGGGGTTGCATTAATTAAGCTTTTTGCCAAAGAGCCTTCTAGGATGCTTACTTTTGAGGAACGAGAACCTGAGATTAAAACTATATTGATGCGATCAAAACAAGAAAAAGGATTTACTGAGTATAAAGACAAACTTTATGCTACATCCACCATCAAGTATATGCAATAACTTTTGACGATTATGTATTCTTATGGACTTAGCGAAAGATAAGTTAATGTTATTTAAGAGCTGTTATCTATAAGTGGTTGCTTGCGCTAAGCATTAAAGTGTAACTTTTTATGTAATAGTACTCGCGGATGCAGTATTATGGCTGAACATAAACTGGCTACATATTGGTAGCCATATCTAGTTGTTTTTGCCATGTCAGAAATATAAGCATGCGTATACACTGAGCGCGCTTCATTGCCTCTGGGCCGTTTTCCCGTATAGAGGATGTGGTGATGGTAAATTTGGCGATTTCGTCTTCTATTGCAGTAATGCTTGCTCCATTTTCAATGAGCAATTTTACATTGTCAAGCTCAGCAAAGCGAATACAATGATGAAGTAATATTTCATCTGGGAGATCCAGCTCGGAATGTGGATATGTTTTTTGTAAAATTTTTTTTAAATCAAGAGCATGATGTTTTATTAATTTAATAATATAACGTGGCCCACCTTGTTGATTACCGGAAAATGTCGTAAGTAATATACCTTCATTTATTAGTGCTTCCAGTTCTTCTGTGGTGATATTGAATAGATCATGTAATTGTTTTAAGTATTTTCTTGGATGAGTACTAAAAGCGTTTTCGAAAGCTAGAGCTAATGCTTGTCTATCGATTAATTGTGGATTTAGGAATAATAGTATGGGTATTGAAATAAACTGTTTAGCGGTGGCAGAGTTAAGTAGCTCTATAAGTACATATTCTTTGCTAAATATGCTTTCATATTCATCTTCTTTAGTGATAGTTGATACTGGCTCAAAAATTTCTGTTAATAGCCAATAGATTATTTCTAATACCTTACAAGGAATAGCGCTAGCGGTTTCCGTATAATATATACTTTTAATTATTTCAAAATCATCAAGACAAAGTTCATCAAATGCTTTCATAAATATATCAAAATGTGCGTGCTGGTTCTTAAATTGCCCAAAAAGATATTCAAATTCTTGGATAAGTAATTGTTCATACTTGCCCTTCTTTTCAATTTTTTTCACAATATTTCCGAGTCTATCATATGCAGAATTTATTTTTTCAAGGAACTCGATATAGTATTTTAGCTCTTCGGGTAAATGAGAATGATTATCCTTTTGTAGAGATTGATCTACACTCGAAACTCCGCATATTTCTTTGAGCGTTGATGGTTGAAAATATTGAATTATTTGGTCCGTCTTCGATTTTTTGTCCAGATGCTCAACAGAATCTTCTTGCTGTTGTTCCATTGCATTAAGGCTTAAACAGCCAAAAAATAAAACAATAAATATTTTTGTGATTTTCATTGCGGTGTCCCCCCTGTTTTGCCAAATTTGAATATATTTACTTATTAAATATATAGATATGCGACAAAAGAGCAAATGTTGCGGCATGCGTTTTAAATCTGCTTTTAACATGCTTTGTCTCTGTCTGTTTTAACAGAAATCATTATCCGTTGGACAAATGTTATAGTCGATTATATAATTTGTCTGACAATATGCAATGTGCCGATTAGATCGTATTATGATTCAAAGAAAATTAAAAGAACCGCTATTAGAAGCAGCTAAATATTCTCCAGTTGTAGCTATCTTAGGGCCTCGTCAGTCAGGGAAAACGACTCTTGCTAAATCAACGTTTTAATTAAAAACAAGTAGAAATGGCAAGCTTATTAGCTTCTTCGGCCTCTTTTTTTAGCTTCAGTTAGTAGCCGAACTATCTGCGGATATTTCATCTCTTTTGCTAGATCAAGAGCTGTTTTTTTGTTTATTTCTGCGGCAAATATGTCTGCTCCATGTCTGATTAATAAGTGCACTATTTCAAGTTTATTTAAACATACAGCAATCATTAATGGAGTAAATTTATCATCATTTCTGGAAAAATTTACATAAGCGCCATTCTTTATTAAAAATTTGATCAATTTATAATAGGTTTTAAAATCGAAATTATCGATACTAGCTATTAAGCTAGTTAAAATTGAATCTCCATCTGCGGTAGTGACAAAATTTACATCAGCGCCTTTTTGAATCAGATATTTTATAGTTTTATATTTGGCTTGAGGTGAAAGTTTATTGCTTATTGTTACAAGTCTTAGTACTGAATCGCCAAGTTTATCTGTGACACTGATATCTGCTTCAGCGTCAATTAAAAGCTTGATAATATTAAAGTCGCCATCAGTAGTCATAATTGCATGAAGAAGCGGCGAGAGTAAATTTTTAGCAGGCTTATTTATAAGCCCATTGTATGATGAAAATAGTTCACATAATGCATAGTTTCGATCAAGAATTGCTCTGATGAGGACGGTGTTTCCGGTATTGGTCTGGGAGTAAACATCTGCTCCTGCATCGATTAAAAATTTTACTGTATCAATATCATCATAAGCCACAGCAGTATAAAGAGGTGTCCATCCTGATTTGTTTGTGGCATCAATATCTATACCTTCATCCAATAGCAATTTTATCGACTTAGTATAGCCACGTTGAACTGCAAAGAATAATGCTCTCTCTTTATCAAAAATGTCTTCAAGGTTACATTCTTTAGCGCCGTGCAAAAATAAAATTGCTATAATTGCATCTAATTGAGTTGTACCATTAGCGGCAATTAAAGCAATTTCAATAGGAGTTAGATCGTCTGTAGTGCTTGAATTAACAGGTACTTCGTTATCTAATAAAAATTTTACTACTTTCTTATTATGATGAAGAATGGCCAATTTTAATGGAGTCTCTCTATAATAAATTGATTCTGCCTCATAGTTCAGATTGGCACCCCAACGCGCGAGTAATCTTACAATTTTGATATTTCCCTGTATTGCTGCCAAGCTTAACGGAGTTTTTTTATCTTTTTCAAAATTAACATCAGCTTTGTTTTTAAGTAAAAAATTAATACCATTCTCATCGTTATCTTTTACAGCAGAATGTAATAGTGATGATATTGCATCTTGGGATAAGTAAGTCAGGCAGATTTGAGCAACATCTAAATGACCATTGGAAATTGTCCATGCAATAAACATTTTTTTGCATGAGATGTCGATGTTTTCAAAATTAAATTCATCTTGGTATTGCTCATCTATAGATGCTTTTAAAAATAACGATCCTATTTTATATTTTTTTTCATCGATTGCGAGTGATAATAAGTTGTGTTCTTTGTAATTTGTTACGGTTTTATACTGAGCAATATTTTTTTTAATATGGCGAATTATCTCGCATTCTAATAAATACAGTAAAGTTTTAGAACTTTGACTTAAGGCTAAAATATCTTCGAGTGATTCTAGAATTTGTTCAGCCGATGCGTCTGGTAATGGCTTGAGAAAATCGTTGATACAGAGCATCAACTCAGGACTTAAATCTAAGAATCGTGTCTGCACTTGATCAGTTTGAATCTTGGGCAAATCAACAGTCTTGTCATCTATGTCTTGTTCCATTCCATAAGCAGTAGAATGCAAGATCAAGCTTAGTGATAAGATTAGCAATCTGTTTATGAGTTTCATAAATAACCTCTCAAATGTAAAAAAATATTCGGGTAAAAAGTTGTTCTTAAAGAATTAGGTGTCATTATTGATGTTTTGTTCGATCATGTATTCTTCTAATGCGCATTTTATTTGCATTTGCCCGTTTATTTAATAATTAATTCCTTAAACGTTTCTAATGTAATTATATGGCCTTGTGGGATTAAGTCAATAATTATGACTTTTAAAGTGTTGCATTTATTTACCTCAAGGGCCATTCAAGAGGTAAAATTATCTCGAGGTATACACTGTTTTAGATTTAATTTAAGTGCAATTTGATTGGATATTGTTGCTATTTGACATGGAAAGCCGCGTGGGTTAAAATTTGTCCCTAATTAAGTTTGTAGGAGAATATGATGAGGCTGAAGAAATTAGAGTTCTATTTCTTGGAATTAATTTTTTTGATGAGCAGTATTCATTTTTCTTTTGGCATAGAAGAAAAAAATGATACTACAAAAGAGATTGTTCATTTTATGAAGGCTGCCGAAGAATTTGAGATTGATAAAGATCAAATTAAATATGAGTTGTGTAAAAGTTATATAAAAGAATATTATAATTCTGAAGCGTATGGCAATGAGGTCGCAGTTCTATGCAAAGAAGCAGAACATTATTTTTCCCAATTAAATGTTACCGAAAAAAGCCTTATCTTCTTTGATGTCGATGATACGGCAGTTCGTAGTTCTTGTTGGGAAGTAGAATTTTTGGGTATTAATATTCCGCCAATCAAGAGTATTTTGCCCGTGCTCGATCTTTATAAGCTTCTAATCGCTAAAGGATTCAACGTTATTTTTATAACTGGTAGAAGGGATCAGCGCTATGAAGAAACAAAACAAGAGCTGGAAGAGTCTGGTTATCATGGTTTTGTTGATCTGATATGTATGCCACATGAGCTTTGGATTAATCATGTACGAGAATCGGTAGGTCTTTGGAAATGTAGTGTCAGAAAAGAGCTTGCTCAACATTATGATATTGTAGGGTCTATTGGTGATCGAGATTTAGATTTTGTTGGTGGCTACTCGGGTAAGATTATAAAATTGCCAAATTATCTTTATTGATTAGCATGAAATTTTAGCAATTATCATTATCAAAATCATGCGAATCATGTTCGAGCATGAGCGCTTTCTTTATGAGTCGCTCCTTATCGTTTCGATATTCAGCCTTAGTAGAAAAATAACAATCAAGAAGTTTTTCTAAATCCATATCAACTTTTAATGATAATCTGCCTTCTTTAATTGCATGAGATCTAATAGGGATTATGCCGACAATATACCATGCAGCGCTGCACGCTTGTTGAATTGCTGCTATATCTATTCGGTCCCGTTTTTCTGGCGGCAAATAATAAATAATCTTTAGGATTGCGCCATTTATATCGTACTTCGCTATTTCCTTTATTATTTGATCCGTCTGGCTTTCAAGATCAATTAACTTAACCTCAACTTGAATAAATGGTCTGATAGGAGTCTTGATAAATTGAAAATGAGTTTTGTTCTTATTTTCAATTGTTACATAGCAGAATCCCTTGTCCTCTTTTCGTTCACCAAAATCTACGCGTTCTATTGAGCCAGAATAAACGATGGGTGGCGTATTATTAGGATTTAAATTTTGAAATCTGTGTAAGTGTCCTAATGCGACATAATCAAAAGGTTTGATGCCTAATTGTGATGGCAGAAATATAGGATCGGTACCGTACACTGCGCGCTTTTCAGAGCCAGAAAAAATACCTGATGATACCGTTAAATGTCCAGTTAATACTGCAGGCAAACTAGGATCAAGTTTAGATGCTAAATCTTGTATTATGGTTGTCACTGATTTGCTTATGTAATCAACGAGTTGCATTGGATTAAGACCGAGAAAGTTATCATTGATTGAGATTGAGTTTTTAGTGGGCCAGGGAATGCCAACAATTTGAATAGGGCCGCTTTTTGTTTGTAAAACAATTGTGGTTGGTTTTGCTATTACATGAAAGCCATCTAAGGGTATTTGGCCAAAAATTTCAAGTGCGTGGGCTTTGCCGAAACTTAATGAATTATCGTGATTCCCCACTATCATAATTATAGGTATCTTTGCTTGATAGAGTTTTAGTAAGCATTTAGCCAGTAATCGTTGATGTGTGGGTGTGGGATTTGCTGTTTTATAAGCATCTCCCGCAAAAAGAAAGAAATCGACTTTTTTTTCTATCGCAAAGTCTATGCAAAAATTAAGAGCTTTTTCAAAATCTAGTAATCTTGAATGGATTCCTGTCTTTGAGTCGACACGACCATAGTTTTCCATGCCAAAGTGTACGTCAGCAGTATGTATAAATCTAATCACAGTTTCTCAATTATAAGTAAAGCTTTTTTTAACTCAGGTAATTTTCGTCCAGGTCTTCTTGAGCTATGATAGCGAAAATTAGAAAATTGGCAATTGAATACAAGTGACCTTATTCAAAATATGGTATATCCAAATTTTATACACCATTTATAAATCGATTGTTATTGCTAGTATTTTTGGTAAAATTTACCAGTTGCAACCAGTTTGATGATGCTCATTGGTTAAGCATTTTAAATAAATTAGCTCAGGAGTATTTTATGTTAAATCGTACTTACAAAATTTTTAGCATCTTGATGGTTTTATTTACTTCAGCAGTTTGTTCTGCCGATGAATCTCTCAAAAGCAAATCAGAAATCAATAAACGATTCTGTTCCGTTGCCGCGTCAGCTCCTATGGTTAAGTTTGAAAATACCGTATTAGCTAAAGTATATACTATAATATCGGATAAATTTTTAGGTAATGATATTGCGGCCGCTGAATATCAAACATTGGGTAAAGAGGCTCAAGTTGCGCTTGGTATTGAAGAGCAATATCATGTGCCAATTAAAAAACTTGCGCCACTATTGGCTGCCTTTCCTGCGGTGGCTTTTACGATGCCCGGGGCAATTTATGTTAACGAAGATCGATTAAAGGACCAGACTTATGGTGCAAAAAGAGCGGTCTTTTTTCATGAAGTAGTGCATAGAAAATATAATGATTCGACATTTGGTGTGTTAGTTGAGGGTGGTTCCGTAATCGGATCAGGCTTTTTAGCGAGTGAATTACTGTCCAGTTTAATAAGATTGCCAAATCTGATTCATTATCCTCTTGTAATAATGAGTGCACTTTATGGAATGCATTTTGCATCGTCCAAGTTTGTTAACTATAGAGAGCGTAGAGCTGATATTGAAGGGCACTATGCAACCCAGTGTTCAGTGTGTGTTCAAGAATCTGCAAATCGCAGACGCAAAATGGTTGAAACAGAAAAAAATCCATTACAAAACGATGGTTATTTATTTGCTGATGCCCTAGAAAAAATTGCTGAAGATTTAAAATTGGAAAATAAGCTCTGTAGTCATCATGGTGGAGTTAACTAACTGAATGGTAAATCTTGTTAAAAAGAATAAGCCCCAGGCCAGATTGGTATGGGGCTGTTTTAATTTATGCTACTGCAGTTGGTTGCTTGTCAGATTTGTGCCCGTGCTTGTTTGTATGTTTTTGTTTTTTATGACGATTGTTGTGTTTCGGATGCTTTTTATGTTTTTTGTGTAATTGTACATACTTGACGATTTTCAGGTTGCCTGGATTATTACGATCTTCAACGAGTGTGATATTTAATTGTCTTGTATGGCCACTTGGCGTATAGGAGATTAAGTCTCTTTCAGTTTTGGTTTCTTTTGCTTCAGGAGCATCTGGCTTAAGCCATCTAAATCCCAACTGGGCGTAGGCATTATCTTTAGTGTTGTACTCTAGATGTATATTTGCCTTTTCTTTGGTATGAGGTTGTATAGTTTGGAACGTATCAACGTCCTGAGTGATATTCTTAGAACGCAAAACCACTTTTATAGGATGGTCAGTAGCATTTTTTATGTGTTTTATGATGATATCTGGATGTTGAGACTGTAGTGGCTGAGATTTGTGGCCAGCTGTGGGTACTTTTTCAAGTGATTGCAATGTAATCGGTGATAATAGTACACAGTACAATAGTACTTCGTACAATAAGTTTTTTATATTCATAACCATCCTTTTAAGAAAAATTGTCACTGTATTATTATTAAAATACTACACTGTTTTTGTTATGAATCTCAATGATTTGGTCAGGATATAAGAGTAGCCCCTATTCAGGGGCTATTAAATTTTTAAGCGATTTTTACCCAATCTAAAGTTCTATTGGTACAATTAAGAATGCTCGTATTAACTCCTCCGGTATTTTCCCAAAAAATGCTTAAAGTAGCTCCTCCGGGAGGAACAGTAACTATAGCACTGATGGAAGCTTTGCCAGGGATTAGAACAAAATTGTTAGGAGGATTGGCAGAATTAGGGGTTGTTGTGGTCATTACAACGATAGTTGCTGCTGGTATTGCCGTAGTCCCAACCCAAAGGGACAATGTTGCTTCTGCAAAATATTCTGCGGATGCTACAGTTCGAGGTTGTGCGGTAATGGTACCATTAAAGGTAACCAAATAAGTTCCTGCTGCAACATCGGTTAGGGTTGAAATTAAGGTATTAGCACCTATTGAATCATGTGTTAATAAATTTGTTCGCCTAATACTTGAATTAAGTAATCTGCCTAATCCATCTGATCCTGCTGGACCTGTAGATCCAGTAAATCCGGTTGCTCCAGTTGGTCCCGTCGGACCTGTTGATCCTGTTGGCCCTGGGGGACCTCCAAATGCACCTGTAGGACCAGTAGCGCCGGTAAAGCCAAAATCATCAGAGGGATTTATAAGTATTCCATCAAGGGTAAATGAACCATTTATAACAACATTTCCTGCAAGAATATTGCCAGCATTAACGGTTTCTGCGTTAAGGGTGTTGGTTTTTAGGCAGCCTCTGACCAATAAATTACAAAAAATTTCACATTTTTTGCGGCCTCTGATTATTTCTTCTGGGCCAACAACGAATAAGGCATCTTTATTCTCTAAATTGTTTTTATATTCAGCAAATTCTTGCAGTAATGCTAGATGTTCTGAGTCCCGAGCAAGGCTGGGTGGGTACTTTGCTAAAAGATTAAGCGCTTCAGTAATAACATCAGTCATGCTTTTATATTCGATTACTCTGATGTTATCTTGAAGATCAAGATAAACTTGTTTAAGGTTTTCTGAATAGGCTTCCGCTGGGAATTTATTATGAAGGTTATCTAATGCCTGAATGATGGTTGTGGGTACGTAAGCGAATTCTAAATTAGAATTCCTTACATGATCTAATTGTTCAGATATTTTATCATTGTAGCTCAATTCTATTGATTGAGGGTAATTTTTTGCCGTTGGTTCATAGGGTTTGGCAAGAGCTGTTAGATAGGTGGTCAATAGTAATAGCGAGAAAAAGCCCGGCCAGTTTCTAGTTTTAAGCATTTTTTAATCCTTGGTTAATAGCTTTATGCTATTTAACTAAAAAGCACTTAAAAATTCTACTTATTTGTTGTGTAAAAATTAAAAACATGAAATCAAATTGGGTCATGTTTTAGAGAGTTTTCTGAATACAGGGTCGTACTTATCCATAATCTGTTGAGCAATTTCTTCAATTTCTTCTTTGCGTATTTTTTCTTTTGCGGTGGTTTCTATTATTAGAGAATTGCCTTCAATTCTAATTTGTAAATCAGTTTGTTCATCAATTCCCAGAATTTTTAAGATAGGTTTTTCAATTAAAAGCGCTAGACTGTTACCATGCTTTACTAATCTTTTTGTCATAATAATTCCTCTATGTGTTAATACAATGTTAACACATAGTTGTTACAAAAGTAAATTGTTGAAACAAAATGAAATGAAGTATTCGGTTTTAGAATGTAGTTAGATTAAAAAAGAAATATCTAAGCGGTACACGAATTGCCATAGATACGGCCATCATAAATCTAAAACGAACGAGCAGCCTGGTAGTGAAAGCTGCCCGTTATAAAGGTTCTTGTGAAAGATTATAAACCTATCTTATGTAATTTTGAGCCGTTGTATATGGCGACGCCGATTGCTGAGTCAGCTGTTCCGTAGTATAAAAACCATTTGTTTTGAAAATGAACCAGTCCTTGGATGAACACGGTGCCATCTTTATACTGGCCAGTTTTTTCAAATTCTTTTTCAGGCTTGATAAAACAATTTTCTGAGCGAGCAATAATGCTTGTTGGTTTATCGATATCAAAAATTATCTGTCCTGCTGAATAGGCACGAGGAGCAATTTCTGGACAACCATTTTCAATTGCATTCTTGCCGTTATAAAATAGTGAGATACCTTTTTTAGTGATAATTGCTGGCGGTCCTGGTTCCACTAGTTTGCTATCGAACTTTCCAGAGCGGGGTTCTACAATCTTGATCGGTTCGCCAGATTCATCTAAAAGCGGCTCCCAAGAAATCAGATCATCAGATGTGGCCATATGTATGTCACCTTCGCCCCAGTACATTAAGTATTTGCCATTTACTTTGGTAGCGATCAGTCGATCATCTTCTAATCGACAAACGATAGATCCTGACTTTGACCAACGTCTACCAAATTTTCCGTCATTTGCCTTTGCAAAAGCGTATCCATGTTTTTTCCAGTTGACCAAATCGGTTGAAGTAGCAACTGCTAACTGTGCTTTCCAATCTTTTAACTCACAAGGATGATTTGCTTGAGTATAGGTCATTATATACTTTCCATCTTCAGTTTCTACTACTCTTGGATCTTCGCAGCCACCTTTCCATTCATATGAAAGCTCATCATCTTTATCAGGGAAAAGTACAGGGGTATCTTTGTGTTCAAAATGTAATCCATCACTGCTCTCAGCTAATCCAATACGGGAGGTATGTAGAATGCCGGACCAGGTGCCTACTTGCATTGGACATTGGGTGTCATCATCAGCCCGATATAGCAAATGCACTTTGCCATCTCGCACAATGGCCCCAGGATTAAAAGTATTTACGCATTTCCATTTTGAAATTTGCTCTTTAACGGGACAGTAAAAAGTCGCTTCGTGATTTGGTGTTATAATTGGATTGACTTCGTTGACTCTTTCAAAGTTTTGTATGTTCGTTGCTAATTGAGTAATAAGTGCTTTGCTCTCTTGATTCTCCATTGCTTGAAGGGGAGATAAAAAAATCGATGCAAGATAAGCCCCAAAAAAAGGTTTTAAATATTTTGCTTTCATGCTTTTCTCCTTGATTAATAGTAAGAATACGGCTTCCAGCTTAATGAATTTTTGAAAAAGGTGAAGGAATGATATCTAAATATCTGCGCTAGCTTCAATTGGTACATGTGCAATTATGTTAGCCCTTTATATCTAGCTATAGCGTCGATATTGTTTTAATTTCAGACTCAATGGTCACCGTTTTAAGAAAAAAGCTTGCCGCAAAATTTAGGTTTTGTAATAAGTCTATGGTATTGCAACAGTTTTTTGTGTTAATATAAAAATAGAAAATTAAATAAATTTTTATTAAGGGTGGTTATGAAAAATTTGTATATTATATTATTAACAGGAATGATATTTGCTGATTTTCCGATCAATTCGATGGAAACGTGGAAATCTGAATATATTTCTCAGGAATCAATTGAAGCTCTATTGGGCTTATTGTGGATTAGGGAGCCAAAAGCAATTTTTTACGTAGCTCTTCCAATTATCAAGCAATATGATCAACAAGAGATTGAAAATTTGCCAATTTCGGAATACCTTAAAAGATTTGCACTTGAGCTCAAACAAGAAATTAACAAAAAACTTTTTGATCTAAGCATTAATACCGATGAAATAAAAATACTTCTTGATTTTGGAGCTGATGTTAATACTCAAAATGAACTTGGTTTTACGCCATTGCATTCGGCAGCGAGTGATGCACAATATGATCGTGTCAAGCTGTTATTAGAACAAGGTGCCAATCCTAATATCGCAACTTATGGGGGTTCGACCCCATTAATTACAACGGCAACAGCTTTGATAGGCCTGCGGGGGAAAAAGGTTCCGGAGTTAATAAAAATAGCACAACTGCTTATTGAAAATAAAGCTGATATTGATGCGTTAGACAATAATAACAATAGTGCATTATCTTTTGCAGCTAGGCGTCCTTTTTGTGGTATGATACAGTTGTTATTAGATCATGGGGCTGATTCGAACACAGAAAATACTACCTATGGTATGACACCATTAATGCTAGTTGCGGAAGCATCAGGCGAGAACAGCCAATGTCAGATTAATATTATCAAAATACTTATCAACCGTGGCGCTAAATTATTTAAGCTAAATAGAGACGGCAAAACTGCTCTCGATCTGGCTAAAGCCAAAGGAAATACTGAAGTTGTCAATGTGTTGCAAGAAGCTATGAGCAAAAGAGGTTCAGAAATTTTCAGACCTTAAAATGTAGAAATCAGGCCGATACCAGAATCCGATGAATGGCATATTGAGTTTATATAAAAACGTGTGAGATGGCCTGTTTTATTAGATCATGGATAGGTTTAATTATGTGTTAATTTTCGAGTTTTTGTAAGAAATCTCACCAAATGTTAGAATTTCAATACATTGAATGTTGTTTTTAAATAAGGTTTGAATCCCATGTTTAAAAGATCTATAAAGCCTCTGCTCGAAGAGGCTTTAAAAAGAAGTCCTGTAGTATTATTAAATGGAGCGCGTCAGGTTGGTAAAACCACGCTCGCCTTGGAATTTCTCAAAGAAAAAAAATATAGCTATCTAACTTTTGATGACGAGATAACTTATTTGTGCTAAAAGTGATGTTGCTGGTTTTATTTCAGGTCTTCAAAAGCCCGTGATATTGGATGAGGTGCAAAGAGTGCCCAAAATTTTTCTTGCAATAAAAAGTGATGTGGATAAAAATCGTATTCCAGGAAGATATTTATTTACTGGATCTGCTAATCCGCTATTGATGCCAAGACTTGGTGATTCTCTTGCAGGTAGAATGGAAATTATAGATTTGATGCCTTTGTCTCAAGGTGAAATTTATAATTATGATGAAAAATTTATCGAGATTATATTTAGCGATAAGCAGTTAATGTCTCCTCAAAAAAGCTTATCCAAACAAGAGCTTTATGAAAGAATTATTGTTGGTGGTTATCCGTCGGTGCAAAGTACCCAGGATTTGTTAAGTAATGATTATCTTATTGTCGAGGAGAATCGTATTGCGTGGATGCGAAATTATCTAAATTTAATACTTCAAAGGCATATCAAAGATTTAGCTCAGATTGAAAAATTGCATGAGCTGCCAAATCTTTTAAGAATTTTAGCTGCACGTGCGTCAAATTTAATGAATGTAGCGGATATATCAAGAGATAGTAAAATTTAAGTACAAACATTACATCGATATATGGCATTATTAGAAACAATTTTTATTATCTACACTCAGCCGGCATGGAGTACCAATCTAACTTTACGCGTTACAAAGGCGCCAAAAATTTATTTGGGCGATACCGGTCTATTTTCTTATCTTCTCGATATAACAATAGAAAAAACTATTAAAGCAGGAATATATGATGACAATATTCATGCTGGAAAAATAATTGAGAATTTCGTTTTAAATGAATTGAGAAAGCAAGCTACTTGGAGCAAGAAAGAAGTAAAGTTCTATCATTTTAGGACATCTAATGGTGAAGAAATCGATATACTATTGCAAGATCGATCTGGTAATGTTGTTGGTATCGAAGTTAAAAGCAACTCTAAGGTTACTCCCGAGGATTTTAGGGGTCTTAAATATTTAAAGGAAAAAGCCAAAGATAAGTTTATTAAAGGGATTGTTTTATATGCAAGATCCCAAACTGTTCCATTTGGCGAAAATTTTTTTGCTCTTCCGATTAATTCATTGTGGGAAGAAATAGCATCGTTTTAATTGTTGATAAAAAAATAGATATTAATTTTGCCCATTATTCTTAATCTAATTGCCATTTTTCTCAGATTTATTAAGCTTTCTTAATAGCTGTTTCTATTCATCTACGACAGTACAATAGCTTTAGGCTCTTGTAGGGATGTGCTAGTTCAAGAAATATTGGCAATAAAAATTATTGGAGAGATGGCTGAGTGGTCGAAAGCGGCCGCCTCGAAAGCGGTTATTCCGAGTCAAATCGGAATCGAGGGTTCGAATCCCTCTCTCTCCTCATAGAACAGCTTATTTTTTATTAGAAAACTAGAATTGGTAAAAACCAGGACAATTATGTTTAAACATTATTATAAATATATTGCGCTCATCACCTTATGTGCATTTTCATCCATCAAACCGATGGTCTATGATACTGCTAAGTACTTACCCTTATTTCAAAAGCCTTTCGTAACTACGCCCTGCGTTTATGGGCATGGTCAGATACAGCCTTTCTTTATGCGGGCAGATGGGGCGCAGGGTGACGTTGAGAGGCAACCTTTGCCAGATTTGCAAGGATCATATGATTTAGCGTGCATTATTAATGCTCTTCTTAAGAGCGGAAAAATTAGTGAAAATCCGTTGCGATCCGATTTGCAGGGACTACCTTCAATACCATTTAGACGTGAAGGACGAATTGATACTCAAGGAATGGCTTTCTTTTATCAATGGCCAGTCGCTTGTAACTTTTATATGGGGACCTCGTTTCTTTTTATGCATGTAAATTCGCGCGCCGAATTTTGCTTAGATTCTAGTGAGCTTGATATTTCGCCCGGCGATAAATCATATCTCTTCAAATTAAAAGAACAGCTAAATAAAGAATTAGAGGTCTTGCCGCCATTATATTCTAGAACGGTTTTTGGGGACGTCGTATTCTTCCTGAAGTATAACTATTTTATGCCTTATGCTTTTAAGTTCAGATCAATCAATTTTACTCCTGAAGTAGGGATATATTTTCCCACTTCACCACGCTCATTATTAAATAATCCTGCCTCGATACCGGTCGGCGGAGAGAGGCGTTGGGGTGCCTATTTTGGCTTTGAAAACCAATATGAAGTGCGAGAAGATTGGTTTGCTAAAATTATGTTTAGAGCTATCAAGCGCTTTAAGAGCAATGAAGAAGAGCGACTGCCACTTGATAATGAGCCAATAAATTATGGTGCATTAAAAGCCTTTACTGGTATCAACCCAGGTTGGACATTTGTTTTTGCGCCATCTGTTTTCCTAAAGGGGATTAGAGAAGGCTTAGGAATTTCAGTGTTGTATACTCTTGTGGCTCATCTTAAGGATGAAGTAACAAGTTGTGCGCCGTCAGAAACATTGGCATTTAATGGCTTGCTGCCAAATATTGGTGAATTTCAAAGACGTTCAAGTTGGGGTGCTGAGTATGTATCGATAGGACTGTTCTATGATTTGGCCAAAGAGCGTGATTGTTGTAGGTATCCTACCGTTTCACTCTATTGGGATATTCCTGTAGATTGGTTAATTAGTGAGCGTTCGGCTCGTACTCATAGTATATCGTTATTAGTGGATTTTTAGGTTTTTAATGTATAAAAGAAATGCCTCTATAGGTGGAATCGGTTTAAAGAAAAAATATGGACAGCATTTTTTAAATGATCAGTCTGTTGTAGATACCATACTCCGTCAAGTTAGTTTTGATGATAGTACATCAGTCTTTGAGATTGGTTGTGGTGAAGGATTCCTCACCAAATCTATTTTAGAACAAAAATTTGCACGTTTTTGGATTTATGAAATCGATTCTGAATGGGCCGACTATGTAGCAAGTAACTATAAAGACGAACGTATGACCATGTTTACTGCTGATATTCTACAGACAGATTTTGCCGTTTTTAATGAATATAAGCCATGGATATTGTTATCAAATCTCCCTTATCAAGTTACCTTTCCAATACTGTATAAACTTACCGAGAATCATACGCTGCTTAAAGAAGCGGTAGTCATGGTCCAAGAAGAGGTAGCTGAAAAAATTATTAAAACGTCAGGCCGCGGTTACGGCTTTACCTCATTATATTTACAGCATTTTTTTGAATGGAAAATGTTAATCAGAATTGAACCTAAGTCTTTTTATCCACCTCCAAAGATTAATTCTCGTCTTTTATATTTCAAGCCTAAAACAAATTTGGTACAGATACCTAATGAGGCGGAATTTTGGAGCTTTATTAAACGTTGTTTTTCGCATCCAAGAAGAAACCTAAAAAACAATCTAAAGCCTTTTCATTATGATCTTAATCGATTATCCGAAGAAACCTTAAATTTAAGGGCCCAGCAAATTGATATGACCGGATTTTTGGAAATTTGGAATAAGTTGCAATAGTGCAAATAAGTAAGACTAATCGTTTCTTTGTCCCGCCATCTTGATGTATATTTAAAATATATTGCACTGTTTTATTTCACTTAGTAATTCATTGGAGCCAATGAGTGCTCTTTGACATTTGCAATATAGTGTGTAAATTTAATTATTAATGGGCGGTTATAATTAGTTCATGTTCCAGGGTATTGCTGTTAGTAAATTTCTTCCTGCAAGCCCGTCCGACCGGCCAAAGCAGTTTCAAATAATTTTATTTGTAAGGGATAACAATGAAAAAAGTGTTATTGGTTATTTTATGTATTGCTCCAGCTATTATTGAGGCTATGGCGGCGGATGAGGGATATGTTGAAAGTACAAGGCCAAAGGTTATATCTAAAAAGAATCAGCGTCCCTATAGCGTCTCGTTTAGAACCGATCCTCTGCTCACTGAAAAAACAGGAAGCTTAGATGATCTTATTGATCAAAATGGATTGGATGCAGTCAAAGCTCGACTAAAGCAGCAGCAGAATGATTTAGCGTTTAATTTGGGTTTAGCTGGAATTCTATTGAAGGCAACGAAGGGTATTGCACCCTCAGTGAGAACTCATTTGGAAAAGCAAACGTCAACGCTTGCCACTGAGCGCATGTTTAACGATATGATGCATCAACAAATTGAGTTTAAAGAGCAGAAGCGGGATGAAACTTTAGATAATATAATTAAATCGACATATTCAGAATTAAGTGACCTAGGTGATATGTTAGATGATATGTCTATTGGGGATGAAATACGAGAAAATTTGGCTCGCAGAGCTGAAAAGTTATTAAGGAAAGAAGAAAAAAGAAGGTGGTTCTTAGAGCATATTGCAAAAGCTCGTAAGAGGCTAGACCTGCAAACCGATGATAGACTGCGACTTATTGGTGACGATCAGTATTCTACGCGGCCTCACTTTACGCGACAAAGCTCCAATTAAAATTTTTTTTCATTTACACTACATTTAAATCCCGGTTTTTAATGACGGGATTTTTTGTTATAATTTTATCAAATAATAAGTATGTATTAGTTAAATCTTAATAATTTAAATTATTGCAGTATCTAAAGGTTCAATAACTAATCTTTTTATGGTATTATCCAAACGCAAATAAATTATTTTACTAAAATCAAGGTTGCCTATTTACATTAGGGACTTTAACATACTAGATTTATATAAAAAATTTGACATCGAGAGTATAGGATAAAAATATGATAAGTAGCATATTCGCTAAAATCTTTGGGACTAGAAATGATAGAGAACTCAAAGCCTTGCAACCTCTTGTTAACAAAATCAATGATTTAGAACCTTCAATGAAGGCGCTATCGGATGCCGATCTAACTGCTAAGACTGCTCAATTTAAAGAGCAAATTGAAAAGGGCAGGACCCTTGATGATATTTTGCCTGAGGCTTATGCACTAGTTAGAGAAACCGGATACAGAAAACTTGGTCAACGACATTTTGATGTACAGCTTATGGGTGGGATAGTATTACACCAAGGTAAAATTTCTGAAATGAAAACTGGTGAAGGAAAAACGCTAACAGCGACCTTACCGTTATACTTAAATGCTTTAAGTGGCAAAAGTACTCAACTCGTTACCGTTAACGATTATCTTGCACGACGTGACGCTGAATGGATGTCTCCATTATTTAATCACCTAGGTTTATCTATTGGTGTAATTCAACATGCTCTATCTGATTCTGAAAGAAAAAGCATCTATCGATCTGACATTGTATACGCAACTAATAATGAACTGGGTTTCGATTATCTTCGTGATAATATGAAGTTTAGACTTTCAGACTATGTTCAAAGAGATTTGACCTTTGCAATTGTGGATGAAGTTGACTCAATATTGATTGATGAAGCGAGAACTCCGTTAATCATTTCGGGTGCATCTGAAGAAAGTAGTCGTCTTTATGTTGATGCTAATCAAGCTCTTAAGCAACTTGTTAAAGAAGATTATGAAATTGATGAAAAGCAACGTTCTGTTCAGTTAAATGAATCAGGAAATGATAAAATTGAAGCATTCTTTGGTATTCAGAATCTCTATGATTTGGCTAATTTAAAAACATTGCATCATGTTACTCAAGCTCTTAAAGCTAACACTCTATTTAAAAAAGATTTTGAATATGTGGTAAGAGATGAAGAAGTGTTAATTGTTGATGAGTTTACGGGAAGAATATTACCAGGAAGACGTTATAGTGATGGACTACACCAAGCGATTGAAGCAAAAGAAGGTGTGAAAATTGAGCGTGAATCTCAAACATTAGCATCTATTACGTTACAAAATTATTTTAGACTTTACAGCAAGTTGGCGGGTATGACCGGTACTGCGGCAACCGAATCAGAAGAATTTCATAAGATCTACAAACTTGATGTTGTTTCGATTCCAACAAATCAGCCTATGATCAGAATAGATCAACCAGATCTTATCTTCTTAAATAAACAATCAAAATACACTGCTATTGTTGAAGATGTGAGAGAGCGACATAAAAAAGGGCAACCGATTTTAATTGGTACTGTTGCAGTTGAGACGTCAGAGCTTTTAAGTAAGATATTACAATCTTCGGGTATTCCTCATGAGGTTCTTAATGCAAAGAACCATGCTAGAGAAGCTGAAATAGTTGCTCATGCTGGTGAGTACGGCAGAGTTACCATCGCTACTAACATGGCTGGCCGTGGAACAGATATAAAGTTGACTCCTGAATCATTAACTGCTGGTGGTTTATATATTTTAGGTACCGAGCGACATGAAAGTAGAAGAATAGATAATCAGTTACGTGGTAGATCTGGTAGACAGGGCGATCCTGGTGAGTCTAGATTTTATTTATCCTTGGATGATGATCTAATAAAGATTTTCGCTGGTGATACTCTAAAAGTTTATATGGAAAAATTTGGATTTGAAACGGGTGAAAGTATAGAGTCACCAAGAGTTTCCAAATCTATTGAAGGCGCTCAAGAAAAGGTTGAGAAACATAACTTTGATCAACGTAAGCATTTGATTGAGTATGATGATGTGCTGAACCAACAAAGAACGGTAGTTTATGGTCTTAGAAGATTAGCATTAGAATCTACAGAGAAGATAACCGAACTTGTTGGGGACATGATTTCTCATGTTGTTCGTAACGTGGCCGTAAAGAGTACAGCTCATAAAATGCCAACAGATGACGAAGTAACAACTATGATTAAAGTTTTTGCAGCGATGTCTAATCAGCCTGCTGAGCGTTTTGAAAAACTAGATCTTCATACTCATAAAAGTATCGATTCGATAACCGCTAAAGTTTCGGAGTTTTTATTAGCTGAGTACCGTGCGCGAGTAATTGAAGCTAATGAAGCTGATGAAAAAATGTCAGCGATGATTAAAGATGCAAACAAATGGCTTATGCTTGAAAATATTGATCAAGCATGGAAACAGCATATGTTAAACCTAGATAACCTCAAAGAGGGCATAGGCTTGCGTGGTTGGGGGCAAAGAAATCCGTTGATCGAATATAAGCGCGAAGCATTTGTGATGTTTGAGGACATGATGAACCAGATTAGAACAGAAATTATTGCTGGGGCATTCCACCTAAATGTTGAGCACTTTAATAAACATGATATTGAAAGAAGACGTGAGCGTGAGTTGAGTCAAGCTAACTTAGTTGGCCCATCAGATGCTGGCGACGATAGCATACAGATGGCAAAAGTTGGGGATAAGACGAAACGTAATGAAGATTGTCCATGTAATTCTGGTAAAAAATTCAAGAAATGTTGTTTGATTCAACCGGATAGTAAACAATCAGATAATAAGCAACAGGATCATAAAGATAGTAAAGATACTACAGAGAATTAAAGCTTATTTACAAGTTCAAAGAAAATGGTGCTAACTAAAACTAGCACCATTTTCTTTTTGTTTAATTATTAAATTTTTAGATGCTTAAGGGTAAACGACTTTAAGTTTGTTTTCATCTAATAATTGGGCGATATCACGTGTTTTAAGCAATTTGGTTACTGCCTGTTTAGCATCTTCTTTTGTCATGAAGGGATAACGAGTTAAGCTCATCAGGCTGCCCAGATAAAGAGGGCTTCCTGCAGTTGCTTCAGTTCCAAAGGTTGCTTTCCAGGTATTTTCTATATTTTGTGCAGCTAATTTGGCATCAATTTCATCTTCGATATGCAAGAATGCCTGTTTTGCAGCTTCAAATTCTTGATAACTTTTAGGATCGCCATCTCTTGCTATGTCCCTAGTGATTATTCTCCAATGCTTAGAATTGAGACCAGCTATCAATAAGTTGAAGTTTGCTACTATCAAAAATATGAACATAATCTTTTTCATCATCTGCTTCTCCCAATTTGAATACTCAATTAATTAATAATAACTATTGAAGAAAATATCAATGTATTGGCTAGAAATAAGCAACTAAAGGCTGTATTAAACTGAAAAAGAGGAATTTTTAAATTCCTCTTTTTTGAATGACTTGAATTATAAGGCTTGAAGCTTTTTTTGTTTCCGTTTTTGAATTTCGATTTTTAATAGGCGATATAATTTTGGTAGACCATATTTTGCTAAAGTAAATGAAGCTATTGCAGATAGGCAGGAAGCTTGATGCGGGAGTCCTTCAGCTATTATATTGGTAGCTTCTTCAGCATTGCTTTGAGATAAGCATTGTTTGGTAATTGCTTCAATAGCCAAAAAGACCGCATAGCAAGGATACATTATAAAATTTGACGGTTGAAAATAAAGTTCTACAGATTTTTTATTGTAAGCACCCCTATCTAATTTTTTTACAAAATATGGCATGCAAAATGCGGCATAACCTAAAAATGCAGAGCCTAATAATGATGCCGATATTTTGGCGATATCTTTTTTTGTTGGAGCAGTTTGTTCTTGTTGAGTAGATTTATCTGTCCCATCAGGATTCCCTACTATAGTTGATAGGGTAATAAGAGAAATTAGTAGCGATAAACTTATAAATTTTTTCATAGTTAAAAACCTCAAATATATTAAGTGAATAATTATAAGCTTACAGCGTTTTAAGAAAGCAGCAAAAGCATTCGCTTAAAATCCACTCATAAAAAGAAGAGCAAAGCCTATCATGATTTCTGGTTGAAAAAAATGATTGCCAATAACTGAGTCTGGTTTAAATTGAATTATGAATGTATTTAAAAAAATCTAAATGTTATGGAGATTTAAACGATGAGATTTAACGAAATATTTTTTGTATTACTCCTTGGTTTTTTGCCGGCTGTAGCTATGGAGAAGGGCGAAGATGCTGTAGTTACTACCGAAGATTGTTGGGATCAGGTGCCCGATGAAGTTGTTGTATATATATTACATTTTGCTGCCGATAGTAAAACTGTGTCAGGGGTTATAAAAAATCTAGCTATAGTAAAATTAGTAAGAAAACGTTTTGCCGGTTTGGCGAAAGATTTAACTTTAATGAAAGCTCTTTTAAGAGATAAAAACGGTAAAGAAGATTACCAAAAAGTTCTTAATAAAATGCTGTTTATTGCAACATGTTCCGGGAATGAGACTATTATAGAACTTTTGGCTGAGCTACCAAGTGCCTCTCTATCAAGCCCAGTAGTTGATGGTGATAATTTATCAGCGGATTCTAACCAAGATAGTGGTTTTATTCCTGCTAATGTAAATAATCTTGATAATGTTGGCTATTCACCTTTGTTGCACGCTGCCGAGCGCGGACATCTAAAATTGGTGAAATTGTTTTTAATTTCGGGTGCTACTCCGGTCATAAAAAATAAAAACAAGGATACGGCATTAATGCTTGCCGCAAATAAAGGGCATCAGGAGATAGTTACAGAACTTTTGTTATTGGAAGAAGTTATAAATGCCATTAATGACAAAGGTTTTGGAGGGAATTCGGCGTTCTTATGTGCTGCTAAGCAGTGCATCTACACTTCAGAAAAAAATAGAGAAGATTTGTATTTTGATATACTAAAAGTCTTAGCTAATCATGGTGCTGATGTAAATGCTTCGGATGCCGCTGATCTTGCTGCTATGGATTGGGCGGCAAAAGAAGGCAAAATTAGGTTGATAAGTATGTTGTTGGACTTAAAAGCGCATTTTTCTGAAGCGAATAAGGCAAGTTTAGAAGTTTGTTTGATGGGTGTATTGTTAAATGAAGAAGTTAATGAGTTGTTGGGAAAGATTAGGGTTTTGGAGCAAAAAGCGCCTGTAATTGAGATTGAATTACAGCTTATTACTAAGCCGTATTGGTTGCGCTTTAGAATTTCTGGGACGGTATACAATATTGAAGTGGCAAACGATTGTATTAATAAAAAATTTACGGAACAAATTCGTACATTAGATAATCATACTGTCTTCCAAATCGGTGATGCGATTGTTCAAGAGGTTTTTGCTACTGGATCTATACCGGGTACGATAGTAAATAACTGTTCTTACGATGCAAATGATTATAGATTGGCTTTAAAGCTAATATTTGGGCAACTATTCTTTGAGCCTTATGATTGTGCGAGAGAAAGTAATGATATCGAAGCTATGGGCAAAATTAGACAAATAGTTCAACCAATTTTCATGGCATTTCCAGATAAGGCAAATAGCATCTATGGAAACAATTTAAAAAAATATGGGCTTAAGAATTAAATTATGATAATTTGTTGATGAAAAACAAAAGAACCCGAGATGATTCTCGGGTTCTGATTGCATATTTAAAAATTAAGCTGTTTCACGGCGTTTAATTTCCGCTTTAGCTTCAGTCAGATCCGCATTTATCTTTTCGTTTTTCAAAAAAGTATCGATGCTTGGTTTTTCAAGCAATGCTACAGTCTGTTTTAGTACGTCTAGATCATTCATTGTAGGATAGCGTTTTAAGGCTTTCAGTTTCTTTAAATCGGCATCATTTCGTATGTCTTCAATATCGCTTGTGGTCCATTTTTCAGAAATCTCTTTTGCGGCGCTCGCTGCTGTACGATCAGCAGTTATGTTTTTTAATGCTTGAACAGCCTGTTCGAACTCTCCTCTATCATTTTTTTCGCCATCTCTTGCGATATCAATAGCTATAGATTCCCAGCTTTCTTGTTCCACTTTAGCATGAAGCAAATTGATCATGCTTATTACTGATGTTATAAAAAGTATTTTTTTTATCATTATTACTCCAATTAATTAACTTTTAATTCAGCTTTGGTCAAGCCATATTTTTTAAGGTTATTTGCAAATATATTAGCATCTGGCTCTGGATAGGCATTAAAAATTGGCTTAACTAATTCCTTGATGCTTGCTATCGCTTTATCCTTATTTCCGGCTTGCTCTGCTTCATCATACGGTGCATAAATTATGGTAGCAAATAATTTTGCAAGCATTTGTCGGCGTTCAGTTGCATCAGCGATTTTGTCAACTTCCGCGACTATCGCTTGCCCTACTTTGTTAAGAGTTTCGGGGCTCAATGAAACCACATTAGCAATAAATGTATTAAGAATCGATGGTTCATCTTCGATAACAAATTGATCATTGCCTACTTTGAAGCGTAATTCAGTTTTGCTAACTGCCACACCGCTTACTGTATCATTAGCTGGTTGATTTCCAGTGCCCTTTTTATTTATTTCTTCTTGAAGGTCAGCAGCGTTGACTCTTGCTAGAGTCATTATCCCATTTATTGCTTCCAAGGTTTTGTTGGAATTAAGCTTCTTTAGAAGATTAGGGTACGCTTTTACACTATCAAATATTTTTGCATCATCTTCAAGGTTTGGTGTATATTTCTTGATCAATTTATTTGAATTATCTAATGCTTCCGCCAAATCTTTTGGCTCAATGTCTCCTGGCTTAATCGCATTTTCTTTCGCCAAATCTTTTTCAACTGAGTCGAGTGTCGGAAGTTTATTAAAGAAAACATCAATCTCTGCATCCAATTTCTTTTCAGCTTCTGTAGGTTCATCTACCGGTTTACGATTTAGTTCCTCTACTTTTGCATCAATAAGATCAATCAGCGAATTTGCTAAAGGTGGGAAAACTGGTCTCGTGCCTTGGGCATAACCTTCTATAGCTTGATACCATTTAGTTAGTTCAGCTAAATCAGCTGCGCTAATATTGTCAGCTTTTATTCGGGCATCGATGTCTGAATATGCTCCAGCAAACTCATTTTTTAGCCGATCGTTTTCAGCTGTGATTGCCTTTGCAATGTCCTTAAGTTTATCACTAGCAGCTTCTAATGCACCTATTTCAGATCGTTCAGTTGCGCTTTGTATTTGTGTGCTGAGGTTATTTACATCACCAAGCGTACCACTTTTGTAGATGGGTTCTTTATCTAATTTTGCATTAAATTCAGCAATTTGGTTGTCAAGATCGGTAACTTTTGCAACAATTGCTTTGGCTCCTGCAGTCGCTGCAGTTAAGTCATCTAGTGTATCAAATGCAGTTTGACCTAGCTCGCGAATTTCATTTATCCTATTAGCAAACTTCTTAAGGTTGGCATCAATTTCGTCATCTTTAGGTTGCTTTTGTGATTGATCAGCAACGCCGAGTCTATCCCATTCTGCATCTAATGTTAATTTTCGAACATTATATTCATCTGCAGTTCGAGCAAGGTCTTGCATATTAGCTTCTGCTTTCTCGAGTAGAGCCTCTAATTTGTTGCTATCTGTAAGAGCTTTAATTGTAGCTCTATCATCATAACCAATAATTTCTTTTATAGGGCGTAAGCTATTGTATGAAGCAGTTATTGTTTTGTTTAAGGCACCATAACTATCAGTTATGAATGTAGTTTTTCCGGATTCGCCTAATGCGCCTTCAAGTCTAACAATCTTGTCTTCTAATTGCTTCAAGTCTGCATCTTGCTGATTTACTTTTGCTTGAGCAGCAGCTAATTGTGCATTTGCATCATCCAAAGCTTTTTGAACAGCTGCTGATTGAGTAGTAGTTGCGCCTGCAGCGTTGAGGGCATTAAGTTCGCCTTGAAGTTGATCTCTGCTCAGCTCCATATCGTTTATGCTGTCACGGAGAGCATCTGCGTAAACTAATGCGCCATCATAATTTTTTTGAAGATTTAGAAGATCATTTAGGTCGCCCTTGAAGCTTGCTATACCAGATTTTATCCCAGCTATTTCAGCATTGAGCTTCGCGATATCTTCATTTAAAGCAGACTTTTCTGTAGCTATTGAACGGATAACCTCTTGAGCTTGGCGAAGTGTTACTGGTATAAATTTACCCTTTTCCAGCGCTGCTAATTTATCACTCAATTGGCCTGCACTCAATCTGAATCTTGATTGAATTAAGTTACCAGCTAAGAGCTTTGCTCTAGGAGGAAGGTTGTTGTAAGCATTCAAAAGAACTTCAAGAATACCGTCCTTGTTTGCTAAGAAATCACTCGGAGCGTACTTGTTCGCGAACAGTCCAAATTTATCATACGTATTAATTTGTTGTGCTGTTGGTTTTGGTCCCATAGCCCACACCCCTGTAGATGACAGGAGGGTGGCCAGGGCCAAAATCAATTTTTTATATTTGTTCATTATTGGTTTTCCTTTGGTTTAGAAAGTTATTCCACCTTTAACCCAGACAGTCCATCTTTCGAACGTGGTGTTAATTTCTCTAGGTTGGAATTCGTAAGATGCACCTACTCCAGCAAAGCATGGACAGTTTGCATTTCGTTTAAGACCCAACATTGCATATGCTATATGAGAAATAGCTGCAGGGGCTGCTACTGAATCTAAATTGATATCAGAAGCTGATAATTCTAATCTGTTATAGTTAGGATCATTAAAGAGTACTACGCTCTCAGCGTAATTAGATTTAATTGTTCTAGCTGTGGTTGCTGATCCGTTACCATCGATACCTTTAAGGAATATACCTTGTAAAGGATCGCAGTCTAAGAGTTTTATTGTTTCTTGTTGACGAGCAAACAAGTTGTATCCAAATTCTGCTGACCATATCCAACATGAATGTAAACCACTAAATATTATTGCTTGGTTTATAACTGTTGAAAATCTTGGTGTAACTTTTAAGCAGGTGGTGAATACGTTTATTCCGGATGTTCCTATTGAAGTTGCTGTTCTTGGGTCGGAACCTTGAAGGCTAAATGCAGCATTAGCTTGTTCTGGGCTTGAATATACCTCCATATATCTGCTCCATGGTTTACCTAATAAATCGTACGAACGAACTTGTTTGTTTTCAAACAGGTATCGGGATGCCATCTCGAGGTACCAATGAATGTCAAAACAGTTTCCTTTGTACCAATCAAATGCTATAGAGTTTCCAAACATAACACCCCAATGTTTGCCATTACCTACAACATTTTCAAATAAAGAACGACCTTGTACTCTATTTCCGGTTGGTGCTACTATACCCATAAATGAATCCACAGATGCGCATTCAGTTGCATAGGTATTGTACCCAACGATTAGTTCCATATCAGCTACACCCCAATTGGATTGCTGACATCTTGGATCTATTTTTCCGTATCTCCAGCTGTTTTGTCTGAACGCTTCTTTTACGGAACCAACATGAGGGCTGTCATCAAGACCAGGAGTGGTCAATAATGGTCCGCCGCCGTTGTCTAAAATTTGTTCTCTTATTTCAATTTTATTGTTAACTCTTTCTACTGGTAATGCTACTTCAAGCCAGAATCCGGTAGCGCCATTTTTTTTGCGAGTTAATTTTTGTTTATAGTTGAAACCTACACCAAAGACGCTTCTTTGTGCAGTAAAGCATGCTCTGCTATTGAATGATCCTGCGCTAGCATCACCGGTAGCACCATTAACTGTTACGATGTTTAAGTTTCTTGCTTCAACGTCCTTTGTAAGGTCATAATCAGCAGATGCGCCCAAGTTAGGTGGCGTATTTTCATTGCTTAGGGATTGTTCAAAAGCTTGTTGATACTCTCTCACATTTAAACAGCAACCAGTTGCTGTGGACGGTAAGAAGTATTTCACGAGCTTATCAGAACCTTCACCCCTTGTTGTCCTAGAGCCATAGAACACCGTTTGGAATGCACCGCCCCACGTGTTACAGAAACATTCTTCCAAAAGATCATTTTTGAAGAACGCTGTTCTCGCAGGCATTGCCTTTCTAAAGAGTGAATCTGCAGGCATATAGGACTGAGAAGTGGCTGCTCCAATCGGAGTAGCGATTCCAGCTGCTAGTATACAGGCGACTTTAATAAATTTTTTCATATGTACTCCTTCTTTGGAAGATACTATAGATACGACTAGGTTTCTTTCTAGCATCTTTCTTTTGAAGAAGTCAATTATTTGTTCATGATGTGGTTTTGATTCATCTAAGCAGCATATCAGAGTGGCGGAGTGCCATGTTTTGTGATTATAAAAACGTTTGCTTTTTAAAACTCTGATATCCATAACTCCACATTCATTTGTTTTATTATTTTGCCGTTACCAACGCCTATTTGTTTTGCATGTTTTCTATTTGATAATAAAATTTTAACGTAAGTAGGGAGCGAAGGGCAATAGTTTCACCAAGATTATCTCAATTGTATTTTTTGTTTGAAAATATCGGCAAATTTTAATATTCTTGAATTAATTCAATTTTAAAAATTATTTGGACGATATGATCAATAGAGTTAAGGGTACGCAAGACCTGTTAGATTTAGCATTATTTAATTACTTGTGTGAAAAAGTTAAAAAGCAGTTTGAGATTTATAATTTCAATGAAATTTCAACCCCGATTTTGGAGCCGTTGGATCTTTATATTAGATCATTGGGCGAAGAGACGGATGTTTTAAAAAAGGAAATGTACTTAGTTAAAGGTGATAATAAAGAATCGGCATCATCAGAAGATGTTATTTGTTTAAGGCCGGAGGCTACCGCTTCAACTGTGCGCGCTTTTATTGAAAACAATATTATTAATACACCCTGGAAAGTTTTTTCCATTGGGCCAATGTTTAGGCATGAAAGACCTCAAAAAGGAAGGTATCGCCAGTTTCATCAAATAAATCTTGAAATAATTGGGTCTAAAGCAATTGAGCAGGATGTGCAGTTAATTAAAATGCTGGACCGGCTGTTTTTTGAAACGTTAGCGATCGAAAATTATGCATTATTAATAAATTTTCTTGGCTGTGTTGAAGACCGTAAGAAATTTAAGATCATCTTGGATAAATTTTTAGAAGCAAAACTAGATACTATTTGTGCCACCTGCAAAGTGAGAAAAGATAAAAACATTATGCGGGTCTTTGATTGCAAGGGCGAAGGTTGTACCGCTTTGTATCAAGAAGCACCGAGCATTATTGATTGTTTGTGCGAAAATTGCAAAGTTGAATGGCAATCTATTTTAGATAACTTGGAACACTTATCGGTGTCATATTCTATAAAGAAAACTTTGGTCCGGGGTTTAGACTATTATTCTAAAACGGTGTTCGAGTTTGTTTCTGGAGACTTGGGAGCCCAAAACGCTTTTTGTGGCGGTGGCCGTTATGATCAGCTTGCTCTAGAAATTGGAGCTAAAGAAGATCAGCCCTCAGTTGGAGCTGCTATAGGCATCGAACGACTTATGTTAGTTTTGGATGCTATTAAAGACAAGCCGGTAATGGGATACAAGTTGCCACTTTTTGTTATTATGCCAATGAGCAAGGAACAACATCCCCTAGCTTTATTGTTGGCGGATGAGCTTCAGGCCAATAAGCTTTGTTGTGATATTTTGCTTGAGGGTGACTCAGTAAAAAGTATGATGCGCAAAGCAAATAAAATGGGCGCCAAATTTGTGATTATTGTTGGTGAAGATGAGCAAAAAAATAGAATGGTGACAGTAAAAAATATGATAACCGGCTCTGAAGAAAAGATAGCTCAGGCTAAATTGGTTGAGTATTTAAAGTGACGCGAAATTTTTAGATATGCTTGTGGTGATACAGCTTAAGCTGCTTAGGCCTGCACAACTTCAAGAGTCAATACCTTGCTTGAATCGACACAAGCTTCTTTCTTAATGTGCAAGGCATATTGAGCTACGCTATACCATTACTCGCGATAGAAGTGAAGGAGGAGGCGATGGTTGGAGTGCGAGCTGGGGTTCAATCCATATGAGTGCACTCTCATTTTTTAATCAACCAATTGCCGGCAGGTTTTCCAAACGAATTTGCATCTAATAGTGAAAAATGGTGATTAGGTAATGTCTTAATAAAAACACAAAGGGGATAACAAACAAGATGCTATCAAATCTATCAAGAAGGCCACCATGCCCCGGCAATAAACTTCCTATGTCTTTTAGGTCTGACTTTCGTTTTAGGTAAGATTCGAAGAGATCGCCGCAAAAAGCTAAAAAGCTAATGATGGTGGGAATTAAAAAGTTTTTTGCATCGCCAAATAAAGATATTAATGTTGTATTCGTTCTAAATTCTAGATACATAAAATAGCTAACCAATAGAGTGAGGCATCCCCCCAAGCATCCTTCAATAGTCTTGCCCGGGCTTATTTTCGGAGCCACTTTATGTTTTCCTAAAAGCTTTCCAAAAACATAAGCGCTCGAATCAAAAAGAAAACAAGCAGCAAATGCGTACATATTTAATGCCGCGTAACCAAATAATTGCAGATAAATTATTAACAAAAATGATATGAGAGGATATATAAAAAAAAGATAATGATAGTGTGGTGCTAATTTTGGCCATTCCAAAAACAAGATTATTATGAGGCACATTACCATCGAAAATACAAATAATTGGGTAGAATAGAGCAGGGTTGAAAAAATCCATATAATTATAAAAAGCCCACTAATTGCTCTTTTCAGTAATTCATTCATGATAATTTCATTTTTGGCAGTTGTAAATACTTATTTTTACTTTAAAATCGTTATGAATAACTAACAATCTTAAGAGGTTTCTTTATGAATAAACTTCAGTATATCATTTTTTCATTTTTATTGCTTACGCTATCGGTTGATGCATTTGCAATGAACAACAGTCAACCAGTCCCTTTAAGGGAAGAAGGTGCTTCGGATGTTTCTCCAAACACTTCTCCTAAAAAGAAGAAAAGGCCTAGTAGCAGGAAGCGTAAAAAGAAGAATCAACAAAAGACCCAAGGCGAGAGCTCAGCAAAAGGCCAAACTCGTCGAAAATCTGATTCTAACCTCAGTCAAATAGCTGGTGATAGTTTAGATGAAGAGGGTTATGGCTCTGCTAATTCAGATGATGATGTCGCAGTCAGTTTTGTTCCAAATGCTAAGTGGCTTCCAAATCCTGGCGCGGTAACTGTTGTTCCTGAAAAAGAAGTTGATGAGGACGATGTGGCTAAGGATCTGGACGCTTCTGACAATGTTGATAAGGTTGCCCAAATTTTAACAAGGTTTGCAGCAAGCGCAAGCGAGTCGAATGAACTTGAATCAAAAGAAGCGACTGTGTCTGATGACGAAGAAACGCCAACTGTTGAGATTAAAGACGGTGATAGCACATCAGATGAGGAAGATGGGGCTGAGGATTCAGAACTTGAAGATTCTTTTGGAAAAGATGGCGATGATGTGACGGCCGGAAAAGAAGCGCAAGAAGAAATGGGTTCGCATAATGATAATACTGCTGAACCAAAAGACGAATCATTTGATGGTGGTGTTGCTGATGAGATTAATAGTTTGGGTAGTGGGGATTTGCTTCCTGATTCAGGAGCAAGCAACGAATCTAAGAGCCTTGAATTAGAAGAAAAAGTTGAGAAATCAGAGCCTCTTGTTGCAGCAGAGCCGGATGCAGCTTCAGAATCAGGTAAGAATGATTGGAGCAGCGGTTTGGATTCTTGGTCTGGCTTAGGATCATCCGTAGAAGGCAATGAATTTAATAATGCTTCAGAAGAAAAAGATGCATTTAAAAAATTATCAGGATCTGTCTTTAAAAAGATAGTACTGGAAGATCAAGATTCGACAGATGAAGATGATTCTGATGATGCAGATACTGAACGTAAGGCACTGATTGAAAAGGGACGTAAAAACTTTTTTGCATACCTTAGAAAACATCTTACGCCAGGTGAAGTATATGAAAATCCTAGCGATGAAGAACTTCTGGAGTGGGCAAAAGAGTCTATAGATGACGAAGGTGAAGACGATTCTACTAGAGGTTTAAATAATACTCCTGGAACAGGTCGATCGACAGATTCAAGTAGTGATAATTCTTCTGCTCAATCAGATGTTAATGATAATACTCAAGAATCTAATGACGAAAATACCACCGTATCAAAAGGTAGCAAAATCAAAAAAGCTGTTTTAGCTATTACTGGAATTACAGCTTTTGGGGCATTGGTTTATACATTTATAAAAGATTTGCCTTTATTTAAATCACAAGCAAATGTACAAGAACTTAATGTAGTAGAATCCGCTTCAGAAGAATCTGAAGCTTAAATAATAACTTAAGCTATTGCGAATTAATAAGGTGTTAATTAGAGTGATTAACTACCTATAAAATAGAAAAAAATAACAGTAACCAGAAAGGTTTATATATGATGAAATTAAATGTGATGCTTTTACTAGTAGCTTTGGCAGCTTTTGGTAGCAGTACTTTTTGCAGAGAAGATGGTCAGCCAGATAATACTGGAATTGATCATAATGATGCTCGAGGTGATGATGCCGATGACGCAGATAATGCAGATGACGCAAACGAAGCTCCAAGACAACCGGCTAGAACTGACGCTCCGCCAGCAGATGATCGTGAAGAAGCGCCAGCTACCCCACCTGTCTTTTTGACAAGAAACAGAAAAGTTGCTTTGGTGGGCATTACTGCTGCTGCTGCTTACTTGGTATACAAATACTTTGCTGGCCGTAAAGCACAAGAACAAGATGCTGAGAACATTATAATTGATTAGTGAATTTTCTGCTCTATCTCTTTGGCTTATTAGTATGAAATTTCATGTAATATAATTCAGCAGAACTGCTATTGGTGAATGCTGATCGTGATGAAATGGTAATTATAATGTGCTGAAGTCACGAGCGGTGAAAGCATTTTGAAGGTAATTTAGTTCAACTTTATTCTGAACCAAATGCAATAAAGCCACATCGAATCTAAAAACGGTGTGGCTATAATTATTTCTTAGGGATCCTTTGAAAGACGCCTGTGATATATACATCATGGCTGTTTTTATAATCTTTTGTTGTTTCGAGTAACTTATCAAATCAGATAGATACACTTTTGAATCTTTCCGAGATTTAACCTCTATAAAAGCTAGCACATCATCATTTTGAGCTATGATGTCAATCTCGCCGAACCGTGATTTGTAGTTTTGGCAGATTATCCTAAACCCCAAATTTTTGAGATAGGCGACGATGATCTCCTCGCCTTCTTGTCCGAAAAGTTTTTTATAAAGAGACATCAATAGACTGAGGACTTGTTGCTTGATTATCCAGGTTCAAGTTACTCTGCTCTGAAATCTCTTGAGAAAGAGGCTCTGCTGGCAGATCTGCAACGGTGTATTCATCGGACTTTGCTGTTGTTGGAGCTTGGTCTATTACTATTTTAGATAATTCAAAACGCATGTTCTTTTCTATATAGAGTTCCATCTCATTCAAGCGTTTGTTTTCTCCGCCTATCAGGGACAGCAATTCTTTTGCTTTTTTGGTTCTTTTTTGAGCAGCGTTCAGTGCTGAAAAATTATTAAAATGCTTGTATCTATCGGTATATGTCTTCGCGATACTGAGTTCACTATTTATCAGTTTTTCATAGCTGTTGTGTAAAATTTCATTTATCTTTTCGTTATACTCTTCATCTAGCCCATAATTAATTTTGAAGGCTTCGATCAATTTAATTGTTTCTTCGGTTTTTTGCTGATCTCTATCAGGAGTATATGATCCCAAGTAATTGGCCTTTATTTCCAAAAAAGCAGCTTTTTTTGCGCCCTGATCACCTGGATAAAGAGTTACATAAACATTGGCATGCTTTTGGGATTTTTCGTAATCTTTTTGAATAAGATAAGCTTCTGCAAGTTCCATGGTAAGGCGTTTCATTAGTGCTTGTTTGCCACCTACCGTTAATGCGCGCTCATAACATTTGATCATCATTTCAGGATCTTTTTTATGGTAATAATAATAACCTGCAACTAATGCTTCGCCGAATGTCATATCTTTGGTGAGCTTTTTTAATGCTTTGTCGATATCGACATTCTTCATGATTTCTTCATCAAGGTCTTTTAATAGTTCAGGATCGATATTGTCCATGCAAGAGCTAAGAAGTAAGAGGCCGGAAAAAACAAGAAAGGTAAATATGCTATTTTTTTTTATCATCTTGGTATGTTGATTATGTTATAATTAAAATATAAAATCTTTATAAGCTATATCATACAGTGAAAAATTGGGCAAGCGCTTAATCAATTGTAATTACTTAAAGTAGGATATTGATGATAAAAAAATCATTACCAGATGTTCTTGTTAATCTTGGTTTGTTTACAGCAGAACAGATTGTTCAAATGCAGATTGCTGCTCAAGCAAAAAATAGTTCTTTTGAGTCATATTTAAGAGAGGGCGACTTTATAAAAGATGAAGAGCTCGCTAAAGCTTTGGCACAGCAGTTTGATATAAAATTTATCGATGCTATTACTGAAAAAATGGCTGAATCTGATATCTTGTCCAAAATTCCGATAAAATTTTTGCGAGAACATGTTGTTGTTCCTATTAATTACGAAAATCGAATCACCATCGTTACCGCCGAACCGGCCGATTTTCAGCCGATCGATGAGCTAACTCTTTTGCTTGGAAATGACGCTTCTGTAGCAGTCTCAACTAAGTCCAAAATTATTGATGCTATTAATCGCTATTATCCGCTCGAAGGCACTAAAGAGGTTATAGAAGAGCTAGAAGAAGAAGGTGCACCAGAGTTTGATTTGGCTACCATCAAGGAAGAAGATATTTTAAGTATGGCTTCCGAGGCACCCATAATTAAGTTGGTAAATCATATTCTGTATCAAGCTGTAAAAAGAGAAGCATCAGATATTCATATTGAGCCTTTTGAAAAAGAAGTTAGAGTCCGTTATAGAATTGATGGTGTTATGTACACTGTTTTTTCTCCGCCTAAGCGTGTGCAATCTGCTCTTATTTCCCGATTAAAAATCATGTCTAACATGAATATTGCCGAAAAACGTATCCCGTTGGATGGGCGTATAAATATCAAAATAGCTGATAGAGCAATTGATATTCGTATCTCGACCTTGCCTGTCGCCTTTGGCGAGCGTGTGGTGATGCGACTCTTGGACAAAGGAAAAACATTTGGTGCTCTGGATTCTTTGGGGTTCAGCGAGCGTGATTATAATGTTATTAAGCAGGGCATTGAGCAGCCAAATGGTATCATTTTAATTACGGGTCCTACTGGTTCGGGTAAAACCTCCACGTTATATGCGATTTTGAATAGGTTAAACTCGGTTGATGTTAATATTATTACGGTTGAAGATCCGATTGAATATCAAATGTCAGGAATAGGACAGGTGCAAGTTAAGGAAGGAATTGGGTTAACTTTTGCAGTTGCTTTAAGATCTATTTTGCGTCAAGATCCTGATATTATAATGATAGGTGAAACTCGAGATCAAGAAACAGCGCAAATAGCTATTCAATCTGCGTTAACGGGTCATCTTGTACTTTCTACGTTGCATACCAATAGCGCTGCCGCGAGTGTTACGCGTCTCATTGACATGGGAATTGAACCCTTTTTGATAGCTTCCACCTTATCTATTGTGATTGCTCAGCGATTAGTTAGAAGGTTATGTCCTAACTGTAAGATTGTGTATAAACCAGCTGACGACTTACTTAAGCGGTTGCCAATGAATTTTGATGAACTAAAAACCTGGACTTTTTATGAGCCGGTAGGTTGCGAAGAATGTGCAAATACTGGTTTCAAAGGCCGATTAGCAATTTTTGAAATAATGGTTATGACGGCAGATATTGCCCGACTTACTATCGAAAGAGCTGATACTGGTATTCTTGAAAAGCAGGCTATTAAGGATGGCATGACATTATTAATTCATGATGGCTTATTAAAGGTCAAAAAGGGATTGACGACCATCGAGGAAGTATTAACGGTAGCCTCAACTCATATTAGTTCTTAAAATCAAATAGTTTAAATGATATTAAATTTGTATTTTTAATGTAGGGGTAAAATAGGGATATGATATGAATATGGATACTGGTTTTTTTATCTTAGAAGTTTCTATAGCCATCTTTGTTATTATTCTAGTTATAGCAATGTCATGGCCTTTTATGTGGTTTCATGATCAGGTAGGCATACAGCATGATATTCAAAAGATCTATACCGCCATTTTTTATTTACAACAGAGAGCAAAATCTAATTTTGAAACGCATTACCTAGAATTTGATATACCTAAAAAATCTTTTAAATATAATAAACAAACATATGTACTTTCATCAAATGCTGAATTTGGTGTGGCACCGGGTATAAAAGGGCCGCCATCTGCTCCTAAAAAAGACATTGTTAACCCGATTACCTTTGATAGTAAGCGCATTGCTTTCTATCCTGATGGAACAATTAGTGCAGGTATCGTTTACTTGTTTGATCGCAAAACAAAAGAAACTTACGCTATTAGTAGCTCGGTATCGTATATATCTTTTATTAGAAAATATAAATATATTACCGGATCTGGTTGGACTCTTATTGATTAAAGATAGTGTAAGTCTAAAAGCTTACACCCCAAGAAGCCCAAGCGGTTAGTATGCGCTTATTTCCAAATTCTTTTGGTGTGGTATCGAATGCATATGAAAATGCTACTGCTATTGCATTATTCACTTCTCTTAATACAAAGCGATGTTTATAGGTACTATAAAATGAGCTTCTTAGGTAATTTGTTTTTTTTACAACATCATCCAGGCAAGGAACTATCTTTGCGCCAAAAACAAATGTTTCATCGAAACCAGTTTCAAAGCTATGGTGTCCAAAAATAAAATGATGGGATAGGAATAGGTCAACTACATTGCCCAAATGATAATCAAAATAGCGTAAAACTTTATCAACCTTAGCGGCAACTTTTCTGCCTATAAAATGTATGTATCTTGCTGCAGTTCTAATGGTATGTTTCTTATTGGACCGATATAAGAATGCTCCATCCATCTGTAATCCGAGACCTATATGACCGGAGCCGAACTGTATTCCTTCGAAAGTTAAGTCTTTGTGGGTAGGGATACCAAAAAGTCCTGAAAAAGTTAATTTAATTCGCTTTCTTATTGGAAAGCTATAGCCGCCGGAAAAAAGAATATCGTCAGTTTGTGTTCGAGAGAATTTGGTGCACATGCCATCCGACTCTTCCACTTTTCCGAATGCAAAATCAGTTCTAAAAAAAAAGGATGGTTTTGTATATAAAAAGGTCGTTAGAATTCCTCCTGCATTATGGTGGATTCCTTTCAATCTCTTGCGATTAGTATTAAACCCGGTGATCCCTATAGAGTGGGGTGTGTTAGATTTTTCAAATGCCGGCCGCTTGGTTGCTTCAGCTATTCTAAGGTTGTAAACGATAGATATGGCACTATGCAGTGCAATAGATTTTAAACAACTGGATGCTATAATGATTTTTAAAAAAATATTGAGGTAGTTGTTTTTTCTTATAATCATAAAAATCTTGGTTTTTAATGTGCGGATTATAGTATCTATATTAATTTAATGTCTGTATATGGTACCATAAAAATGGAATACGAAAATATTTTAGTAAAAAAGAGGTAGTATGGATAAAGTTAATTGCCAAGGATGGTCCTTGGTATTGATACGAGTGGCATTAGGCGTAATTTTTATTCTGCATGGTGCTCAGAAAGTATTTGGTTGGTTTGATGGACCAGGTCTAGCTGGCTTTGTAAAATGGATAGGTGCTTACGGTGTTTCAGAACCGATAGCATACTTAGCAGCGTTTGCTGAGCTTATCGGCGGGATACTGTTGTTATCTGGTCGAGCAAGTAGAATTGGTGCGTTAATGGTTATGGCTGTAATGCTTGGAGCTATTTTTATAGTTCATTGGCCTCATGGTTTCTTTCTTCAAAATCAAGGCTTTGAATATCCGTTAATTCTTGCACTTTGTGCATTGGCTATACTTATCGGTGGCCCTGGTAGATGTGCTTTGCCAAAGATGGCCTAAATAATTTATAATTGTGGAATTTGAGTTAACTTAACGATTCAGATTCCACAAACAATTCTCTTATATAAAAAACTATACAAAATGCCTGTATCTAACTCCAGCCCCCTTGCTAATTTCTATATGGATTTGATTTAATTATAATAAGTCCCTTTTGTATGCCTATAAATTTGATAAAATCTCGATTTGGGTATATATTAATAATTTAAATTAGGGTGCAAAATGGGAAAATTAAGAAATTTAGCCGGTATATTGATGATGAGTTTTATCGTCTGTAATTCATCGGACTCGATGGAAGACAAAGCAGGTCTCTCTACCGAAGAGATAGTAACAGAAGTAGTTAGGGCATATGAAAACTCTCTGTCTGGTATAAGGTCAATACTAATAAATGATAAAATTCGCTTTTATAGAAAACATGAGAACCTTGATTCTCCTATTAATATGGTTTCTATTTCTTTACTAGATAATGAAGAGACTGCTTCTCTTACGATAGATTATGTAAAGCATTGGGCAGAAAAGTTAAAGGGATTGCTTGAGTGGCGAGTTGTTCCAACAACAACGCCTAGCAATATGGGCGAGATTCTTATACGGAATGGTTTTTCTTTAAGTGCGACATCACAGGTAATGATCTATGATTTGCATAAAGAGATAGCAAATCAACCAAGTAGTGAATCAATATCCGTTGAGCGCCTTTCAAGTATTGAGATTGTGCCTGCATGGACTAAAATTACACAACGAGCTTTTGATTTTTTCTGGGGTAATGAACATGCATATCAACAATATATTGAAAAAGGGATCTCGATTGATACAGCAATGCCGGGATCTGCTGAGTACTATAGTGGCTATTATGAAAATCAATTAGTGGCAACGGGTGGTTTGTTTATTGGCGATATATGCGGCCATATTTATAGTGTGACGACAGATCGATTATTTAGAAGAAAAGGATTAGCAACCCAAATGACTTTAACTCTTTTAAATCGAGCTAAGGCATTGGGCCTTAAGTATGTTATTTTACAATGTGATTCTACGACAGTAAATCTTTATACAAAAATAGGATTTAAGAAGGCATTTGATATGGAAATCTACTGCTTATAATTTAAGATCACCTACTTTAATACCTTCTGTGTTTCAGTGAGTGTTTGTCTGTTAAATGGTTTTTAATAGAATTTTAACAGCGTTTTGTGGTAGATTATTAGTTATGTTCTAAAAAAATTTAATACAATTTAATCGTTAATGGAGAGAGTTATGAATTTTAAATTTATGTTGTTATCCGCTGTATTAGTAACAAGTTTGTCTTGCTATGAAACTAAAGGACTTGGTCAGATACTCTCTGATGGGCATTTTAACGTTATACTAGAGCAAAAAGGACAAACAGCTATAGCTATTGGAGCTTACAGGAACTCAAAAGATGCAGCATTGTTTAGACAGCTGGATGAAGTACGCGCAAGTGAATATTTTCCAAAGGTAAATTTTTATGGTGCCTATGAATCCAATATTCCTGGTTCCGTTCGAGCATGGGGCCTAGACAATACTATGATCGCAGTTTTTGTTAATGGGAATTTGGAAGGAAGAATCGTTGCACCAGCTACAAAAGAAATTCTTGCTATTGAGTTAAAGGGTATATTAGGGTAACGTTTTTTAATGAAGCGCACTGCGACTTAAAAGCCACAGTATCGCGCGGAATTCTTCATAGCCAAAACCCTACTTCGCTTTCTACTTCACTAAAGTTTCGAAGAACAGAAAAGCTACAAAGAACAAGACGAAGGGTTCTACGGCCATTCATCCGGGGATAAATACCCGGTTTTCTGGCGACGTAGAATAAAAATTTTGATTGGTCTGTTTTGTCGATACATCGCTTAGGAAAGCAGTAAAATCTTAATTTTAATTAGCTAAGATTCAAATGCTCGCAATAGGCATCGCATCAGGTGTCTATTACGAGCAATAAAAGTATACAATTGACCTTTTGAGGCGTGCAAAAAGGTTTGGCTTGAAATATCTTCTCTCGTCATGCAAAGATTCAATTACAAATATTTATTCAACTCTAGGATTCGAGAAAACATTTGAGGCAGCAAGCTACTTTCGACTGAATACATGAGAAGTTTCTTGGCATGGCCTGACCTGTTGAGATTTAAGAGTTTGCGATTATCCTTGTTAGCAATAATGCATTACCTCAAGGGGAACCTATGAATAAAGTGTTTATGCTAAGTTTAATAATTTTAGCTTCATTAAACTGTCGGCTCAAAGGTATTGAGCAGGCCTCAAATATACAAAATCATACTATTCAATCTCAACAAATTTCTAACAAGACAGCCAGTTATAAACAAGAAGAAGGTGGTTTCATTACCAGGCATATGAATGCTTTTAAGGCTAAAAAGACTAGGGGGCAGAACCGGCCTACTTTTAGAAATACATTAAGGCAACGATCTTCTACAATATATAAGGTGCTTGCGAATGTTGGTATTTTTATGGGGGGAATGCTTCTAGGGTTTTCTTGGGGGTTTCTGTATGGCCTGAGTTTTTTTCCTATAATTAATTGGTAATTGTTTGTGTGGGTTGCTGAATCTTACTTAACATGAGCTTCGATTTTTAAGTTATTGTTGCGCGAGCGTGTTCTATATAAATATCTAAACTTTGTGAAACTACGTGAGCAAAAAAGTAAGAATGGTTCAAGGTTATTGTTTTCCTGAGCTTCTTTTAGGCAGTTGATATATTCTAGGCGTTGTTCAGTCAGGATTATGGCCGGAGGGTAACCTGCTTGAATTAATAGCAAATTCATCAATAATCGCGATGTTCTGCCATTTCCATCTACAAATGGATGTATGGTGACCAGATCAAGATCAGCTTTAGCTGCGATTATTACTGGATGATCATTTGTGCAGTGTAATCAATCTATAAACAGTTCCATTAGTTCCGTTATTTTGACCGGCTCCGGTAGTTTTAAATGTAAGCCACTGGATCTAAACCAAGATTTTTCGATATGTTCCTGATTTAATTTGTCTGTTTGAGCAAACATAAGACTAGGTATATTTACAATATCATCTAAGGTTAATTGTATTTTTTTTAATTGTGCCAATTCTAAAATGTAACCAAATGCTGCAGCATGCCCGATAGCTTCAAGATGCTCTATAACAGGTTTTCCGCCAATTGTTAAACCCTTTTCGACAACCATTGCTGTTTCGCTATGAGTTAGGGTGTTCCCTTCAAGTGCATTTGAGCTATAGGTGAGTTTAATTTTAAACCCTGATTTAGGTTATTGACTAATTCGTTAGGAAACTGTCTAAAGGTGTCTAATACAGCTAAAGCTGCTTTGGCCTGCACAACCTCAAGAGTCAATACCTCGCTTGAATCAACATAAGCTTCTTTGTTAATGTGCGCGGCATATTGAGCGACGCTATAATGCTTTTTTTTGAGAAATGCTTTCTAATATTGTACTGAAAGTATTGGCCATAATTAAAAAATTTAAACAGTTATAAGTAGGGTTAACTATAGCATGCTTTTGTAGCAAAATACTATATTAACTGATTTTTAAGACATCCCAGTGTAGGAAAAAAATTTGACATTGGTGCCCGATAATCTCGCATTGACAAACAAGATTAGTACTGTAACAATAGAATTATAATCAATTGAGTATAGAAAGGAAAAAATGTTAAATAAATTATTGTTATTTGTAATGTTATTGGCGGTTGGGCCTTCATTTGGCATGGAGAAAGAATGCCAGCAGGATATCGATGAACATGAACTCAAAAGCATGACCGACGTATTACCTCCGGAGCTTTGGTGTAAAATTGCTGAGGAATTGGATGGAGAAAATGCTTTCCTAAATACTTGTTTAGCCAGGAAGATACGACTTGATAAAAAAATTTATGATAAAATAATAGCATCTTTTCTGAAGCGGCTTGGCCAGGTTAAGAATCCAATTGCTGCAATTGAGAATTTTGGTAAAACATTGCATCTTGGTGGAAATGAATTGTGTGAGCATTTTAATCAGATGACAAATCTAGCCAAAGCTATTATACGTTCCTCTTCGGAATATAGCACCGATACTCCTGAGATGAGTGGCGCTGTTAAAGATGCAGTGAAGGCGCTTATTGTTGTTGAACAAAAAAAACTTTCTCATTTCTCTGCAAAAGAAATAGTTATTATGGCCCTATGCGCATCTGCTCTTTTTTGTGTATTTGCTCCAGGAGGAGCTTTGTTTATAGAAGACGTTGGTGCTGTATTAGGAGCGCTAATGATATGGTTTCTGGGTACTGCTGTAGCGCCGTTTGGAGCAGCTGTTGCAGCTCAAGGTAAGTCAACAGAAGAAGTTGTGGAAGTTGCGCACAAAATGGCAGATAAGCTACAGAAGTATGTATGGTCAACTCTATCAAACTTTGAATTTAACATTGAAAGCTATAAAGGAATTAGTTCAATTTGCTTCTGTTTAGCGATATTGGGTGTTGTTTGTTATAAGCAGTATGGTAAAAGATCAGAGTCTAAATTACAAAACTTGCAAAGGATTGCGGAGATTCTTGAATAATAATAAACACATCTTCAAGCTTTTTGCTCTTTCTTGAAATTTAAAAATTTGAGGATATATTTTTTCAAACTCCATTTACATTAAATAGGATAAGAAATGAAAAAATTACTGTTTTTAAGTTGCCTAATTATTGTCTCACATCTTCAAATGGAGAAGGCCTCGGGTGGCGTGCTTCAATCCATAGTTAATCGAACAAATCTTGTTCATTTTAAAATCGCTACTCAAGAATTTGAGCAAAACAAAGACCAGATAAGATTCGATTTAAATAAAAACAATATCAAAGAATATTATAACTCTGGTGCCTATGAAAAAGAGGTTGAAGCTCTATGTAAAGAAGCGGAATGCTACTTCGATAAACTCGGTGTTACAGAAAAATATTTGATTGTTTTTGATGTAGATGATACAGCTGTTTATGCATTTACTGATTGGAAACGAGAAATTCTAGATATCAATCCATCAGAAACAACCATTATTTTGCCAGTGCTTAATCTTTACAAGTTTCTTATTAAAAAGGGGTTCAAAATCTTTTTTATAACGGGACGGCCTTTTGAGAAACATGAAGAAACTAAGCAAGAGCTTAAAAAAGCGGGGTATGTTAACTTTGTTGATCTTGCTTGTATGCCTAGTGAATTACATGTGGGTAATACCCGTGAAAATGTTGCAAAATGGAAGTGTGGTTTTAGAAAAGAACTTTCTGAGCGCTATAGTATTGTAGGATCTGTAGCAGATAGAGATGTGGACTTTGCTGGTGGTTATTGTGGCCATGTAGTAAAGTTGCCAAATTATATCTATTAATATTGTTTTTATGAAGGACATGGCTTTGCTCATGCCGAGAACAGGCTTGATTTCTTCAGAGAAATGGAAATTTTCCTAAAAGAACATATGCCGGCCCATAATTAAGTTTGATTCTTCTAATTTAAACAGAAAGCTCTGTGTTTAATACCCGGAGCTTTCTTCCTGGCAGACCACAAAGGCTAATGCTACCGAAAGAAATATAATAATTTTTTTATCGCATATAACATTAAGCATGACACACCGGTAGGACTCCGAGGCTCCTTTCAAATCCCCGATGATAGCAAAAACTCAAAATTGTTTGCTAATTTGAGAGTCAATATTTGTTGCGCAAGCTGAAGCTGGTGGGGTGTATTATGTATTAGCTCCAGCTTCAATAAGCATCTGTACTACTTTTATCTTAATCTCGCTATTTGCCCATTTTAATGCTGTATAGCCATTATTATCTGGAAGATTAAGATTAGTTCCAGCACAGATAAGCAGGTTTATTATTTGCTCATTGCCTTGTGCAGTTCTTGTCTCAAATGTTTGTCGACATGCTTCTATTAAAGCTGTCTGGCCCATATTATCTAATACATTAACATCAGCGCCTGCTTTAATCAGCATTTCGGTGATTTCTGGATATGCTTGGTTTGATACACCGCTTATTAAGGCAGTTTTGCCTTCTTGGTTTTGAATATCAAGATTAGCTTTAGCTTCGATGAGTATTTTTATGATAGCTGGATGACCATGTTCGGCAGCGCAGATTAAAGCAGTGTCACCATTTCTGTCTTGAATATTAAGATTCGCTTTAGCAGTAATAAGCAATTTTGCAATCTGTTTATCTTCCATTAAGCTAGCCCATATTAAGGCAGTTCGAGGATCTCTACTTGTGTCAAGCACATCAACATCAGCACCAGCTTCGATGCATATTTTTACTAGCTCTCGCTCTATCGTAGGCCAAAAAGTATAGCTAAAGGGTGTATAGCCTCGTTTGTCTTTAATATTAATATCTGCTCCAGCTTTTATAAGCAATAGTGCTAATTCTGATTTTCCTTGTCTGCAAGCATAAAATAAAGCTGTTTGACCATCTTTATCTGCAATATTAACGTTAGCGCCGTTATTAATAAGCAGCGGGATTTCCCTTTTTTTACTTTCACTTAATTTTTGTTTTTGAACTAAAGATAAAAGAGCATGACCCAGTTTTTCTTTTAAATTAAGGACATATTCTTTAAGCTCTTCTGGAAGATTATATTTTTTAATGTCCGTTTCGGTTTGTTTAGCTACGGGTAAAGCAGCGTAAAACAGAAGCTTTGGTACTTCATCCGTAGAATAATCTAAAAGCCCGCGCAGCTTTGCGCTTGAGATTTCTTCTGTTTCATTATCATTATATTTTTGGGACATTGGTTCATCTTCCATGCCAAATAATGTGCTCATGGTTATTGTAATACTTAATACTATCTTTTTCATCATGATTCCTTTTATAAGGCTTGTCATTGCGTCGAATAGGGTTTATAGCTAGGAGCTTTAATTAAGATAAAGTCAAATCTTCTTAATTTTCGATGACAACACAAATATTTACAAACTTGAAATAATATCATAACAAATACCTTGTATTTTGGCAATTCACAATTCGAAAATCAAAGATCATGCTTGGGGAAATGAAGTTTTAGGCGACATTTCTAATGAGTTACACATTCCATTATGTGGATTTTTATTACAACATCAAGGCATTCTAACGCTGTCTTTAGCATTGATTTGATAGATAGAAATCTTAAAAAAACAAATCAGTTGATCTTAAACAATTCTTGTATAAACGATTTTTATCAAGTTTATCGAAAATTACTATTCACCGAGTTTTGGGTTATCCAAAAATAATTATTGAAACCATAATTTAAGAAGATGCCACATCTTAAAACAGCTTATGATCGATACAGATGTAGGTTTAAGCCTGGTTGATAATCCTGCAATCAAGGGTTGATTTTAATTTGACTAATATCTTATTTGAAATATAATTAACTGTAGCGTGTTTAAATAAATCACAAATAGATATTTTAATGATGGTTTGATGATGTAAAAGTTTGTATTAAAAGCTAGATTCTCTAATCTAAAAAAACTTTTTAGTTAGTAAATTTTAAATAATTACAGTAAATGGAGTAAGTAAAAATGATGAAAAATTTATGTAAAGCAGGGGTCTTCATAGGCTTGGGCTTCGTTATAACCTTAATGTTTTCGCTTGCACCTACCAAGATGCAAGAAATCCCTTTAGAGCTTTTTTTCGGTGATCCAGTAAAGTGCGCCTATAGAATTTCGCCTGATGGAAACTATATTGGTTATCTGGCCTTGGGACAAACTCCTGAGACCAAGAAAATGCTTAACGTTTGGGTTAAAAGTTATGACAAAAATGATGATAAACAGATTACCTTTGATAGTGTAAGGCCAATAAGAGAATATTTTTGGGCTTATGACAGTAAAACAGTTTTTTACCTACAAGATAAAAAGGGCGATGAAAATTGGTCTTTATTTAGTGTAGATAAAGATGATTCTACAAATACGAAACATTTAACACCGTTCGATGGCTCTTACGTAAGAATTCTTGAATATACAAAAGACCATCCAGATCAGATGTTAATTTCACTTAACAAGGATAATCCTGAACTGCATGATGTATATTTATTAAATATTGTTTCCCAGGAAATTGAACTTGTTGAAAAAAATACTGGATCAACCATCAATTGGTATGTAACTAGTGATTTGGAATTAAAAGGTTCTCTCAGCTCATATCCTGATGGAAAGCAAGAATTTTTTATAAAAAATGATCAAGGTAAATGGGAATCTCATGTTACTTGGAATTATGATGATACCCCGGATAACATTATATTTTCACCTAATGGCAAATTCTATTTTATTGATTCTTTCAATTCTTCTACTAACCAACTTGTTGAATATGATCCTGATTTAAAAACGAGAACGGTTATAACTGGCGATAAAGAGTTTGATATTGCAAGTATTTTTACCGATGATACAACAGGGGATATTTTAGCAGTTAGGTTTAATAAAATTTATCAAGAATGGCAAGTGCTTTGCCCAACATTTGAACCTATCTATAATAAGCTTAGAGCATTTAGACCAGGAACCCTTCGAATAGTGAGCAAGGATCAGAATGATAGACGATGGATAGTTGCTTTTGATTCTGATACCGCGCCCTTAAGATATTATATTTATGATGTTGAATCAGATTCAAGTATAGATTTGGGACCTTCCTACCCTGAATTAGAAAAATATAATTTGAAAGAAATGAAACCAATTTCTTTTGTTAGCCGCGATGGCTTAAAAATTCATGGTTATTTAACGCAATCAGATTTAAAACAACCAGCGCCGCTTGTTGTATTAGTACATGGTGGACCATGGGAGAGAGATAGCTGGGGCTATAATTCTGAAGCCCAATGGTTGGCAAACAGAGGCTATAATGTTCTACAGATCAACTTTAGAGGTTCTAGAGGATTTGGAAAACTATTTGAAAAAGCTGGCGATAGAGAATGGGGTCGCAAGATGCATACTGATTTACTTGATGGTATTCAATATTTATCTGATCAAGGAATAGTGGATCCAAAAAAGATTGCAATCTATGGTGGCTCTTATGGCGGCTACGCTGCTTTGGCTGGAGCTGCATTTACACCTGATGTGTTTTGTTGTGCGATTGATCTTGTTGGTCCTAGTAATTTGATAACATTACTCAAAACAATACCACCGTATTGGAAGTTGTATAATTATCAATTGACTTCAGCACTTGGTGATCTTGAAACAGATGAAGCGCTTTTGAAAGAACGTTCTCCGTTGTTTAAGGCAGATCAGATAAAGATTCCTGTGCTTATTGGACAAGGTGCTAATGATCCGCGAGTCAAACAAGAAGAAGCGGAACAAATTGTTGCAGCCTTAAAAAAACATAATGTGCCTCATACCTATAAATTATATTTAGATGAGGGCCATGGCTTTGCGCATCCTGAAAATTGTTTCGATTTTTATCGAGAAATGGAACGGTTCCTTAATGAACATATGCCGGTAAGATAATTAAGATTTCGTTTCCAAATTAAACAGAAGGCTCCGAGTGGTTAAACTCGGAGCCTTCTGTTTTTTCATTATTCATATCCTTCAACCCGGTCGTCACTTTCCACATTACCGTATTTCTAACGAATCCCGAGCTTTTGCTTGCCCCCCTGCCCTATAAATCGAATTGTCTTTTATGCGATTGAGTGGTATAAAAAGTGATGTTAATTTAAGCAGGAATAAGCTGTTTTGCTTTTGTGCAGCGACAATATAGAGAGGGATTTATTATGCAGGGATTATTTTGTTTTAGTTTTGCCATAATCTTTTTACTGGCCTTTGCGACGTTTTTTTGCAATTTTGCGCAGGATGTTCAAGCGCGAGAACCCCTAATTAAGGGCCCAGCGGATAGTGCAAAATTTTTTCCAACAACGCCCAATGAAATTGAACTGGCCTTTCAGTCAGCTAAAGACGATGCTATTGCTCAAGTAGAACAAATTCTAGCGATACCATCTAAAGATCGTACGTTTGAAAATACAGTTCTTGCGCTTGATACAGCAGAAGCATATTTTGGTATTTACGGCAGTAAGCTTGCTGTGATTAGCAAGTTGCATCCTGATGATGCTATGCGTACTAAGGCCGATGAAATGCTTCAATGTTGTGTAGATATTGGTCTTGATCTATTCCAGGCAAATAAGAAAATGTATCAAGCTTTAAAAGAGTTTAAAGCTACGAATAAAGAGTTGTTAAACCAAGAACGAGATGAATATTTTTCTGATCTTATGGCTGGTTTAAAGATTGCTGGATTAGAATTAGATGATGAAAAATTTAAAAAAATGCAAGAATTGCAAAAAAAAATAGCAGCGCTTTCGATTCAGTTTCATACAAATATTGTGCAAGATAAGTCCAAGATTTCTTTTACTAAAGATGAACTGATTGGTATTGACGATGATTTCTTAAATAGCCAAGCTAAAAATGATGAAGGTTATGTGCTGAATTGTGATTATCCTACCACTGTTCAAGTGCTGAATAATTGTTCTGTGCACTCAACCAGAAAAAAATATGCTTATGTGTACCGAAGCCGAGCTTTTCCGGAGAATATTGATGTATTGAATCAATTAATAAATACCAGAGATGAGCTTGCTCATTTATTAGGTTATAACTCGTACGCTGAGCTTGATGTTGTTTTTACGATGGCTCAAAGGGTTGATACTATTGAGAAATTTTTAGCTGATGTAACCTTAAATTCATCTGATCGTGTTAAAAAAGCTTGGGGGATCTTGAAGAACGATCTTCCGGAATCTGTAAAATTAACATCAGAAGGCAAGCTTGAGTCATGCGATGTGCAATATTTATTAAATCACTATTTAAAAAATCATCTTAATGTTGATCAAGAAAAGATTGCAGAATATTTTCCTATGGAAAGGACCGTTAGAGGACTTCTGGATATTTATGAACAATTTTTCACTATTAAATTCCAGGTAATTGAGGGTAACAATTTTTGGCATCCTTCTGTCCAGTTAATAGAGGTTCAAAATAGCAAAGACAATACCGTTTTTGGCTACGTTCTGATAGATCTTTTTGCACGAGAAAATAAATATACAAATCCATGCTGCTTTGGCGTTCTGCCTTCAATGAGTTTTGATAAAGGACAAACTTTTGCACCTGCTTTAGCTGTTGTAAATGGCAACTTTACGAAATCGACAGAAACTAAACCAGCACTTCTAAAGCATGATGAAGTTAGGGTGTTTTTTCATGAATTTGGTCATGCAATTCATGTGCTTTTTGGTAAAGCTGAGATGCCTACAAAAGCGGGCTATAATACAAAATTTGATTTTGTAGAAACGCCATCCCAATTATTAGAAGAATGGATTTGGGATCCTGAAATTCTTAAAAGATTAGGTTGCCATTATCAAACAGGTGAGTCTCTTTCAGATGCGACCATTGAGCAACTAATTAAGACAAGAAAAATTAAAGAGGCAATAAGTTTAGATGCTCAATTGTCTTATGCGATGATATCTTTAAGTTTATACAAAGAAGGTCAAAATAAGAATTTGCATCAAATTAAAAAAGATTTGTATGATCGTGGGCTACAAATCATAGCTTATGATGATGCTGTTAATGCATTATGTTCATTCGTGCATCTTTCAGGATATGGTCCTAAATATTATACATATTTATGGTCCGAACAGATGGCTAAACAAATCTTCGATTACATCAAATTGAATGGTGGTCTTCTTGATCCAGTCATGGGCAAGCGCTATATATCAAAAATTCTAAGTCGAGGTGGTAGCTGCGACCCAAAACAAATGATAGCTGACTTCCTAGGAACTAATGCTCAAGCAGTTAAATAATAGGGCTATGCAGGCTATCGCATTGTATTGATTCTTAATAATTTGGGATTAATTTCTCTCTTTTTTAGTAAATCGTATTATCAGGGCACTTACGTTATGCCCTGATAAATTTTTTGATTTTTTTTATTTTGGATCTTTGGGATGGCTGCTTGCGTCCCATGTTATATTTGGATGATGGCTATCTACATATTTTTTTTGGCCGGAGTTGTATATATACGTTTTGCCTTTAGGATGATTTTTAACCAGCATGTTTTTGTGATTGCCTATTTGTGGTAGATCTAATCCTTGGCTTTTCCAGTAATAAAGGCCATTGGGTAATGATTGCCCCGGATAGCCTGGGGCTATATAATTATATAGTGAATTGCTCGGATCTATATTTATTAAAACAGCATCATTGCCCACAGGCTTCCATGCTAGTTTATGGCCGTTATTTAGATTTTGAATAATATCAAGTCCTTGAGGAACTGTTGTATTGGACTTATCTAAAGGTGTAGTTGGAACAAAGGTAGATTTTAGTTTGATTTTTGGTGCATACGATGGCAATGCATTGTTTATTCTATAGTTCAGTTCGGCAGCAAGTGGTCCTTGGGTCTTTTGTATGATAGGATCGGTTGAATATGATGCATCGAGATATTTTTTAAGTATATTTTTAAAGCCTGGATCTCTAGCAAGATTATTCTTATTAATAGTATCAGCCATTTCAAGCATGTTTATTAAAAATTCGCTATCTTTATCTGGATTTCTAGTAGCTTTGCGTGGGTCCGGACGATAGATTAGGGTGATTTGCAAGCCTCTTTCTTTTATAAAGTCTTTATGGGGTTCAATTGCACCGTATATCCACATAGGATCATTTAAAAATGCTCCAGCTCCTAGCATAGTAAGAAAGATGACGGGACTTTTGGTAGCAAAGGGAGCGCCCAATGCGCCTTTATACATTCCACTGAGAATCATTTGGGCTGCATCTGATATATTTATTGGAAGATTGTTTTGGCCATACTTTTTATAAGCTCGCCCCAAATCATAGGCAGAGGTAAAAATTTGATGAATAATTTGAGTATTGCCTACATCAACTTTGTCATTTTTAACATCTATCATTAGTCTTTCTTGGGAATCATATCTTCCTGGGCGTCCATTGGGCCCAGAGTTTCCTAAGCCATAGCCGCTTGAGACCACGATATTTTTGTGAATGCCTATGCTTATCTCATCCATGTCTTTATCTTCAGTATAATAATTGCTCGCGTCGATATAGGGTCCGAATTTTCCTTGCCCTATAATAAACTTATCTTTAAGATTAGAAAGTAAATATCTGGGCTTCATAAAATATTTGCGAAAAATAGTAGCTGGTGCAGCGGATATTGAAGCTTCTTCGCCTTGCACAGGTCTTTCTAGCATTCCGCCCAATGATGCTTTCCAACGATACATGCCGCCTTCTAGTGGACCAAATAATGTCGAAGCTAATTGAAAATTTGCAAATTTTAAGCTGGGATCAGCCTGCAATGCTCGTATGTCAGTTTGCTCAGGATTTTCAGGATTATGAATTATGATTCTAAAGTACGGTTGTCTTGTAAGAACGGTTGTACCCATTAATTGATTTAAGTCTTTGGGAGTATAGGTACTAAATTCGCCTTGAAAGATAGCCGCTCTGCGAGGATATTCGTTTATCCATGTATTTAGATTTAAAGCTGGAGTATGAGCAAGTGCTCCCCAATCGTTTGATCCATCTTGGTGCCATCCGTAATCTTGTCTGAATTTTTGTTCATCCATATTAACAATATCTTTAAAAAAGTCAGCTCTAATAATTGATTGCTTTGCAGTGGCTGGTATTACCGGAGGTGTAGTAATTGGTGTTATAGGGGCCACTGGCTTAACCTTCACCGCATAATCTGCTAAAGATGTTAAGCTAGAGCTTAGTGCCGAAAGATCTCTTGATGAGCTATAAGTATGTTCGCAAGCGAATAGTAAGCTTGTTAAAACAACTAATAGGGGCGCATTCAAATTTTTCATCCCTAGTCCTTATTTAATTGCAATTCATATATTTATAATATCAAATAATTTCTTGAAAGAATAGTTTTTGGCCTGGAATTTCCGGCAAAGAGCCCATAAAGAAAGCAATAAACTTGAGTTAATGCAATGATGAGAGGATATACTGAAATTGTTGAGAATTGACCTTGGTTTTTCTTGCGTTATGGGATGTAGTGATATTAAGAATAAAATTAAAATCGATTATCTGTAGAATTCGAAGGCCCGCCGGATTATTGTTAGGTGCTATAGTATATAGTGTATTTGCTTTTGGTAACATTGATAACGGTCATGTTGTCGACCCATTTAAAAGAGTTGAGGCTGATATTGTGCAGGCCTGCGAATATTTGTTTACGTGTCCAAAACCAGTAACGTTAACTGACACTATTCGGTTTTGGATTGATAAAAAGGGATTCAGATTTAAAGTAAACATAATTACTTCATCATGGTTTAGGGATGAAAAAGCAGCTATTTTTATGATCAATGACATAAAAAACAAGGTAAAAAAATTAGGCGGATTGACCGAATGGTGGATCCAGCCTGGAGTTAAGCCTGATAATTTGGTTGCTCTTCTTTTGAACAATGGTTTTGTTTTAGGGAAAACATTATCTGCTATGATCTATGATTTGAATGATAGTAATTATAATCAAGCTTTGAAACCGTCCATTATTAATTCATCCATCTCTATCAAGCGTTTTGTAGATGTTTCGTTAATTAGGTCGTGGGATGATATATTGGCAGCATCTTTTAATCGTCCTTGGCCATTAACCAAGAAACGTTTAAAGGTAATAGAATCAACTTTAAGAGCGAAAGCCAAATCAACCTTTCAGAAAGAATATTACGCGGGATATTACCATAATCAGTTAGCGGGAACAGGTTGCTTGTTGCTCATTGATGGTTTTGCTTATCTTTATAATGTGGCTACCGATCCTAAATTTAGACGAAATGGACTAGCAACAGAAATGACCAAGGCGCTTTTAATGCGTGCTAAAGAGTTGGGATTGCATTATGTTGCCTTGGTAGCAGAAAAGGGGTCGATACCTGAAAAAATTTATACAGAATTAGGATTTAATAAAGTTTTTGATCGAGACATTTATGTGTTAGCTGCTCAGAAATGAGTTCTTATGCTCATTAAAAGTTTATATTGAGCTTATAATTTGATGGTAAAAAAGTGGAGCATTTAATCTACATAAGCTGAATTACGTGCATTTTTTTGACTGACTTGTCAGAAAAACTATGATACTTTTTCGATAAAAATTTAAAATTGCTTTGTTGTGAATAGGTGTTATATTCAAAAATGATATTTTTTACAATGTTTAACACATAATTAGGAGCAATATGAATTTAAAGTTCATGCTTTTATCAGCAATGTTATTAACAAATCTATTTTACAATAAAATACAGTCATACCCTACGCAGATTAACAATGATGGAGATTTTGGTGCTGCTATAAATTCAGGACAAGTGGTGATTGCGGTAGGTGGGCAAGCCCAACGTATTCAATTGAATGCGGTAAATGCTCAGTTGGACCAGGTTAAAGGAACAGGTTCTTTCCCCTCTGTTCAATTTTATTTTGCTTTTATTGAGGATATTCCTATGGCAACAGTTCAATATCAACTTCCTGGTTTGAAAGTGTTGGTATTTAAGGATAGGAGCTTAAAGGGTAAAATTTATGTTCCTACATCAGCTACTGATATGTTTAATCGAATTCAGTCATATTTGGGATAATTATTCAGCGCGTAATAATAGTTGGCGTTAAGGTTGCTATTATTCTCTTGTTTTGAAATGATGAGGGTGTATTTTAAAATGTACCCTCATCGAAAGTTATTGTTTTTTTGAAAATGTTTCTTTAAGAGTGTGGCAAG
>Ga0335394_10000166_pt1 | contig 65175 bp, 55 predicted proteins | sample MAT03_FD_205741 | JGI IMG/M metagenome (GOLD analysis project Ga0335394, IMG submission 205741) | Freshwater microbial communities from Lake Fryxell liftoff mats and glacier meltwater in Antarctica - MAT-03 (spades assembly) (version 2) ... | reverse complement strand
ATATGCCATAAATATCCGAATGAGCGAATTGGTGTCATTATCTGAAGGAGGAGCCGTATGCATTAATATTGCACGTACGGATCTGTGCGGGGGATGTCGGGTAACCGACATTCCTACCGCGACCCCCAATAAGGTGACGCTAAAATGTTTACCCCCTCTTTTAATACCTTTTAAACAGGGATAAATTGGGGCCTGGAGTGGGGTAGCACGAATAAGTTAAATACCATGGAAATTCACTCTAATATTCCAAAAAAATTTTCTTCCATTAAACCTATAAAGCCAATTATAAAGCCGGCCGCGTAAGCATCAAACCTACCCATCTTTAAATCTTTAATTTCTTTACTATTCCCAGGACTATCGGGGCCCTAGCTTGACAGATTGACAGTTTCTTTTAAATTGCCTCGATATGCCTATAGAAACTTTCAAGCTTTCAAGCTAGGACCCCGAATTGGCTTTGCCATGTCTTATTGAGAAGTGGTCATTAATAGAGAAGCTAAGACTACTCTTGATAAACTTTTTGAAGGCTTTAACCTCAAATTTGATGATATACCTCTTTATCCATCTATTCTTACAAAAAATGATTGCCTTCCCAGAAGAACAGAAATGAAAGATTCTATTATGAAAGGAAGAAACGAAGAGGGTAAGCCATTCATCATCATTAAATTAAACCATACCATCGGTGACAAAGAACTTAAGCAGATGGAAGAATACGAAAAAGAGTTTAGTACCTCAGACCGTTTTTTTCACAAGCGATTTTACATCTTAAAATGGCACTTTGACAACTATTTCAAGTGTAGACGACTTTAAGGGCCTTCAACTGCTTTTAAGATTAGGGTCTGGTCAGGATAAAAATGGGGTTCTTTGGAGCTTAGCTTTAAAATAGATAGACAGGAATATCATTGAGTGTTGATTTAAATCATCGATGCAGAATTTTAAAAAGTTTACGTTTAATTTGTAGTAAATGAAATGGCATATTGCCATTTCATTTATTTTAAGTTAGATTATTTTTTAGCAAAGCCAAGAACAGCAATGCATTTGATGATTTCACCCGGAATAAAGGGATAAAAACCTACCATTAAAGCCTGATTCCAGCCAATAAAATTTCCGAGCCACAAAGCGCCAATAGATAGCTGTAACGACGAAATCAAGACTAAAGAAACAAGCAGTATCGAATAGGAAAGCTTAGAAAACTTCTCAAATAAAGATCCGCATAGGTAAGCTTGAATCACAAAACCTAATAAATAACCGCCTTTTATTCCAATAATTGCAAGTGGTGCAATCGATGCGTTTGATAACACAGGAAAGCCCATCATCGATTCGAGGATATAAGCAATCACGCTCAAAGTCCCTTTAACTTTTCCGAGTGTCAAAGCTAATAACATGACTGCAAATGTTTGCATCGTTAACTCAACAGGCGTTAATGGAATTGCAATCTGAGCTGCAAAAGCTAAAAAAAGAGATCCGCCGATTACCTGAAATGCATCTTTTAAATAGCGCAGAATCGGTTTATCAGAAACTGATGTAATTGTTTGTATGTAACTTTGCATAAAAATATCCTTAAATAATTTTCAATCAAATTTGTAAAGAGTTCAATATTTCAATAACCTGTTTGCAAACGGCTTTAGCTTCAGGGTATGTGATTAAATTTGGAGCATCAACAAGTTTTACCCACTTAGCTGATAAAATTTCTTCTTGCTGTAATTTCAAATCTCCCTCAACTAGCGCCAAAAAATAGGAGACTGATTTTTGGATCTTTGTCTTATTATGAGAAAAAACATACTGCTCTTGAATTGGCTCATTATAAACAAATTTTAAAATATTTAAACCAGTTTCTTCTTTTAATTCGCGGGTAGCTGTTTCGAGGTGAGTTTCAATTTCTTCCGGATGCCCTTTTGGAAATGTCCAGTAGCCTTGATGTTGCTGAATCAGCAAAACAACAAACTCCCCTTCGATTTTTTGCAAAGGTATCACGCCGTAAGAATAATCATGAATGATCAAAATATTGTCCTATTCCGCTTTAGGTATAAATGGTGCAAAAACAAGTGTTGCATTATGACCGCCAAATCCAAACGAGTTGGAAACAGCAACTTTAATCTTCAAGCTTTCAGCTTTTGTTGGAATATTAAACCCAAGATCGGGCTCTGGATTTTCTAAATTGATCGTCGGGTGTACCATATTTTTAATAATTGCCATGACTACGACAACAGCCTCAAGACCGCCGGCAGCACCAAGAGCGTGACCGACCATGGATTTTGTCGAGTTTAAAGTAATTTTAGATGGGTCTTTAAAAACTTTTTTCATCGAACCGATTTCAACCAAGTCACCAACAGGTGTGGATGTACCGTGAGCGCTAATGTAATTGACATCATCAGGAGATACGTTCGCATTTTTAAGAGCATTTTCAATGCAATTTTTTTGTCCATCGATACCAGGCTCTGTAATATGATGAGCATCGCATGAAACCCCGCCACCTAAGTACTCTGCAAGTATTGTAGCGCCCCTTGCCTCTGCATGCTCTAATGTCTCAAGAACAAGAACACCAGCACCCTCTCCCATTAAAAAGCCATCGCGGTTTTTATCCCAGGGTCTAGAAGCTTTAGTTGGATCATCATTTCGTTGAGACAATGCTTTACAAGCAGAAAAACCTGCAATACCCATAGGAATGACGGGTGCTTCTGTCCCACCACAAATCATGAGATCAGCATCACCATTTTGCAAATGATTTGCAGCTGCAATAATAGAATTATTAGCTGTTGCGCATGCAGTAGATATGGAATAATTAGGACCCATAAAACCAATATCCATCGCAAGCATAGCGCCCGGCATATTGGTCAGGATATAAGGTACAAAAAATGGAGATACGCGTTTCGCGCCCTTTTCAAGCATTGTTTGGACGCCTTCACAATACATATTCATTCCGCCCATGCCGGATCCAATAATGATTCCACAGCGCGTTTTATCCAAAGGCTCTAAATCTAATTTAGCAGACTCCAAAGCTTTTTTCCCCGCAACAACGGCATAAGCGATACATTTATCAACACGGCGTGCATTTTTTTTGTCCATATACTCACCCGCATCAAAATCTTGTATGGATGCAGCAATACGTGTCGGAAAATCATCCGTATTAAACTGAGTAATGACAGATGCACCACTGACACCTTGAAGAAGTTTTTCATAAAATGATTCGACATCATTCCCAAAACAAGAAACAACACCTAAACCAGTTACAACGATTCGCTTTTTTGTCATAATTACCTTATTTGCTTTCTGTCACAATTTCCAAATCAACAATTTTTGCATCTTTCCAAAGAAACTCAATGCCGTATCTTTCTCTTAATTCAGGTGTCATTAAATGGATGATTACATCACCTGCATCAATAACTAACCAATCTCCAACCTTGTCACCCTCAATGTGCCAAGCAGGATTTTTTATTTCATCTAAAGTTTTAACAACAGATGATCCGATTGCCTTCACATGACGATCAATATTTCCTTCTGCGATGACTAAAAAATCAGTTAAAGATGACAAGCCTGTAACATCAAGTGCTATGATATTAAAACCTTTTTTATCAAAAATAGTTTGCGCAATGGCGTTTAAATTTTTTTTCACAATATTCTTTTCGTTTATAACCTGATTTTTTTTAATCTTAGGTTTAGTTAAGTTTCGTTTTTATAATGAATTCAAGTATAAACCATTATCATATATGTAGTCTACCACTTTTGCAGGTAAAAGATGTCCAATATATTTTTTTTCTTGAATGCGCTTTCTAATTTCTGTACTACTGATATCAAACATCTGAGTCTTGGTCATCCCTTTTTTAAAATCATCGAAATATTTTAAATGTGGATCTAATTGTATAAAATCTCTTGCACCTATTAGAGGTTCTGCAAGTTTTAAGATTTCATCCGGGTTTTTCCAAGTTGAAAAATCTTTAAAGGTATCGAGTCCTAAGATTAAAAAAAAATGATCCTCCGGATAGATCTTTTTTAATTCATTTAATGTATCTACTGTATAAGAAATGCCAGCTCGCTTTATTTCGTTATCAATTAATTGAAAATCTTTGATATCTTCAATGGCAAGTGCTGTCATTTTTAATCTGTGATCTTTAGAAACGGGGGGAGAATCTCTTTTTTTATTGGGACTAATATTTGCAGGGCAAATTAAAACTTTGTCTAATTGATGCTTTTCAGCAATTTCCAAACATAAATTAATGTGTCCAAAATGAACAGGGTCGAAAGACCCTCCATAAAAACCAATTTTTTTCATTGATATAGCCACCGTTTTAAATAATTTCCCAATTATTTTTGAGGGAATATTTTTTTAACTTTCTATCAGGATTTACTGCAACCGCAATACCAGCTTGCTTTAAAAAGGGTAAGTCTAAAAAACTATCTGAATAAGCAATTACATGATCTTTTGCAATATTATAGCGATCACATTTAACATTTAAATAGTCAGCTTTTTCCTTTGCTTCAAAAAAAATTGATATTTTAGAAAATCTTCCTTCCTTGTCAATATCATATACGGTAGCTTTACAATCATCAACTCCTAAATATTCCGCGATTGGTTCTACTAGAAAATCTGGTGAATTAGAAACAATCGAAATTAAATGATCATTTTTTTTCGCCATTTTTAATTTTTTAATCGCAGGTACATAAAGAGATTTTTTTAGAGACTGATGAATAAACGGTTTTATATGCTGCTTGATAGAGTTTAATTTTCGCCCTAAAAAGAGTTGCTTGAAAATATCTTGATGAAGTTCTTTAAGGGTTAAAAAACCTAAACAGTGGAGAAAATAAGAAGAGCTGATTTTTAGCATCAAAAACTTTGAAAATACTTTTTTTTTGTAGAGGTATTTGCCAAATGCGAAACTGCAATTAACTGAGAATAGTGTGTGATCTAAATCAAAAAGGCTGATGTTCTTCAATTTAAGACTCCACTATATTTGGTTTAGTCGGGGCTTTTTGAAACTTGAGAAAGCGACAAGAGAAGAAGAGAGCAACAAGAAATCGTCTAAATAACAAATTTTATTTAACAGTAATTTAAATTTTTTACTACCACAGAGCAAACAGAGAACAGGGAGATTTTTTTAATTAAAAATCTCTCTGTTCTCTGTTTGCTCTGTGGTAGTAAAAAAAAATGTTATTTCCCGGTATGGGTAGGCAAAAGACTGCCTCGCTCTGTGTTTCCAAAAAATGAATCACCTACGCTGACAACACTTGTTGCTCTCTCAATATCTCTATTAAACTTTTACTTTTTTCTTGAGGTCAGAAATTAATTGCTCGATTTCCTTAACTCCAATATCCATCTTCTGAAGACGTTCTTTTTCTTCGTTGATAAGTTCATTATTTTTCATCGCCTGTTCAAAGTCAAAACCTGATGATCGATTAGATTTACGAAGAACTTCAAGTTGATTTTTGATTTCTTGACGACGTTCTTTTCTTTGATTTAAAACTGTAGTTAATTGTGTAAGTGCCTGCTTATCATCATCAGAAAGAGACATCATAGCTTGTTCTTTCTTGTCGCTAATGATATCTTTTAAAGCTTTAAGACGCTTTTCAAGGTCATTTTTTTCGAGCTTATTTAGTCTTGAGCTGTTAATTTTTTCAACAATAGAGGCTTGCTCCGTTACAATCTGCTCTGCATCAAAAGATAGAGTATTGTTTAACAGATTTTCAATATCTAATTTAAGGTCTTCAAAGACTTTTTTCTTTTGTAATTCTTTTTCAATTTCTAATGAAAGCTTCTCATCTTCTACTGCTTTAATTTTATCTAATAATGGCTTTCTTGCATGCAGGATTTCTTCTCTTAAAAACTTTACTTCATCTCTGCCAAGCTCAACGCTGCGCATAAACATCGAAAGTTCGTCGATTGCAGTATTTGCCTCATTCATAGACATTTCACCAAGTGCAAAAGTATCGCTAAATTCTTTAATCTTTTCTAATACGCTATCAACATTTTGCTTGTAGTAAACTTTTTGCTGAGCTCTTTCTTTTTTACGATCTTTTTCGACACTTTTAAGTTTATCCCAGCAGTCGCTAAGGCGCATACGTGTATGAGTAAATGAATGAGTGTTTAGTGTCAAAAGTTTAGCTAAACCTTGCAGAGCTTTAATTTCTTCTCTTAAGAAGAACAGAGCATCTTCAATTTTATTTTCAGCAAAATATTCAGCGATGAAAGAATCAATATCAGTTGAAAACTGATCACTCACATCTCTAATTAATTCTTTTCTGCGAGGAAATACTTTATCGCCAATAGCTGATAATCTTTGGAAAAATTTATTCTTAACTTTAATGCGCATTTCTGTCCGGATCAATTCTTTTCTTAAAGCATTAATACGGGAAGCTTGAGTATTTAATAGGTTAAGTTCGCGCTGCATTTGATCGTAGAATGTATATTTATCACCGAATGACTGTGCGTTAATACCAAAATTAACAGGATTTGATTTCTCTAGATTTTGTTCAATCTGTTCAAGATCTGTTTCTAATGCTTTGATAGCAATTTCAATTTGTTCTGCTGCAAAAGAGCTTTGCTCATCAAGTATTTCTTTTAATCGGCGTGCTTCCTTAGATAGCTCTGTATATTTACCCCACATTTGAGCGCGGAGATTTTGTGAAATATTTTCTTTAAATAGTTCTAAACAAATATTTCTTGCATCCCAAAAAGATTTAAAATGAGGGCTTCCGGCTTGAGCTAATGAAAGCTCCATAAAATCCATTGTCATTTGTAATTTTGCCTCTGATCCGTCAACTTTTTCATACTCACGTAAGAATAAGTCATAATGAGAGCTATTTTTCTTTTCTTTTTTAGGCTCTTCTTTAGATTCTTTAGAAACTTCTACTTCACAAACCTCAGACGCAGGAGCGTCTAACTCGCAAACCTCAGAAACATGAGCATCTAACCCACAAGATGAATCAAGTTGAAGAGTTTCCTCGCAATGCAAAACTTCCTCGAATTGAATTTCTTCCGGGTGATTTTCCATTACTGCCGAGTCATTAGATAGGACTTCGGATTCATTTGTGCTTAAACTCATGTTTTCAAACTGCTTCATTGTTACAACTTTGTGATATATATTAAATCTTGATGTTTTAGACTGCTATGATACTAAATTTTGAATTTCTTAGGAAGAAAAAAATTAGGAACTTTCATACTCTAATCTTATCATGTCTATAATGACTTCATAATCATGTAATTCCATGTCTATTTTTTTAAAAAGGGGTTCTTTATTAAACCATGTCGCTTGTCTTTTTGCATAATTACGAGAGGCTTGCTTAAATTTTTCGTCCAATTTCTTATAATCGGCATCTGTTCTTTCTGTATTCAAATACTCTAAAACTTGACGATAACCAATCGCTTGCGCAGCTGATGTATTAGATGAGAGTCCTTCCTTTTCCATACGAATGACTTCATCAATAAACCCCTCAGCCATCATTTTATCGCATCTTTTTTCGATGCGCTGATAAAGATGTTGTCTCGGTCGGTCAAGCAACCAGCAATGAAAATCATAATTCAAAGGTTTTTGCCTACCTTTCCAAGATAATTTACTGACAAGCTTTCCTGTTAATGTGATAATTTCAAGGGCTCTCACAATTTTTTGCTTATCATTTTTTGTAATAGTACTTGCGTATTGAGGGTCGAGTTTTTGAAGACGATCAAATAGGGCCTCTGATCCAAAATCTTCCATTTCTTTTTCTAATGATTTTCTAAGTTCTGGAATAGATGGTGGTCCGCTTGGAGGACCGTAAATTAATGAGTGAATATAAAAGCCTGCTCCCCCGACAATAATAGGAACATTATCACGAGCTAGTACTAATTGGCAACAGTGACGCGCTTCATAGTAAAAATCAACGACGTTAAACGGATCTTTAACATTTCGAATGTCAATTAAATGATGAGGAATATGCATCCTATCTTGAACAGATGGCTTGGCAGTTCCGATATCCATGCCTTTATAAACCTGCATGGAATCAGCTGAGATAATTTCTCCTCCAATTGTTTGAGCAAGCTTTATAGCAAAATCGCTTTTACCACAGCCAGTAGCTCCTGCAAGAATAATGACCTTCTTTTTATTCTTCGACAAACTAGTAGGGGGTCTTTTTTGAGCCTCTATTGCAAGACCTGAGAAAATTCTTTGTATCTCATCTTTTTCTAGCACATCTTTTTCTATTGTCATTCCACTTGGCACTTTTACACCTCAATTATAAAAACAGTCTATCATATATTATAAAAGTTGCCAATTATAAATAAAAAGAAAAGTCTATTGCATTAAACAATTTTCAGGTTTTTTAACGCAAAGCGAGATAATATATTGTGTACCCATTCAGGGAAATAACATTTTTTTTACTACTTTGAGAGAACAGAAAGATTTTTAGTTAAAAAAACTCTATGTTCTCTGTGGGCTCTATAGGGAGTAAAAAATTAAATTACAGTTAGATACAATTTTGTTATTTAGGAGATGCAAAGATGCGGGAATTGTTTATAGTTTAGCTACTAATAATTCTTCAAGAAGGTATATAATTTGTTTTTTTACATCTTCTAAATTTCCCTTTATAGAAACTCCTGCAGCGTTTCGATGTCCACCTCCCCCTAAGCCCTCCATAATTTTACGAATATCTAAATTCGGTGCAGATCTTACAGAAACTCTGACTAAAGAGCCCGGTAATTCTCGAAGTAGTACAGTGCATTCTACATCTTCAATAAGTTTGTTAAAATCATGAATATAATCTAAATCTACATTTTCAATTTCTAAAGGATGAACTCCAATTTTTTTGCACTCTTCAAGGCTTAAAGTTTGAATAAGCACTTTGTTATTAAGGAAGGTTTCCATTCCTTGAAGGGCATTTACAAGAATACGAATTTGAGGAATTGAAACATGTTGAAAAAGCCTTGAATACATAAGATCTGGATCTACCCCAAGTTTCATGCATTCATCAGCGATTTTATGTGCTTTTCGATCTGTGGAGGAATAAGAAAAGCGACCTGTATCACAAATGACACTTGTATAAATCCCGGATGCTGCCTGAAAATCTAACTCGTATCCGCATTCTTTATAAAGTGTGTAAATCATGGCACCAGCTGAGCACGCGCTCGGATTGATTGCAGAATAATCTGCAAAAGTATCTATTGCTTCATGATGATCAATGCAAATCTTAATGACATTTGGTATTTGAAAAAGATCTGCAATACGTCCAATTCTTTCTTTTTTATGAGTGTCTAAAACGATAATGACTTCGATATTTTGATAGTCATTTGAGGGGTCGTAAACTTCTTGAACTTTATGGTAATCAAGAAAGGAAAATTTGGAGGGTATCTTTCCATCACATACAAATCGAACGTTTTTACCCATTAAGACCAAAAGCTCCGTGAGTGCTGTTGCAGCGCCTACACCATCACCATCAGGGTTTACGTGTGTTGTCAGCAGGAAATTATGATGCTGATGAATGATTTTTTTAATTTCACGCCACATAAAAATTACCTTGAAATATTAACAACAAAAATTATTCAACATTTGCAAGATCGATAGTTTTTTCGGTATGATATTTTTTTTCAATAAATTGAACTCTTTCTGCTGCAACTCTAAGTTTACAACGTTTTTCACCATCTTTTGCATGCCAAACATCGAGTTGTAATCGTCCTTCAATGAGTACAGGCGATGAACAATCAAGAGAATTCGCACAAGTTTCAGCTTGCTTACCCCAAACAACCACATCAACAAAACAAACTTCCTGCTGACGATCGCCACCAAGTGTTGTAAACTCACGATTAAGTGCTATCAAAAGATCCGTAACACATATCCCATTTGGAGTTTTTCTAAGCTCCGGCTTTCGGGTTAAACGCCCGGCAATTAAGACCCTATTTAATGCGACCATAAAAAAACTTCCTTTTTTTAAAAATAAAGCCTAACCAATCCAATTAGACATAAATCACAGAATAGGGAATTGGAAATAAATTTCAAGAAAATTAAAATATTTTTTTTACTTTTTTGCAATTATTTAGCTAATCCTCCTGAAACATTTGTATTTTCTAATATCCAATCTAGGTAGGCTTTATTTCCACCTTCAATTTTACGAAAGGTTATTTCAGGAATTTCGTAATTACAATTGTCTTCAATAAATTGTTTAACCTCTACAAACTTTTCAATTTGTGTTTGAAGCAAAATTTTACTTTCTTGTACTGTTTCTAACTTGTTATCCCACATATGAACAGATTCTACCCAAGGTATAATCTGTGCTGAGGCAACAAGCTTTTCTTGCACCAAACGTCTTGAAATTTTACGAGCTTCATCTAAACTTGCGCTTGTCCATGTAATTTCTATAAATTCTGTCATTGATAATCCTTGATTCATCCCTCTGTTTTTATAAAGCCAAGTTCTGGAATCCTTAAGTCAATGACTTTCGATTCTCTTAATTTTGATTGATTTTCCATAGTTTCCTTTTCCACAAGATACTTACGCAGTTTTAAATAATTGCCAAGTTCTTGGCTGTATCCAGTACTACTTAATCGCAAAATTCTTGATTGATGACATACTACAGATAGCCCATTTTTAACTTTTTCAATTTTATCTTCCATCACCACAACAATCTGCTTTTGCCCGTAGCTTTGTGCAAAACTTTGTGAAACATCTATTCTTTTTAAGACAGAACTTTCAGTTACCAAATGAGTTGATAATTCTTTTAGTAATTTAAGAGCTAATGTCACACGTTTATTTTTGATCGGTTTACCAAGAAAATTATCGTCAATTTTTTCATCCATCCCTAAATAAATTTCGGGAAGAATTTTTGGTGTAAAAAATGGTTTGAAGGGTAAGGGAACACCCTCTTTATCAATTGCCGTGTTTGTAAAATCAGCTAAAAATGCAATAGGCACACGAGAAACATAATGAATGTAAATGATTCCCGGATAATTTTTTTGTATTTTAGCTTTTTTAATTAAAGGGCTTGAGAGCAATTGACGTTCAGCATTTTCCAAATTAAAACGATATATATTTGTTGGTTGATCAACTGATAAATTTAGAAGTTCGCTTAAATAAACAGTTTTTAAAGGCTCATTATCAGGCGTAACCTGAACAATTGCTAAAATATCATATTTCGGATCATGAATGCGCCAAGACTTAATATATTTAAAACAAACAAAACAAAGCGCAGCAGTACCGCAAACAAGCATCGTAACCCCTAAAATAATTCCAATTGCTTTTTTTACTGGTATTACCATGCTTTAAAACTCGTATGTTTGTTTTGTACGTTTTTTTTCCAGACTTAAGATAATGAGGCGATCTATCAAATCCATCCCTTTCAAACCGTTTGCTGCGCATATTTCAGGATAAAGACTTATGCTTGTAAATCCTGGTAGCGGGTTGATTTCATTAAACCAATATTTACCCTGTTCATCTAAAAAGAAGTCAACCCTTGCAAGACCTTGGCAGCCGGCTATTTTGTAGGCACTTTTTGCTAATGCCATTCCTTCATGAAGAGATTCATCAGAAATCGCAGCTTTTGTTTTCGTTTGAATTTCTTTAGATAGGTACTTACCCTCGTACGTATAGACTTTTCCGTTTGTAACTATTTCTCCCGGCGGAAAAACATGCACATGATCATTACCTAAAGTAGCAAATTCGATTTCACGCCCCTTAACTTCCATTTCAACAAGAATTTTAAAATCATGCTTAAACGCTAGTTCTATTGCATCATGGATTTCATCTATTTGGCTAACACGGCTAACACCAATGCTTGAGCCTAAGTGTGTCGGTTTTACATAGACCGGAAAATTTAGTTGATCTACAATATTTTCGATTATATTAGCAGGATTAAGTTTCCACTCATGATGTGTAAATGAAAAAAAGGCAGATGTTGAAATGTTATTTAATATCATCAATTGTTTAGTAATAATTTTATCCATGCAAATAGCAGAAGCTCGATAATCACATCCAACATATGGTTTGTTGATCATTTCAAAAAAACCCTGGATTGTTCCATCCTCTCCAAAAGAGCCATGTAATATAGGAAAAAAGAGATCGCATTCATCGATTTGCTGCATAACTTCTGTTGAAATCGAATTTTTAGCTGTAGTGTTAATAGCATTTAAGGATAATAAATCAACTCCTGTATTCCACACACCAGTTTTGGAAATACCAAATAATGTAATGTCGTAAATTATTGGATTTAAAGAATTTGCAATATTTCTTGCAGAACGAATCGAAATTTCATGCTCGGATGATCTTCCGCCAAAGACAAGACCTACCTTCAATTTTTTTTGAAGTTTATCTTGCGATTCATTCAAAATTTCTTGGGCTAAATTTGTAATGTCGCCGGCGCCAAGAGAAATTAAAACATCGTGCGGGCGAAGATGCTGCTGAAGAGTTTTTGCCAAAGCTTTTCTTGGGACGTAGGAAACAGGGATCTTCAAATCTTTTAGTTCTACTAAGATATTTTCATGCGAAATGCCAGGAATTGGAGTTTCACCTGCAGCATAAATATCAGTAATAATTAATTCTGATGATTCATTAAAAACGTTTTTAAAACTTCCTAAAGTGCTTTCTGTTCTTGAGTAACGGTGTGGCTGATAAACAGTAATCAATCGTTTTTCCAAAACTGCTGATCTAACACCTTTTAAAGTAGCTTCTATCTCTGTTGGATGATGTGCATAATCATCTACCATTAAAATACCGTTAGCCTCGCTCTTTTTCTCGACACGCCTACCAACACCCTTAAAAGATTGAAAAGCCTTTCTAATAATTTGATGCTCGATTCCAAGCTTTAAACATAAACCAAAAACAGCCAAAGCATTTAAGGCGTTATGCTCCCCTATCAACGAAAGTTCAACATTTTCATGAATTTTACCTTCAAATTTGATATCAAAAAAAGAGTGCCATCCTTTTTGTTTAAAGTTTGAAAGCCTTAAAAGATTACTTTCCAATAAACCGTAGCTTATCCCTTGGGTCCCCGTTTGCTCATTAATTTTAGAAAGCTCGCTGTCATCACCACAAAAAAAGAGATATTTTGAAGACTTTGAAAAAAATGTTTTGAAAGAATCAAATAAATTTTCTTTAGTTTTAAAAAAATCCATATGATCAAAATCAATATTTGTGACAATAGCCCCAAATGGCAAATATTTTAAAAAAGTGCCATCACTTTCATCAGCTTCTGCAACAAAATACTCTCCCTTACCATGCGCCCCATTTGTTTTTAGCCCGAGCGTGATACCTCCAACAGCAAAAGATGGTTCCATGTTAGCTTCATTTAAAACTGTTGTTAAAAGAGCTGTCGTTGTCGTTTTGCCGTGAGTGCCTGTTACTGCTAATGTTTTAGAATGTTGCATCAATTCATTTAAGAGGTCCGATCTGTGCAAAACCCTGCATCCATTCTTTAAGGCAAATTTGTATTCGGGATTATCTAAAGTAACGCTTGAACTATAAATAACGGTTGATTCAGGCGTTATATGCGTTTCAGAGTGACCAATAAAAACATGAGCTCCTTTTACAGATAAATTTTTTGTCGTTTCACTTGGCGCTATATCGCTGCCTGTCACTTTAATGTTTTTTTCAAGGCAAATTCTTGCAAGAGCGCTCATTCCAATGCCGCCAATCCCGATGAAATGATAGGGTGCGTTGTTCATGATTTCTCCACTAAATTATCTAATACTAATGTCGACAAATCTTTTCGATTAGATTTCATTTTATATTGATGTATCGCATCTTTCATCGATCTAATTAATATTTGATCGTGATTAAAAAGGGTGCTCATTTTTTTCCCAAGTATTTCAGGGGTTAAATCTTTTTCCATAAAACTAATAGCTCCACCCACCTTCTGAGTCATAAAAGCTGCATTTTTGTCTTGATGGCCATCGCTTGAAAAAGGATAAGGTATTAAAATACCTGGCACTTCAAATTCCATCTGTTCTGCAATAGAGGAGGCTCCAGATCTTGAAATTACGCAGTCAGCAGCAGCCCACGCATAATCCATCCGCTTTTCAAATTTTTTAACGCAGGCCTTTATTCCATTTACGGCATACATCTCCTCGATTAATTTTTCTGTAGGTTCACAGCCTGTAAAATGAAGAATTTGAAATAACTCTTTATCGCAAGTAAAATATCGACAGATAGCCTCTGAAACTAATTCATTAATTTTTTTAGCTCCCTGAGAGCCACCAAAGACTAATAATGTTAATTTGTTCTTATTTAAGAAAAAATAATCCTGAGCAAATCTTTTTGTAACAGCTCCATGGGTGTAGCCAGGTCTTAATGGCATTTCAACCTCTACAGTATCGCCTTTTAAATGGAAAGCTGTTTCCGGAAAATAAATACCTGTTGTTAATGCGTGTTTCGATAATAATCGATTGACTTTGCCTGGGATGCTATTTGCTTCATGGAGAATAATTGGCACTTTTGAAAGCTTTGCAGCAACTAAAGCAGGAAACGTATGGTAGCTACCAAACCCGACAATTAAATCTGGTTTAAATGATTTAATAATGGATCTACTTTGCCAAATGCCTTTAAGAATATTTTTTAAGCTTTTTAAAAGCTTAAATGGGTTTTTACTGCTGACTTTACCGCAATCTACGCTCTTATGCAAAAATTCATGATGCTCAAAAAAGCGATTATTTTTTAAGTCTCCACCGACAAACATCAATTTAATACCGGGTTCTGCCTTATGGAGCTGGCGCGCAAGAGATATACTTGGGAATACATGGCCGCCTGTACCGCCAACAACTATCATGACTTTTTTTTTCATTTACACCTTAATCGCATTCAGAGATTTACAATACAACTCTGTTACACTAAACAAACCATTATATTCAAGCACAATTTAAAAAGGCATTAAGCGCGGACGATAATCTTACACATTATAAACTTCCTTCAACCTTTCAATGAACGATTCGGGAAAAAAAAATGTGGGTTAGATGATTTAAATATACCAAACCACAAAACAGTCAGGAGCGATGCGCAATGTCATCAACTTAAGAAATATCCAGCTGAAGATTGTTTTGTTTTACATTTTTTTGAGAGGCTTAATAAAGTTAAAACCAAGTCTTAAGTTGATGACATTGAGCGATGCGGAGAACCATTAAATTATATTCTGTTTATTCTCATTTTTCGTAATTCGAATGGGGAGAATCAAGGGTTTTGAGGTTCGCGACTTTAAGCTTTTGCTTGGTTGACTGAGATGTTAAGGAGGAGACCAAGAGCTGTGATGTTAGCCATTAAGGATGTGCCTCCCTGGCTAAAAAGAGGCAAATTAAGACCTGTACTTGGAAGAAGACCTGAAACGACACCAAGATTTAAAAAAGCTTGAAAGCAAATAAGAAATGTAATGGAGGCGGCCAAGTAAAAGCCTTCTAAATCTTGCGCCTGAAAGGCGATATAAAACCCGCAGTATCCAACTATCATATACAAAAAAATTAGAAGGGAAATACCCAAAAATCCAAATTCTTCTGCATAAATTGCTGCAATATAATCATTTTGAGCCTCTGGCAAATAACTCAATTTCTGAAGGCTGTTACCCGGGCCTTTTCCAAAAAGTTTCCCCGAGCCTGCCGCAATCTTTGCCTGATAGGGTTGGTGACCCTTGCCCCTTAAATCAAGTTCCGGATGAAGATAGACTTTTAGTCTTGCTGTCACATATGGGAGATTGTAAGCAAAGATACCACCTACAAGTGTAAACACAAGTAAAGGTAACGCCCAGTATTTGTATGAAACACGAGCAAGCATGCAAAGCACAATGACAACCATCCCGATAACTGCAAAGGTGCCATTATTTGGCTCAATCAGAATGAGTAACATGGGGACTGCAACAATGCCCAATATTTTAAAAAAATCCTTAGCTCCCATTACCTCTTCTTTAAAACTTAAAAATCGACTGATGAGATAAGAAGGTATCAAATATTTTACAAATTCTGAGGGCTGAAATGAAAGCCCAGCTAAGCTGATCCACCTTTTAGACCCATTAACCTCACGGCCAATGCCGGGTATTAAGGCTAGAATCAACAAAAATGTAAACAGGAGAAGAAGAGAGGGGCTTATATGAATTAAATTTCGATAACCAAGCTTCCAGACAGCTGCTGCTAAACCTGCACCAACTAATGCAAATAACATTTGTCTAACAAGACTTGAATGTGTGCTTCTACTCAAATCGTGATCGAGCACTTCTGCAGACGTGGTGCTAAAAATCATGATGAGGCCGATTGCAAATATCGATGTCACAGTAATTAATAGAATCAGTCTAACCATCTTATTTCACACGGATTCTATCGCCAATTTTTAAATTACGCGCCTTTTCTTCATCCAGGTTATTAAGTCTTAATAAATCATCAAATTTAACTTTATATTGCTTAGCTATTTTCCAAGGGTTATCACCGCTTTTAATGACATAGTATTCTACTTCATCGACAGTTGGGCTTTTTGCAACAGATGCAGATTCAACCTTTGCTTGAGTAGTAACAACTTTTCCTGTATTAGTAGCAGGGACTAAAAGTATTTGTCCAACAGACAAACGATCATTCTTCAATTGGTTCAACAGTCTGATTTCTTCTATGGTTGTCCCATTAGCCCGGGCTATTTTCTCAAGAGCATCACCGCGTTTTACAGTTATCTCTACACTCTTTTTGTCTTTATTAATAACTAGTGGTTGAAAAGGCTTTGTTTCTTTAATAGCCGGTTGGACTATAGGCTTTGTGACGATAACTTTAGGGACTTCTTTAACGACTTTCTTTGGCTCTTCGATTTCTTTTTCAAATTCTTCCGGTTGATCTTCATCCTGCAAATTCATGTGGGATGAGCCTGAATTTACGTAATCTTTTAAAACACTGTCCCATTCATCTGTTGCAATTGTTGTGTTTTGTGCGATTAAAACAGATTCTTTTTCATATGGCGATTCAGGAGATGTTTTATCGACAAGCAGTTGATTAAATTCACCTGGTGCAAGGTAGCCTTGATCATCTGTATTAATTGCCATCATTACAAGAGCTGATAATAACCCTGTATTGATCAAAACTGCTATGATTATAATATCTCTTCTATTCATCTTAAATACCTTTTTTCCTTAAAAGATTGACGATTTTCTTAAATTCGTCCCCTCTTTCTTTATAATCTTTAAACATATCAAAACTTGAGCAACCAGGAGATAATAAAATAGATTCACCGGCTTTTGCCTGATTAGCTGCACTTTTAACTGCAGCCTCAAGAGTTTCATAAATTTCGACTTTTATCTCAGGCGATAAATCATCTTTTATTTTTTTAGCAGCTTGTCCTATAGCTAACACACGCTTAACTTTTTCCTTAAACAACTTTTTCCAAGGATTATAACTTGATCCCTTATCAACACCACCTGCAATTAAATAAAGGGGTCCTTTTAATGAAGTGACAGCTTGTATCACAGCATCTATATTAGTACCCTTACTATCATCGTAATAATTTACAGAATCGATTTCTCTTACAAACTCGATTCGGTGAGCAGGTTTTTTAAACAATACAAATGCATCTAAAAACTTTGCTGCTGTTACACCAAATTCTTTAACAATTGCATATGCTGCCATCATATTTTCAATTTCATGACTTAAAATACCTTTTAGATCAATAGGTAATTTATATTCGAAATTATCTTTTAAATATACATTTTCTAAATCAGTTCGTATATCACATTCAGAACTAGACCCAAACAACTTAATATGAGTTGTTTGAAACAAAGATTTGAATTCATGATAGCATTTTTCATTTACAAAAAGCTTTTCAATTTTAATACAATGTTCCAATTTAATTTTGGCAATTGCATATTGCCGCATCCCAAGATATCGATCCAGATGATCTGGCGTTATGTTTAAAATAACAGCTAAATCAAAAACTTTCGATGTTAACGTCTCGATTTGATAAGAGCTTAGCTCAACTATCAAAATTTCATTTTCATCATGATTACTTGAAAGATAAGATGTTATAGGTTTTCCTATATTTCCAACAGCAATAGCTTTAATTCCTGAATAATTTAATACATGCTGGACTAAAAGAGTAACAGTTGTTTTTCCATTTGTACCTGTGATACCTACACATCTGTTTTTAACATACCTAAACCCAAGTTCCATCTCACCAATGAGTTCGATTTGAGCCTTTTTAGCTTCCATGTAGAGGGGTTCAGACTGTGGCACACCTGGCGAAACGACAATTAAACTAAATTGATGGATATCATAAGTATCGGGCTTTGTAAAAGTTACAAGGCCTTTACTCTTTAGTAAAGCAATTTCTTCATTTTCATCAAGCAAGGTTTTATTTTGGTCATGTCCAAAGACGCTAAAACCTTGTTTGAGCAACAAATTTGCAGAAGATCTTCCGCTTAGACCCATGCCAAGTACTAACGCTTTTTGTTTATCCATTACAATACCCGTAATTTATTATTTCGTGCTATTTTTTTGGTGCGTGCTGTTTTTTTGAAACTTGAGAGAGCAACAAGAGAAAGAAAAGCAACAAGAGGATAACATCCATTTATTAACTCAAGTTTTCGCTTTTTTAAACATAAAGATACAAAGTTACAAAGACACAAAGAGTAAGCAAAAAAACTCCCTCATCTTTGTGCCTTAGTGTCTTTTGGTCTTTGCGTTTAAAAAGGGGCATAGCTGTTTCAGCACAAATAATTTTTCCTATTGTTGGTTTTCTTTCTCATGTTGCTCTCTTAAGTTTCAAAAAAATACCCGACGGATATATAAAAAATTCCCGACGAACCTCTCCACTACTGGAATTTGAGGGATGCAATACCTATGATAGCAAGCAACAACCCAACTATCCAAAACCGTATCACAACCTTTGTTTCCGGCCACCCCAAATATTCAAAATGATGATGAAGAGGTGCGCAAAGAAAAATACGTTTTTTATTCCGCAGTTTAAAACTTCCTACCTGCAAAATAACTGAAAGTGCCTCAGCCAAAAATATTCCACCTACAAGGCCAAGCAGCAGCTCTTTTTTTAAAAGTACAGAGCAAACACCTATGATACCACCAAGCGCTAAAGAGCCTGTATCACCCATGATAATTTGAGCCGGATGACTATTATACCATAAAAACCCGATGCAAGCGCCAGATAGTGCTGCCAAATAAATTGCAATTTCCCCGCTTCCCTCAATATACAAAATGTTCAGATATGCAGCTAAATCGATATTGTTTGATACAAAAGCTATGAAACTAAATGTGAAAGCAACCATGATCAAACAGCCGGCTGCAAGCCCATCTAATCCATCTGTTAAATTGACAGCATTAGAGCAGCCCGTGATCACAAACATCATAAAAAAAGCTGCCAATATAACAAAAGAGCCTGTAAAAATTAAGAGAGGATCTTTCATAAAAGGTAAATAAAATCGAGCGGCATAATTTTGCAAACTCATGATTCCCGTATTCATCTGCTCCTTAATTAGAGGTGGAGAATACCAGTTTCCCATATGAATCAATTCTTGAAAGTTTGGGCTTATAAGATATAGGACGATGACTCCCGAAAAAAGAAATTGAAAGGTTAGTTTTTGCTTTGCGGTGAGCCCTTTTGTATTCTTGTATTTTATCTTCAAGTAATCATCAACAGCTCCAAGACTGCCTAAAGTGATTGTCGTTAAAAATAGAATCAATGTAAAAATATGAGACAAATCCATCCAAAGAAACATCGATACTAACATCGAAAATAAAATCAAGAGGCCGCCCATTGTCGGGGTGTTTTTCTTTTTACTATGAAGTTTGCCAAGGAGTGGTGCTTCATCTGTCCGTATCAATTGACCACATTTAAATTCGGTTAATTTTCTAATCACAAAGGGTCCTAAAAAAAGTGTGATCATGAGAGATGTCAAAGCAGCTAAAATCATGCGTGTAGAATAATAAGAAAACACAGAAGGTATTCTAAAATCGCTATGGTTTTTTAAAAATTCTATGATTAATAATATCATTTAAAATGCCTCTACTATTTAAACTTCTTCTAGTATTTTCCATAACTGATTAGAATTTGATCCTTTTAAAAGAACAACATCGCCCTGATTCAATTTCATTTTTAATGATTCAACAAGCTCATGTCTACTTAAAAAGAGCTCAACCGGTTTTTTATTTGTTTTCCAATAATCATAAATTGGAAGACAGCCTTTGCCAAGCAGCATCATGGAGTCCACATGCTGCAAAGCTTTTATTCCTACATTCAGGTGACATTGATCTGAATATTTTCCAAGTTCTAATAGCTCACCAATTACAGCTATCTTTTTGCCATTTTTTTTGGGTTCCGGTAGTGATTCTAAAGCAGCTTTCACCGAAATTTCAGAAGCATTATAAGAATCATTTACGAACACAACCCCCTTTTTTTCCACAACTTCAAATCGCTTTTCAGGAAGAACAAGCAAAGGTTCTGCTCTTTTAATTTCTTCAAAAGAAACATCTAAATATCTAGCTGCAGCAATTGCTGCCATTAGGTTTTGATAATGATGTTTTCCAAAATAGGGGTGAAGGGCTGGGTCCAATTTAAAAATTTCGCCTTTTCTAGTTTGGATATTATAATCGTCGAAATAAAAGTCTGAACCTTTAGAAAGTAGCGAAAAAGAGACTTTTGAACAAGTACCAAATTTCATAAGCTCCTCAATATTTTCTATATCGTAGTTGATCATTCCAATTTTTGTTTTTGGATGATTAAAAATCTCACCCTTTTCAAAAGCAATATTTTTTAGGCTTTTAAAATTTGAGGCATGTGTGAGAGCTACATGTGTTAATATGGCTATGTCAGGGGGTGCAATTTTAACAAGTTTTGCAATTTGACCAGGCTTATTCATCCCCATTTCGATGACTAAAACATCTTCTTGCCCGTCGGTATGATTTAAAATTGTTAGGGGTACGCCAATTTGTGAATTGGCATTTCCAATTGTTTTGGAAACTTTATACTTTTGCTCTAAAATAGTTGTCAAAAAATCTTTTGTGGTTGTTTTTCCGACAGAGCCTGTAATAGCTACAATTTTTGATGTTCTTAACGACAATAATTTTTGAGCTAAAAGCTGCAACGAAATCGTGGTATCATCAACATATATGATAGGTAAACCGAAATGATCCCCTTTATAGCTTTTATTTACGACAAAGCAAGAAGCTTTGGCTTTTGCAGCTTGAGCCAAAAATGCGTGCCCATCGACTTTTTCTCCAATAAGTGCAAAAAAAACGTTGCCTGGGGTGACAAGCCTGCTATCGACTGCGACACCATTAATAGGACAATCATTTAATATTTCGATGCCAAGAAGTTGAGCAATTTGCTTCAAAGAAGTCAATTTCATAAGTTATTTAAACTCCAAATATTAATAATTAGATTGCCAAAAAATGATTTTTAAAATAAGATTACCATTAAAACTTAAACACATAAGGGATTTAGTCTATGAAGTTTAAAAAAAATATCAACTGGGTTCCTGTTCTATTTCTATCCATTTATCAAACACTATTGCTTGTAACACTCCCAATCTATTTCTACTACTACACACCATCTTATGCATTACTCGGTATTTCATTTGTGTTACTCTACCTAACAGGTTTTAGTATTACTGCTGGTTATCATCGCTATTATGCTCATAAAAGTTATAAAACAAACACATTTATGGAAACCATTTTATTATTTTTCGGAGCTATGACTGCACAAGGCAGCGCTCTTCGCTGGGCTTTTGATCACAGGATTCATCACGCACATGTCGATACGGAAAATGATCCTTATAACATTAATCGCGGTTTTTTGTATGCACATTGCCTTTGGATTATTGATAAACCAGCTCCAATCGAGTCTAGAATAGTCCCTGATTTGCTAAAAAATAAACTTGTTACATTTCAGCATAATCACATCGGTAAGCTTATCGTTATAACCAATTTCATCGCTTTTTATTCAGTAGGCTGGATGCTAAATGATTTTATGGGAGCCTTCTTTATTGCCCTTTGGCTAAGAATGTTTGCTCTTCACCATTTTACTTGGTTTATCAATTCGCTTGCCCATATTTGGGGAGAAAAGCCATTTTCACAAGAACAGACAGCAGTAGACAATTACTTTTTAGCGATGCTTACATTTGGGGAGGGTTACCACAACTATCATCATACATATGCTAATGACTATAGAAACGGTATTCGCTGGTTTCAGTTTGACCCAACTAAATGGTTGATCTGGTCTCTTCATAAACTTGGGCTTGTTCATAGCTTAAGAAGAACTGACGCTGCAACAATAAAAAAAAGAATGGTTATTGAACATAAGAATCTACTTTTAGACAAATTGAAGGAAGCTTGGCATCTTAGAAAAGAAGAGTTTGAAGAACAAGTCAACGAGATTTCGGATCAGATCCTTGAAAAAATCAATCAATTTAATCAACTTAAAGCTAAATACAACGAAATGAAGAAGGAAACTGAATCCTACGATCTTGTTCAACAGCTAAAAGATGAGATTAAAAGCCTGAAAAAAAGCATGAAAGCTGACTTTAAATTAATGAAGGAACTTACATATCAGATTATGAATCCTCCGAAAGCTTCTTTAGCTTAAAAATTTAAATAAATTCTATACGATTTTAGCGTGATCCTGGTTTTTTAGGTTCACGCTTTTTTTTGCCCAAGTGGGGTAGGTCAGAAGTTCGTCATTTTTAAACACAAAGACACGAAGACACTAAGTCACAAAGAAAAGAAAGTTACCGAAACATCTTTCTTTTCATTGTCACTTATTGTCTTTTGTGTCTTTGTGTTTAAAAAAGCGAAAACCTGATTCAACATTAATTATAAAAAAATCTTTATAATATCTTAATATTAATAAACTATAATTAGTTAAAATTTAATTATAGAGAACAACAATACATGCCAGGAATATCAACTTCTCCATCTCACTCAGCATCTAAACCTCAACATACCTCCCCTTCATCTTCATCTAAAAAACCAACAAACAACTCCATTATCAATAAAATTGCTTTAGACAGCTTAAAAGAATTGGCTGTTAGTCTAACCATGACCGGCGTTACCTGCTTTTTTGTTGCAACTCCTGCTATCCCCTCTTTAGTACTTTTTGCAATTGGTACTGCAGCTCTTAACACTTTAGTTAGAGCTTCAATTATATGGTTTAAGCAAGGTGAAATTTTTTCTAAACTTACACCTGAATCGCAAAAACAAGAATTAGTTTTATTAGGTTGTATAGCTCCTTATATTTATACGGTTCTTGATGTCATGACTCGCCAAGTTTTGGTTCATGAAGCTGGGCACGCTCTTGCAGCAAACGCTGTATATAAATACGCAAATCCATCGATAGAAATATTCCCTTTTAGTAATAATGCCGGTGTAACAAGGTTCTCACCTGGCGCTCTAACAAAAATAGGAAGTTATTTAGGTCAGAAAAATTCAAGACTTTTTGTTACCATGGCAGGGCCTATGGCAGGAATATTCCTTGCCTTAGTCGATCTTGGAATTGCGCATAAAGTAAGAGATTCACACCCTCAATTACATCGCTATCTTGTATGTACAGCCATATGTAATGTGGCAAACCACGCACTTTATGCAATTTCTGCACTTTTTTCACCAAACGAACAAGGCCATGATTTTGCGATGCTTTGGAAAGTTGGAAACATTCATCCGATCGTTTCTGTAATTTGCATAATAGCCGTCCCTGTTATTTTTCAGGCAGGATTACTTTTAAGCGAACATCTTCTAAAATAATTTTTTTTTCACATTTGTATTTTTTTTCTTGACTCCATTACCCTTTTTTTTGTATAAACCTGCACTTATCACACACAAGGTGGCATCGCCAAGTGGTAAGGCAGAAGCCTGCAAAGCTTCCATCCCCAGTTCGAATCTGGGTGCCACCTTATTCTCTCTTTCAATCTTAGGTAATTTCCTTGTTATATCTCGTAGCCACACCCATCGGAAATCTTAGCGACATGACATTTCGTGCTATCGAAATTTTGAAATCATCTGATTTAATCCTGTGCGAAGATACAAGACACAGCCTTCATTTGCTAAAACACTACGACATCCAAAAACCCTTAAAAAGTTTTCACAAGTTTAGCGAAGCTTCAAAAGAAGATGAAATCATTGAAAAGCTTAAAAATTCTCAAATTATTGCTTTAATTTCTGATGCTGGCACTCCTGGTATTTCAGACCCTGGTCAAAGACTTGTTAAAAGATGCAGAGACGAAAATATTTCTGTTCAATCAATTCCTGGTGCGTGTGCTGCAATTGTAGCTCTTTCAGCTTCTGGACTCAATACCGATCGTTTTCAGTTTGCTGGGTTTCTACCTAAAAAAGAAAGGGAAATTAAAACTGCCCTGCAAGAAATTTTAGCATATAAGGGTACAACCATTTGTTATGAATCCCCCAAAAGACTTTTGAATATTTTAGAAAAGATCCAAGAGCTTTCTCCTGATCGCGAAGTAGTTATTGCAAGAGAGCTAACAAAAAAATTCGAAGAAATTAAAAAAGCAAAAGTATCAGAACAGGTAACTTATTGGAGTCAAAGCGAAATCAAAGGTGAAATTGTTTTAATGATTTCAGGTAACGAAGATGATCAAACGATCGATTTTGAAAGCTTAAATCCAGAGGAGCATGTCATCATGCTCCAAGAAACATATTCTCTTACCAAAATTGAAGCGATCAAAATGGCTGCCACCTTAAGAGGTGTGCCAAAACGCGATATTTACAACCAGCTTCATCACCTTTAGCAATCGCATCTTTTATCTGCTAAAAACAAAAAAAAACCTTGCCTGTTTCCTTTCATTTTCATATAATTTAGCTTCTTAAACAAGGGAGACCAACACTTATGACATCAACACCAAAAGAAATTATTTTCGACGAAGAAGCAAGACAACTACTATCAAAGGGTATAAAAACGCTTGCTGATATCGTAGCATTTACGCTTGGACCAAAAGGGCGTAATGTCGGTTTAGAAAAATCCTGGGGTACTCCAACTATCACAAATGATGGTAGCAGTATTGTCAAAGACATCACATTAAAAAACCAGTATGAAAATATGGGCGTTTCAATGGCGAAAGAAGTCGTCCAGAAAATTAAAGAAAAATGCGGCGATGGCACAACAACAGCTACACTGCTTCTTAATGCTATGGTAGAAAACGGCATTAAATACATTGCGGCAGGTGCAAGCCCAATCAGCTTAAAGCGTGGTATGGATAAGGCAGTTGATGCTGTAATTAAAGAGATTGAAAAAATTTCAATCCCAGTTAGTGGCGCATCTGAAATAAGAAATATCGCAACAGTATCAGCGTCCGGAAATGAAGAAGTAGGTAAAATGATTGCTGACGCCATGGAAAAAGTAGGCAAAACAGGTGTTATCACAATTGAAGAGGCAAAAGGCACTGAAACTACAATTGAAATTGTTGAAGGCATGCAGTTTGATCGTGGCTACCTAAGCGCCTACTTTTGCACTAATCAAGAGCGTCTATCTGTTGAAATGCATCAACCTCAAATCCTTATCGTCGACCGCAAAATCTCTAATATTCACGAGCTTCTACCTGTTTTACAAGCTGTTGCAACAACAGGAAAAGAGCTTTTAATTATTGCTGAAGATATTGAAGGAGACGCTCTTTCTACTCTCGTTGTAAATAAATTGCGCGGATCATTAAAAGTAGCTGCCGTTAAATCTCCAGGCTTTGGAGAGAGACGAAAAGCAATGCTTCAAGATATTGCAGCGTTAACTGGTGCTACTGTTGTTTCTGAAGATACAGGGATCTCTTTAAAAGAAATTCCTGCTGATACTTTAGGTTCAGCTGAAAAAATCACGATTACAAAAGAAAATACTGTCATTGTCAATGGTGCAGGTTCTCAAGAAGAAATACAATCTAGAATTAAGCAGCTTGAAAATGAGATTAGCACGACAAAAAGCTCCTATGACAAAGAGAAGTTAGAAGAGCGCAAAGCTAAACTCTCTGGTGGTGTTGCTGTTATTCGTGTTGGAGCTGCAACAGAGCCTGAACTTAAGCAGAAAAAGCAAATGTTTGAAGACAGCTTAAATTCCACGAAAGCAGCTCTTGAAGATGGTATTGTACCAGGGGGCGGTGTTGCGTTACTTAGAGCATCACAGGCTATCTCAGGATTAAAACTTGAAGGCGATGAACTTCTTGGCGCTAAAATTGTAATTTTGGCTTGCGAAACTCCCTTAAAGCAAATTGTTAATAATACAGGTCTTGATGGCTTTGTTTATCTTCATGAGGTTCGTTCCGGTAAACCAAACGAGGGCTTCAATGCTTTAACTGAAAAAGTTGAAGATCTCGTTGCAGCTGGAGTTGTTGACCCTGCTAAAGTTGTTAAATATGCTCTAACATATTCATCTTCTGTTGCAGGTATTGTGTTAATTTCAGAGGCTTTAATTGCAGATGCTCCTGAAGATGAAGCTTAAAATTTAAGCAAGTTTCTAGATTCTTATTTGTTAAAGCCCGGGAAATGTATATTTCCTGGGCTTTTTTTTTGTAGGTCTGAAGCGCAAGCAAAGGGCGACTGAATAACATAACATTTGAGGAAAAAAATGTCACATAGCTGCGTTGAAATATACGGTCATCTTATTTTTTCAACAAAAGATTGACGGCCATTCATAAACCCTGAAATGGAAAACCGATTATATTCATATCTTAGTGGAATTGCAAAAAGTAAAAAATCTACAATTTTAAATATTAATGGAATGAATGATCAGATCCATTTAGTCATACACATGCACCAAGACGTTGCCTTATCAACATCGGTGAAAGAAACGAAATCATACATTACGGGCTGGATAAAAAAAAGAGGTTACACTGAATTTAGTTGGCAAGAAGGTTATGGATCTTTTTCGTGCTCTAAATCTTTACTTGATCCTTTGTTAAAATATGTTGAAAATCAAAAACAACAGCATAAAAAATTTTCCTTCAAAGAGGAAATAGAGATGTTAGAAAATAAAATGGGTATAAAATGGTTTAAAAATTGAGAATAAAAGGAATATGATTCAGTCGCCCTTTGCTACGCTCCGAGCTCCAAATCTATTTACGTTTCTCCCGTAGTTCTTGGTCGTCATCGCAGGCTCGGACCTTAAGTCACTACTAAGCTCATATCAGTCGCCCTTTGCTTGCGCTTCAGGGCTATAGAAAATTATGCGAGACTCAAACTCTTGAATAACTTATTCCTTCAAGACTTTGATTGCTTCATCCAAAGCAGTAAAAATAATATGCTTATTTACTTGTGTAAGATTAATGCGGTTTTTAAAGGTACCTGCTGGAATTAAATATGTTTGCCACTCTTCAAGTTTGCCTCCCGAAATCAATTCATCACAAAAGCTCTGAAGCTTTTGTGGATTATCTATATTATCACTTACCAAAGCTTTTAGCCCATTATAAATTTTATTGAAAATATAGACTCTTGCATCTTTACATTGAGAATCCACTGTAAGCCCTGCAAACCAGAGTAAGTATTTGAAATTAGTTGGTATTCCGTTCGGGAATAACACATAATCCAAAAGCTCATTACTTAATTTCTTCAAATAATCAGATTCACAATTAGCAATTCTCTTTTCGACAATTTGTACAGTTTGAAGTTCGTCTGCCTTAAGACAATTAAGCTCTAATTTTGCATTCGTAGCTATGATATCAGCTCTGCAACTTTCTAATTTTGTTTGGTTACCGTTTGCAACTAAAATTACTTCTTCTTTTTTCAGACTTTCAATTTTAGCAGTTAACTTAACAAATTCATCTCTTTTTGCCACCAATTCCTTTTCGTAAGGAGATACATAAAGAATAGCCGAATGAAGTTTTGAGTCCAAAGCTAATTGTTTAAGAACTTCTTCTTCCAATTTTTTTGAATCGTTAGCCAATAGAATGCTTGTTAAATTAGAATATATATTATTCACGCTGTTTAAAGTGCTTGCTAAATTTATAACGACGCGGTCTTGTACCTTCTCAATTAGAGCCTTCATTTTAGCTTGATTTTTACCGCCTAAAACCTGCTCCCTTAAAAATTTTAAAGAATGATCAATTCCTGCAGAACTAAAAATCTCTGATACTTTTTTTCCCAAACGCGCCGAGAGCCCTGCAACAGCTAATGTGGCTTTCATATTATCAGTGTGCAATCTAATGCAATAATTTGTGGTCTCAACATCTAACGCCTCAATCATATCCTTAGTTGCTTCTTTAGTTGATTTATTAATCAATTCAACATCATTTTTTAAACGAGCATTTAATTTCTCAAGCCCCTTTTTTAGGTTGCTTTCAGGTAATTTCATTACTTCATTAAGTTGCAAAGCATACTCTTTCCATATCTTGTCTACTTCGACTCTATTTATTTCTTTTAGAATATCTTCGTGGTAAATAATAGTTAGTTTATTAGAACGGTCTAATTGCGCTCTTTTCATTTGATCAGTCATCTGATTTACATGTTTTAAGAACGAAGTTTTAAACGATTCAACTCTCTCTTTTTTTGTAAAATCCTTACTCACTTTAGGTAGATTAAGGGCTATATTTTTAGCAACAGTGCTAAATTCATCTTTAATTAGGCTCTTAATTTCATCATTTTTTGCAAACTCGTCACTCGTTTCTAGGGTCTCAATTTGAGTTTGTAATTCCTTAATCTCTAATTTCAGTTTATCTTGTTCTTGTTTTTCCTGAGCAGACACTTTGAGGTTCGAAAACAAAACCTCGTGACGTATCGTTAAACATTCTTTTGCCGTATATAAATCGTAAATTTTTTGCATGATCTTGGCATCAGCATTAAACTTCTCTTCTAACTTCTTCTTCTCAGCTTCCATATTAAGATAGGCTTGACTTAGGGGTTTAGGCCCATTAATTAATCTTAATTTGATGGCAACAGCACGAAAAAAGCTAACAATAACACGAAAAACATATACAACTGCTTGTATGACCTTATGGATAACCGTATTGATCATTTCGATAATATAATGACTTCTTCTTGCGGGGGTCGCTTTAATGAGATTGAAAGGGATATATCTTCTTAATGGTTCCTCAGTGGAGAGTTTATTAAGTACCTCACCACTTTTTGCTTTTATTTGATCTTGAACAAAACCAGTACCAAGTCCGCTATTTAAAAATTCTTTAGAGCCACCAAATTTCACTCCGTTTCTAACGTTTGAAGCTCCTAAAGTCGGCTCAAACACCCATGAAAAAAAGTTCCAACCTTTTTCAAGGATCGATTCAGCATTTAAAAGTTGTCCGGCATCAGGAAATGCAATTCTTGCTAATTCAACTATTAACGAACGAAGCTTAGGATCCGCAATCACTTTTTCAGTTCGGGGCGCATTAATATATTCTTTTACAGCTTCTTTTGTTTCAGTTGCTTTTATTTTAATATCTTCAGCTACCTTAGACACTTGTGCTTTTAATCCGATGTTTTCTTTTTCAACAACAGGTTCACAAGGTCCGTACACAGCGCCATCGCCATAAACATATTCTTCATCCTCATACTGATTGCTCTCATACAAATTTTTAAAAAAACTCATTCCATAAGATGCAGCGCTACTAAGATAAGAGGTTAATGGAGATTTGTTAACATCTGGAATAGGCTGATTGTTTGATTTAGGATTTACATTCATAAAAGAGACCTTTTTTGATATTTTTTTTATTAATATCATGATATTAACATATAAATTATTAAAAGTGTATTAGAATTGATGGTGTAAAAAAAAGGCATTCAAAAGAATGCCTTTTTTGTAAAAACTAAATTTTAAAAATCTTATTCTTTAAGATTTAAGCAGTCTTTTCTTTCAGGGTTTTAACTGCCTCATCTAAGACGCTAAATAAAATGTGTTTATTCACATGGCTCATACCTAGACGATCTTTAATAATTTGGGAATTTGAAGTCGGAAGCTTGATCAACAATTTATCAAGCATTAACTCTAACTTCTGAGGATTACCTAAATTATTGTTTATTGTATCAGCTAAAACTGTATTTAGCTGATTTAAGATATAAGCTCTTGCGTCTTTAAACTGAGGATCTACAGCAATTCCTGCAACCCAAAGTAAATTTTTGAAACTTGAAGGTATACCATTTGGAAACAGCACATGATCTACAAGCTGAACACTTAAAGAATTTATGTAATCAGATTCTTGTGTAGTTATTCTTTTTTCAAGTGCCTCTAAAGCTAAAATTTCGTTAATAAAGAGACTTTCATTGTTATTGAGCTCAGCAATTCTTAAAGGTTTTGCTGCCTTTGCTTGAGTAACCTTTAACTTCCATTCAGCTGATTTTGTAGGATTCCCATTAGCAATATGTACTTTTTCCTGTTTCTCAAGTTCTACAATTTCACGATCTAACTCTTTTAAAGCAATAAGTTTACCTGATTTATGCTCTGCAATCGCATTCACATAAAGTGTAGCTTCTTGTTTTTTTGCAAAGCCTGAAACTTTTAGTAATAGTATATCTTTTTTTGCCAAAAGAAGTTTCTCATCGGATGTTAAATAAGGCACTGCAGGATGAAGTTTTGATTTTTCAGATAATTTACGTAATAGTTCATCTTCTTTATCAAGTGATACTGCAAAAGGCGAATCATCAAAAACTGGAAGTAATAAATTATTCACTAAGCTAAGCTCTTCTGTTAATTTCATAATCACGCTTTCTTGTACGGCATCTAAAATCGCTTCCATTTTTTGCTGATTTTGGGCCCCGAAAACATTTTCTCTTACAAGCTTCAAGGAATGATTAATGATTGCAGAGCTGAAAATACCTGAAACTTTTTGTGATGCTCTGACCCATAAATTTTTAACTGCTAAAGTAGTTTTAATATTGTCTGTAAACTTTCTTACAAGATCATTTGTTGCTTCCTCTGGAGTTTTAACAGTCTGTTTAGGAGCATTAATGATGCTTAATTTAAGAGCAACGGTATAAAAGAAATTTGCGATAGCACGAAAAACAAAAACTACAGCAGTTGCAACTTTTTTAATTATTCTAACAATAAAATTGCCTTGATCTCCTGCTACAGTAACTTTCAAAGGTACTGCATTTGATGGAATCAGAGATCTTAAAGTAGCTTCTCCATTTTCTAATTTATTAAGTAATATTTCTTTTTGCTCTTGAATAGATTTCTGGATAAAACCGGTCACTATCCCGCCATCTAATATATCTGTATAATATGATTTCCCAAATATTGGTTTAAAAACACCGGAAAGTGGACTCCAAACATGCTCAACAACTGTTTCTAATAAGCCTGCAACAGAACCTGCTAACGGGAATGCTACCTTTAAAATTTCTTTTTCCAATGCCACTAGGTTTGGATCGCGTACAACTGCCGGCTCTTTAGGTGTGTTTATAATTACTTTTAAAATTTCTTGAGTCTTTACATGCGCATCGACCACTTTATCCTTTGCAACTGATAAAATTTCCTCTCCATTTACCATCACTTCTTTACACAAAGTCTCAACTGAAATTATACGATCTTTTAAACTAATTTCAGATTCAGAATCATCATCTTCTGCTGAACCATACAAATCGCCACCGCCGGCACCGGCAAAAAAGATTGCAGCTTTTAAACCAAAGGAGCCGATACTTCCAGCACTTGCTTTAAATTTTGATAAAAGACTAGGGGGTACCGCTTCTTCTTCACTAAAACTTATATCCTCAAAATCATCATCTTCACTAAAACTTATATCCTCAAAATCATCATCTTCACTAAAACTTATATCCCCAAATCCATCATCTTCAACTTCATTTATAATCTCTTCTTCAGAATTTTCTTCTACATCAGAGAATTCTGCATACGGGTCATAATCATTAAGCATGCTAAATCCATACGATGCAATTGAGCTTACAATAGGGATAACAGAAGATAGGTAAGAAGTTTGAATTTCAGGGTTTTTTGGCTCTACTTCCGAATCAATTTTAGCTGATATCGGGGCTGAATCTTCAAAGCTATACGTTTTAAAAAATATGTTCATAAAATACCTCTATTGGGATTAACTCTTTTATTAATTAACCTAATATTAACAATTGATTATTATGGTTATATCAAATTACTGTTAAGATCCTGTTAAATTAATAGATTCCTATTTTTTTACCCATTTTGCCACTTGACAAAGAGGTAAAATTTAAATATTCTATAACCGTTTTTAGCTTAAAGGATATGGGGGTCATTTTTAATGGTTACGATAGTTGGTGCTGGTCTCTTTGTTGAAGCTGCAGTCGTTGGAATTGTTTGTGTTATTTTTCTTATTCTTTTTGTAGTTGCCGGAATAAGGCAAATTCTAAAGCAGGATAAAGATTAAGATGTCTAATTCTCTTCAGATAATTGATAAAAAATCTCCCTGGTATAAAGATGGTTTAAGCTTTAATTGCACCGAATGCGGCCATTGTTGCACAGGGTCACCAGGTTACGTATGGGTAACCGATGATGAAATTGCCCAAATGGCTGACCATTTGAAACTTCAAATTAACGATTTTATAAGACATTTTGTCCGCCGTATCGATGGGAAATTAGCATTAGTTGAAATGGCTAAAAAATATGATTGTATCTTTTTAAAAAACCGTAAATGTTCTATTTATTCTGTCCGCCCTAAGCAATGCAGGACTTTTCCTTGGTGGCCGCAAAACTTAAAATCTGAAAAAGATTGGGATAAGGCCGCTAAATATTGCGAAGGAATACAAAAAAATGCTCCCGTTGTGCCTTTAACGACTATTGAAAAGCAACTTTCCATTCATATTGGTGAAACTTCGTGAAAGCAAACACAAAAGTCTTTTTTGTAGCGTCCGGTAAAGGTGGCGTTGGTAAATCTACAGTGGCTGTCAATTTAAGCATTGCACTTGCTGCTAAGGGCCTTTCTGTTGGTCTTTTAGATGCTGATGTTTATGGCCCATCCATACCGATTATGCTTGGTTTAAGACGTCTAACTCCTAAGCATATACAAACTGCTGATGGCAAATCAAAAACACTCCCCTTTACAAAGTTTGGGATTAAATCGATGTCTATCGGTTTTTTTATTGAAGAGGCGCAAGCAGTCCTTTGGAGAGGCCCAATGCTTCATAATTGCCTCCAAAAAATGATTGAGGATATCGAGTGGGGCGATCTGGATGTTTTAATCATCGACTTACCACCTGGAACTGGTGATGTTCCGATCTCTTTATCGAAGCTTTTAAAAGTTAATGGCTCCTTAATTGTTTGCACCCCTCAAGAAGTTGCAATGCTTGATGCCATCAAAGCAATTAATGCTCTTTATTTACTCGATATCCCCCTCCTTGGCATTATAGAAAACATGGCCGGGTTTAAAGTGCCAGGAACAAATGAAATTCACGATATTTTTGGCACGGGTAAAGCTGAAGAGCTAAGTATTAATTTTAACACTCCCCTACTTGGCAGTATTCCACTTATTTCTGCTATTAGAAGAGGTGGTGATGAAGGATATCCGGCATCCTTCCATCGAGGAGATAATCAAGCCGGATTATATTTTAACGCAATCGCTGAAAAACTATGGGTACTATGCTAGATAATAAAGATACAATCGATCCGATAACAGAACAACACATCTCAGAGTGGCTTAATGGCCCGTATGATGATGAAACAAAAGCTACCATCAAAAAATTATTGATAGAAAATCCAAAAGAGATTATCGATGCTTTTTATACAACATTAAGTTTTGGGACAGGCGGGCTTCGCGGCTTAATGGGTGTTGGCACTAACAGAATGAATAGCTACACTGTTAGCAGAGCAACGCAAGGTCTTGCAAACTATTTAAAGAAAGAATCAAAAGCTGATACTCCACTATCAGTTTTTATTGGATATGATTCGCGTCACCATTCTAAATCGTTTGCAGAATCTGCAGCAAGAGTACTTGCTGCAAATGGTATTCATGTTTATCTTTGCCCCGAAATAAGACCGACACCGTTTGTTTCATTTGGATGCCGCTACAAACATTGCAGCGCAGCCATTATGGTGACAGCATCCCACAATCCAAAAGAATATAATGGCTATAAAGTCTACTGGAATGATGGGGCTCAAGTGCTGCCTCCTCACGATGTGGGTATTATTGACGAAGTCAACAAGATCACAAAATTAGAGCAAGTCAAGTTAGTTAGTACAATTCATAATTCCCATATCGAATATGTAGACTTAAGTTTAGATACTGCCTATTTAGAAGCCATTAAAAACCTTCAACTCTACCCCGAAAAAAATAAAACTCATGGAGACAAAATAAAAGTTGTTTACACAAGCTTACATGGTACAGGCATTACGCTTGCACCAAGAGCCTTTGCTGATTGCGGGTTTATAAATATCTCCTACGTTGAAAAACAATGCATACCAGATGGTGATTTTCCTACATTAAAATCTCCAAACCCAGAAGAAAAGCTTGCTTTAAAGCTTGGTATTGAGCTCTTAGAAAAAATTGAGGGTGACTTATTAATTGCAACAGATCCTGATGCTGATCGCGTGGGTGTTGCTGTCAGACACCTCGGAGAAGTTGTGATATTAAACGGCAATCAAGTGGCTTGTATTTTGCTCTATCATATTTGCGAGGCACTAATAGCGACAAATAAAATGGCTGAAAATGCTGCCTTCATCAAAACAATTGTGACGACAGAGCTTTTTAAAGAGATTGCAAACTCCTACAATAAGGAATGTTTTGATGTCTTAACGGGCTTTAAATACATTGCAGAAAAAATCAGGGAATGGGAGTCAACTGAAAATGGCCCTCAATATATTTTTGGCGGAGAAGAATCTTATGGGTATCTTTTTGGGACTATTGTCCGCGATAAAGACGCTATTTCAACTGCCACCTTAATTGTCGAGGCTGCCTTGCAAGCAAAACTCCAAGAAAAAACTCTCGTAGATCTGTTGCATGAAATCTATAAAAAATTTGGCGTCTTCGTTGAAAATCTTATTTCAGTAAAGTTTGATGAGACAAAGCTTGGCAAAGAGCAAATGCAAAAAGGGATGGAAAATATTGAAAAAAACCCTCCTAAAATTATCAATGGAATAGCAGTCATTTCTCTTGAAAACTATGCCAAATCAACCAAAACAGATTTAACAACAGGAAAAGTAGAAAAGCTTGTCTTGCCGCAATCTGATGTTTTAATTTTTAGGCTCGAAGATGGAAGCAAACTCATTGTTCGCCCATCTGGCACAGAACCAAAAATTAAAATATATGGGGGTGTTGTTGTGAAGGAATTTGAAAATATAGAATCAGCATTTAAGGAAGGGCAGAAAAAAGTCGAGACACTTTTAGATGCCCTTAAAAAATGCATGATATAGAGAGAGAAAGAGTCCTAAAACTCACAATTTCCGTAGAAAAAGTTGGTATTAGAATTTATTTTAAATAGGCTAAATAGGGTGCGATTGTACCCAACTTAGTCTCCTTTATAATGTTGTTTAAGCTAGTTGCCGCAATACCCTTCGGGTGTAAAAATTACTGTCAACAAAAAGATGTGTGTAACACTATGCATGAAATGGGTGCCGACAATTAACACATTTGTTGTAAAGAAATATTGTTAATTAGATCCAGATATTGCATTATCGATTTATCACACTTTAAATGTTTGGACGGCAGCAACACCTATATTACCCCGGCTATTTGGTGAAAAGGCCACGTGTGTTACAGACTTATAAGTACCAACACAGATTTGTAAATCATCAGATGCCACCTCTTGGCAACGGCTATAATTGTCACAAAAAAGCCTTTCTCCAAATTTAAAAAATGTTGAAGAAATACAAAGTATGACTTCGATTATTTTAGGAATTCTGTATTTCATTTCATTTGAAGAAATAATTTTGCTAATTTCATTTAGCTGCTCTTCAAATCTTCCGTGTGGGCTACCCGGTATATTATACTTTGTGATGACTACCCAAGATGATTTTTCAACAGGAATATCTCCATATTTTTTTATGATTTCTTCCCAAAATATAATGTTTAATAATGGTAGATTAACGAAATATTTGAGCGTTAAACCTTTAGGAAGAAAGACAATAGCATGCGTTTGATACCATTTTTTTTGACGAAAGATCGGGCATGCATTTTCAAATAAACTGGCAATAGGTTTTGGAAAAGTATTAAAATCTTCATTTTCATAGATTGCTTTTAAGTCGACCGTACTAAAATGACGACTCCAATCAGTTGAGTTAAAAGCAAAATCTCGATAAATAATACATATTAATAAATCTAAATCTTTTGATAAAAGTTGCCATTCTTTGCTAACTGAACGGCAACCTAGTAGATTTTTCATGGGTAAATGACAAAAAATTTCTCGAGAAATTTCTTTAGGAAAGTCAAAAGGAATTATTCTACCTATAGTTTAGAGGAGGTTTCCCAATCCATTTTACATCGCGCTTAATATGATGCAGCACTTTCTTCAAATGAGAAAATTCCCTGTTTGTCACAAGTGTAATCACAGAGCCAATTCTTTCTTGTCTTCCTGTTCTACCCGAACGATGAACATAAATATCTGCATCATCAGATAACTGATAAATAAAGACATGTGTAATACCTGAAACATCAAGACCGCGCGCTGCAACATCTGTGCAGACAAGAAAACGAATACGTCCGCTTCTAAATTTGCCTGTGATACTTGTACGTGTATCTTGGCTTAAGCCAGCGTGTAATACATCTACCGCATCAAATTGCTTTTGTAAAAGCCTAGCTAATTTGTCACACTGAATCCTTGAGTGGCAAAAAATGATCGCTTGTTTTGGCTTTACATGTTTAAGCAGATCGATTAATGCTTCATCGCGTCTTGAATGATGGCAATATAGAAAATGATGTTGAACAGTCGATGGCATCGACACTTTTGAAATTAATGAAATCTCTTGTGGATCCTTCATATATTTTTTTGCAATGTCGCGAATCCCCTTTGGCATTGTAGCAGAAAAAAGCAATGTTTGATGTTCTTGTACTAAACATTGGATAATAAATTCCAAGTCATCACAAAAACCCATACTAAGCATTTCATCAGCTTCATCCAAAATAATCGTATCGACATTCGTAAGATCTATTGAACGAGAATAAATAAAATCGATCAAACGTCCAGGAGTTGCTACAAGAACATGAACACCATGCTTTAATTTAGCTTGTTGCATTTCCGGGTTTTCACCGCCATAAATAGCAAACGCTCTTACGCCTTTATAATGACCGATTTTTTGAGTTTCAGTAGCATATTGTAAAGCAAGTTCGCGAGTAGGAACAACAATCAACGCTTGTATCTGCGGAAGTTCAATATTTACTCGATTACATATAGGGATGGCACACGCAGCAGTTTTACCAGAACCAGTCTTGGCAAGAGCAATTAAATCTTTTTTTTGCTGAATGAGCGGCATCGTCTCAGCCTGAACAGGAGACGGTTCTTTAAACAGCATTTTATCTAATGCTTTTAATATGTTTGGATCTAGTCCGAATTCTTCAAAGGTGGGCATAGGTTGATGTTACACTAATTAATTTTTATTTGCCAGTTCTTTTTCTAATGTTTGAATAGAGTTTTTTTGCAACTATGGATTTGGGAAGTAAATAGCGTGTAAAAAATATGGCTAATCGGTAGCGCCAATTAAAAATATGAAGCGCTTTTCCGTTTAAAATTTGATTCCATATTTCTTTTGCTGCAAATGAAGCATCCATCACACCGATCTCGTCGCTTTTATCTGATTTTTTATCATTCCCAGAAGCTCTTGATCTAAAACCTGTTTTAACCATACCGGGGCATGATGTTAGGACGCGAATACCATGAGGTTTTGTTTCGTAATCGAGTGATTCAGAAAATTGGTTTACAAAAGCTTTTGATGCTGAATACATCGAAAATCCAGGAAATAGCTGAAAAGATGCCACCGATGAGACGTTTAATATTGTCCCTTCGCTCTTTTTTTGTAATAGAATTTTAGCAGATTCAAGTGTGATTTCAGCAACTGCGTTCCCATTTACCTTAAGAATTTCAAGCTGCTCTTCTATCCGGTAATTCAAAGCATCACCATAAAGGCCAAACCCTGCATTATTAATCACAAGATCTGGTATTTTAACCTGTATAACTTCAATTATTTTTTTTAAACCTGATTGACAAGCTAAATTTGCAACAATCATTTCAACGCTTACTTTGTCCTTTAATTCAAGTGCAATCTTTTCAAGTTTTGATGCATCTCTTCCGCAAATAATCAGATTAATACCTTGATTTGCCAAAAGATAACAAAGAGCCTCCCCAATACCTGATGAGGCTCCTGTTATTAAGCTCAAATTAAATTTTGGTTTTTCCATTATTTACGCTGTTAAATGTTGAGATTCTGTTGGTCTCTCGCGCGAGGGATATTTCACTCTTGCATGAGCAAATGCGACAAGTGTTTTTACTAAAACACTCTTTACGATTGCAAGCTCTTCAAATGTGAGCAAACATTCATCAAACTGACCATCTTCTGCTTTATCTTGGATTAATCTTGAGGCTAAGCTCATTAATGTTTCCTCTGTCACAACATCCAAGGATCTGGAAGCTGCTTCCACTGAATCTGCAATCATAATGATAGCTGATTCCTTACTTCTTGGTTTTGGGCCAGCGTAGCGAAAATCATTTTCATCGACCAGGCTTTTATCCCCGCCCATCAAATCAAGTTGTTTTCTGTAGAAATAATAAACGAGGGTTGTACCGTGATGCTCTTTTATGATGTCAATAAATTGCTCTGGTAAGCCGGCTTTCCTTGCAAGGGAAACACCTTCACTAACATGTGCCATAATCACTTGAGCTGATTCTTTTGGAGTTAGCAATTGATGCATATTGACTTGGCCTAACTGATTTTCGGTAAAATATTCAGGTGTTGCCATCTTGCCGATATCATGATAGAGGGTAGCTACCCTGCAGAAAAGTCCATTTGCGCCGATTGCAGTAGCAGCAGATTCTGTCAAATTGCCGACAACAACAGAGTGTTGATATGTTCCTGGCGCTTCTATTGTTAAACGTCTTAGCAAGTCATTATTAGGATCCATATATTCCATCAATGTTACATCAGTCATGACTTTAAATGCTGATTCAAGCAATGGTAAAAGACCAACTACTAAAATGGCTGTTAGGAGCATCGAGATGCCGGCACTTAAGATATCGCTAAAAGTTGTAATTCCTAAATTAGTGTCATCATAAAAGTTTATTGCTAAAATCACGCCAACGCAGCAAAGCCAAGCCTTACCACACACAATGAAAACTTCTTTTCTTCGTCTTAGCGATCTTGTACTAAAAACTGCAACGAGAGCAGCTACAAAATTCAAAATCATAAAACCTTGACTATCAAAAGATAACGCCAAAGTCAATACCACAACTAAAAAGCTACCAATAAATGTTGCTATAGCCGGATTCATTAAACTACAAAGCAGGATTGCTGCAACAGGAACTAAAAGTGGATAACGCACAACATCTATCAAATTGTATTGTGAATTTAATATGACAAATTCGGTAGTTTTCGAAATACAAAAAGTCAAAATGACAAGTGTCACCAATAAGAATAGCTTTCGGTTGGAATATAAAATTTTAGGATGATTAATGCGAAAATAAGCAATCGCTATCCCTGTCAGGATTAATGTCAAAATTAAGCTACCAGCAACAGTTAAAGGATGAAGAAGATCTTGTTCATTAGATAATTTCTTTTTGATAGCTTGCATAATTGCAATGTGCCGCGCTGTAACTTTTTCGCCCTTATCAATGACTCTGTTACCAGCATTTAAATGGCTATATTGGTCTACAACAGTAGATTTAACTTTCTTGCGAAGTAATTTTAATGAGTGATAATCTTCTTTGATTGTCCAGGTTTTATCTTTTAAAAAACCGATAATAAAATTAACACCCTCAGATTCTGTTTCTCGGTTAGGAAATGCCATTTTTTTAACATAGACCCAAATTTTTTCAGGCAAAATCAATGCACTGTCAATCTCATTTGGGGTATAAATCAGGTAATGAGTAACAGGTATATTGACATCTTTCATCTTTTGAATTGTTCGGGGGTCAGTAAACCGTATTTCAAGAAGTACTGATTCAACAGCGCTAAGCCCCTTAAACATGGTTTCAAAAGGATTGTTTTTTGCAGCTTTACGCCAATCTTGATTATAAATTAAATAATTTTCTAGCTCTATTCTTCGTTGCTGAATGGAATTTTCAGATATTTGATAAATTTTTCCGATATCCCGACTCGTGTTCTGCTGCATGATTAACGTTTTTTCTTCATCGAAAAAATCAACGTCTGTCATTGCCACAATATAGTCAGGAGATATTGAGCCTAGTTCAAGAACCGGAACACGAACATCGCGAAAATGCAACATTCCAAATAAGGCTAGTGAGAATAAACAGCCAATCAGTATCCGAATACTGAGACTTTTATCAAAAAAACCTTGCTCGCGTGAAAATTTTAATTCGTTATAATTTTCAAATTCACTTACTTTGTCGCCCATAGTCCCTATCTTTAAGCAATTCGTGATAAGCAGTACTAGCTCAATACTGCTTCAAATTTTATCTTACCATATTAGGCAAAAAATTATCTGCTTTTTTTTATTATACTTTTTTTCAAGTATCGCTTTTTTGAATACTTGGGTTCTATTGTATTGAAAGAAATCTCATGAACATTTAATCTATCTTTCAAATCATAATCGGTAAAGCCACGATGAAAAGAGTTTTTCCAAAGCCTTTAAAACTATTAATTTTTTTAGTACTTTTACTTATTGTTTTTGTTGGAGCGTTTAAAATCTACTACGAATATAAAGCTGATTTTCGTTTAAGCAACATCCAGTACGAGGAAACATCCTTTAAACCAAAAGTTTTAGAAAACGGAAATATTGCCAATTTGGATCAGATAAAATCGATCCTTAATCAGCCCTTTCATTTTCTTGGCAAAGGTAATCAATCTTATGCATTTGAATCTACTGATTCAAAATACGTATTAAAATTTTTTAAATTTGGTCATCTGAAAAAAAGTATTGTTTGGAACTTTCTTCCAACACTCCCCTTTTTAACTAGCTATCTGAATGAAAAAAATAAAAGTCAGGAAAAAAGATTTTTTAAAGTATTTGAAGGGTATAAAATTGCCTATATGGATGACCCTGAAAATACTGCGATGATTTATATTCATTTGAATAAAACAGATAATCTTAACCAATCAGTTCTCCTCACAGATAAATTTGGATTAATACACACAATTGATCTTGATTCTGTTGTTTTTGTCATACAAGAAAAAGTGAACCCGACCAAAGATGTCCTAACAGATCTTTTACAAAAAGGTGATGTTAATGCTGCAAAATTAAGAATCGGAGAGCTTTTTAGCCTCTATTTTTCACAGTATGACAAAGGGATTTATGACAGAGATCATAACCTTATCTATAATACAGGTTTTAAGGATCATGTTGCGATTCGCCTCGATGTCGGTAAGTTAAGAAAAGATAGCCAAGTAAAAAGCTATGAATTTCAAAAACATGATATTGAAAAAATCGCGTTTAAGCGGATTGACCGCTTTATCAAACTCTATCATCCGACCTACCGTAACGAAATTGCTTTATTTATGAAAACAGAACTTCAAGCTCGCCTAAAATCAAAAGAAATAGATGAAAAATAAAACGATTCTTGTAGCCGGGGGGGCAGGTTACATTGGCTCTCATGTCAATAAAATGTTGCATAATGCTTCTTATGAAACCATTGTACTTGATAATTTGACAAGGGGTAACAAACAATCAGTGATTCATGGAAAATTTATTGAGGGGGATATTTCCGATAAATCCCTTTTAGCTAAACTTTTTTCTGAAAATAAAATTGATGCTGTTATGCATTTTGCAGCGTGCATTGATGTTGGTGAATCGACAACAAACCCTGCAAAATATTATCAGAACAATGTAGCTGCAACACTTAACCTCTTAGAATCGATGCAAGAGCATCAGGTTAAGACTTTTATTTTTTCATCCACAGCTGCAATTTTTGGTGTCCCGAAAGAAAATTTGATAAACGAATCCCATCCAAAAGAGCCAATCAATCCGTATGGCAATACAAAACTTATGATCGAGTGGATGTTATCTGACTTTGATAAGGCCTACCAAATAAAATCGAGCTCTCTTCGTTATTTTAATGCAGCAGGTGGCGATCCTGAGGGGCAAATTAAATATAGCGAGAAAAAGGAATCTAACCTTATCCCACTAATACTAAAAAGCTTAAAAAATGAAACAGGATTTATTACCTTATACGGGTCAGATTACGACACACGAGACGGTACATGTATTCGAGATTATATTCATGTTAATGATTTGGGTACAGCTCACATTTTGAGTATGGAAAAACTTTTTAAAACAGAAGAATCTTCAAAGTATAATCTTGGTAATGGTTTCGGCTTTAGCGTTAGCGAAGTTATAGCTGCTGCTGAAAAAGTCACCGGATTAAAAGTGAATGTAAAAATGGGCGAACGGCGTGCTGGTGACCCTCCCTTTTTAGTTGCCAATTCAGAAAAAGCAAGATTAGAGCTTGGATGGGTGCCAAAGTACCCTACCTTAGAGCAAATGATTGAGCATGCCTGGAAAGCCATGAACTGATAAGCCCGAGACCGAATCCCTCATTTTTTAGGAGCAAAGATGCAAAGACGATTTCCGAGTATTTTGGCTTCATTTACAATTGTTTTCTTGTTTTAACTGCGAAGCTCTAGGTTCGCATATTTAAATCTTTATTTAGGGGCCCAATATTACGAATGGCTAAGAAAGTAAAGATTTCTCTTTTAGCCAAATCTTTTATTTAATTACCGTATAAAGAACCTCTTTTTGCTCCCCTTTTTGTACGCTTTTTTTTATTTTCGGTAATCGAAAAATCACAATTGTCTTAAAGTAACTTTTTTAGTTATACTGGTAGAAAAAACAATAAAGATTACATATGTCAGAATACCAGGTATTAGCACGCAAGTATCGCCCTCAAACATTTGCTGAGGTTTTAGGTCAAGATGCCATTGTCACTACTTTAAAGAATGCGATTAAATATAAGCGATTAGCCCACGGCTATCTTTTTTGCGGATCTCGGGGAACCGGAAAAACAACATTGGCTCGTGTTTTTGCAAAAGCTCTAAATTGCCAAGCTCCGAGCGTTGATTTTGAACCTTGCAATACTTGCTCATCCTGTAGAGAAATTACATCCGGACATTCCTTGGATGTCATGGAAATTGATGGCGCCTCGCATCGAGGGATTGATGATATTCGTCAAATCAATGAAAATGTCGGCTATACGCCATCTTGCGGCCATTACAAAATTTACATCATCGATGAAGTACATATGTTGACAAAAGAGGCTTTTAATGCACTCCTTAAAACATTGGAAGAGCCACCTCCTAAAGTCAAATTCTTTTTTGCCACAACAGAGCCGCACAAAGTACTACCGACAATATTGAGTAGATGTCAACGTTTTAATCTTAACCGCATTCCTGTTGAAGAAATCATCAGAAAACTTAAATCAATTGCACAAGATTTAGATGTCACCATCGAAGATGATGCCGTGCGATTGCTTGCAATTCGTGCTGATGGCGGATTAAGAGATGCTGAATCACTCCTTGATCAGATTATAGCATTTAACGAAGGCGCAATTAGCGTAAAAACAATTGCCGATGTGCTTGGAATCATGCCAAAAGATCAGCTTTACAAGTTAGATCAAGCAGGAAAAGATGGAAACATCGCCTTTGCTTTTGAGCTAGCCCATCAAATATTTTCAGAGGGTAAAGATATCCTCCATTTTGTTGAAAATCTAAATGAACATATTCGAAATATTTTGATGGTTAAGTTATCTGGCAAAGAGGCGCCTTTTTTAAGTTTATCCGAAGCTGAAAGAAACCAGTATGAGCTTTCTGCTAAATTATACTCTCAAGAGCAATGTGTGAATATTTTGGAATTCTTAATCGAAGCACAAAATCAAATTCGCTATATGACATCTCCAAAAATCGCCCTGGAGGCCCTATTAATTCGCATCATCAGAACACATCAGCGGATTCCGGTTGATTTTCTGATTAAGCGACTTGTGGAGCTTGAAGAAAAAATTGGAAATAACACTTTTTCAGCCCCTACAGAAACAGTTGTAAATAAAGTAATTGAGCAGGCTCCCCTTTCACAAAAGTTGACCATAGAAAAGACTGAATCTCCACTACCCTCTCCCATTGTTTTAAAAGAAGTTGTTTTAAAAAAAATCGTCAGTGAAAAAGCCTCAATCACGGAAGATCCGACACCGACAGCTGCAGACCTTGGAATCAGGGTAAAAAAAGCTGTAGAAGTTAAGGCAGAAAAGTCGGAAACTACAGCTTCAAAAGCAGTTGCAGAAAAAAAAGTAGCAGAAAAAAAAGTAGTAGATAAAGTAGAGGAAGTAAAACCAATTACAGAGCCTCCTTTACAAAGCAGTAGATACGATACGATTCTCCAATTCGCAGCTGTCGAATTGGAAGGTGTTATTCAAAAGAAACAAATAATTAGGTAAATAATGGGAACAGGATTTTCAAAAAAAAAGAAAGAAGCTAGAATAATGCAAGAGCAGATTGGCAAAATGCAACAGCAAATGACTCAAACAGAAGTTACAGGTAGTGCTGCAAATGGTCTTGTGACACTTACTTTAAATGGTGAGCATGAGCTCAAATCAATTAAAATTAAACCTGAGTGCGTAGATGCTGATGACATTGAAGGGCTTGAAGATTTGATAAAAGCAGCTTTCAATGATGCCGCAACAAAATTAAAAAATCAATCGATGGAAGGAATGAGCGGTATGGGCGGTATGCCTGATCTTAGCAAATTCGGGTTTTAATTAGACTTCACATATGTAGCTTAGAATTTATTCTAAGCTACATATTGTTCAATAAGTTAATACTTTAGACATATAGTTTTTGGCTTCGATTGAGGATGGATTTTCAAAAACTTCTTCAGTAGTACCATTTTCTAATACTTGACCATCAGATATAAATAAGACACGATCTGCAATTCGTTTTGCAAATTGCAATTGATGTGTCACTAAGATTAAATCTCTTTTTTCATTTTTCAGTTCTAGAATTAAATCAAGTACCTCTGATGTCATCAATGGGTCGAGTGCTGATGTTGGTTCATCAAGTAAAAGTAGCGTTGGCTGTATGGCAATTGCCCTTATGAGAGCAACCCTTTGAATTTGACCGCCTGATAAAGCGTAGGGCTTTTTATCGGCATGCTTATCTAATTCAAATTGCTTTAGAATTTTTAGACTAATTGCTCTTGCTTCTTCTTCTGATTTACCGTGCACATACTGTAAAGGTAAAACAATGTTTTCTAATGCCGTCAGATGCGGGAATAAATTCCACGACTGGAAGACGACACCTATCTTTCTTCGATGTTCTAAAAGCGCGTTTTCTTCAAAAATAATTTCTTTGTCATCAAGCTTAATAGTCCCAGAATCCGGGTAATGAAGCCCTGCTATTAATTTAAGTAACGTAGACTTTCCCCCACCTGATGGTCCTATGAAAACAAGGCTTTCAGCATCTTTAACAGCTAAATGACCAATTGCAATCACTTGCTGCTTTCCGAAGTATTTTTTTAGTTTCTTAATTTCAAGATTCATACTTAAACCTCTTCTCTAATTTTTTGCTCCATAAAGAGATGGGTAATGTGAGGAGAAGATAAGCCATACCTAGTGGTAGATAAACTTCTAAGGTTGTATATGTTGCGCTATTAATCTGCTGCGCACTATTTGTTAATTCATTGATTCCAATAATAGATAGAAGCGATGAATCTTTAATGATTGAGGCAAACTGACCTGTTAGCGCAGGAATGACCTGACGAAATGCTTGAGGAAAAATCACAAAGCGATAAGCTTGAGAGCGCGAGAGCCCAATTGCTTTAGCAGATTCGATTTGTGTTTTGCTTACAAATTCAATACCAGCACGGATCATTTCTGCGATGTAGGCACTATTAAAAATAGAGAGAATAATGACGCCTGCAACAAATCGATTTTGCAACCCGATATCGTTAGCTACGACATAATAAAAAAATAAAATTTGCACAAGTAAGGGCGTGCCTCTTATCATTTCCACATAAATTCTTGAAAGAGTTTTTAGAATAGGAATTTTTGTTTGAGAGGATAAAGCAACTAATAATCCAAAAATAGTGCTTAAAATAAGACTTGTAATAGATATAGCTATTGTAATGATCCAGCCTTTAAAAAAAAGTTCCCTATATTCAAAGACAGCTTGCCAATCTAGCTTTTGACTAAAAAAGACAAAAACAATATAAATAAAAGCACTAAGAATTAAAGCTTTAAGTAAAATAGAGCCTACCTTAAAAAACAAATGGTACCCCCATCGATTTTAAAGCTTTAGCTTCATCCAGTAGATACTTCTCCGCTAATTTTTCAAAGCCACCCTTAGAGCGAAAATCTTTGATAAATTCGTTAACTTTTACGAGCAATTCTTGATTGCCTTTTCTGATACCAAATGCCCAATGTTCAATTTGAAAAGGATTAAGATTCACTTTTGTGGTTGCCTCGTTTTTCTTCCAATTAATGTATACTGATAGCTGATCATAAATAAAAGCGTCTGCTTTACCTTGTGTGACTTCTAATACACACATGGCCTCCTTTTCTAAAACCCTTATCTTTGCAAGATTTAAATGTCGTTTGGCATAAATCTCACCGCTAGTCCCTGATTTTACGACAATCACAACATTTTTTTGATTAGCCTGTTCAATATCATTTAATTCTGAATTAATGTTTAGTAATAAAGAAAGTCCTGTAGTTGCATAAGGATCTGAAAAATCTATCACTCTTTTGCGCTGCTCTGTAACTGTCAGTGATGAAATTATCATATCTATTGAGCTATTTTTAAGTGAGGGTATCAATCCAACAAACGGGATGTTCACAATTTCTGTTTGACGATCTAAAAAATCCCCTAGAGCATAGGCAATATCGACGCTGATTCCGCATGGCTTCCCGTCATAACAAACCATTTCAAATGGCGGATAGGATAGCTCCATGCCAACACGTAGCGTCGAGGATTCTAAAGAAAACGTACAAAAAATAAGTATAAAGGTAAGTTTATTCATGAATCTATATATAACCTATACAGGAGAAAAATGACACAAAAAAAGCAAACCTAATCACTGGTTACCTAAAAACGATCATAGCCCCCTGATATAAGAAAGTATCGATCTTTAAAGGAGGGGAGCGTTAAAACGAGAGTTTACAAATAGGTTTATAGTGATCTTGGTAAATCTGTTTTCAGGTATAATATAATTAGGTACGAAAGTTTTTTGACAAGCGATTAATGGCTAAATTTTATCTAATTATCAGGTATTTTATGAAAGGAAATACTGTACGATTGAGGTTTGGTGCTTACCCGAGCCCGGGCTATAAAAAAATTCGTTACTAGTGCGCTAGTTGCCTTTTAGGATCTTAACGGCATCTTCAAAGGATTCTGTCTCCTCAGTTTTGTAGCTATATTTCTTTTCAGGATCGTTTGTGAAATATCGAATATTTCCTCTGGATGCAGTAACAACACACAAATTTGGATAATAATAAGTTCCATAATCTGGCGTGTCGATAAAGATCATAATCTCCACATGATTAGCATCAAAAGGATAAATTTCTAAATATTGACGGATTTTTTCATCTTGATTGATATCTGTCAAAAAATCCTGAACAGTATCTACTACCATAGATCTTGCTTCATTTTTGCTTAATAATCGATAAATCTGAAAACTAAACCCCATCATTTTGACACACCCCATCATTCCTTCATGTATGCCAATCAACCTCATGTTATGTTTTTTTTCTAATCGCTTTGAAGCTCTCGACATAATGTTATCGACAATTTTATTGTAAGGCGGTGCCTTATAAGGCACTGACATAAGGCTTATTGGTAATAAACAAATAGAGGCTAAAATTAAAATGCATATTATTTTCATTTTACATATCCATTTTATTAGGACGAATTTTTTATTAAATAACATTATACCACAGATTAATTTGGATTGCTAGTTACCTTTTAGGATTTTAACAGCATCTTCAAAGGATTCAGTCTCTTCAGTTTTGTAGCTATATTTCTTTTCAGGGTCATTTGTGGAATATCGAATATTTCCTCTGGATGCTGTAACAACACACAAATTTGGATAATAATAAGTTCCATAATCTGGCGTGTCGATAAAGATCATCATATCCACATGATTAAGATCAAACGGATAGACTTCTAAATATTGACGGATTTTTTCATCTTGATTGATATCTGCCAAAAAATCTTGAATACTGTCCACTACCATAGCTCTTGCTTCATCTTTACTTAATGGTCTGTAAACTTGAAACCGAAAACCCATCATTTTGACACACCCCATCATTCCTTCATGTATGCCAATCAACCTCATGCTATGTTTTTTTACTAATCGCTTTGAAGCTCTCGACATAATGTTATCGACAATTTTATTGTAAGGCGGTGCTTTATAGGGCACTGACATAAGGTTTATTGATAGTAAACAAATAGATGCTAAAATTAAAATGCATATTATTTTCATTTTACATATCCATTTTATTAGGGCGAATTTTTTATTAAACAACGTTATATCACACATTAATTTGGATTGCTAGTTACCTTTTAGGAGCTTAACTGCATCTGCAAAGGATTCTGTCTCCTCAGTTTTATACCGATTTTTATTTTCAGGATCGTTTGTGGAATATCGAATATTTCCCCTGGATGCTGTAACAACACACAAATTTGGATAATAATAAGTTCCAAAGTCAGGCGTTTTAATGAAAATCATAATTTCCACATGATTTGCATCAAAAGGATAGACTTCTAAATATTGACGGATTTTTTCATCTTGATTGATATCTGTCAAAAAATCCTGAACACTATCCACTACCATAGCCCTTGCTTCATTTTTACTTATAGGTCTAAAAACTTGAAAACTAAACCCCATCATTTTGACACAACCTATCATTCCTTCATGTATGCCAATCAACCTCAGGTTATGTTTTTTTACTAATCGCTTTGAAGCCCTCGACATAATGTTATCGACAATTTTATCATAAGGCTGTGCCTTATAAGGCTCTGACATAAGGCTTATTGATAGTAAACAAATAGACGTTAAAATTAAAATGCATATTACTTTCATTTTACTCCTCCATAATTAATTATAAAATCTCTTATATTTTGTTGTATAACATCCTTATAAGTAGGACTTGAAATACTGTGATCAAACCAAGGAGCGTCTTTATCTGGTTTCAGGGTAATTGTTGTATCTCGACAAGCTAGCCTACCAAAAAAATCAAATAATGGAACAAAGTCTCTTTCACTTACATAATGCTTAACAGAACCGCAAAGTCCTTTCGGGGTAAAAGATGCAGGGGCAATAGCCACTAAATGTATCCGATTGCGAAGTTCCGGAGGATAATCCATCAATGCATTTCTTACATGTATCGCTCCCTGACTATGGCACAATTGAAGCCATTGTCCATCTTTAGGTGCATTTTTGAAATAATTATTCCAAGTTTCATGCAAATTTCTTACTGGTGCTGTAGAGATGAAACAGTGATTTTTACAACATTCCCAAATATCCTTTAAACCATGTGTTTGATTAAAGCTTAATTCAATATGATAACCACCAGATAAGTCACTTAAATTTAATACAGTGGAGATAGCGTTTTTAAGTTGGTTAAATATTCCATTATTATATCCTATTCCGGCATTTGGAAGAATGGTTTTATTAAAGCGTGCTAGATCAACATTGAGCGACGGTTTGCAGCCATTTTCAAAATCATCGTCATAGTAAATAAGTTGGAGTGAAGTGAGGTTATTCATGAATTCAATAGTGCTACTTTTGAATTTCTGAGCGTAATAACTCGCCGATTTCTGTATAGATTTAGAAACACCATCACGAACATTTATCCTACCACAGTTGGTACACCTATAATCTCTGTTGCTATCATATCTACATTCCCCTCCACAGTAGACGCACTCAAGACCGTATAAGTCGCTATTGTTCAACGGGTTATTCATGACATAAGCGTAGAAATTGGGGCCTGCTTCAAAACCAATAGGGTCAGGGCTCATCCATGTAGCTGTTTTGCAATCGTAATATCTCCTGCCAAAATTGAGAAAGCCTGTCTCTTTATCCACTCTCTTACTTGAAAATCTCCAAGGATTTCCAATTGTTGAAATTTCTACCTTTTCATTATTAGCATCGTAAACTATCTCTTCGCCAAAGGCGCTGTAACGGTAGCTTTCAACTATTTTTGATGTTTTGTCCATCAGTGAGATAATATTTCCGTTATGGTCGTGATTTATGAAATAAAGCTCATTTCCTATTTCTATCCCGACCGTAGCGCCAATTTCAGCGCCCTTACCTGTTCCTAAAGTCCTAAATTCTTTCAAATTTCCTTTTTTATCGCATGATCCTACTTCATTTTGGCCAAAATATAGATAGCTTGTAGATTCTATAAGTTTGCCAAATTTGTTTTTCTTTGATTTAGATAATCTGCGGTTAAAGCTATCATAAGAATAATAAATATCTTCAGTCTCTGTAGAAACGGAAGTTAACCGATCAAGAACATCATATTTATAGTTTTTTGTTTGATCAGATATTCTGTTTCCATTTCCATCGTACGTAAATGTTTGATTGAATGTTTTAAGTAGTTGGTTTAGAGCGTTAGTGTCCTGGGAGTTCCCATCTTTTTCAACGCAGTTATTTAAAGAATCGTGGATATATTCTTGGTTAACTAAACCTTTTTCAGATTTTAATTGGTAAAGATCATCATAAGAAAATTTACTAACTGTATTTTGAGAAGTTTTTTTGATTTCTAAAGAAATTAGATTACGGCATGCATCATAGCGCATGGATTCTGAAAATAAATCAGAATCAATTTCGATTAATTGACCATTTAAATTATATTGGTAATGAATTTTACCGATGTTACTTTCTTCTTCAAGAAGATGTCCGCCTAAATCATAATCTACATAAGCATGTGAAAATAATTCATTTTTATCTTTAGAATGTCTTGTGACTTTTTTCAAATTCAGCGGATTATACTCATACGCAATAGTTGATCTATCAGGTAACGTGACATTGATTGGTCGTCCGATAAAGTCATAAGCATATGATACTTCTAAACCATTACCGATGACTTCTTTGATCATTCTGTCTTTATCATAAACACGAAATGTTGTTTGATTGTTTACTAGATCAATAGACTTTGTTAAATTACCGTTTCTATCGTATTCATAGAGATATGAAAATGAATTGTCAGAGCCTCTAAAAGTTCTTAAGTGTCCCAAAGCATCGTAAGAAAACCAAATTTCTTGTCCCTCTGGTTTAATCGTCCGGATTTTCTCTCCTACTTCGTTATAATAGTAGTGGCTGACTTTTTGCTGAAGGGTACCAGAGGCTTCGGTTAATGACTTTAAGCAGTCTTGTTCATTATATGTCCATTTTGTCAAAATCTCCCTAATTGGTTGATTAGGTCTCATCGCAGTTTCTAAAGTAAATGCAATATTTCCTGTTGCTGCGTAGCCAATTTCCTTTTTAGATAGAAGCTCACCTAAAGTATTTTTTTTGTAAATAGTTTCGGGACTTCCAAAAATATTCATGCAGACATAAGTTTGGATACCAAGAGCATCTTCTGTTTTTGTTTCTAATACTCTTTGACCATGTTTATTAAAGCAATTAGCATTATAGCTAATTCTTGTGACATGCCCTTCAGCATCTATAGTTTTTACAGGACGACCCTGAAAATCAAAACTTATTTTCGTAACCAAAAGACCAGCTTTTGAATGCTCAATCACCTCTATTTTATTTCCTGCCGCATCGTAGACAAATTGAACAAGACGTAAAATTTTTCCTGTTTCATCTTGGACCTTCTCTTCTGTCACCCTATTTAGAAAATCAAAGGTATTTGTTTTAAGATTATAACTTGTTTTATTTACCCATTCTTTTGTTTGGTAAGGCCTTTGTAATTCGTCATATTCATATTCGGTTAAAGATTCATTTTTTAAAACAGACTCTATTAAACCTGAATAGGTGTAGCTGAAATAAGTAGTAACTCCCATTGCATCAGTGTCTGTTAACTTATGAAAACTATTGTATGTAGAACTTGTAGCACTTAAAAAGCCTTCATGTGAATAAAGCTCTTTTTTTAAGAGCCTTCCAAAGCAATCATGAGTATATTGAGTTATTAATCCATTCTTCCCGATTGATCGCTTTAACGTTCCATCATCGTTAAATTCAAATATCTCTTTAGAACCTCCAGGGTAAGTAATTAAAGTTGGCTTCCCTCTAGAAGTATAGCTGGTTGTAGTTTTGTGCCCTGCTTGATCAACACTCTCTATAACATTTCCAAAAATATCATACCCTTTTGAAACTGAATATGTATGGCTATTACCCATTGGGTCTATGTAGGTTGGTGCTATTGTTTTGGTCAAACGTCCAAATTCATCAAATTCATAATTTGTTTGTTGACCAAAGGGATCAATTGTTGCTACAAGACAATTTAAATGGTCATAGATATTTGAAGTCACAAATATGCTACCATTATCATAAAGCTCTTTCACAGCAATGACTCTACCTGAAAAATCATATTCATACCGCTTTTCAGAGCCTGCCTCTACATTTCTTTCGAGTACTAATTCATTGTTTTTATTATATAACTTAGCTGTTTGCTTCTGAAGAGGGTTTTTCTCCGAGATGACATTACCAAACTTATCGTACTCAAAATGTTCTATATATTTTAAAGCAGCGTGACGATCATAAGTTTCTCGATGGAACAGATACCCTTGAGTCGAGTAATAGTTTTTTACTCTTTTAAAGAGGTTTTCACTACCGTTTAATGGATCCAGATAATATTCATCGACCTGTACAGGTAATCCTACAGGAATTTCATTCTGATTGATTGTTCGTGTGATTTTTCTTGTTGTGACACCATTTAAATCATTTAAATCCCTTGTGACACCATCATCTCTAATCAGGCAATTTATAAGAGCGTAATTATCGTAACTATAAAATTCTCTAATTTTAATCTGGCCATGATCCAATATCAATTTTGAAGCTACTAAATCCTTATCAGCATGATAAGAGTATTCTGTGCTTTTTCCATTAGGCTCTATCTCTTCTAAAAGAAGATTACGTCCATCTTGTGAATAACGATACTCAATTGTCCAGCTATTACACCCTTCTTGTCTTGGGTATTTGTGTTCATCAAGGGTTATTTTAGTAGGTCCGCCTTGCAAATTTCCGTAAAATGAGTCTTTAAGAATATTACCGTGGGTATCATATTTAAAGACACGCGCGGCCTGAATCACATTGTTTTGATCTTGGATATAATGACAGTTTAAACTCCCCTGATCACTCCAGACAAAATTTTCTTTACTGTAAATTTGATAGTTTTTAGTGCCCTGGTATTTTTCAATGCAGTCTATTCTAAGATCTTTTGTCTGCCAGTATTTTGTCAGATGTCTTTTGGCATCAAAGACGTATGTTACAGCTTTTGCTATCTCTCCAGCTCTATTTTTGTTACCGTCATAAGAAAACTCATGGGTCATCACAGGCTTATCATCAAATCCTACCGGCGAGAACAATTTGCTTACTTTATTTGCGTTAAAAGAATTCCTTCCTTCTTCATAATATTCAATTCCTAAAAAGCGGTTACCGGGCTTTCTTTTTTTAGAAATTTGTAAACCATTTGAACCACTCCTTTCTATGTACTCATACTTTTCATAAGGGGCATCTGGTTTAATGACTTCTTTTATCCGATACCTTTCTTTTCTAAATCTGTCTTTCTCAAATTTTTTTAGTTTATATACAACTTTCCTGCCGTCATTTGACTCCAGCTCGAAACTTAAATTTCTATCGAGTTCTTTTTTTGGGAGGTGGTTCAGTTTAATCCAGCTATACCAAACCTTCGTTGTCGAATCCATTGCTTTAATAAAATTCAGCAGGCCATTTTTATACTCGTAAGCAAAAATATTTCCATTTGAATTTTGCTCTTTGAATAATTTATAGAATACCCTCCCCTGATCACCGCCTATTAGATTGCTTTTACCAAAATAAGATTGAGTACCATTTCCATCTTTAACAACTAATAATCCTCCATCGCCTCGATACTCAACACGATTATTTTTAACGTGAGAGCGACCAGAGATAGAGCGGGAGCCAATATTTGTAAACCCTTTTCTTTCTGGTTCTTGATACTTCAAAACATGTGTTTTAGTTCCAACACAGAGTCCGTAATAGGTGGATGCCTTTCCTTGTTTATTTGTATAGAGAGCAGATATTTCGTTAGTTTGAGGTGGGAATGTCGAATGAATCGAGCTCTCATGGTTATGCCGCCAGCCATAAAACAGATCTTCATTATCTTTATCAGAGCTTGAATAAAATCTTTCAAAAACTAGCGGCTCTGGACCCTTTAAATATAAATCACAAGAGGCTTCTATGTAATCTCCTGAAATGACGCTTACACAATTGTTGACAATAGTGGGTGAACCCCCATCGGTATTTGTGAGAGGAAGATTGCTATCACCTTGTAAAGTTAGGTGAGAGATTATGAAGAAAAAGCAAACGAAAAAACAAGTTCTATACATAAGTGTCGTCTTTATTTAGCGAAGAGTTAGAGATAAATTTGTAGTCAAAAACGTATGTGTATAGTTGAGGTATTATTTTATAATCAAGATTATTTTAACAAACAATAAATTAAAATTTTATTTATATATTAAAAATTATTTAAAATTGAGCGGATTAAAAAAAGAGGCCTGAAAGGCCGGCCCATTATACCTCAGGTCGAGTAAGCGTCAAATCTACCCATTTTTAAAGATTTAAAGATGGGTAGATTTGACGCTTACGAGGTCGAAACCATACTTGTACCTACATCTTTTTATTGAGAAGAATATTTCCTAAGGGCGAAGGGTTAAGGGGGCGCTAGCGAGGTTACCCTCTTTTAGTTAGATTATAATTTCTTATAACCGCGAAGTGGCGAGAGCATGTAGCCAGTAGCGTTAAGAGCTAATTCGGTAATTCGAAAAAAGTGGAGTTTTGAGAGATTTTTTAATTGAATTCAAAAAACATAAAAACGTTAAATGCCTTTGTATTAATTTTTTATATTTTTTTGAATGCAGTTGAAAAAGATCCAAAAGACCGCCTTTTCGAATTACCGAATTAGCTCTTAAGCGTGCGGCTACAAGCTTTTACCGCTTCGCGGTTATAAAAAAATAAATAATTATAGTGTACTAGCTATAAAAACGAAGAAACTAAGAGAATAGATTATACATTATAGAAGACATCATCCGGAACGTTCTGCTTATATTCTTCGTTAATTAAAAGTTGAATTTCGTAGGCAGTGCTTAACGAGAGTGCTTTTTCAGCAAGCTTATGAGCCTCAATGATGCTTATATTTCGGATCGCATTTTTAACAATAGGAAGATATCTGCAAGCTACCGATAATTCGTGCACCCCGAGACCTAAAAGTAAAGGCGTAAACCTTGGATCTGCAGCAATTTCACCGCAAACAGTCACAGGAATGCCCTGAATATTTGCTTCATGAACAATTAATTTGATCAAGCGAATTACACTTGGGTGTGTAGGTGTATAAAGACTACTCATCGAATGATTCCCTCGATCAACAGCGAGAGCATATTGGATAAGATCATTAGTACCGATAGATAAAAAATCGCAATTTTTCGCAAGAAGATCTGAAATGATAGCAGCTGATGGCACTTCAATCATGCAACCTACTTTAATAGATTCAGGTAGCTCTTCACCTCGATCTAATAATTCATTTTTGACTTCTGCAATCACGCTTTTAGCCTCTAAAAGCTCTTGCAGGCTAGAAACCATAGGAAACATGATACTGACATTTCCATAATTTGCAGCTCTTAAAATAGCCCTTAACTGGACTTTAAAAACATCACTTTCTTTTAGAAGAAAACGAATAGCTCTGCAGCCAAGATAGGGGTTACTCTCTGCTGCTATCAGGCGATTACCCAAAAATTTGTCGCCACCGACATCAAAAGTTCTTATCACAATAGGTAGCCCATTCATCTGCTGAACAATATTTTTGTAAAGTTGGAATTGCTCATCTTCTGCAGGAAAGCCTTTTTCAGATTCAAATGCATATTCTGATCGAAATAATCCAACACCATGGCCGCCAAATTTATGCAACATCTCAAGCTCACTTGATGTTTCAATGTTTGCAGAAAGTCTTACAGAATACCCATCATAAGTTTCGGCTTTTAAATTTTGGATTTGATCGAGTTTAATACGGTGTGAATTTAATTGATTTTTTAAAAGCTGATACATTTTAAGTGTTTCATTATCAGGGTTAACTATAATGTCACCCGTTCTTGCATCGAGGATTAAATCGCAATCTTTAAACGATTCCACAGATTCATATTCTACGCTTGTAATGTATGGGATGCCTTTTGCTTTTGCTACAATTGCAGCATGCGAGGTTGTCCCCCCGAAGTGGCTAACAAAAGCAATGACTGATGATTTATTAGCTTCTGCAATGTCTGAGGTTGTCAGTTCGCGCGCAAATACGATAGACCCTTTAGGAATATCAGAATTTGAAACCACATTGTCTAATAGATAACTCATCACCCGTCTTGATATATCTTGGATATCTTTAAAACGTTCGCTAAATATAGGATCTGAAAAAGTATCAAATTTTTCTTGGAATCTTGTAATAATCTCATGAAACACAATTTCAGCATTTCGGCTTGAATTTAAAATTTCTATTTCCACATTGTCTGTAATAAGAGGGTCTTGCATCATTTGAAGTTGAGCATCAAGAATTTGTGTACCTTCAATGATCTGCTCAATTTCTAGCTGTTTTTGCAGACGCCTGATATCATCGCGAGTTTTGGCAATCGCTTGATGAAACCTAGAAACTTCCTTTTCGATATCATTTTTTTCAATTTTATAATCTGGAATTTCATTTTCAACAACATGAAAAAAAAAGGGTTTACCTATTGCAATACCTCTACAAATAGGTAACCCTTTTAATCTAATTTCTTGTGTAAACACTTTATGTTTTTAACTCCCCGAAATGATTATTGAATCCATCGACTAATTTCTTCATAATTTCTGTTGCATCATCGCCATCTACAACGATATTAATTTTAGTATTTTTTCGTGCTGCTAACATCAAGATGCTCAAAATACTTTTAGCATTAATCGTCTCTTTTTTACAGGTAAATGTCACATCGCTTTTGCAACCTTGAAGAAGCTTAACAATTGTTGTGGCAGGTCTTGTATGTAATCCCATCGTATTTTTGATTTGAACATCACAAGTTAACTTCATCAATTCCGGCCTTTTTTTGTTTTTTATATTTTCTCTTACCAAGAATTTTTTCTAGCAATTTGCCGTTAAATTCTTTGGCTGAGTTGTAGCCCATACCCTTCAAACGATGGTTTAGAGCAATTGTTTCAAGAAGTAAAACAACATCTCTTCCTGGTTTTACAGGTAAAATATGAAAGGGCACTTTTATACCCAAAATTTCATCATATTTTTCTTCTAATCCTACCCGGTCATAAAAATGATTGTCATCCCATTGCTCAAGCTTTACAACAATGTCTATGCTCTTATTATCACGGACGCAGACGGCACCATAAAGGTTTGCTACATTGATGATGCCGATCCCTCTTATTTCCATATGATGCTTTGTCAATTCAGCACCAGAGCCTTCCAAGTAGGAGCCTTCCCGTTTTTTAACTTTGACAGCATCATCAGATATTAGTCTATGACCTCTTTCAATTAACCCAAGAGCGGCTTCACTTTTACCAACTGATGAATCTCCCGTTATCAAAACACCAACCCCAAAAACTTCTACAAGAGTGCCATGATAAGTAACGGTGAGGGCAAAATCTTCATGTAACAGAACTGTAAGTTTACTCAACAAATTCATCGTGACCATGCTGGCACGAAGAAGAGGCATGTTTTTTGATTCACATAAGGTAACTAACTCTTTTGGGGGTGTATAGCCGCGTGCAATAATAACAGCCGGCGTTTTGCTCGTTAAAAGAGCCTCAAGCCTTGAAAGCCTAAGAGGGGCTGCCAAATCGCGTAAATATCCAATTTCTACCTTGCCAAAAATCAAGATACGCTTAAGCGCGTGACTTTTTAGATAGCCTGCAAGACCAAGCCCCGGACGATGAGCCTCTGGCACTTTAATAACTCGTTTAATCCCTGCTTTTCCTGCTATGATTTCAAGACCTAGCCTTTTGCCATGCCTTTTATAAAGATCTTCAACTAAATACATGATGCTCGACTTTTTAGAAATTCATGATAATCTAACATGTTCTAGCTGATTGTCTCAAGGTAAAATATTAACCATTCAGAAAAAGTTGCAAAAGCCATAGCCTCTGAGCCAGGATCCAGATTTTTAACATCCGAAATTAAGTTAGTATTTCCTGAATAATAGATATTACCCATTTCATTTTCAGGGTACCAATCCTTATAAAAACATTGGTAAAATGGCATGCCGAAAGATTCATAAAAAGGTATTAGTGACTTAGGGTTTGTGATTACCCCATTCGTATTAGTCACTTCCTTACCAAATTGTGAAATACTTGCCTGCAGCATTTCAAATTTATTTTTAATAATTTTCGAGCAGTAGATACCGGTACAATCTGTTGTTTTGCATAAACCATCATGTATTTGTAAAAACGATAAATAATCTGTTGGAAATATCACATCAGGAAAATCAAGTTCCATCTGAAGGATGCTAGCCTCTATTGCTGGAGGATGCCCTTTAAAAAAGCCCTCATTATTTTTTAGGCTATAAACCATATGAGATTCGTAAAAGTCATCAATTTTTTGCTGAACGAGAAAAACTTGTATATCATCTATAGAATTAAAAAAATTTACTAAAAAATCTCCCAAATGGGGGTTGTATGGAAGTTTTGCGATCCAAAAATCTCGAGTAAACTCGAGCCGATCAGAAATTTTTAGATGCGCAAGCTCAAACCAACCACGCGGAAGTGTAGGCACTTGGAGGTGTATCTGCTCCCAGGGTATATGTGGTGAATCATGCAATGCAATGACATTATGAAAATTTCCTTTTGGAGAGTCTTCAGAAAATTGTTTGTAAAAATCTTTTACATGGTGATTCATTTTAAACTCCGGTTTATCAGTCCAACTTTTACCAATTTTTCGAATAATATGTATAGCTATTTTAAAGGAATTTCAAAAATTTTTAAGATGATATTATCGTTTGAATTTTTTTTTGAAATAGCTTGTTATAGTATCTTAGGAAATTATATCATCACGAAAAAAATTTGCAATCCCTCTACACTCATGATTTCTTTTATCTTAAATTCTTTTCATAGCTTTTGGAAAAGGCACCCGGCTCTTCTTTATGGCTTTTCAATGCTGATTGGATTTAGTTTGATTTTAACAGAAAATGTTATCTTCTCTCTTCCTGCACTTTTGCTTTTACTGAGCGGTAAAAGAGCTTTATTTGCCTACCCCCTCATGATCACAAGTATGTTTTTTGCACATCATCACTTTATAGCATTTAAAACATCTCATGATGACTTAAAAGGAACGGCTCATTTTGAAATCAGATCGATTGCTACAAAAGCCACACATTTTGGAAAACATGTTGTTTATCGAGGTGTTATCAAATCACTTATTCCCCATGCAACAGTAAAAAACATCCCGGTTTCAATTTCTATCCCTCTAAAAAAAGAGATCACAAGACCTCCCGCAAATAAAGCTTATCTTCTGGAAGGACACTTAAAGGAACTAGGGGATGCACGCTATATTTTTGTATTAGAAAAAAATAAGCCTTGGGAAGCTATTGAAAACAGCTGGAGTTTTGCAGAAATCCGCTTTGCCTTAAAAAAACATGTGATGCAATATATCCATAAAAAAATTGATGATAGCGAAAGCGCAACTTTTTTATCTGGTATTGCTACCGGCGAATTTGATGATCAGTTGATGCTCTTTCATTTTTCAAGGTTTGGTTTGCAACATATTATGGCAATCTCAGGCTTTCATTTTGCGATCATCGCAGGTTTTTTAAGGTTGATGCTGCAACTTATTTTTTCAAAAAAAACTGCAACTTATTTACTTTTACTCCTTTTAACAACCTATTTTATGTTTTTAGGGTTCGGACCTTCTGTTTTAAGGGCGTGGCTCATGATCTTGATCGTCCTTATTGGCTATCTTTTACAAAAATCAAGCATTGCCCTAAATTCTATGGGGGTTGCACTCATTACCCTGCTGATCATCGACCCATTAATGATTCGTCATATTGGGTTTCAGTTTAGTTTTTTGACGACTGCTTCGATCCTGATGTTTTATTCGGGATCAGATAAACTATTACAACAACTTTTTTTTAAGCGACCTTTAAAAGAAACTGTAGAAATGAATAGCTTAAATCAACATGGATTTATCGTCTTAACAGCTATTCGTCAATCGATAGCGCTTTGTCTTGCTGTTAATTTGACAGCTCTCCCCCTCATGCTCTATCATTTTGAGCAATTCCCGTACCTTAGCATCATCTATAATTTTTTCTTTCCTTTCATGGTGAGTATTTCCATGCTCTTACTTATCTTAGGGCTTATGATCCCTATATTCCCTTTCATACATGGTCTTAATAGCGCCTTCACACAATTTCTTTTAAGGTATACGTATAATATGCCGCAAACAGCTGATTATAAACTAGTATTTCAAAATTTTGCATTAGAGCCACTCATCATCTATTTGTGCCTTATTTTTTGTGCCGGCCTCTTTTTTAATTATTATCTAGAATTAAAAAAAGAAGAGCGCCTCGACTTCGAATATTTATAGCACGAGCTTGCGAGGATGACTTAAAACTACAAGGGAAACTTAAATAGCTTTAGAGCAGTTCGATAATGCTGGAAATCTGCTTCATTTAAAACAGATTGATCCTGAAGGCGTTTATGATAAGACATTTACCTACGATGGATTAAATCAGCTTACAAATGAATCCGATGGGAACAATTTTGTTAATGATTCTTTAGGTAACATTATTAGTAAAAACAACGAATTATTCAAGATTAATACTTTAAATCAAGTGGAAAGCAGCCTTCAGACTCAATATGTATACGACCTTAATGGTAATCTAATCTCGCAAAAATCACCTGAAATTATTTACACTTATGATGCCCTTAATAGACTTACAAATCTTATTTTCTCTGGGAATAAAACAGAATTCATCTATGATGCATTTAATCGCTGCCTTTTCGTAAAAAAGGATAACGAATCAAAACAGTTGTTTTACCTCTATGATCATGAGATTGGTGGATATTCATCAAATAAAGTGCAAGAAGCGAAGATACCTGATCCAAGATCAGAAAAAACCTTTGCAATAGAATTGGGAAATCAAGGCTACTTCCCCTTGCAAGACTATCGTTATAATATTTCTGCACTCCGTAATAAAGATGGAACTATAGCGCAATGGAGGCGGTATTTGGCCTACGGAGATAAACAAACCTACGGTGACCTTGCACTTGAAAACCCCTGGGGATTTTCCAATCGTCGTGAAGTGTCTGGGCTTATGCAATTTACTCACCGCTATTATAATCCAACGTTGATGCGTTGGTTGATACCAGACCCGCTAGATTTTGAAGATGGCCTAAACTTATATAACTACGTACGCAATAATCCGTTTAAATATCGGGATCCTGACGGATGCTTTGCTTTCCTTATCCCCGTTTTTACTATTGCATTTTCAGCAGCAGAAATTACATTTGCTTTTACTACGATGGAAGTAATCGTTGCAGCAGCATTGACAGCAGGGACAACATATTTAGTATGCGAAATTTCCGATAAATTAGATAATAATGCTAAACTAGATGATAATGAGAAGAAGGCTAAGGAAGAGAGGAAAAAGCAATCTAATGGGCAGATTAAAAGACATTCTCCTGATCAAGCAGCAATTAGTGAGTTAGTGAAAGAGGCTGGAAACAAAGGTGTTTCAAATACCGATGCAGATACATTACTTGACTGGTCTAAAGAATATCATTTTCCTGCTAGAGACGATAGGGGTAAACCACCACATTGGTTAGGTGGAGAACATATTCATATAGGACCCAAACATGTTCCTGTGCAACACTAAAAAGGTTATTTTGTGAATAAGTTTATATTAATACAAAGATACCTTCCTTCAAGTTTTTTTTGGGGTAATATGGTTATCAATAATAGAGTTACAGATTTAACTGTCGAAGAGATACTAAAAAAGTATCAAGGATTTGAAGGTGACCTTATTGGTTATTTTCCGATTGAAAAAAATGATAATGAATTAAATGAAATAATTAATACTTGTTCAGATGAAATAAAATCTAAGAACAATTTGATGTTTTATCTTCATTCAGATTTTAGTGAAGAAGTGCCTTTAACCATCAAAAATCAATCCAAGTTTGTTGGTTACGATGTTGGTGTTTGCGATGAAGAAAAGACTATTTTTTCTTCAATATTTAATGAAATTTTATTCGGTCAGCTTAGTGATTTAATTATCTTTAAAGATTACTTAAATAATGATTTTCTTTTTCCAAATAAGCAGATAGCAGAAACATATGTTAATCTTCATAATCAGTTATCAAAAGAGGGAAAAGGTGTCGAGGACTATGAACTAATGACTATATATGAACTTTGGAAATTTAAGTAAGCTTAATTGGAAGGAGATGAGCTTTCTGTTTGCGTATATGTTGAGATGTACGACCGAATCTCTATGAGGGTAATAGGTGCTACATTTGATGAAAGTGGTAAATTTACTAGACGTACACATCTAACCAATCATGCAAGAGGAGATCATGTAAACCCTCATTATCACGATGCTGATAGTCCTAACGGAACGGGTAAAAATCCAGGAATTCCAATTAACAAATTTTACTACTAAGGAATGATATGATTGAATTGAAACAAAATAAATGGAATCAAGTTGTTATTCCTATTCCATTGTCTGGCAAGTGCATGCATGATCTAATGAATATTATATTAGGAGTAAAAAATTTTAAATACATCATTCTAGATGATATTGAAGGTTTTGCGGAAGGATATCTTATGCAAATACTGCGAAACCTACAATTCACTCCAATAAGGTTAAAAGACATAGCTTCTGCCTTACAGCATGTTAAAGGTTTTGAATGGGGTAGTTTTTATTTGTTTGAAGATTACCCTAAAAACTGGGACAATAATGGCCATTACTTTGATCCTTATATGGTTAAACAATCAGATTCTACTATCCGAGCTATGGATGGAAATTATGCCTATATTTATACTCCTTATGATTCGGTTATTGAGATCATAAAAAAAAATTTCAAAACTGAAGATGTGATAACAGATTATTTAGAAAATTTGGATTATCCATTCTAAACCTTAACTTCAAACATGCTTCAATAGAAAGGAATGATATGATTGAATTGAAACAAAATAAATGGAATCAAGTTGTTATTCCTCATTCAAATGCATTGTCTGGGAAGGGCATGCAAGATTTAATAAATCTTATGATGGAAGTAAAAAAATTTAAATACGTTGTTCTAGATGATATGCAAGGGATCGCGCAAGAATATCTAATGCATATATTTCAAAACCAACAACATATTGTAATGAGATTAAAGGACTTGCTGCCAATCTTACAAGATGTTGAATGGTTCGAGTGGGGTTGCTTCTATCTGTTAGAAGAATACAATGAAAACTGGGATAATGAAGGTCATTACTTTGACTTCTATATGGTTAAAAAAACAGATTCCACTATTCGCGCTATGGATGGGAATTATGCATATATCTATACTCCTTATGATTCGGTTGCTGAGATCGTTACTAAAAATTACACGACTGAAGAAATCAAAACAGATTTTTTAGAGAATTTAGATTACCCGGGCTAAGAGTGATTTCAAATTTAGAGCTATAGATAACGGTTACATGAATGCATATACGGCCCACGAATCTATTGTTGAGATCATAAAAAAAAATACACGATTGAAAATGTCAAAACAGATTATTTAGAAAATTTGGATTACCTCTAGATAAACTAAGTTCTAAATGCCGATACTAACACATGTAACAGAATTCTAAATGATATGGAAGGATAGCAGTTAAAACATCTCATGATGACTTAAAAGGAACGGCTTATTTTGAAATCAGATCGATTGCTACAAAAGCCACGCATTTTGGAAAACATGTTGTTTATCGAGGTATTATCAAATCACTTATTCCCCATGCTTCAGTAAAAAATATCCCGGTTTCAATTTCTATCCCTCTAAAAAAAGAGATCACAAGACCTCCCGCAAATAAAGCTTATCTTCTGGAAGGAGACTTAAAGGAACTAGGGGATGCACGCTATATTTTTGTATTAGAAAAAAATAAGCCTTGGGAAGCTATTGAAAACAGCTGGAGTTTTGCAGAAATCCGCTTTGCCCTAAAAAAACATGTGATGCAATATATCCATAAAAAAATTGATGATAGCGAAAGCGCAACTTTTTTATCTGGTATTGCTACCGGCGAATTTGATGATCAGTTGATGCTCTTTCATTTTTCAAGGTTTGGTTTGCAACATATTATGGCAATCTCAGGCTTTCATTTTGCGATCATCGCAGGTTTTTTAAGGTTGATGCTGCAACTTATTTTTTCAAAAAAAACTGCAACTTATTTACTTTTACTCCTTTTAACAACCTATTTTATGTTTTTAGGGTTCGGACCTTCTGTTTTAAGGGCGTGGCTCATGATCTTGATCGTCCTTATTGGCTATCTTTTACAAAAATCAAGCATTGCCCTAAATTCTATGGGGGTTGCACTCATTACCCTGCTGATCATCGACCCATTAATGATTCGTCATATTGGGTTTCAGTTTAGTTTTTTGACGACTGCTTCGATCCTGATGTTTTATTCGGGATCAGATAAACTATTACAACAACTTTTTTTTAAGCGACCTTTAAAAGAAACTGTAGAAATGAATAGCTTAAATCAACATGGATTTATCGTCTTAACAGCTATTCGTCAATCGATAGCGCTTTGTCTTGCTGTTAATTTGACAGCTCTCCCCCTCATGCTCTATCATTTTGAGCAATTCCCGTACCTTAGCATCATCTATAATTTTTTCTTTCCTTTCATGGTGAGTATTTCCATGCTCTTACTTATCTTAGGGCTTATGATCCCTATATTCCCTTTCATACATGGTCTTAATAGCGCCTTCACACAATTTCTTTTAAGGTATACGTATAATATGCCGCAAACAGCTGATTATAAACTAGTATTTCAAAATTTTGCATTAGAGCCACTCATCATCTATTTGTGCCTTATTTTTTGTGCCGGCCTCTTTTTTAATTATTATCTAGAATTAAAAAAAGAAGAGCGCCTCGACTTCGAATATTTATAGC
>Ga0335394_10000165_pt1 | contig 65274 bp, 64 predicted proteins | sample MAT03_FD_205741 | JGI IMG/M metagenome (GOLD analysis project Ga0335394, IMG submission 205741) | Freshwater microbial communities from Lake Fryxell liftoff mats and glacier meltwater in Antarctica - MAT-03 (spades assembly) (version 2) ... | reverse complement strand
GACCCAGAAAATGGGTGTAATTTGAGGAAGAATATTTCCAAAAAAAATCAGGCGCACGACCCAGACGATGGAGAATCCGAATAGCGCCAGAACGAGGCCGATTAATTTACCAGAAGAATTCTTTGGTTCAAGTTCCAGTTTTTCGATCCAGCGTATGCCGCTTGCACGAGATAACTGCCAAAGTGCAAATGCACCTGCAATCATATTGAGTGCAAATATTCCCAGCAGGACAATCCATTTGGAACGCCAGAGGATAATTCCCAGCGCTGAAACCTGTTGTGTGGTTTGAAATATCGCGAGGAAACTCAATAGAATACTGACTCCAATAAAGGTTTGCCAGAAGAGTTTTGAAGATGTGTTTTTCATGTTTTTATTTTTGGGGATCAGGTTGTTTATTGTTCATTGCCGCGAGAATGGAGGGTAAAAAGAATGCGCCGGGTAAACTGGTGACGATAAAAATAGCGCGGACTAAAACCGCCACAGTTGCGCTTTCAGAAGGACTGATTCCGCCCAAGCGGGTCAGTAGAAACGTCATGGAGAGTTCCTGCACGCCCAACCCGTTGATGGAAATGGGAATTAGCGTCACAAAATAAGACAGGGTGTACATGCCCGCCACCAGCCAGAATGAAAGACGATGACCGATCCCTAACAATAAAAGATAGACCATCCAATAAATAAATAGCTGATTTCCCAATGTAGCCAGCAGTGACCCAAACAATGCCGAAGGTTTCTTTAACCAGATGGAAAGCGACTCAAATGTACGGCGGGCAAAGTCCACGCTTTTTTGAATCAGGGCGGGAAGTGCAACAGATTGTGAAACACCATTTGAAAGCGTGAAGAAAGGTCCGAGACCGAGCGGAAGTACCAGCACCATACCCGTCATCCCTATTAAACGGTCGGCAACCAGCGAGGCGAGGCAAATGGCACGGTCATAGCCAAGTTGTATCGCCCCGGTCAGGCGTACCACATCGCCGCCGATGGTAGTCGGCATGAAATTTGAAGAAAAATTTCCAGTAAAGGTCAACATGACCGAATGTAAAAAGGAAAGTTTCACCCCGGCTGAGCGAAGCAGCACATGCCAACGTAAAACAGCGAACAGACGCGAGACTAATAAAGCAAGAAGAGCAGCCAAAAAATATCCGATGGAGACTTGCCTCAAGGCCGAAAACATTTCTCCATCCCCTTTTTCTTGAAGCAGGACTGCCAAAAGCACCAATGCCAGAATACTGCCGAATGCGCGCGCCACGGTCTGGCGGTTTGCGCTCAACCAGTTAATCACGAGGGGATTGCTCCAGGTTGATCATAGTACGCACTGTGTATGTTGGCTTGCGTTGAGATTCATGATACGTGCGGACCAGTAATTCTGCGATCAGCCCCAGAAGGATGGATTGAAAACCAAGGATAAAAAACATCGCGCTCATTTGAAGCAACGGCGAATTCGCGATGGCGACCAAAAAGAAAATACGACGAATAAACAGATACAGCATAATAATGGCGCTGGATACCATAAGAAGCCCGCCTGCGCCGCCAAAAAGATAGATCGGCTTCGATGAATAAGAGACAAGAAATTTTACAGTGAAGAGATCAAGGACAACTTTTGCAGTGCGCTCAAGCCCGTATTTTGTTTTTCCAAATTTTCGCGGATGATGGCGGACGGGCATCTCGGTAATTTTCGCGCCCACTGAATCGGCAAAGACTGGAATAAAGCGATGCATCTCGCCATACAAACGGAACCCTTCAAGTACATCACGGCGATATGCTTTAAGCGTGCAGCCATAATCATGTAAATGCACCCCGGTAACGCGTGAAATGAGTCTGTTCGCGAGCATCGAAGGGAAGTTACGTGTCAGCGCGTTGTCTTTGCGGTATTTACGCCAGCCGCTGACGAGGTCATAGCCTTCATCTAATTTGGCGAGCATCATCGGAATATCGGCTGGGTCATTTTGCATATCGGCATCCAGCAAAACGATGATTTCCCCTTGGGCATAATCCAACCCGGCCGCAATCGCGGCGGTCTGTCCGAAATTACGGCGGAAAGAAATCACGCGAATATGATCAGAATCCTTTAGCGCGTACTCTTTTAGAACATCCAAACTATTGTCGCGGCTGCCATCATCCACCAGAATCACTTCCCAGGTTTGATTAAGGGGCTGCATGACTTCGTGGATCGCGTCAAATAAAAGGGGCAGGGTTTCCTGCTCGTTATAGACTGGAACTATGAGTGATAGGTTCATTTATTTCATACTCCTGCGGAAAATACGCAAACTCGATTCTTTCAAACAAGATGTTCCTACAGGCGAACGCTCGAATTCGTCAAATTGCTGCGGGGTGAAAAATTCCTTCCAGTTGTCATACCGTTTATCTTCAATAATAAAGAAATCTGCGGTTGCCTTCCATTCATCACGCATTTCCTCATTCCAAAGACCAAACCGAAATAACTCGGCTGTATCGCCGTTGCTGATAAAAGAATACGCGCTGTTGATCTGGGCTGGGTAAATTTTCACTGCGGGCAAGTAGAGGAGCGGCGCGGCAGAAAGTCCGCCATCCCAATACACGGAACTTCCCTGAGGAATGATACCGCTTAAGTGCGCTCCAATCTGCTCGTTATTCAATATGATATCCGAGTTGCAGTCTTTTACTCCTGCGCTTCCATGCAAAACAGGCGAGAAGATGATGGCAAATAACAATACAGCGGATGAAAAAAAAGCGGCAAAACGAACTGAGTTGAGCTGGGCACGACGCCAGACAAGATATACGCTCAGCAGGATCAACACTCCCACGACAAAGCCGAATGCAGCGGATGCGTAGCGCATGGCGTCGTTGTAGTTGATTTGAAACTTATTCGACAAAATATCCCAGACGGTCACAAAGCCCGGCAGAATTCTCAGGTCACGCATTCTCGGCGCGGGAAGTTTCAACAAGGATGGCCCAATATCTTCAAAAGCAGAAAAACCTGAGCCTGTAAAAATAACAAAAAGGATACCCATCAATAAAATCTGTTTCAGAACAGAAGGCTGCCAGTTCCATGACTTTATGGATACGACCAAAAATAAAATACCAGCGATATTAAAAAATGCAATATAGGGGGTGAGACAAAATACGCAATAATCCTGACCGACGGAGGCCATGGCATGCATAATGAGCAATCCCCAGAACAAGGCGAACAGAAACAAACTCATGCGAAAATCTTCGCGCGACTTCCAAGCACGTATTGTAGGCCAAAGCAAAAAGGAGATCAGGCTCCCTACCAAAGCTATAAAGTGAAAGCGGGTTGCCTGGAAAGCCGATAGGATGCGGGAAGCTGGGAAAATTTCGGGCACCCAAATGGATGTGCCGCTCCCGGAGTACACAAACTGCGCGGGCATATGAATGATTGGCAGCCAGGCCCATATTTGCAAAATAGACGGCCAATATAAAACATGAGCCGCCGCCACGACACCCAAGCCGGAGAGCAATAAAACAAATCCCTTACGTCCATGCTGCCAAAATGCATAGGCTGCCAAAAGCGGCAGTACGGGCACCATGTTTTGACGGACCAGCATCATAAGCCCTGCCAGAAAGCCGCTTAACATCAGTTGCCAGAGCGGGCGTTTTTCGCCCAGAGAAAGAGCCAGTGTCCATGCTAATAAACAGGCGATTGTGCTTTGAGTGGCCCCCCCGCTATAAATCTTGATGATTAAGGGGCTGGATGCAAAAACCCATACAGCCGCCGCCGCCAGCCACTTCCCCCCAATCCGGCGCGAAGCTGTCCATGTGCCCATCACAGCCATCACGCCAAAAAAAACAGCCAGATAGCGACCCGTGCGCAGCCCCGCTCCAAATAAAAGTTGAACATAGCCCGGGATTAAAAAAGCAAGCGGCGCTTTATTGGTTGAAATCCCAGGGTCAAAAGGATGATAGGCGCCGCTAGCAAATAAAATTCCTTTGAGTAAATAAGCGCCTTCATCAAGGTTTGATATGGTTGTATGTGCAAAGATTATGGATTGAATCAAATAAGCCAACAGGCCAATCCATGCGACTGCGTCTGCTGTCCATACCGGCCATTTTTTGAAAACGGTAAATCGATTCATAATCTTCAAACGATCTTAAACGATTACCCCTTTTTCAGCCGTGCCATGTCTGAATCCACCATCATGGTCACAAGTTCCTTGAAAGAGATAGCAGGCTCCCAGCTTAAAGACTTACGCGCTTTGGCTGGGTCAGAGATGAGCAAGTCTACTTCGGCGGGACGATAGAATTTTTCATCCTGCACGACAAAGTCTTTATAATCCAGCCCGACATGTGAAAAAGCGATCTCACAGAATTCACGTACGGCGTGAGTCTCGCCTGTGCCGATCACATAATTATCGGGATGATCCTGTTGAAGCATTAACCACATGGCCTCTACATAATCGCCTGCGAAACCCCAATCACGCTGGGCTTCAAGGTTTCCAAGGCGCAGTTCTTTTGCCAGCCCCTGTTTGATGCGGGCGACATGGTCGGTGATCTTACGCGTCACAAACTCCATTCCACGCCGAGGGCTTTCATGGTTGAACAAAATACCCGAAGTGGCAAACATATCAAATGACTCGCGATAGTTGATCGTGATCCAATGGCCGTATAATTTTGCAACGCCATAAGGACTGCGCGGATAGAATGGAGTCTCTTCAGACTGTGGAACTTCCATCACTTTGCCGAACATCTCACTTGAGGAAGCCTGATAAAAACGAATCTTGGGATTCACAAAACGAATTGCCTCCAACATACGGGTTACCCCAATGGCGGTTACATCACCGGTCAGCGCAGGTTGATTCCATGAAGTCGGCACAAAGGATTGCGCCGCGAGATTATAAACTTCAGTAGGCTTATATTCTTCGAGCATGGAGAGCAGGGAACCCTGATCCTGTAAATCTCCCTGCACCACTGTAATATCATCCAAAATATGTTGAATCCGTTCGTAATTCATAGTGCTGGAACGGCGCGCAATACCAATCACGCGGTATCCTTTTTTTAATAACAACTCGGCAAGATACGAACCGTCCTGGCCTGTGATGCCAGTGATGAGTGCAGTGGGCATATTTTTTTCTCCTTAATTCAAAATTCAGTCGCTGAATTATACACTATGTCTTGAGCGGTCACGCCACACGCCCCCAAAGAAAATCAAAGCCCATAGGCCAAGAATGATGGCGACCATTTGAACGAATGGCAGTTGTAAACCAACCTTGAAATATCGATTCGCATACCAGTATCCAAAGAAAATTAAAAACACAAATTCCATTGAAACCACGCGCAGGAACCAAACGTTTCGTGTCTCGCGCCACCAAACCCAAACCTGCCCCGCGATAACAGCCTGCCATAAAAACAGGATCGTTCGATAGCGCGGATTATCCCATTGATCGGCGCCGCCGCGCAGAGATGTGAGCAGAATCCAGCCCCAGATAACCAGATTGATCCAGATCAAGAGCTTACGCTTCGCATCAGACGTTTGGCCTGCTGCCGCTCCGAAAGAGAGAATCAAAGCTGGTAGTAAAGCGTACCAGCCAACAGCACGTGCGACCGCAATAATCCGCCATGGAAGCGTGGTCGGCTCAACAATCGCCGCTGGTAGCACAGGTTGAAAAATCCCATAGATTAAAACAAATGGGATGTGCAGCCAGGCGGGTATTTCATCAAACAATTTTTGAACCCAGCCCGAACTGCGCTCCAAATGATGGACGTCCATTTTGATGGCTTCGCGTAAAAAATTACCGATCACGGCAAAGGGAGTGCCGCCGCCCAGATTTCCCTGCCGATCCAAAGCGGATGTGAGAATCAACAGAGAAATAATAAACACGATTGCGATTACGAACACGCCTTGCCATGTGAGATGACCGCGCTCACTGGTGAAATATAACCAGCCTGCCAGAAGCCCGAGTGTGACCAATGCCACCGATGGCGAGACAAGCAGCATCCCCATCATGCCCAAACCAAGCCACATGACGTTGAAAATATTTGCGCGCGAGTCTGCAACGAAATTGACAAATCCCCATAATACAAACGCGCTGAATAACATTAAATACGGCTCACGCATGGACGAGCCGCCCAGCAGTATGCTTTCAGGATATAGGGCGAAAATCCATGCGGAAGCAAGCGCCACTTTTTCACCCCACTGTAAAGAGACAGCCTTCCACAAAAATGGAAGGCTCAATGTTCCAGCCAAGGCCGCGAGCAATATCAACATCAACGGACGATGCGTATCGGGTGAAAAATAGCGATAGACAAATGCGCTAAAAGCCAGCAAGCCGCCATATTGATCGTAGGCGAATTTTTTATTGAACGCATCCATGATGGGATGTTCTGAGTTTGCCAGACCCCAAGCCTGATCGTCGCGGCGATGTGCATCGGTGTAGACATAGCCTGCTTTGTCATCTGCATCGTCAAAGCCATAGATGGGCAAAGCCATATAAGCGGCGACTCCGCCCGCAAGTCGCAAGGCAAAAGCGAGGGCGACCATCCACGCGAGGGTTTTTCCGCCATTTGCCCATTTTGTAGAAAGGGTGAGAAGTGAGAAGGAAAGAAGAAAGAGAAAGGAGAATCCCAGCCAGCCGAGAAACCAGTTACCCGCTTGCAGAGAAGATAAAACCGCTCCAAGGCCGATGGACAGCGGAAAAATCCAAATGAAATCGCGTTGATTGAAGTTCTTCATATCCCCACTTTTACCACGAAGTGAGGAAGAATGCTAAATCAAACAAACACAGCCGCAGAAACTTTAAATCTCTTTGCCAAAGCGCGCACCTGGCGGACATTCAACTCACGTTTGCCATTTAAAATTTCAGACACCACGCCTTGTGAGCCGATTTCAGGCAATTCAGATTGTGTAAGCTGATGCTCATCCATTAAGAAGTGTAATACATCAATACCCGTTGCTTCAGGCATTGAATAATGTTCCTCTTCATATAAGTGAATCAGGGATCCTAGCGTATCAAGAAAGCCATAAAGGGGATGTGTTTCTTTGTCGCCAATTTCATCCAATAACTCATTCAAGCGCTTAACCGCTGAATTATATTCACGCTCATTGCGGACGGATAATAACGGGGCGATGTTTGTCCAGTGGGTTTGAAGTTCGTTAATTGCGAGAGTCATTTTTCCAATCTCCTCAATCATATTCGGCATGAGTAAGGACATGTCGAATATATACTTTGCCGCGATTGAAATGGATCGATGTAATCAACCTGTATTTATTGCCGCCAATATTGAAAATAACCCAGTGATCCAATTTGTCAGCAGAGGGAAATCGCGTTGATTGAAGTTCTTCATATCCCCACTTTTACCACGAAGTGATAAAGAACGCAGGGTACAGTACACAGTTTTGGCAATTGTGGTTTCAGAGATTAAGAATATAATTCTACGTACGATAGTCATGAAGTGTCATTCTATACAAGATTCAATGCAAGCGTCGTATATAGAAAGTTTCCGTATAACACATAGTTGGGCAGTTCCTTGCAAAATGTGGTATTAATGAAAACCAAAAACCTCATCTGACAGTTTTGTGAAAGAGAAAAAAATAATATGGGTAATCTGCAAAGTGGAATAGCCGCATATAAGAGCGGTAAACGCGAAAACGCACGTAAGTATCTGATTGCGGCAGTGAAGGAAAATCCCAAAGATGAAAATGCATGGGGATGGTTATATCAAGTTGCCAACAATGACAATGAGCGAATAGAATGTTTGAAAAAGGCAACGGCAATAAATCCAAATAACGAAAAGGCAATACAACTGCTTAATAAATTACTTACGCCATCACTAACATCAATACCAACAATGACAAACCCGCAACAACAAGAGCAAGTCAATCCGCTATCGTCATCATCAAAAAAAGTCAATTCCCCTAGCATAGCGGCGGGGAAAAACAATCGGAAAACATTAACTTATTCCATCGCCATAATTGCTTCGCTTTGCTTGATCTGTCTGATCGCCGCCATCACTATTAATGCTATTACTCCATCGCAATCTATAACACCAATCGCCAGTCAAATTGCATTTTTTATTTTGATTGGCTTGGGAATTTATATTGGTTACCAGATGTATATTTACTTTTATTTCAGGAGCAAATATTTTGAAAGCATTAAAGATAGCATTAAAGAGCATACAAAAAACTGCAATGAACTTAATAATCACATTGAAGAATTAAAATTGCGGCACTCAGATATTAAGTCGCACGATTATGGAGATGGACGTTTATACGATAGCAGTAATTATAAATTTAAGAGAAGGGAGTGGGGGAAAAGCATTAAAAATAATCGGGTTCATAATTGCTCTGCATCTGTTTGTAAAAATGCTCGCGATCAACCATTTAAGTATCTTTGTAAATACTTTGATATAAAAATTGACGAAAATTCGTTATCAAACTTCGAGAGCGTGTTGAATGATTTTTCTGCCGTTGAACAAGGGAAGATTTTACTTCAGAATGAAAGGGCTGCAATACTAAATAATATAAAAAAAGATATTCCGCCGCTAATTATGTATTTTAGCAAAGAAAAGCTAATAGATAAATTGGGCTTTGATCACATTGATTTTAGCAATCTCTATTTCCATGTTTACACCTTTCAATATGTATCCGCAGGAGGAAACAGCTCTATAAAATTTGATATCCAATTAAATATTGAAAATTTAGAAAAATTTATTAAATATCTTAATGAGTTAATAAAATTTCAAAAAAGTATAGCAGGACAAAGAGCGTTAATGACATTAGTTCTTAGGGAGCTAATAAAAAGTAGAGACGATTATACATGTCAATATTGTGGCGTATCTGTTAAAGACGAAAAAAATCTATTATTAGAAATTGATCACATAATTCCCCTTTCAAAAGGGGGAATAACATCAGAGAGCAATTTGCAAACATTATGTTGGAAATGTAACCGTTCAAAAGGGACAAAAATCCTCTGAATTCTAGAGCTAGGCACACATTAGGAGGCTCATGTTGTCGTTCAAAATAATGTTTTCAATGCCAGTAGAATTAACACCGTTATTGTGTGTGCTTTGACTTCAAATATTAAAAGGGCAGAAGTCCCTAGAAATGTACTTCTTGAGAAAGGCAAAGCAAATTTATCAAAGCAAAGTGTGGTTTTAGTATCCCAAATTTTCACGGTAGACAAGACACAATTGGGAGAATTTACTGACACATTGTCGGAGTGTCGAGTAAAGCAAATCATTGAAGGCATTTACTTGATAACAGAAATTCGCAATCTTGATTGAGTAGTTCTAGATAGGCAAAGAGTCTTGCAAAACAAAAACTGCCCAACACAGCGTGCAGCAACTGTCTTCACAACGAAGGCAGTTGCTTTTTTATCTCAATAATCACCCGCTCCTCCCGCTTCACCCATGTAAGCAGTTGGCACGCCCCTTGCATAACATGGTAAAAAAGGGACACGATGATTGTGTCTCATTTGCCTTGCTCATCATTAATTTATAACTCTCTCAATGTGTCCACAACTTTCAAGGTGGAAAGCCGACGAGCGGTGATCGCCACGCTGACTATCATGCCTGCCACGACGAAGGCGGCGAGTGTGGTTAATTCCAGCCAGTCCCATGAAAGGGTTTGCGCCGGGATGGTGAAGATGACTCCCAAGAGCAGAACCAGCAAACGCGCGAGTAAAACTCCTACGCCTGCGCCGATGACGAGACTCAATCCGCCGATTGCCAATGCTTCAGTAAACAGAAACCTCCGTAGGTGACTGAGATTTGCGCCGAGCGCGCGCATCGCGCCAAATTCACGTTGACGTTCGTTAATCATTGCCAGCAGGAAGATCCCCAATCCCATTGAGACAACCACAATTGTATAGAGTCTTTCCATTGCGCCAAGTCCGCCGAGGTTGAGCGAAGTAAGCGAACTCGATTCGGTTTTGATAACGGTATCAATATTCTGAATGCGGACAGGCATGACGTTCTTGTATTGCCCCGCTAAATCAGACGTGAGAGTCGCGATTGTTTGCGGCTTGCCATCGGTCTTGATAAGGAAGTAATTCATGGCGGCATAGCCTGAATTCTTGACCATGAAATCGCGGTTAATGATGAAGTCCGAATCTTGAGCAGAAGTTGGGAAGTATATAAACAACCCGACTGCCTGAGTTTGAATATCTGTATATTGATTCGTGCTGCGGTTGTAAAGACGCAGAAGCACAGGGTCGCCAACACGGATGTTGTATTTCTCGGCTTGCTCTACTGAAATGATGACACCGTTGGGAGTATTTGCCAAAGCGTCGAGCACTTGTTTGGCAGAGCCAGCCGCATAGTTGGTAGTGCGATTGGTCATAGCGTCAATCGTTTGTTGGGCATTGCCATCTATAAAGAAACTATCGGGAAGATAAGCAGTTTTACTAAATGAAGCCACATCAATACCATAAACTGTGTTTTTCTCTGAGCCAACCAAAGCCAATGGGTCACGCGCTACGCCTGTGACGTTGACCACGCCAGGCAGTTGTAATTGAGTTGTGAAATCAGCAGTTTGCGGTGTATTCAATGCGGGGGTAAAGCGCAAGTCAGAACCAACTACATATTGCGCGTCGAGTTTTTTTTCGTTGGTATATGTTTTTTGAAAAAGAGCAAGACTGACTCCAAAGGAAAGTGTCAGCGCAATAATCGTGACTGCCGCACTAATTCGAGAGGCACGACGCGCCAAAGATTTACCAGCCACTTCGCCAATTTCTCCAAACAGGCGGCGGAAGAATGCGCCGATTTGATTACTTGAAACCACGAGTCCTTTTTCAACCAGACGCAGGACGAGCAAGGTTAGCCCTGTCCACGCGAAGAAGGGAGTTAAGAAAATATAAAGCGAGAGCGTAATTGCCGCGCCTTCATTTCCAGATGGCTTGAAGCCGCCGTTGAGTTGGGTGATATAGAGCGAGATAATCGCAATGCCAATCAGGATAAAGTCAACGTAGGAACGTTTCCAGAATGGTTCGGCTTCCACGCGGCGAATGGTACGTCGCTCTTGTGTGATTTCACGGCGCAGTGCTCCGAAGGTTGGGAGAAATGCCGCAAGGAAAGTGAGGACTAAGCCCGCAAGAAAGACAATGCTCGCAGAGTTGGCGAACAAGTTCCAGTCAAAGTTTGAAGCGAAGGGATTTAGACTCGCTGTCAATTGAACACCTGCGCTGGCGTACAAAGCGAGAATTCCAAAAATCAATCCCAATGCTGAACCGCCGATTGCCAGAAAAATGGAAGTCGCTGCCACGATGCCAGTAATTTGAGCAGGTGTCGCGCCGCGTGTTCTGAGTAAACTGATTTCGCGGCGTTGTGATTCGGCAAAGAGTTCGGCGGCAAACTTGGAAAGATAAGCGGCTAAGGCAACACCAGGCAAACCCAAAAAGATGAATAAAATTTTGGCGGAGAGTACGTCACCTTTGGCGGCTTTGAACGCGCCTGAAAGGTTGTCGCTAGATTTGAGTTGACCAGGAAAAAGCCGTTCGACACCGCGACGCAATGATTCAGCGTGGAGCGCGGCGAGGGTCGGGTCACCAGGCAACAGGTCACGATTGATGCGGATGTGAATTTGCGGGTCAAGCAAGACAAATCCAGGAATCACAATCGCATTTGGATCAGAAGCAACTGTTGTCAATGAGACTAAAAGGTTTTTGCGAAACCAAGATTGATCCACAATCACAACATCCGAGACAATCGCATTTTCTGCTTCGGTGGCGGTGGCAAAAAGCGCGTCGGCATTGTCCATGTTGATAATGCCAGTGATGGGCAATGAAACAGGATTGAGTACACCATTGAAGGTTAACTGAATCGAATCGCCAATTTTGATATTTTGCGCGATTGCCATTGCTTCGCTGATGAGCGCACCCGATGAGTCAAATTTGCCTGCGCTGATTTGAAGAACATCAAAAGTTTGAAGATAAGATGGTTGAATGGCGAACATGCGCCCAGCGGGAGAAGGCTGGCTTCCATTTAATTTAACAGCGGATGTGAAATCAGCCGCATAAACAGGTTCCGCTGCGCTAACACCACGATCATTTGCAATAGTTGGCGCGGCGTCGGTGATGTTGACATCGGGCTTCGTGCCATGCGCGATGATGTCAATCAACACTGGCGCAATAGCGGTGGTGGTCATCTGGCGGGCGGTAACATCCACAAAGAAGAGAATGCCAGAGAAAAGCCCAACAGCTAACGCCAGACCGAAAAGATAAGTGAAGGTACGGCGTGAATTACGAGTTACAAGTTTCCAAGCGTAGGAGAGAATCATTTTGTACTTCCATTTCCAACGATCAAGTGACCGTCCTTTAATTGCAGGATGCGGTCAGCATGTGCGGCAACTTCCGAATCATGTGTCACCATAATGAGTGTTAAGTTGCGGGATTGTTTGAGCGCGATCAGTGAGTCGATAATATCTTCGGATGTTGCGCTATCAAGATTGCCTGTCGGTTCGTCTGCCAGCAAAATAGAAGCGGCATTTGCTAACGCACGCGCAATTCCAATTCTTTGTTGTTGTCCGCCTGAAAGTTCTTCGGGGAGAGAGTCTGCTTTATCCGCCAATTGCACCAGATTGAGTAGTTGTTCGCTGCGGGCGCGGCGTTGTTCAACGGGAATATCATTGAGAAGCATGGGGAATTCAATATTTTCGCGCACGGTGAGAACAGAGAACAAATCATGACGCTGGAAAATAAATCCCATCTTTTCGCGCCTGATGGTTGCCAGTTGTTCTTCGTTATATTTGGATAGATCGTGTCCATCCAAAAGCACTTTGCCAGCGGTAGGTTGGTCAAGTCCGCCAAGCAGATTCAATAAAGTGGATTTACCGCTTCCACTCGCCCCCATGATGGCGATGAACTCGCCTTTCTTGATGTCGATGTCCACGCCGCCTAGAGCAACGATAGGTTCACGTCCAACATGATATTCGCGCTTTAGATTGGTAGTTTGTAAAATGGTTTCAGGGAATAAGTTAGACATGAGCCGCCTCATCTTCGTACATTTTGCCATCCGCAATTTTGACTAGCCTGCGGGCGCGCGCCGCGACGGTTTTGTTATGCGTGACGACGACCAGAGTCAACTTGCGGTTTACGTTGAGTGCGCCAAGAATATCCATCACTTTATCTGCGGTGGCAGAATCCAATTCACCAGTCAATTCATCGGCTAAGAGTAAAGATGGTTCGTTCGCCAATGCAACAGCAATCGCCACGCGCTGACGTTCTCCGCCTGAGAGTTGCGCGGGCTTGTGGTTGAGCCGCTCCTTCAAGCCAACTTCATCCAACAATTGCATGGCGCGGCTTTTGGCGTTACTCCGTTTAGCGGCTTGCATGGGAAGCATGACATTTTCCACCGCGCTGAGAAACGGAATCAAATTATCCATTTGATAAACGATACCGATATGTTCGCGGCGAAACGTAGCGCGTTCATTTTCATTCATGCGGGTGATGTCCTGCCCGTCAATGACCACTTGCCCCGCACTGGGCGTGGCAAGTCCGCCGATGAGATTGAGTAGAGTGCTTTTGCCCGCGCCAGAACGTCCCGTGATAGCGATAAATTCGCCAACGTCCACTTTCAACTCTGATTCTCGCAAGGCGACAGTCTCAATCACGCCTTCCTTGTAAATTTTGTAAAGGTTGTTAATGCGTAGCGATTCCATTATTATTTCGTCACTTTGAAAGTCAATGCAATGTCGCGCACACCCTCACGGTCATAGTGATTTTCGGGACCAACAACGGTCAGAATAGCAATGCGTCCATCGGCGAGAGGCATGTAGTAGCGTTCATTGTGAGCCGTGAAGGTCTTGCCAGTGACAGAAGATTTTCCATCCGCATTGAAGCCGAGAATGATCGCATCTTTTACTTCGGTAGAGGCTTTCAGGTCAATTTGTTTGAAGCCAGGAAACGCGGCATTCACAGCCGCAATGTCACTTTGGGCGTAGGTCATCGCGTTAGTGCCAGCGGGAGGCGTAACGAATTCCATAGTCATATAATCATCACCGCCCACAAATTTCATACCATTGGTGAAAGATGTATCCTGAGTCCATGTGCTGGGATACCCAATGGCAAAGCCTTGTGCTAAATCTGAATAGGTGACGAGCGCGGCTTCCACGCCACCTTCACCGCCGTTTTCGCCACTAGGTTGAGCAAGGACTTTCGCTCCGCAAGCAGTGAGCATGATGGAAATAATAAGCAATGTCAGTGCGAGTATACGAGTACGAGTGTTCATAATTTTTTTCTCCAATTCGTGAATATAGTGTGGACAATACGCCCGCATTGAAAGAATAATAATGCGTACACGTGAAGCACAGATGAAGTTGAAGTGACAGTAATTTCATCTTAAACAAAAATCGCACACCAAGTAGGCGCGCGATTTTATTGATGAAGATCGATATATCAGTTTTGTATCTTATAGTTCTGCCGCTTCTGCGAGAAGGGTTTGATCCTTCTTGGTGACGCTCAAATAAACAACCAGAATCAGGATTGTAAGCAGAAAAATCATTGTCGTTCCAACTGTGCCTAAGCCCAGCCCGCCATCAGCAGGGGCTTGTGAGAGCAAATCACCGATGGATGCGCCAAGCGGGCGTGTCAAAATATACGCCAGCCAGAATGATAGAATAGCGTCCATTTTGAAATAGAAGTGAGCAAAAGCAATTAACCCAATCACACCAGCAAATAGAAGTCCGGATATGGCGTAACCAAGATTAAGTCCTTCTGCTAACAAATCGCCTGAAGCGGTTCCCAAAGCAAAAGTAAATAGAATCGCCGCCCAATAGAACAATTCTCTTTTGCCTGTAAAAATGGTGTGAACGGAAAGTGTTTTTTCGCTCCAATACCAGCCTGCAAATACGGTAATCAACGCAATACTGAAAGCAATGGTTGTCGTCTCTAGCGAAACTCCCAGATTGTCAACTAGATTATCGGTAATCAACGTTCCGACAATACTCATTAAAACGACTGCAATCCAATAACTGGCGGGTACATATTTTTTAATTACAATGAATTGAACCAAAAGCGCAACGACAAGAAGGCTAGCCATTAAATAGGATGTGGCGGTTAACCCCAGGTTCAAATTTACGTTCAAAAAATCCGCCGCAGTTTCACCGACGGTGGTCGCCAGGATTTTTATAATCCAGAAAAAAATGGTGATTTCTGGAACCCTGTTTAGAATTATTTTCATTTCATTTTTCATTAAGTACTCCTTATAAGACGCTACAGATGGATTTCAAAGAAGTGTAAGGAGGCAAGATGAAGCCACGATGAAGAAAAGGCAGATTGCTTCATTTATTATTTGTTTTTAAGTTTCCACCAAGGTAAAACGTTCATCTCCACTTCACGCCTACTTCATTTGTGCTTGCTAGAATACAAACATCACAGCGAACATTCATCGCTGAAAAAGGAGAAATATTATGAAGATCAATCGTTTTATTGCTTTAGCCGCCATTGCCCTGCTCGTCGTAGGCGCTATGGGCGCAATCAGTATGAAAGCATTTGCTCAAACTGACGCGCAAACACAAACTTGCAACGAGCAGGATGACTCCATGGAAGTTCAGGATGCGCCCGATACAGACACAGATAATGTCGAATGTGGCGACCAGACTGACGGGCAGGATGAAGCGGACTCTGCCGATGAGCAGGAAGGCGCTGATGGTGCTGAATCCGCGCCGACAGGAACGCCCGCCATATCCGCCGAAGCAGCGCAGAAGACCGCCGAATCCTATTTGAACGCAGGCACAGCCACCAAAGTGGAATTGGATGATGAGAACGGCAAACTCATTTATCAGGTTGAGATCGGCGGCACAGATGTCCACGTGGATGCCATGACGGGCGATGTGCTTGGCGCAGAACCTGCTGAAGAATAATCCGCAAGTCCAATACAACAAAATGCGCCCCGATTTTGATCGGGGCGCATTGCATTTCATGTCAACTTCATCTTTTACCACTATACTTTGCGGCAGGAGTACATTATGCGTGTATTGGTTGTCGAAGACGAAAGAAAAATTTCAACCTATGTCAAACGCGGCTTGGAAGAACAAGGCTACGCAGTGGATACAGCATTTACAGGGCGTGAAGCGTTGGATTGGGCTGAAGCCGCGCCATACGACATGATCATTCTGGATATTCTCCTGCCAGAAATAGATGGGCTGACCGTTTGCCGCGAGCTGCGAAAGCGCGATAACCGCACACCGATCCTGATGCTAACCGCCCGTGATACGGTCGACGATCGAGTCAATGGGCTTGATGCGGGCGCGGACGATTATCTGGTCAAGCCATTTGCATTCAAAGAGTTGCTGGCGCGTATGCGAGCCATGACTCGCCGACCTGTAGACGCTCCCAAAAGTTCAACGCTCAAAATTGCCGACCTGACATTGGATACATTAACGCGGCGCATAAAACGAGGAGCGAAAATAATCGAGCTTACCTCAAAAGAACATGCCGTTTTGGAATGCCTTTTACGCGAACCCGACCGTGTTCTTTCCCGAACACAAATTGCCGAGCATGTCTGGAATTATGACGTTTACAATCAATCGAATGTGGTAGATGTATATATCAAAAACTTGCGCCGAAAAATAGACGATGGATTTGAAGTGAAATTGCTTCACACCATACGCGGCGCGGGATATCGGCTTTCAGCGGAAAATGAAAATGAAGCGACTTAACACACTGCGCGCCCGCTTCGCGCTCTGGACCTCAAGCCTGTTTCTGGTCATCCTGACAGTTTTCGGCAGCTTTGTCTATTTCAATATGTCTAATGGATTATCTGCCGCCATAGACAACTCACTCACGCTCAATGCATCACAGGTCGCGGCGGGGTTGAATATTGATAATGGCAAAGTAATTTTATCGGACAGTTTGACGGAAGATACTGAAAACGCCGATCTGCGTAAACGAGGATTCGCAATTCGCATTCTCACGCCGCAGGGAAAAACATTACAGGAGTTTGGGCTATATCACGATTTACCTGTCACTCTTAATCAATCTTTCACAACATATAAATATACCGCCAGCGACTTAACTTTGCGAATTTATAACCAGCCTGTTTACGACAACAATCAATTTGTTGCCATCGTACAGGTCGCGCAATCGCTGGATGATATACAAGATACGCTTGAAAGATTGTTTACCACCTTGCTGGTCAGCATACCAATCCTTGTGATTACCGCAGGGTTGGGCGGCTACTTTCTTGCATCCCGTGCCCTTGCTCCTATTGACCAAATCACTTCAACAACCCGCCAAATTTCGGCCGAAGATCTTTCAGCGAGATTAAATATTCCCATCGTAAATGATGAAATTGGAAGATTAACGCAAACGCTAAACGATATGCTTGCTCGTCTTGATGATTCTTTCCAGCGCGAACGTCAATTTACAAATGACGCATCGCACGAACTCCGCACACCTTTAACCGCCATGCAAGCCATTCTTGGGGTGATTCGAGAAAAGCGGCGCACTCCCGAAGAATATGAACAAGCCATTGACGATCTGAACGAAGAAACAGACCGCTTGCAAACTTTGGTGGAAAATTTATTGCGTCTGGCACGCGGCGACAAGCAAAAAAACAATTCATTTGAGGAAGTTAATCTTTCAATGCTTGTGAAAGACGTTGCAGATTCTTTGCGTCCATTAGCTGAAGCCAAAAAGATTTTGCTTAACTGCGAAGCATCTGAAAATCTGATAATTTTGGGCGATAGCGATGAGTTAATTCGTTTGTTTGTGAATTTACTGGACAATGCCATTAAATACACCGAGCAGGGAGAGATAAGTGTTACCGCAAATTGTGACGGAAAAAATATTTTGATAAAAGTGTCAGATACAGGAATAGGAATTCGAACGGAACATATCTCAAATATTTTTGAGCGCTTCTATCGTGTGGAAGAATCTCGAACCTTGCGCGGCGCAGGGTTAGGGCTTGCCATTGCAAAAGAAATCGTCAATGCTCACAGCGGAGAAATTGAAGTCCATAGTAAAATTGGGCAGGGTACAGTTTTCACGGTGAGTCTTCCGCAAAAAAAATGAATAACTATACCGCACACGGTCACAAATTGCGCTTTTTCAGAGGGTGGAAAGCGCAATTTGTGACCGTGGGTATTATATACAATGGCTTTCAATCCTAACACCCTATAATGCCCTATGTGGAGAATTTTTAATCAAGTGAACTTGGAAAATTCTTTATTTACAACATACTAAATATCCTTATGAAAATTATTTCGAAATACATTTTAAGTGGAGCGGGCATTCTCGTTCTGACTCTTGCTTGCTTACTCTGGTTCACCACGTACTATCCGCCAGCTGTTAAAAGTGAAGGCAGTTGCTTTTTTATCTCAATAATCACCCGCTCCTCCCGCTTTATCCACGTCAACAGACTCACATCTTCCCGCGCTTGAGCACTCAAGGTTTGCCTGCGCGGTTCGTCTGCAAGCAGAGATGCAAGTACCGATCTCCAAGTACCAATCTCTCCCGCCTCACAAAACACCGCATTCCCTTCATTCAACACTTCACGGATCGACGGCAAATCTGCTGAAACAATTGCGCGCGCCGCAGCCATGTATTCAAACATCTTCATCGGGTTGATGACCTCGGCAATATCCTGTCCGCTGCTGGCGGAGATCGAACGCGAATACGGCATCAGCAAAATATCAGAAGCGGCTTGATACAGCGGGATGATTTCATGCTTCACAAAACCTGTCATCGTCACGTTGGTCATCTTTGCTTCGGTTAATTTGGCACGCCAAAAATCCACCAACTCAGGCGTGCCGCCCACCCATAAAAAATTCACAGCTGGCATTTGCTTTGCAAGTTCAAATAATAAATCCGCGCCGCGCCCGGGATAAATATGACCAGTGAATCCGACGGTCAAACCTTGAGGCAGATTCAGTTGATGTCTTGCTGCCTGCGGATTCGGCAGCCCATCATATTTTTCCAACTCGACACCGTTCGGCGCGATGAGCAGCGCATCATTCTCAAACTGCAAATGGGTCGAGCGTTCTAAAGCCTTTCTCAACGCGGACGTAGTAACCGTCATCAACTTTTCGCCGCGCACTTTCCAAAATTGACGCAGCCACCACGCGCCCATTTTGCCTGCTACATCTGCGTGCATTTCGAGCACAACGGGATAGCCAGCCCACAACGCCAGCACAGCAGATTGCGGCAGCCATGTGTATATTAAATCCGCGTTGAAATTTTTGGCGGCACGCTGGGCATGGAAGATAAAGTCAAGGCGTTTGAAATGCTTTTCGGACGGAAGCAGTTCAAGGTGCGGAATGAAGCGCAGGCCATAATGCGCGGCGAGAGATTCGCGAGAGATGGAATCTGTTTCGCGAGGAGCGAACATCCGAATCTCATGTCCCAATTGCATTAACGCCTGAGTCACTTTCATCGCCTGAATCGAATTGGCAGTCAGTGACGGAATACGTGAATTGGTAATAACCGCGATTTTCATCTTTTATCCTTCACGCGAAGCGTTCATCCTTATTTGTTTCACGCCGCGCAAAGCCATGATGCCCACCGAAGCGATGTAATAAAACGAAAGCAATGCGCCCGCCGCCAGAATGCCATATTTTGGAATCAACCAAAACGCCAGCGCCACTTTTGCAAGGCCCACCGTGAGCGTAACCCAAACGGGAAAATCAGGCAAACCCAGCGCAAGCAACAGCGGACGATTCCAAAAGAGGATGTAATTAAAAACAATGCCAATGGTTAACGCAACAAGCGCGGGATAGGCATTCAGAAATTTTTCGCCTGAATAGATCAAAATGATCCAGCGCCCAAAAACAATGAAACCAAAACCAATCATGAGGTTATATACAAATGAAAACGCGGTGACCTTGCGTAGAAAATCTTTAAGTCGCAGCCATGCTTTTTCGACCACGAGTCGATTGATCTCAGGGAAGGTGGTTGAGATGAGCGGGTCGGCGGGGATGGCGATAAAACTGACGATGGTATACGCCACGCTGTACAACCCGACAACGCTGGTCGGCAGAAAGAATGCCACCCACAGCAACTCACTCTCGCGGAAAATTTTGATAATAGTCGCGCTGATATTGGAGCTGACCGCGAATCGAATCAACTCGCGCGTGGACGTGAGTTTTGAAAGCGAAACTTTCCACCAGCCGCTGCCGAGATTTTTTTGCAGTTGAATCTGCGCGGCGATGAACATCGCCAAACCAAGAATGACCTTGCCCAGCAGATACGCACCCAGCACAACAGGCAAAGTACCATTCCATAAAAATGCCGCGCCGATCATCAAGGTAACTATACTATTTTGTGTGAGGTTGAAAATCCCCTGCAACTCGATCTTATGCGTCACCTGTAAAATGCCCGTGGATGTTTCCAGATTGAAGCTGGCGAGTAATCCCAACGCATAGACGATGAACATCCATGTAACGCCAGTTGTCTCTGTAAAATATTTTTGCGCGAAGCCGGCGGATAACACGACCACTAAAAACGCGAGCAAAGACACAACCATCTCCGCCAGGCTTGCGGCTTTCAGAATCGCTGCGGCTTTTTCTTTTTCACCCTTCGCAAGATACTCGCCGCCATAGCGCACAACCAATTCACTCATGCGAAAAGACAGAATACTATTGATAGTGGAGGCGTATACCATCACGACACGAATCAATCCCAAGCCTTCTGGCGCGAGCAGGCGCGCAACCATCACGCCTTGCAGAACACTCAACCCAAGGCTAATGGTATTTGTGCTGAGTAATTTTCCGCTCGAACGAATTACCTTGGAAAATATGGGGTCGTTTTTGAGTCTCGAAAGCAGGGACATAAGATTTACCAATTACCACTTACCACTTACGAGATGCCATTCGTAAGTGGTAAGTGGTAAGGATGTTTTATCCCATCAGAATATCTTTTGCCCATTCACGCTCGGCATAATACCAGTCGATCAGATTTTTGATGCCCTCGCGCAACTCAACTTGTGGATTCCAGCCCAGCAATTTTTTAGCCTTGGTCACATCTGCGTGATTCATGGAGACATCCGCGAGGTTGGGCGGGCCGTACTGCACGTTGGCCTGCTTGCCTGTCAACTCTTCGACGATCTTGACCAGTTCATTGATGGTCACTACTTCATGTCCGCCGAGGTTGATAATTTCGTATCCCAAAGGTTTCAACGCGGCAATCGTTCCGCGTGCAATATCATCCACATAGGTGAAACCGCGTGATTGATTCCCGTCACCGTTAATGCGGATCGGCTCGCCTTCAATGATCCATTTCACAAAACGGAAGATGGCAAGGTCGGGGCGGCCTGCGGGTCCATAGACCGTGAAGAAGCGCGCAACGGTCACATCAATATCATACAGGTGATGATATGAATAAGCCATCGCCTCCGCGCCTTTCTTACTGGCTGCGTAGGGTTGAATCGGCTCGTTACTTGATTCAGTTTCAGGGGTCGGGTAAATCGGATTCTCACCATAAATACTGGAGGTGGACGCGAGGATGAATTTCTTGCATCCATACTGGCGGCAGACTTCGAGCATATTCAAAGTGCCAATCGTATTGGATTCGAGAAACGCCCAGGGATTCTCCACACTAAAGCGCACACCCGCCCGCGCCGCGAGATTGATCACGCCATCAAACGGACGATTGATGACAGCCGATGGACGAGTGAGAATGCCGCGATCAGAAATATCATCACGCACAAATTCAAAACCGCTCATGGCTTGCAGTTTCTTCAGCCGATATTCCTTCACGCGCGGATCATAGGCATTGTTGATATTATCAATGCCAACAACGGTATGACCCTGTTCCATGAGCAGGGTCGAAGTCCGTGCCCCGATGAAACCCGCCGCGCCTGTTACCAAATAATGTGACATAAAATTCTCTCCTATTTCAAGTTTCCCATATCCGCATCAGACACAACCTGACACCTGACACGAAAACTCCTGACGCTTTATAAGCGCACTACCTTTTCGCTATTCTTTCCAAGTTTGCCTGTGGCATTCCGCGAGTCAAAAACAAACTTCGCAGAGTCGATGATGGCCTTGTAATCATACTGTTTGTGGTTGGTAATGATCACCACCGCATCCGATTCCTTGACAGACTTCATCACATCTGACACGCTGTCCATTTTCCAGCCTTCATACTCATGATGAATATGAGGAATATATGGATCGTGATATTCAACCAGCGCGCCTTTTTGCTTAAGCAGGCCGATTACATCCATGGCCGGCGACTCGCGCACATCATCAATATCGGGTTTGTATGCCGCACCAAGAATCAGCACCTTGGAACCATTCAACGCCTTGCCGTGATTGTTCAGCCCTTCCATGACTCGGTTGACCACATAGCGCGGCATGTTGGTGTTGATCTCGGAAGCCAACTCAATAAAACGCGCATTGTAATGAAAAGACTTCATCTTCCACGAAAGATATAACGGGTCAATTGGAATGCAATGGCCCCCCAGCCCCGGCCCGGGTGTAAATTTCATAAAGCCAAATGGTTTTGTGGCGGCAGCATCGATCACCTCCCACACGTCCACGCCGAGTCGTTCGCACATGATCGCCAGTTCATTGACCATGCCAATATTAATCATGCGGAAAGTATTCTCAAGCAGCTTCGACATTTCAGCCGCCTCCGCCGTGGACACATAATGAATGGTCTTAATCGCGCCTTCATACCAGACAGTCGCCACTTCGCCGCAGGCTTCTGTAATTCCGCCGACAACTTTAGGCGTATTGATCGTTGTGAAATCTTCACGGCCTGGGTCAACGCGCTCGGGAGAAAACGCAAGAAACCAATCTTCCCCCACAGTCAGGCCGTGTTCAGCCCCGAGTTTTGGAAGCAATAATTCTCTGGTAGTTCCAGGATACGTAGTGGATTCCAAAACCACCACCATGCCCTTGTGCATATATTTTGCCAGTTCTTCAGTGGCCGAAATAATAAACGACATATCCGGGTCGCCCGTTTGGCGCAACGGAGTCGGCACACAAATACTGACCGCATCCATATCTTTTAGAACAGAGAAATCTGTTGTCGCAGTAAACATTCCCTCGTTTACAAGTTTTGCAACCGTTTCGGTCTTCACATCTGGAATATACGATTTCCCCTCAACCAGCGCATCGATCTTACGTTTATCAGGGTCTATGCCCGTGACATGAAACCCAGCCTCACCAAACACCACAGCCAGCGGAAGCCCCACATATCCCAACCCAAGAATGGCGATCTTTGCATTCTTTTCTTTCAGCTTCTTAATCAGTATTTCTTTGGTAGACATTTTTCTCCTTTCGTCAAACACATCTGACTTCTAAAACAGATCCAGTTGCTTCGGCTTGTCATCAGGAATCTCAGCCGCTTTCTTTTTTACTTTCTCAGCAAGAGCAGGTTTCCCCAATGCAGCACGCGCTTCCTTCAATTGTTCCGGCAGCCTTGCGAAATCAGCCAAAATAGACGGTTTCAACGCAGGCTGATGCAGCGCCGCAGCCGGGTGAAACATAGGGATGACATAGCGGTTATCCACTTTTTGCATCTGACCATGTACGGCGCTAATTTTCACATCTGGAAAAAACTTCCCCATCGAGATACGTCCAAGTGTCACGATGATGCTCGGGTTAATCGCCTGTATCTGTGCTTCCAAATACACATCACACTCAGCCAATTCTTCAGGCAAAGGATCACGGTTGCCCGGCGGACGACACTTAACCACATTGGCAATAAAAACCTCTTCACGCGTCACATCGGCCTGCGCCAGCAATTGATCTAAAAACTTGCCCGATGCGCCTACAAACGGATGTCCCTGCTCATTTTCATGAAAGCCGGGGCCTTCGCCAATAAACATAATCTCCGCATCTGCGGGGCCGTCGCCGGGAACTGATTTCTTGCGTGATTCATGCAGCGCGCATTGGGTACAAATAGAAACTTCCCCGGCAAGTTTAGCTAAAGTTTCTTCAGCGGTCATTTATCCTCTATTCAAATCTTTCAGTGACATCAAGATCGCGTCTTCATCATTATCTTTGTAATAGCGTGTGCGGCGTCCATCCACGACAAACCCAAATTTACGATACAACTCCAACGCGGCCGTATTGCTTTCACGAACTTCTAAAAAGGAAGTGAGCGCGCCTTCATCTTTTGCAGATTGTAACGTAAGCAACAAAAGTTTTTCGCCAATCCCCTGCTTGCGAAAATCAGAATGTACCGCAAGCGTCGCAACATGGATTTCATCCACAATAAACCAGGCAACCACCATGCCCACCACGCGCTGATCCAACTCGGCCACCCAGCAACGCGCAGCCGCATTATCGGTCAACTCAAACTGAAATGAACGTGCAGGCCACGGCAAACTAAACGACATCTGATCCAACGCAACGACCTGCTCCAGATCGTCCAATATCATTTTACGCAGAGTCATGCTCATAGAATCGGCGTTCCCTCAACATGCAAATAAACAGGCGCGAGCGAAGCGGCATCATCCACATCATCTTTTTGCCAGCGTGCCCACGCCAAATCTGCAAGAATGGATGGACGGCGCACACAATGTACCGGCGATGCCAATAGAATATTCACCCGTTTGCGTGCCAGCCGAATGCGATCATCGGATGTTAACTCGCCCGCCACATATGTTGGACTCTCGATCTCCTCTGCCAGTTCTTCAATCGTCCCGCCTCTTACCGCGCCCTCCACCTGCCACTCGTTCTTCAAGCATTTGTACCAGCCGATAGCGATTCGCTTGCGCCCGGCTTGAATCACCACCGCCAGCCGCGAAGCGTGTTTGCCTGCAGGCTGCGCCGCCGCGATAATATCCAAAGTTGAAATTCCGATCACAGGAATGTGACGCGCAAGCGCGATGCCTTTTACCAAAGATAAACCAACACGCAAACTTGTAAAAGAACCCGGGCCAACCGCCACGCCCAAAGCGCTGACCATGTCCATGGAAACGCCGCACCGATTCAAAAGTCCGGAAAGAGCCGGGGCTAGTTCAGTGGTGTGATGTTGACGAGTCGTCCACGTCATCTCGCTCAGGATCTGTGTTCCGTCATATAAAGCTAATCCCACTTGTGAAGTGGATGTATCAATGGCGAGTAACATTACGCCCCTCCAAATATGGATTGACGAATGCCTTCCAGCAGTTCATCGTATCGTTTGCCGTGCGCGTTGAAACGCATCTGACGGTGTTCTTCCTGTATGTGATCGAGATTGATCCACAGGCGTTCCTTGGGAATTAAATTTCCCAATCGCTCAGGCCATTCAAGCACAAGCGCACCTTCGGCCAGCATCGAATCAAAATCAAGTTCTTCAGCCTCAGGCACAGACTCAAGCCGATAGGCATCCAGGTGAAAAAACTGATCGCCATTTGCGCGGCGGTATACATTAACAAGCATAAAGGTTGGGCTTGAAACAGAATCGCGTGAGCCCCAGCCTTGCGCAAGACCTTGCACAAAAGTTGTCTTGCCCGCGCCAAGATCGCCTTGTAAGCAGATCACATCGCCTGCTTTAAGCTCGCCGCCAAGCCGCATTCCAATTCGGCGTGTTTGCTCGGGACTGCGGCTGAAAAACTCAATCGTATGTGAATCTAAAATAGGCATTGCAAGAATTATACTCCCTGATAAATTAATGCGAAGAAAAAATATTAACCACGAAGAACACCAAGTGTCACGAAGGAAAACCTTAAGGTCTTACACCTTTGTGACACTTGGTGGATAAATATTTTTAGAATTTCAATCTGGCAGAAATACGCGAAGCGAAACTTCCGCGCCAGTTTTGTAGGATGGCTTCAAAGTATAAATTCTCAAGTGTGCGCACCTGTCCTTCGACGGAAAATTTCTCACTCAATTCAGTCGAATGTTTTCCATATTTTATAAGTCTTTCAGGGTCTGATAACAGCTTGACCAATGTATCGCTAAACAGACCCACATCCAGCGCAGTCAAATGACCGTTCTCGTTTTCCTCGACCATGCCTTCGAAGGCTTCATCCTGTACGGCTACCAATGGCAAGCCTGAAGCAATCGCTTCGATCACAGAAATGGGATGGACTTCTGTTGTGGAAGCAGAAAGAAAAACTGTAGCGTCGTGCAAAAGATCAGGCAGTTCAGCGCGGTTGACCATGCCCAGAAAATGAATGCGGTCATTCACATTTGTAGCGGCAGCATGTTCTTCCAGTTTTTTGCGGGCACTTCCATCTCCAGCAAAAACAAGATGCGCATCAGGGACTCGATCTGCCAAACGCGCAAATGCATCAATTAGAAAATCAAGACGTTTCTCCGGGTCCACTCTGCCGACGGATAATAAAATCGGCGCATCTGGTTTTAACCCGAGCCTGTTTCTAAAACTCCCAGGATGCTTCGCCGTTTTGAAATTGCTCAGATCAATTCCATTGGGAATGGTATGGATCGGCTTGGTGACTTTCTGCTCCAAAAGCAGCCGATAGAATTTGGGTGATGGGACAACAATTTGATCGCCAAGGTTGGTGGAAGTAGTGCTAAACCAGCGCGCCGCGTGACGGATCACGCCCGTGCCGCCGATGATCTTAAGATAATGGGTGTAATCGGTAATGGATGTGTGATAGGTATAAATAAGAGGCAGATTTTTGGTGGACGCCGTGAAATAAGCCAGCAGTCCCACGGTCAACGGGCTGTGGGCGTGTAGTACATCAAAATGTTTACGGGTTAACGACCATGTACTGCGTGGAGTTCCCAGCACAGCCACATAAATCGGCGGGTCATTTAAATATTTCAAAGAAGGCAGGCGCACCACGCCCGGTTGATCGTCTGTATAGCCGGGAATCTTCGGCGCAAAAATCGTTACTTGATGCCCTCTGCGCTGTAATCCTTCAGATACCAATTGCAAAGAAATAGAAACGCCGTTGACTTGCGGCGCATATGTATCGGTGAACAATCCGATGCGAAGCGAGCCCATATGAAGTTTCCGTCCAAATTCGGTTGCGTTTTCTGCCATGTTGAATTTCTCCTGAAGTTCTTTTGACCAAGATAAAGTTTTTATCTATTCATCAGTTTTCATCTGCGGCGAATTAATTTGTTCTTCATGCGGCGTTAGATTTGCTTTCATGCGCTTCGCCAGTTCACGGCGAGTCAACAGTACGCGATGCTGACAGCCTTTGCATTCCAACCCAATATCTGCGCCGAGGCGTACCACTGTCCATTCATAGGATCCGCATGGATGTGGCTTTCGCAAACGCAAATGATCTTTCAACTGCAAGTCGGGAAGCATGGGCAAGATTATACCGCCACGACATATAGACTGCAGATATAGACTGCGGACTTCAGTCCGCTTTTTCTGTAAAGAGTGGACTGAAGTCCGCAGTCCGTTTTTTTGTTGTGTGACATATTTCCCAGTGTGGGTGCGAAAACTTTCCTTGAGGAAAAATCCATAACAGCGATAATAAGAGAGTAATCTGAAATGGAGGCATGTGATGAATGAAGAACTGAAAATCAAATTCTGGGGTGTGCGCGGAAGTTATCCCACGCCGGGCGCGGAGACTGTCAAATATGGCGGCAATACAGCCTGTGTCGAAATCCGCGCGGGTGAGCGCACGATCATTTTGGATGCGGGCACAGGCATCATTCCGCTCGGGCGTGAGTTGATGAAACGTGCCGCGCAAGAGAAACGTCCGCTGGAATTGCTGTTGCTTTTCAGTCACTTGCACAACGATCATACGCAGGGCTTTCCGTTTTTTGTACCCGCCTACATACCCAATACCAAACTCCATATCTTTGGCCCGGGCGGAACCCCTGAAACTGTGAAACGTGTTTTGGAACACAATCAATCCACCGAGGCTTTCCCAGTCAGCTTGCGCGAGATGGCTTCGTCAAAAGAGATTGAGTCGGTGCGCGAGTCGCAGGTGATTGTTTGGGATGAAGACGGTGTCCGTTTTGCAGAATCAAGTTCCAGATTAAGTCTCGATGCGCTGGTCATCCGCATTCACAGTTCGCACGCGCACCCGGGCGGAGTCTATATTTATCGCATCACCTGGCGCGGCAAGTCGGTTGTGTATGCCACCGATACCGAAGGCTATGTAGGTATGGATCGCAGACTCGTTGCCTTTGCGCACGATGCCGATGTGCTGATCCATGACGCGCAATACAGCGAAGAACATTATTACGGACAACTTGCTGGATTCCCATCCACACAAGGCTATGGACACTCGACCGCCGTGATGGCTTCAGAAGTAGCCGCATCTGCCGAGACGGGTGAATTGATTCTGTTTCATCATGATCCCGCCTATGCTGACGGTTGGGTGGCGGCTCAGGAATTCACCGCGCAAAAATTATTTCCTGATTCACGCGCCGCGTATGAAGGCATGGAAATTAAATTAAACGCAGACTTCCGAAGTCTTTTGAAAGACCATTCAATTGCGCAAATAAAGACAGACTTCGGAAGTCTTTGAATGGATGTAAAATATGTTAAGAATGACTGAAATCAAACGAGACGATACCCGCAATATTCTTTCAGACATTAAGTTGTTTGAAGGGCTCACTTCCACACAATTAGATTGGGTGGCGAAAAATGCTCATCGGCGCATCTTCAACGCGGGGATGAACGTGATGACGATTGAACAGCCCGGCGAAGCGGTGTTCATCATTTTGCATGGCACAGTGAAGATTCACATCGAACAGGGTGAGCGGGATGTGATTCTGTCTGTGCTGGGCAGCGGTGACTTGCTGGGCGAGATGAGTTTGATCGATAGCGTGGGACGTTCTGCGAGCGCGCTTACGCTAGAAAATTCGCTCCTGCTGTGGATGGACAGAACTACATTCAACTATATGATGGATAACTTTCCGCCTGTGGCGCGAAATTTAGTAAAGATCTTATCCGCACGGGTGCGGCTCTCCGATCAGGTGATTCAGTCTCTTGCCACCTTGGATGTAAATGGACGGGTTGCGCGGCAGATACTGGCATTTGCCGAACGCTATGGCCGTGAAATGGCAGACGGGGTACAAGTGCGTATTGTATTAACACAAAGTGATCTGGCTGATCTGGTGGGTGCTTCACGCAAGCGCGTTAATCAGGCGATGGTTTTCTTCAAAGAACAGGGGCTGATGAGCACGGATGCCGATGGAAGATTTGTTGTGCATGATAAGGCAGGGTTGGCGCGGTTTTGTGATTGAAGGGGAGATTGGGGATCGGGTGGTCGCTGGTTGATGTCGCAGACACAACTGGCGACTATTCGCTTAAAGACTATTTGACTATAATCACCGTATGACCCATTTCAAATTCTTTCATCCTGTTGAAGTCCGCTATGGGGATTTGGATCCCCAGGGACATGTGAATAATGCCAAACATCTGACCTATTTTGAGCAGTCGCGCATTGCCTACATGATCGAGTTGGGATTGTTCACGAAAGATCAATCCTTCATGGAAATCGGTGTGATTCTGGCGGATATCCACATCACCTATCTCGCGCCTGTTTATTTTGGCGAGCACATCAAAGTGGGGGTTCATGTTATCAAACTGGGCAACAAGTCTATGACTTGGGCGCAGAACATCGTGGATGCCAAGACAGGCAAGGAGTTAGCCAAAGGAGAAGTGATCATGGTTACCTATGATTACAAAGAAGAAAAGACAATCAATATTCCACACAATTGGCGCGAGAAGATCAAGGCATTTGAAGGGGTATAGGTCTCAACGTTTAAACGTTCGAACTAGCTATCAGGAGCAAAACATGTCACTCCCCGCAATTGACGAAAAATATTTTACAAATTTTCTGGTTGACCTGCTCAACATTCCCTCGCCAACTGGCTTTGCGAGCCTGGCGATTGATTTTGTAGAAAAAGAATTATCCAAATACAAACAGCTTGAATTATCGCGTACCCGTAAAGGCGCGCTGGTTGCAAAGTGGAAAGTGGAAAGTGATCTGCCGCCTGCGGCATTCACCGCGCATGTGGATACGCTTGGCGCGGTGGTCAAGGAAATCAAATCCAATGGGCGGTTGAAGTTAAGCCGCATTGGCGGGATTCAATGGCCAAGTGTGGAAACCGAAGGCGTGTGGATCTTCACATCCAAAGGTGAAAAGATTCGCGGCTCGGTGTTAATCGATACGGCGTCAGGTCATATTTACAGCGCGGCAGGAAGCGAAACTTCGCGCAATGACGCGCACATGGAAGTGCGGCTTGATGTGCGTACAACTTCTGAAAAAGAAACACGCGAACTTGGAATCAACATCGGCGATTGCGCGGCATTTGATCCGCGTGTGGAAGTGACCCATGGTTTCATCCGCTCGCGCTTCCTCGATGACAAGGCTTGCGTGGCGAATCTTGTCGCGGCGATCAAGTCAATGGCAGAGGCAGGCCAAAGTCCGGTGCGAAGCGTGTACTTTCATATTTCCAATTATGAAGAGGTCGGTCACGGTGCGGCGGCGGGAATCCCATCGGATGTAGCCGAGTTGATTACAGTGGATATGGCGGTCGTCGGCAATGGTCAAGAGTCGGATGAATTCCACGCGACCTTGTGTATCAAGGATAGCAGCGGGCCGTATTCCGAAGGGCTGAATAAAAAAATGCGCGCCATCGCGGAGAAGCACGATATTCCATATAAAACAGATGTGTACCCATTTTATGGTTCAGACGGCGAAGCCTTTTGGCGCGCAGGCGGCGATGTGCAGCTCTCGCTGATCGGCCCCGGCATTGACGCTTCGCACAATTACGAACGTGCTCACATGGATGGTTTGAACGCAACCACGAATTGGATCATGGCTTATTTGCTTGAAAAATAAGAAAGCTCTACCGTAATAATTTTTCAACTGACGCTATCTACTTAATGAGGAATTTATTAAATGGAATCAATCGAAGCAAAGATCGGCTCGATCGCACCTGACTTCAAACTGCCAGCCACAAATGGGCAGGAGATTTCGCTTTCAAGTTTTCGCGGCAAATCAAATGTGATCATGTTCTTTATCCGTGAGACCACCTGCCCACAGTGCCGCACACACGTCATGCAACTGGGACGGATGTATGAGCAATTCCGTGAGGCGGGCGCAGAAATTATTGTCATTCTGGGTGAAGATATGGAAAAAACACGCGAATATGCAAATGAAATCAATTTGCCTTTCCCCATTCTTTCAGACTCCGGTCGCAATGTATATACGCTCTACGAATTGGAAAAATATTTCCTGCTCTTTCAACGTACAGCCTCGCTTGTCGTTGATAAAGATGGTCTCGTCCGCTATCTCAAACGCACAACAGTTCCGAATGTCTGGTTACAGGAAACCCGTGAGTTGTACGGCTTTGTAGATAGTTTGAATGAAGGGCAAGTGGTGTAAGAGTTCTGAGGGTTATAAGGTTATCGTAAATTGATTGACCGCAGACAGCGGACGGCGGTCAACTGGATGAAAACCATAGTTTGTAATAATAGAGAATTTCATTCTGCATTCTGCATTCCACATTCTGCATTCTTTAACTGTATACTTGCCCTATGAAACTAGATGCCGCCCTGCCCCCTGTCGCATTGAAAGATGTTCCTGCCATTGCGAAAGCCGCACAAGAGATAGGCTTCGCCGCGTTGTGGACTCAAGAGACCCAGCACGATCCTTTCCTGCCCTGCACCTTAATCGCGGAGCATTCCAACGAGATGCAATTTGGCACAGCCATCGCGGTCTCGTTTGCGCGCTCACCCGCCAACCTGGCCTACACCGCATGGGACTTATCCGCTCAATCTGAGGGGCGATTCATTTTGGGGTTGGGCACACAGGTCAAGGCGCATATTGAGCGCAGATTCGGCATGAGTTGGCCCGAATCTGTGACGGGAAAATTGCGCGAACAGATTCAAGTCATCCGCGCGTTTTGGGATTGCTGGCAAAACGGTACCAAGTTAAATTTCCGCGGCGAATATTACAAAGCCACATTAATGTCACCGTTCTTTAATCCAGGCGCGATTGAACATCCGAACATCCCGATCTATATTGCAGGCGTGAATACAGGCCTTGCCAAACTGGCAGGCGAATTATGCGACGGGTTTCACGCGCACCCGTTTAATAGTCCGCGTTATATGAATGAGGTGTTGCTCCCAGCAATTGAAGAGGGCTTAGCAAAGGAAAAAAGAGAGCGAAAAGATATCTCCGTTTCTGTGACCGCCTTTGTGGCCACATCGCCCGAAGAAGAATCTTTCGCGCGGATGCAGATCGCATTTTATGCCAGCACGCCGTCCTATCAAGCCGTGATGGATTTGCACGGCTGGACCGAAACCGCCCAGCAGCTATCTGGTTTCGCCGCCAAAGGCGAGTGGGCAGAAATGCCGATGCTCATCACCGATCAGATGTTAAATGAATTTTGTCTGGTCACCACCCAGGAAACTCTGGCGGATGATTTAAAGAAACGCTACGAAGGGATTGCGGATCGGCTGACGTTGTATACGCCTTTCGTGCCGAAGGAAAAGGATGCCTGGTGGAGCGGGTTGGCAAAGGCGTTTAATACGTAGCAAGGGCAAAGTAAAATATATTTCGCGAACCTGCTTCAATCTTCACGAGTAAAATGCAGCATAAGTCTGCAAAGAACAGCAAACTACTTTAAAAATTCAAAGACAGAAAGATTAAGGAATCAATTATGAACTTTAACGATTACCAAACCAAATCACGCGCCACCGCAAAATACCCCGCTATCGGACATGCCGTCATCTACCCTACTCTGGGACTCGTCAACGAAGCGGGCGAAGTGGCTGGCAAGATCAAGAAAGTCTTCCGCGATAAAGACGGCCAGATCAACGCCGAAACCCGTGAAGCCCTCAAAGCCGAACTGGGCGATGTACTCTGGTATCTGGCACAAGTCGCAACCGAACTGGATCTATCCCTGGATGACATCGCCGAAGCCAACATTGCCAAATTGCTCGACAGACAATCACGCGGCAAAATCCAAGGCGATGGAGATAACAGATAACCAACTGAAAGTTCAAAGTGAAAATCAAAATCCATTGCCTGAACAAGAACCTCCCCGCCTGCAACCCGTAAGGAAACTCTAACCTTTTTCCAACACGGAGTTACCCGCCTTTTTGGTACAATGCCTAGAGATATAGGAGATAACTATGGCCGGCATGGAAAGATTTACCCAACGAGCAAGACGCGTACTGAGCCTCGCCCATCAAGAAGCAGAGCGCGCTCGCCAAAACAACATTGGAACCGAACATCTCATCCTGGGATTAATGGATGAAGAAGGCGGCGTCGCGGGTCGTGTACTGCGCGACCTCGGCATGACCCCCGAACGCGTGCGCGAAGTCGTTCAACGCGTCTCTGGCGCCTCCACCGATTTTGACCCCGCCCGCATCGAACTATCAGCAGAAACGCAGCAAGTTCTCGAATTCGCAATTGAAGAAGCCCGCCGCCTCGGCCACCATTACATTGGCACCGAGCATATTTTACTGGGGCTCATTCGCGTTGAATCCTCTGGGATGGAAGTGCTGCGCAGACTCGGCGTCACTGCGGATCAAATCCGCAGACAGACACGGCGCGTCTTAAACGAATCCGCATCCTCCTCCCCGACACCTGCCGGCCCACAACCGGCTAAAGCCGGCCCTGCTGGAGCAAACCCCAAAACCCCGCTTATCGATCAACTCGCCACAGACTTAACATCGAAAGCTGAAGAGAAAAAACTAGACCCCGTCATTGGCCGTCAAAAAGAAATTGAGCGTGTGATTCAGATTCTCGCACGCCGTACCAAAAACAATCCCGCATTGATCGGCGAACCCGGCGTTGGCAAGACCGCCATCGTCGAAGGACTCGCGCAACGCATCATTGATGGTGACGTCCCCGCCCCATTGATGAACAAACGTGTGCTTCAACTCGATGTGGGATCACTCGTGGCCGGTACCATGTATCGTGGTCAGTTTGAAGAAAGACTCAAACGCATCATTGACGAGTTAAAAGCATCCGGGGCGATCCTGTTTATTGATGAGGTTCATATGCTCGTTGGAGCAGGAGCCGCTGGCTCCTCCGTCGACGCGGCAAATATCCTCAAGCCCGCTTTATCCCGTGGCGAGTTACAAGTCATTGGCGCCACCACGTTGGATGAATATCGCAAGCATATCGAATCAGATGCCGCACTCGAACGCCGCTTCCAACCTGTGCAGGTTGATGAACCTTCTGAAGAAGAGACGATTCAAATCCTGAAAGGTATTCGCGGCGCGTACGAAGAACATCATCATTTGGTCATTTCAGATGAAGCGCTTGAAGCCGCAACTCATTTATCTTCGCGCTACGTCACCGAAAGATTTTTACCCGATAAAGCGATTGACTTGATTGACGAATCATCCTCACGTGTGCGCATGTACAAAAGCCCAGCCGCAAAACATGCCAAGGATCTTTTTGGTCAATTGCGTGCTGCACGCCAAAACCGCTCTCTCGCACAAGAGGAAGGCAACTCGGAAGATATCAAAGAATGGGAAGAGCGCGAGTCTGACCTTGGTGCGCAGATTGAACGCTTGCGCACCGGCTGGGACCGTGCCAACAGTCCCGTAGTGACCGCCGAAGATATCGCCGAAGTCGTCTCGATGTGGACGGGTGTTCCGCTGATGCAGCTTGCTGAAGCAGAATCGCAGCGCCTGCTCAAAATGGAAGATGAACTCCGCAAAGATATTATCGGCCAGGAAGATGCGATTGTTGCCATCTCACGCGCAGTCCGCCGTGCGCGCGCCGGCTTGAAAGACCCGAAACGCCCGATTGGTTCATTCATGTTCCTTGGACCCACAGGCGTAGGCAAGACCCAATTGACAAAGACGCTCGCTAAATTTATGTTTGGCAGTGAAGATGCCGCCATTCAACTGGATATGTCTGAATTCATGGAACGTCATACCGCCGCTCGTTTGGTGGGCGCCCCTCCTGGATATGTCGGCTACGAAGATGCGGGTCAACTGACCGAAGCGCTGCGCCGCAGACCCTATTCGATTATTGTTTTTGACGAAATCGAAAAAGCGCACCCCGAAGTCCATAATATGCTTTTGCAAATTATGGAAGAAGGTCACCTGAGCGATGCCAAAGGCCGCAAAGTGGATTTCCGCAACGCGATTATCGTCATGACCTCCAACATCGGCGCAGATATGATCAAGAACCAGACTTCGCTCGGCTTCGCCATGAAACGCGATGAAGCCACCGAGGAAAAACTCTCGTACGATGAGATGCGTAAAAAGTTGAACGAATCACTCAAACGCGCCTTTCGCCCCGAGTTCATCAACCGCATGGATTCAGTGGTCATCTTCCGCTCGCTCAACAAGGAAGATATTCAGAAGATCGTTTCACTCGAACTGGACAAGGTTTCTGAACGCCTCAAGGATCATGAACTTATACTGACAGCCTCTGAAGAAGCTTTGTCGCTGCTTGCCGCCCAAGGCTATGATGCCGAGTTTGGAGCGCGCCCGTTGCGCCGCGTCATCCAGCAAAAAGTGGAAGACCCGCTATCAGACCGTGTGCTCGCCGGTGAATTTGTGAACGGCGACGCAATAAAAGTGGATGTCAACGACGATGGTGAATTAGTCCTCAACAAATCTGAGGAAAAACTTCCCGAGCCGAGTATCTAAGAAATATAAAAGACCCTACAGGCTTCAAGAACCTGTGGGGTCTTTTTAAAACCCATGAATAAACAAGAACTTCTCAAACAAGCCGATTACACCTTCCAACGCGGCAATCGCAAACTAGCCCAAAAATATCTGGCAGATCTTCTCATGCAGTACCCCAACGAAGAATCCGCCTGGATGTTGATGGCGCGCATTGTGGAAGATCCTGCGCGTAAAATAGAATGTTATGAACGCGCACTCAAGCTCAACTCGAATAACGCCGAAGCGAAAATCGGTCTTACTCGTATCAAATCCCCGGGTAAGACCTTACCAAACCGTGGACGCATAAACGAAAATCCACTGCAAATATCCCGTCCATTCAAAAACCTCCTGCGTGGAGTAAGTGTATTCACAGTACTGGCGATTCTATTCGGTACAACCTCGTTCGTTGTGGCACGCAACAACCCTCAATCAATTGCCTCTACATTATTGAGACTCCCCACCCCAACGCTTTACGCGTCAAACCCAATCACAGGGAACATCGCCTCACAAACCCGTGCAGAAATGAGCATGAAATATCCGCAATACGCTCCACTGGTAGACACGTTAATTAGCTTTGCTGTAAACAACGCCGAGAATGGTCTGGATGGCGCTCCCGAACGTCCCGGCGCGCAAATTGCGCCATCAGACGCGGCAGGGATGGAAGCCAAACAATCTCTTGAAAAAGCTCTTCCGCAACCTGGCTCCCTATCTTCGGCCACACTCACTGAACGCCAGCTTACATCATGGCTGGCAATGGAAATGAAGAATAGCCCTGACCTGCCGCTAAGCGATGTGCAAATCTACTTAAGAGATGACAAAATACAAATCTGGGGCATGGTGGCAGGCAGTACCAACTCCACCTCCGCGTTAATCGTGGGAAGTCTTGGAATTGATGCAAACAAGAACCTTATTATTAATATTGAATCAGTGCAGGTTGGCACACAAACAATTCCTGGGATCCTGGTTTCACAAATGGAAACCTGGCTCAATCAACTCATGAATGAGGAAATAAATAAACAAGCGCCCGGATTAGAGATTATGAACATCAACATTACAAATGGACTGGTCATCATTTCAGGTATGCGCTAAATATTCAAAAAGAACCGCCGTAATGGAGGTTCTTTTTATTTAAACTGTAATCTTTTCTTAATAATATCTACGCCTGTCACCGCATCAGAGTCATGCAAAGGCCCACATAAAATAGACAAGGAGCATTTATTATGAATAACACATACGAGACGACAACCCTGGCAGGCGGATGTTTCTGGTGCCTCGAAGCAGTATTTGACGAAGCCAAAGGCATCATCTCTGTTGAATCAGGCTATTCAAACGGACATGTCCCCAATCCCAGCTATCGCGCAGTCTGTAACGGAGACACGGGTCACGCGGAAGTGATCCAGATCAAATTTGATCCAGCCATCATTTCATTTCGTGACCTATTGAATGTTTTCTTCGCCATTCACGACCCTACCACCCTTAACCGTCAGGGCGGGGATATTGGCACGCAATATCGTTCGGCCATTTTCTATCACTCCCCTGAGCAAAAGGAAATAGCCGAGAATCTCATCAGCGAGTTGAATGCTCAAAGAATCTGGAACAGCCCAATCGTTACAGAGGTTGAACCGATCAAAGATTATTACGTCGCCGAAGATTATCATCAGGAATACTTCGCGCGCAATCAAAGCAATCCATATTGTCAGGCAGTGGCCGCGCCAAAAGTGGCAAAATTCCGCAAACACTTTTTGGAACTACTGAAGAAATAGATAAACAGCAAAGACTTCGGAAGTCTTTTTCACTACTGAGATCACAGAGGCCACGGAGATTTTTTATGTTAGTTTATTCTCTGTGATCTTTGTGGTGAATGCTATTTTTTAACTGGCACGATAGGAAAAGCTTTTGCAGGCAAATAGACGAAACCCGGGTTAAAAAATTTGTTATACTCTTTCCACTTATGAACGAAATCAAATCCCCAAGTTTTTATATCCGCGATATACCCATTTATGGCGACGCCATTCTTGCGCCCATGGACGGCTACTCTGATTGGCCGTTCCGTTCCATTTGCCGCGAGCTTGGCTCGGCCATGAGCTACACCGAATTTGTGCAGGTCGAGAAAATTCTCAGCAGATCAAAACAGCCCGCGAAGAAATTGCATTTTGAAGAAGTGGAACGCCCGATCACCTTTCAACTATACGGCGACAATGTAGATAAGATCATCGAAGCCGCGCTGCGTGTGCAGGAGTGGAACCCGACCATTATTGATATCAACATGGGCTGCCCCGCCAAAAGCGTTTCAGACCGCGGCGCGGGCGTGGGCATGATGAGGTCACCGCTTAAGATTGCGCGCCTGTTTACCAAACTTAGTAAAAAACTTAGCGTGCCATTGACAGGCAAAATTCGTTTGGGCTGGGAACGAAATAAAAATTACAAACTCATCGCGCGCATTGTCGAAGAATGCGGCGGCTCCCTGATCGCCATCCACGGGCGCACCAAGGAACAAAGTTACAGCGGCAACGCAAACTGGGATGCCATCGCCGAGGTAAAAGCCGCGGTCAAAATTCCTGTCATCGGCAACGGCGACGTAAAACTTGTCGAAGACATTGAAAAAATTAAACAATACACAAAGTGTGACGCGGTCATGATCGGGCGCGCCGCGCTTGCCAACCCGTGGATCTTCTCAAGACTCAACCGCGACCAAGTCACAGCCGAAGAGGTGCAGCAAACGGTGCGCATGCATCTTGCTCGAAGCGTGCAATTCTATGGCGATGAAGACGGCTCGCGTTTGTTCCGCAAATACGCAGTGCAATATTTACTCATGCAAACCCTCACACGCGAAACCCGCAAGCAAATTCTCAAGCCCATGCCCTCGGCTGAATTTCTTGAAATGCTTAATCAAGTCTACACAATCACCGCCTAATAAGACGTATAATCAACTTATGATCCTCGACCTTCCCTTCATTCTCGAAACCCGCCGCAATCACGCGCTCGAACACGCCACGCTTCACATGCTGGCACACACCCACAAAGGCAACATGGCGGGACATTCCAACCCGACTGGCTTTTACCTGCTCGGTGATTTTTCCACGCCTGATGTTTGGGGGGCTGCTACAGAAGCCCTCGAAAGATTACGCGGCGGTGAAAGCGGATTAGCCATCCATGCCGGCTGCGGCACCAACATGGCAACCACAGCGCTTCTCTCTGGAACGTTGGCCTGGTCTGTGCTTCAAATATCAAAATCCACGCTGATAAAAATTCTGCTCCTGCCGTTGGCAGTGACATTTGGTGCCATCGGCGTTTTAATCGCCCGCCCGCTTGGCCCCGTGCTGCAACAGCGCATCACCACCGAAGCCAATATGGGCACCATGCAAATCAGAGACATCATCCCCGTCCGCAAAGGCCTGCATCGGGTGATTACGAAATAAAAAATTAAACACAAAGGACACAAAGGACACGAAGGCTTAATACTTTTTTTCATCATTCATCATTCTGCATTCTCCCTTCCCCCTCCCCATGAACCTCTTCATCCTCTACGGCAACGACGAATTCGCCATTACCCGCAAACTCAAAGACTTTGAGTCTGATTTCAGCGACCCCACCACCGCCGGGATGAATACCGCGCACCTCGAAGGGCGCAGCATCGCAGAAGACGAATTGAATAACGCGGTCAACGCCATGCCGTTTCTTGCGTCAAAGCGATTGGTGATCATTTCGAATCCATCGGCGAAATATAACAATCCTGCCGCGCGCAAAAAATTTGGAGAGTTTCTCAACAACGCACCCGCTACTGCCAAACTTGTATTGTGTGAAACCATCGAACCCAAAGAAGTTGATAAACATTGGCTGATGAAATGGGCCGCAAAAAACACGTCCACAGTCAAGACGCAGGCATTTATGCTGCCGAAGCAAAGAGACATGGCGGGTTGGATCATCAACGAAGTGAAGAATCAAAACGGGAAGATTGATCCCGCTGCCGCATCCAAACTGGCGGAGATGGTCGGTGTGGATACGCGTCAGGCGGGGATGGAAATCTCCAAATTGCTGGCGTATGTCAATTGGGCAAGAGCAGTTCAAGGGTCCGATGTGGAAGCGGTTTGTATTGTCACATCCCAGCAAAGCGTGTTTGATTTCGTCGATGCCTTGTCACAGGGCAACGGCAAAACGGCGCAAAAACTTTTGCATCGTCTGCTTGAAAATGAAGATTCATTTGCGCTGTGGGGAATGGTCGTGCGTCAATTTCGTTTGCTGGTACAGGCGCGTGAAATTTTAGACGGGCGCGGCAACAAGGATGATGTGGCGCGCGCGCTGGGTGTACACCCGTTCGTTGCAGAAAAAACAACCGGGCAAGCCAGCCGCTTTTCGATGGACGCACTTGAAGGCATTTATCGCCATTTACTGGTGATTGACGAAAGAGTCAAAACGAGCCAGATCACATTGGATCTGGCTCTGGATACGTTGATCGTTGAACTCGCGGGGAAATAGTTACGGGCCGAACGAGGGCATGTTTATCCCGCCGACTAAAATCGCAACAAAGAATAAACAGTATGGCGCAAAACACAGGAAGTTGATCACCAAGCCGGCAATCGCCAGCCCGCGCTTCGGGTCTTTTTTGCGAAGCGCAAGAATACCGAGGATAATTCCTGCAAGTGTAAGCAGAAGGGTTAGAGCGGTCATGATGATACCGCCGCCCAATACGATGGCGTAGCCGGCAGTTTCACTGTCCATGCCGAATGCACCGCCGTCTTGTGTCATAATAGCGAAGAGGATAAAGTAGATACACCACAAGACGATAACGAGTATTGCAAGAATAAATGAAACAGTTCCGAGTCTGGTTTGTTTTTCAGGTATTTCCATGTAACTCTCCTAAAATAATGTGGGGTGCCTGGGTTCGATATTCTCTTTTTTTCCATTCCAACTGTAGTTTTTCAAATCAATGCGGTCTTTGGCATCGAAGATGATGCCTTCAGCCTCAAGCAATTGGCGTTGTTTCTCTGACCCAGCCCGTTCGCTAATCTTTCCCTGCGAGTTAATAACCCGCTGCCAGGGGACGTCATCGGGGCAGGCAGCCATTGCACCGCCCACCCAACGTGGGGCGAATGCGGCGTAGGTTTCAATTTCCACGCCATGGGGCGGCGGAAGCATTTTTGCAAGTTGCCCATACGTGGCAACTTTGCCAAAGGGAATCTGGTGCACAAGGTTCCAGATTTGTTCGTAGTAGGCTTGTTGATTGGGAGGAGATGCAAAAACAGGCATGGGAGTCTCCTTTAAACTATAACTATTATGAAATGTCCGATTTGATCTTGCCGCTCCAGCCATATTTGTTCATATTTATACGGCCTCTTATCGTGAACAGGACGCCTTCATTTTCAAGCATAAGTGTATGTCTTTTTGCTTCCAGTCCATTTTTTTCACTGACTTCCCCTTTTGAGTTGACAACTCTTTGCCATGGCACATCGTCGGGGCAGCTCGCGACTGCGCCGCTTACCCAAAGCGCCCCAAATTCCAAATAAGTTTCGCCATCCACGCCTGCGGGCGGCGGGAGCATTTTTGCAATCTGTCCATAAGAGGCGACTCTGCCGCGTGGTATCTTGCGGACGATTTCCCAGACTTGGTCGTTAAAGGCTTGCGGGTTCGGCGGAGATGTAAATTGTGGCATAAGTTTTCCTTTGTTAGTTTATTGGATCGCGGACTTTAGTCCGACTTTTAACGCGCTGATAGATAACGATAATACAACGATTGGCGGACGTTGGCAATAAAGTTTTTCGAGAGTTTGTCATTCATAAATTTCAGGGTTTTAATTTCATCAGCGACCAGGGCGCCGGGGTGTTCTTTTTCTGGTATGCCCGGTTGTTCAAGGTGTGTGACTGGCTCAGAGGATGGCTGTGAATATTGGCTGTCATCCAGCACAAAATAATATTCGAAGGTTCGGTAAGTAGAACGGTTAATCTCATAGAGCGGAGTGAATGAGCCGATGAAAAGTAAAAGGTAAAAAGTAAAAAGTAAAATGCGATTGGTCGTTTTCTGAAAGATAGTTTCACCAACCATCACCATTAAGTAAATCAATGGAGCGATGGAGGCGCGCATAACGAAATCACGTCCGCTGCCGAATTGGATGAAAGGAATGATGAGGAGCAGCAGGCCTGTCACAACCCAATATGGATCACGCCATTTGAGAGGAGCAAGCAACAGCCAAAGGAATCCGCCTTCAAGCAGGAAGAAGGCGAGGAAATCTTTAGCCGCGATGGATTGAAATCCACGGGATTGGGCGGCGCTGTTGGCTGAGAAGAAGAAAAAAGAAAGAAGAAAGATCATTCCGCTGGCGAGGAGCAGGTCAAGGCGCAGGTTTTTAAACGGGGCTTTGAAGTCAGTCTGCTTGAACCAATCGATGAGCAGATAAGGAATCAATCCAATGGAAGCAAGCGGAGCAAAGAAGAAACACAGAGACCAAACAAACGCAGACTGTTCGCGCTTCAAGTCATTCATGAGGAGAGCAACGCACAACCAGGCAGGCACGGCTTGATTGAATACCCAAAATAGCTGGGTGGTGAAAGAGGAATATTGTAAACTTCCGCTCCAGATTTCGAGATGGGTAATGGGCGGCCAAAGCGTTGGATAATCTTGCGCGAAGAGCAATGTGCCGAGTGAGTCGATGCCGCTGAAGAAGATCAACAGAAGCGCGATTTTCAATGGTGATGTTTTGAGTTTAATATTTAAGTGTAAAACCGCGAGAAAAACGCCAAGCCACGTCCAGAGAAAGAGGATGAAATTTGCGGCCTGCCAGCCGAAGATTTTTCCTACCGCTGCGGCGGGCAGCCAATAACCAACGTAATAAATCAGCATGGTGATCGGTCCGCGTTCCGCTGCGGAATAAATAACAGGCCAATCATACGTAATGAGATCGCGCAGAACCGCGTTGCGCCAGTGATGATCCCAATTTTGAAAGGTGTATCCGCCCACGCCTGAGAGCAAGACCCAGAGGCCGGTGAGGAGAATCAGGTACAGGGTAGATTGGGAATTGGGGATTGGGAATTGGGGATTGGTAATTGGGGGTCGCTTGAAAAGTTTCCAGATAATCCAGATCATCATGATGGTGACAGGGACGGCAATGGATAGTCGCAGCCAGCCCATGCAGAAGATCATGAATGGAAGGATGAGGTAAAGCCAGGTAAGGCGCGTGAGCCATTTCATAATAGATAAGGAGTGCGGACTTCAATCCGCTGCTGGTTTATCAAAAGCGGACTGAAGTCCGCACTCCTGCATTTTTTATTTTTTTTCATAAATCACATAATCATCTTTACGAATTGTAACGGAATATTTCTCGTTTAAGAATGCGCGCAATTCGGGGAATTCGCGTGAAGTATCTGCGCCGGTAATCCAGGGTTTATCAATGGCAGTGACTTCGACAATAAAACGCGGACTTGCAATTTGCAGGTCGTTCATAAAGTCAGCGCGCAGGCTTTGAATGTAGGGATCGGAAACATGATGATAAAAGTAAAAGTCAAAAATATAGGGCGTAGCGATATGCGCGCGGGATTCGAGCATGGCGAGCAATGTGCCGCCAGTCCAATCGAGCGGCTGGACGGTGTCACCTCGCTGCAAATTCTTTTTGAGAAAGCGCGAAATTTCTTCGGCGCGGTTGGTGGAGGTGACGATGGGTTTGCCTTCGAGTTGGCGAATAAATGCTGCAGAAGGACGAAGCAGGGAAAGAATAAGAATGAGGGATAAGTAATAAGTAATAAATAATAAGTAATGAGTGTTTCGTTGTAGAGTGAGTGAAAAGAACAAGGACGCAAGAAGAATAATGAAGTAGATAAATGGAATGTAGTGATAGGGAAAGAATTGACCTGAGAAAGCTGGGTAGATGGCGTAACACAGAGCGAGACTTGCAAGTAGATATGTTTTTTTATTTTGATTAAGATAAACACCCACAAAAGCGGGGATGAGCCAAAGAGCGTTTCCACCTAAACGAAGAGTTTGATTCAGCAAAAAGGGAATTCTTGCGGCTGGAGCAGTGATCGCCATTTCGCCGTTGATTTGAGAATATAAGGGCCAATAGTGTATGGCGATGTTGATAAAGGACGTCAATGCGCCGGTGAAGGCAAGCCAGGCGATGACTGCGAAAACAGGAACGAGGAATCCTGCGGCGGTGGGTAGAATGCTTTTCGCAGCAGCGTTCCCCAAAGGGGACAATGTATGCAGAGTCAACTTGAGGCGTTGCACCAGGTCGCTGATGTCAAAGAGCAGGATGGGGATGAGTCCGATCGCGGCGTGGGGTTTGATGACAGCCGCTAGACCGAAGAGAAATCCCAGTGTGATGCGATGCTTGAGAGTCAGCGTTTCCTGCATTGAAATCCAAAGCGCGAGCGCGATAAAAACAAGCAAAAGATATTCGCGCTGCAACGACATGGAGGGGCCGCCTTGCAAGTATTTCAAGCCGAAGAGCAGCGCGGCGGCGAGGGCGGGCGTTTTACCAAAACGGCGCATGGCAAAAAAAGTGATCGTGAGCAGCGCGGCGAGAATAATAAGATCGAGGATACGAATGCGAAAACTGTCGAAGCCGCTTAACAGGCCGAGGATGATGTAGGCGATGAAGCTGCCCGGCATTTGAAAGTCGAAGATGTCACGATATGGGACGAGGTCATCGGCGCGCATAAGGAAGGCTTCATAAAAAAGCGGCGCTTCATCGTGAGCGATGGGCCAACGTGTTGAATACGCGGCCTGCACGATAAGGAATGCGGCGAGAAGAATAAGTAAAATGTTTGAGAGACGGCGCATTATTTATAGGAGTGCGGATTTCAGTTTACGAATCATAATGCGGATTGAAATCCGCATTATGATTCGGATAGACTCTTAGATGAATTCCCCGCCAATGACCTGTTTCTCGATCAACTCTCGTTTGGCAGTGAACTTCATTTCAACTTCCAAACGCTGGAAGCATTTATTTTCTCCCATTAAAACTTTGCGCGCATAATAGATATCGCCGCCTGCTTCATATTCAACGCTTAAGTCATTATCCAGATCAATGCGGCCTTCGATGATTTCTGCACAGCGCTTGCATTTGACAGAGAAGGTGTAGTATCTTTTTTCGGGTTTGGTGGAAGAACCACTGAAGAGATTTTTAAGAAAGTTCATAAGAGTATCCTTTTTATATTTGACGATGAATGATAGACCATCGTTAGTTTAACTAAATTTCCATTTCTTCAACACATCCATTGCCTTGTAATGAGTCAAATCCAATTGTAACGGAGTAAGTGAGACATAGCCTTGAGCGAGCGCGCCAAAATCGGTGCCGTCTTCGATCACACCTGTGGGCGCTTCACCGCCAATCCAGTAATAAGGTTTGCCGCGCGGATCCACGCGCTCATCGAGCGCATCACGATACACACGCAATCCCTGACGGGTAATCATATAGCCTTTGAGTTCACTCTCTTTGAGATAGGGCACGTTGATATTCAGCACCACGCCTTCGGGCAATCCATCCGCGATGGCTTTTTCAGTGACGCGGCGCGCAACAAGGGCGGCGGTGGAATAATCCAATAATCCTTTGAAGCCTTCAGGAGAATCAAGCGAAACCGCAATGCCTTTCACGCCCGCAATCACTGCTTCCATCGCAGCCGTCACAGTTCCCGAGTATGTCACGTCATGTCCGATATTTGCATTTGGATTAATGCCCGAAACGACCCAATCAATTTTTTCTTTAATCAGCCCAAGCAAAGGCAGCGCCACGCAATCGGAAGGCGCGCCATCCGACATGAAAGCAGGCGAGCCATCTGCCAGCATCGTTTCGCGCACACGCAGCGGGCGATCCATCGTTTTGACATGGCCCGAAGCAGACCAGTTTTTATCAGGCGCAAAGACAGTCACCTTGCCGAGTTTGCGCATTTCCTGCGCAAGGGCCAGCAGCCCGGGCGCAGTCACACCGTCATCATTGGTTACAAGTATATGCATTTTTCAATTTCCGCTTTGAGATTTGTGATTTCGGATTGATTATAACCCGCCCTATAATACAAAGTAGGGATACAGCGGCGCTGTGTCCCTACTTATTTTACGGTAAAGCCATGACGATCAAAATCAAAGCGATGCCAACCAGTGTACCTTTTAGAATCACTTTCAAAGCTTGAGTTCTCACCTGCTTTAATTCGCCCTGATCTTCAATTTTTTCTTCTTTACCTGTTAGTTGGCGTGAACCACGCGCAGCAAGACTTACTCAGGTTTTATCACGCCATTGATAGTAGCTTGTCGCGGATGCCGCGAACATGAAGAACAAAGGCAATCGCCATAGCTTCTCCGCGCCGAAAAGGAGCAGGAAGGCAAGCGCTACCACGCCAATCACCATTTGAACAATGGCAAAATTCAATCGCTTGCGTCTTTCCTTCGGACTGATATTAGCAAGACAAACAACGCCCTGCGCATGTTCATGAAAAGGTTCACTTTCGGGGCTGGAACTTGAGAATCCAGCCAATAATCCTGTTAGCATTTAAAACATCCTATTTTTTTATTTTCCGAACCTCATCCAGACGACTCCAAAATAGAGATACGTACAAAAAAGCCGCCGAGTTTTCAAACTCAGCGGCTTGCATTAATTACTTAAGCCTTAGAACCACTCCATTTTGAGATGGGTCATACACCAGCAAGCCTTCTTCCAGTTTATTGGAAGGAATACCCGCCTGATCAACACGAGCAACCACTTCGTCCAGGGCTTTTTGATTTGCAAAATCCACGGTGAAGTGACGCAAACCGGCCGCATCAGCAGGCGGCGGAGGTGCGCCTTCACCCTGCCATGCATTTAATCCAAGATGATGATGATATCCACCCGCTGAAATAAATGCAGCCTTAAATGTTGAAGACATTCCCATTACATCAAAACCGATGACTCCGTGATAAAAGTCCACCGCTTCCTGCACATTACGCACATGCAAGTGGACATGCCCCACACGTGTTTCAGGAGGAATAGGTGCATCCAATTTATCATCCTGCTTGAGATGGCTGAACAAAGCCTTCACATCCAACGCTTCACGGCCATCACTTAAACTTCCATCTGCGCGGCGTGTGACAAAATCATTATTCTCAATAATAAAGGTCCCATCTTCGGGAGATTCACAATATAGCTCAATGCCATTGCCTTCGGGATCGTCAAGGTAGGTGGTCTTGGTCATGATGTGATCGGTGGGAGAATTACGATATTTCAACTCAAATAAACGTGCCACTGCAATAGCCAATTCACGGCGATTTGGGAATAAGACTGCAAAGTGATATAACCCGGTCACGCCGCGATATTTCTTTAAGTTGGGTTCTTCGGTCAGGCGCAATAAATCCGCGCTGCCTGCGCCCAAACCCGCTTTGTTGCCTTCGCGCCAGTGGAGTTTAAATCCAAGCACTTGCTGATAGAACGCGAGTTGATTCTCCAGATTGGCAACTGTCAACGAGACATGACCCATCAACGTGGCGGGGTGAATCGAGAAGTCAGTTTTATTTTCGATTTGTGTTTGCATGAGTTTCATTTCCTTCATCTATTGTAATTACCGTCTATTAGATAGACAACATTATCACAAGTTTAATTTCCTCTTTAGAACCCTATTTCTTCTTTCACGATAATCATTGTAATGCGGTTTGGGCGGACTTCGCGATTGACGATCAACACCTTGCTTACATTTGTGCTGACCTTGTAAAGCTGCTGCATATGGGCTTCTTCAAGAGGGAGAATATATTCTTCAAGGCGTTGAAAGCCTTCATTCAAATCTTTTACAAGTTTCTGAGCGCCAACGACCCAGATCACCTTGCCAGCGCCAGAAGCATACGGCCCAAGCTGACTGCCCGTATTGGACGCGATCAAAACCTGTCCGCTTTCAGTCACTGCATGGACACTGCCCGCGGCATAATCAGGCGCACCAACCATCTTGCGAATCTCGCGGCCTTGTGTTTCGCGATTCAGCGCGAACATCTTTGGGCGCAGTGCATCAAACTTGCCTGATTTATCGATCTCATTTGTAATTCCCAATGTTTCAAGTGTTACTGATGAGCCAAGAAAAACTTCAGCTTCCTCGGGGATCAATGCAAGGAACAAGCGTTTGGCCTCTTCGCCATTTTCAGCAATCAATGTACGAATGTTATTCGCTTCAAGAGCCGCAGCAGTTCGTTGAATCTGTTCATCGCTTGCAAGTTTTACAAAGTTTTTTCCAGAACTAATAATCTTTTCAATTTGTGGGGTTGTCATTTTTTCCTTTTCTATAGTTGAGTTAATTTTTTGAATTCATCCCGCAGTTAAACTGCAAGATAAATGGGTGAGCAAGCACAGTAATTAGAAAGTGAACAGATACGAACGGCCAACGACAACAAGTATCGAAAGCGCAAGCAGAACGATGTTCACAGGAATAACTTTATATTCCTTCCTGGGTAAATGCACTGTAAAGATCGCAAGTACTTGAATGAGCGATAAACCAATCGCAGCGGCGGGAGTGAGCCACGCCAGAATACCGGCGAGAAGAGGCAGAATCAAGCCCAATGCACCGAGTAACTCAGCAGTACCCACAAAGCGAATGAAGTTATCGCTTTTCCCTTGCGCCCATGTCATCTCTTTGTTATCACGCACTTTATTGGCCTGAAAGGCCTTCATCGAACCCGCCATCAAATACATGGCGGCCAGCAACCCCTGCACAATCCATAATGCAATATTCATCTTGACTCTCCTTGAGTTGTTTGATATTATACATATGTCGCTTACACAACAGATGTTGCCTACTTTACCTTCCTTACCTTTTCAAGTCAACCATCAAATCATAAAAACTGTTGACTAAGCGACACTGGAGACAAAATGTTGCCTACCCCTGATGAAAAACTCGACCCGCGCGTCAAACGCACCCGCAGCCTGATCCTGAAATCCTTTGGAGATCTGCTCGCTGAAAAAAATTTCGGAAACATCTCCGTGCAGGATGTAACCGACAAAGCACAGATCAACCGCGCCACATTCTATGCACACTTTCAAGATAAATATGCCCTGCTTGATTATTCCATCGGGCAAATGTTCAAACAGGAAATTGAAAAACGGACATTGAATGCCTGTCACTACACCCCCGATAATTTGAGAAATCTGATTCTTGCCGTCTGTGAATTCCACTCCAATCTGCATGGGAACTGCGCCCAACCCCACGATCAATTTGAATCGCTTGTGGAAACGCAGATTAAAAAAATAATATTCGACTTGTTATCGCACTGGCTGGAAAAATCAAAAGTAAAAGTATCCAGAGAAATCTCCGTAACGGTGGCCACCTGGGCGATCTATGGATTGGCATCCCATTACGGCCACATGAAAAAACGCCCCGCCCTCGAGAAATTCGTGGACGAAGCGCTTCCGTTGGTGGCGGTTAATTTGGAGCAGTTTGCGTGACGGTAAGGGCACGGCGACGCCGTGCCCTTACCCCAATGATCTCTTAAAATTCACAAACGCATCTTCTTCAGAGGGGTCAGCGCCGTAGGCCATGGCGAGATAATAAGCCATGTAATCACCGAAAATAATCAACGTCCACAAATGAGCAATGAGCGAGTCACCGCGCGCATCGATCACATCCGTGTTCAAGGCTTCGAGCATGAAAGCCTGACGCATCAAGTCTGAACGCAGGCGATTACGCGGATGATCTGATTTCGCACGCATGAACAAGGTCATCGTGTGGGCATTGAGCGTTTGATTCGGGTTGATTGTGGCGATCAAAGTATTATGCGTAGCTTCGGGGATAATTTCAAAATTTGCGCCTGCTTTTGCAAGTTGATTGATCTGCATCTTCCATCTTCGCGCAACAGGGGTGAGATTTTCCGTGCCGACAAATGTGACCCAGCGCCCCACCAGTTGACCTGCATAGCGTTTGGCAGGATTTTTCGCCGCGATCACAGTTGCGACAATATGCTGCTGCGAACGCTTCATCATGGCGATGGCTTCAGCTACATCTTCCGCAGGATCAGGAATGAATCCAAGGCGGGAGAACAAAGCAAGCAATAATCCAAATGGATAGGCAACTGCGGCTGTATCCACAACACCTTGGCTGTCAAACTTCCATATGGGAATATTTTTTTCAGCGGCGCGTTTGGTCAACTCACCGCCCATGGTGATGATGTGAATACTGCAATCATTTTTTATCGCAACTGCAAACGCATCCAACACTTCTTCGGAGTTGCCTGAATGTGAAATGCAGATGACCAATGTCTGTTTGCCCTTTGCGGATGCGGGCAGTCCGTAGCCGCGATGCAATGTGACGGGGAGGCGAATGCTGGAGAAAACAGAAGCAGTCACCAGTTCGGCAGCGACCGCTGAGTCACCCATGGCAGAGATGACAATGTTTTGGATGTCTTTGTAATCGGGGAGCGGCTGTGTTAATCCCAAATCCCATGAAGTTTGTAATTGATCGGGCAGGCCGTCAATTTGAGACAGCATGTTTTTTGTGTCTATTTTTTTGAAAAGATCAAGGTCATCCAGATTCATTAACTTGCATCCTTGATGAATTTTGTGAGGTCTTTCTTCAACACTTTAAGCGAAGGCATATGGACGTACATCATATGGCCTGCTTCGTAATATCCCATGCTGATATTTTTGCGCAAAGACTGATCGAGGCCGAGATGATCGAAGGTATATTCGGTGGCAGAGTAGGGCGTGCCAAGATCGAAATAACCATTGGCAACAAAAACTTTGAGATATTTATTGAAGGTCATTGCGCTGCGCAATGTTTCAGCGACATTGAGATATTGATTTTGGAAATAACTGTAAGACCATTGCAGCCAAACTTTATCGCTCAGAATTTCGTAAGGTGTATCGGTTTCAAATTTCAATTCAGTGCGGATGTAATCATTGAATGCGGCAGTATACGGGCCGTTGACTTGCGCAAACAGCGGATCATATTCAGGCGTGGATGTGACACCGATGCGATCCATACCCGTATACCGACTGTCTAAACGGCCGACGGTTTTTCCACGCTCACGCAGAAGTTCCTTGAAGTAGTGCTGGTCGAGGATGCGTAAATTACTGCGCTCAATAAACTCTTGAGAGATACCCGTATAGCGCGAAAGTTTTTCAACGATGTTGGCGCGTTCTTCAGGGGTAAGGGATGCGCCTTTGAGCAAAGCGGAAGCATACTCACCCAGCGCGAACTCTTGAGCTTCTTTGATCACATTTTGCAATGACGCCTTGAAATTTAATTTTCCATGATACCAGGCCGTGGCCGCATAAGCAGGGACAAATAAAATATACGGCAAATCATTATTGAGATTGAAATCAATCGTGGTGAAATCAAGCACAGCAGAAATCAGCATGAGGCCGTTCAACAACATGCCGTGACGATCTTGCAAATATCCTGATAAACCCGCGGCACGTGTAGTGCCGTATGATTCGCCTGCGAGAAATTTCGGAGAAAGCCAGCGGTTATAGCGTGTGGTGTATAAACGAATGAAATCACCGACAGAAGCAATGTCCTTGGTGAAGGTATGCCATTCTCTTGATTTTTCCCCTTCGACAGGGCGGCTAAAGCCTGTGCTCATCGGGTCAATGAAAACCAGATCGGTTTCATCGATGACAGAATATTGATTGTCGGTTAACTTGAAAGGCGGCTTGGGCATTTCGCCTTCCTCCGTGAGAACCACGCGGCGCGGACCGAGTACACCCATGTGCAGCCAGACAGACGAGGAGCCGGGTCCGCCGTTGAAGGAGAAAGTGACAGGGCGTTTGGATTTATCTTTCACACCGTCTTTTGTATAGGCCACAAAGAAAATTTGAGCGCGTGGTTTTTCGATCTCGGCGTCTTTTTCTTTGTCGTTGACTTCTTCCTTGAGAATCATTGTCCCGGTGGTGACAGTGTATTTGATATCTTTGCCGCCAATTTTGATGGAATGTTTGGTTTCAACAAGATTATCTTTGGGGGTGGATTTTTCGTCTTTCTTTTCATCTTTCTTTTCTTCGGATTTGGTCTCTTTTTTTTCGGGCATGAAAGTCTCCTTGGGTTATGAAAGATACATTTTCTTCGAGATTATTTCAATTTCTGGAATTATAAATTTCAAGATGGCAAACGAAACCCATTCTACAGGAACGAGAAGCAGAAAAGCAACATCTGCAAGAAGGGGGGTTTGGATATGAGTGGCCAGCCTTTTACCTGATACATCGTACATCTTGCGAATCCGCTTGTGCAAACTTGGGGCAATCGCCATCAATGCCAATTCAGCTACTTTGAGACGCTGCAATTGAGGATTCACCTGCATCAGGATTCCGTTCTTCAAATTAACAGACTGCGAGCAGACGATATGCGGATGCCCATTTGCCGCAGCGGTGGCGATGTAACAATTCGGCGGCTGAGTTGGAAGCGCCGCATACAACTCGTACATTTTCAAGATATCAAAACGCAAGGCATAGACATAGGCAGAAAGCCATGCGGCAATACCAAGTCCACGTATCAGGGTGAATTTACTTTCATGATTTTTAAGCAGCCAAAGAGCAACCTGACCCGAAATCAAAAAAGACCAGAACGGGGCAACGGCACCTAAAAAGAACGCAATAAAAATGAAAGGTGCAAAAGGGGTTTCCCAAGCGATCATGGCAATGAATAAAATAGTAATACCAAGCCCAAGCGTGATATTGCGAACGAGTGACGCCTTCCATCTTGTAGTCAGCCAAAAATACAACTTCGACATGATGAATGGGGAAAAATATGCCAGCAAAATAAAAAAGGAAGAAGATGAGCTTTCTACAGCAAGGATGGTAAGAACACTATATTGCAATGCCAAGAATATCCCCGTGTAAATGCCAAATCGTACGATAAACGATCCAGCATAACGATCAGAGTTAATCAAGAGAAGAATATAACAAACAACAGAATATGCCAATAACGGAAAAAATAAAAAAGAAGACTCAGGAGAAAGGAACAGGTTAATGTAATCAGGCAATCGCCCTGATTGCCAATCTGGTTTCAATAATTTAACAAACGCAAAGTTCACAAAAGGCATGACTACAACAAAAAATCCGTACAATAATCGCTGCAAAAAGGAAAGCGGGAACGAGGAAGGGTTGACAGTAGAAGTTGTCGGTTGCTGAGTTGACTCATTCATCAGTTTCTTTTCCTTATTAATACCATTTTTTCAATACAACTATCCAGCCTGCTTTATTTCAGCGAGTTGATTAATGCATATACTTCTTTTTTATTCCAGCCGCTTTGCTCTGCAAGTTCTGCCGAAATTTCTTTTGCAGATTTGCCTGAGTTCAATTCATTCTTGATGGCTTTGAGTAATTCAGCTTCCATCCATAGTCCACGGTCTGTGGTTTGTTGGCCTGCGATGACCAGCGTAAATTCTCCGCGCGGTTCTTTAGATTTGAAATATTCAATTGCGCCACTGACGGGGCCGCGCCAGAACTCTTCGTACATTTTTGTCATTTCACGGGCAACGCAGATGCGGCGGTCACCTAGTACGGCAAGAATATCTTCAAGGGCATCGACAACGCGATGTGGAGATTCAAGGAAGATGATCGTGAATGGCTGTTGAGAAATTTCTGTCAAGCGCGCACGGCGGTCATTGCCTTTGTGAGGCAGATAGCCAAGGTAGAGGAATGAATCTGTGGGCAGGCCGGAGACTGTCACAGCGGCGATGGGAGCTGAGGGACCGGGAACAGGCCGAACGTCGAAGCCGGATGCGAGAGCGGCTTGTACCAATTCGTAGCCCGGGTCGTTAATCGCAGGCGTGCCGGCATCCGAGACGAGGGATACATCCCCGCTGATCAGGGATTCGAGAATGCGGTCAAGTTTATTAATTTTATTATGTTCAAAATAACTGGTGAGCGGGGATTTGATTTCAAAGTGTTTTAGCAGGATGCCTGTGTGGCGGGTATCCTCTGCGGCAATGAGCACGGATTCGCGCAAAATGCGTACAGCGCGCGGCGACATATCTTCAAGATTTCCGATCGGTGTGGCGACAAGATAAAGGATTCCCATGCGTTTATTTTATCACCCTGACTCATCGCGCATGGAAAGAAAATCGGGCGCTTTCACGCCCGATCTGATCTTTATGGACAGGATCTTATATCTACTTTGAAAATTGTACAACCCGCACCTTCTGGCGGCACAATCACGCAGCATTGATTGGCTGAATCAAAGATGGAGTCGGTGGAACATTTGCCAAGGTCTGCGCTGGAAACAACGGGCGGCGCGCAAACTTTTAATTCGTATGAAAAAGCTTGCTGGCCCGTACAGGAGATAACGGTATTCCCGCTGCCTACTGTTTCCACGAAACAACGCAAGGCAGGATTAAGCGGCTCAAATGTTGCATCTTTAGGAATGGAGATTGAAGTATATGGGAGTTTCGCAACACAGACTTTATTGGTCTCTTTGACAAGTGCAACGGGAATGGTAACGCCCGCTGCGCAAGCTGGAGCAAAAGGCAAAGGAGAAGGCGGCATGGTTTCGGTTGCAGGAGCGAGCGTGGAGGTCGGCGCTTTGGTTGGGATTTCAGTGGCGATTTCGGTGGAGATGGAAGTTGCCGTCGGCTGCGCGCTTGCAAATAATTGATTACGCAAAAGGAAGAATCCAGTAATAACAACCAGCAAAATAATACCTGCAACGATCAAGCCAGTCATGCCGCGTGATGTAGATTGAATGACTGGTTTGTTATAAGTACCTGAATGAATGCCGGTAGTGCCTGAGCCTGTAATATTCCCTTCATGCCCAAAGGCGATCAAATTTAATGCCTTTGCCAATTCTACAGCGCTGGCGTAGCGTTTGGTTTTATCCTTAGCCAGAGCAGACTTAATCAGGCTGTCTACTTCAATTGGCAGGCTGGGAAGGAACTTCAATATTTCAGGGACGGGTTCGGTAATGTGCTTGACCACCACGCCCATGGGAGTATCTGCATTATAGGGTTGATGACCGCTTAACATTTGATAAATGATCACGCCCAACCCATAGACATCACTTCGGGCATCCAGATCACTACCCTGCGCCTGTTCGGGGCTCATGTAGGCGGGCGTACCGATAATTCCGCCGCCTGTCAGGCTGCCGCTTGATTCTGATAATTTGGCGATTCCGAAATCTGAGATAAATGGGTCGCCATTGTTATCAAACAAAATATTATCTGGCTTAAGGTCGCGGTGGATAATACCTTTTTTATGGGCATAGGTCAGTCCTTGCGCAACTTTTTCGACAATGCGCGCCGCATCTTGAACCGAGAATCTCCCTTTTTCGATCCAACCTGAGAGAGAACCGCCTGTCATAAAACGCATTACAAAATATGGCTGACCGTCTTCATCACCCACATCATAGACCGGCACAATGGACGGATGTTCGAGACCTGCCACCATTTTGATTTCACGTTCAAAGCGCGCACGGAATTGCGGGTCGTGCATCATTTCGCGCGGTAACACCTTGATCGCGACTTCACGGTCAAAGCTTGGGTCATAAGCACGGTATACCGTAGCCATGCCTCCGCGGCCAAGTTCAGATTTAATTTCGTAACGACCTATTTTCGTTGGGTTAGCCATAGCGGCAAGTATAACCACATCAATATAATGGCGCAAGCAACCTGCGTAGTTTGTCAGGTTTTTAATATATGTCCGGCACGGGAGTGTCTGATAAACCAATACCCTGTTATGCATTGGATGATTACCGAACAAACAGCATGGCTTCATGCAGCTTTTAAAATAAAATGTCAACCTTACCGATTGACATTTTCAAGAGACTCGTATGTTTGCAGCAGATTAATCAAAATCCCATCTGTAAACGTATGGATTTTTGTATACATTTGCGCGGTCTGCGGCGCGGGCACCCGCGCATCCCCATACACTTTGATCACTGAGGCCACCAGCGCATCGCGAAAAAATAAAAAGGCTTTGGCTGCATCGACATAACTCAGGCTATACCGCCGCGCGCGGGACGCGTATTCATAACCGATGGCATAGGATTCGGAGGCGGCGTCTTCACCGCTGGTGGCGACATATTTCATCAGGCCATGAAACAAGGAGCGTGAACTCAGGCGATATTGGGCACGGGCATCCTCGTCCAATTTTTGATACCATGACTCGGCCTGTAAACGTCCCTCTGAAATTTGCATGCGGACATTCTTCACGATTTCGTTCATCATGCCTTCGGGCTCGATCTCACTTGACCTGCCACTTGATTCTGCCCACAATGAGATTTCGCTGCTCTTATAGCGACGATGGCCGCCCTGTGTTTTGTGCGTTGGCAAAATGCCTTTATCAGACCAAAGCCTAACCGTGCTGGGATGTACACCCAACACCTTTGCCGCATCACTCAGGGAGAGCCATTCGTCTGTCATGGATTATTCTGCTGTAAGAGCAATTTTTTCGATATAGGATGGGTCATGCGCTTTTTTCTGAAAAGCATTGACATCAATACGATACAACATGATGGCGGCAATAAACATCATCAATGCCTCGATGCCAAACACAATCAGGTATCCGCTTAATGCGTTACCCGTGAGTTTTGTAGCCAGGTCGGCAACCACACCCGCCATGAGCAAACCAACGAGTCGCGAGAGGCCATTCGAGAAACCCCATGCGCCGATGTATAAGCCTACTTTTTCAGGAACTGTCAGGTCGAACATCAATGAGAGATTGGCAATGGTGGATAAACCTGTGCCAAGCCCAAGTAAAGTGATACCGATGTAAAAAATGGACGTACTGCCAAACACTCCACTTAAGACAATCGTGATAAAGCCGATTAATGCACCGAGGTTACCGATTTGTGCAACATATTTCTTTTTTACACGCCCCTCAAGGACACCGGCAATTATGAAGGCAAGCAGGGTAAATGTATTCATGATGGAAACGATACGCGAAGTCTGTTCGAGGGTCATGCCGAAGGCTTGCGCGCCAAAAGGTTCGAGCAGAACATCCTGACTGAGAATAGCCGCGAGAAGCAACAGCAGATAGACAAAGAAAATCTTCGCAACGGGGTTTTGTGTAATGGCAGCGGCCATCTCGCGAACTGTGTATGTTTCAGATTTGGTTATTGAGGAGGAACTGATAAAGCGTGGCTCCAATTTGATGAGGCCGAGCAGGCCCAAGGTCAGTGCTGAAGCGGCGATGATGATAAAGGCGCGTGACAGAGTGGCGGGGTCATATGTCGGCACCATGCGGCTTAATGAGATCCCAGTCGCTATTAAACCAATGACCATGATCGTGAACATGGTTGCTATGGTTTTACCGCGCTCCTTTTCGCCGGAGAGCTCGGAAGCCAGCGAGAGATAAGATACTGCCGAGAGGTTGTAGCCCATGCCCCATAGACCAAAGGCAATTATGCCAACAATAACGCCAAGCGTAAAGTTGTGACTGATAAGAATCGCAACTTGCGGTGAAACAGCGACACCTAACACGCACAGAATCAGCCCCACAAAAATATAGGGTGTACGGCGAAATCCTAAAACAGGATGACGGTCTGAGAAGGAGCCGATGGCAACTTGAATAGGCGCGAGCAGATAAGGAAAAATGGCGAGCAATGTGAAGAGGGTTTTGGAAATACCCAAGTCGTAGATCATGACGCGGTTGAGTGTGCTATTGATAGGCACGAGTGTCATGGCGACGGCGGTATGGATCAGGGCAAGTTGAAGACGTTTGATGAGCATAAATACCTTTTAAACATAGCAAGGACGTTTGGCACGCCCTTACCTTTGATGTTTGAATTGTACTTTTTAGGGCAAATTAGGCAATGTAGATTTATGTAGAATTTTACTAGAGATTGGTGAGCAAGTACTCAACGGATGGGAGCGGATGAACGGATGAGTGCATCGGATGGGAGCGGATGTACTCAACGGATGGGAGCGGATGAACGGATGAGTGCATCGGATGGGAGCGATGTATGAAGTTTGTGTTCCTTGGTAACCCTTTATGGTTACAAAAATAAATTACTTCGCAAATTGCTCGATCAGTGATTTATATTTTTCCGCAAGTTCGGGAGCAGGGTCGTTGCCGCCGAAGTTGAGAAAAACTTTGAATGCGGCATTTCCTCTTTTATCGAAGAATTGGAAGGAAAGCGATTCATGCCCGTCGAGATGGCTTGGTTTGCGAAAGGCAAAGACTGACGCAAGCTCCCAACTGCGAATATGCATATCGAGGGATTTGGTTCGCACATTGAGGAAGCCGTCGGTATTGGTGAATTTGCCAAACTGGCCAAATACTTCAATGGTTGTTGCGCCATTGGAAACGATGACATGCACATTACCCAGCGGTTCAAAAGCACGGATGATTTCCTCCCAACGCGAGAAATCAAGTTCGTGGGCCGTATCACCTTCGAGCGCGCGGATAATTTCCACTTCAGGGATGCGCAACTGATACGCGAGCATGAGTGTCATTTGTGAGCGGTCAGCGTTGAAGGCATCGCGAATGGCTTGAGCATCAATGACAATATCTGTCTGTAACATGTCTATTCTCCAATTGCTATTTTTAATTTATAAAATGAAAAATAAAATCGGGACATTCAGTCCCGATTTTATTTTTACGCTTGTGTCAGCGCTTCTTTTGCAGGCTTTTGGCCTGACAATTTCAATCCAATTCCAATTGCTACAAAATAAGAGAAGTAGGCAATCATCTCTGCAAGTGTTGGGCTGGGGTTATATCCAAACAACGCAGCCAGTAATTGGCCCAGCATTGACTCTTTACTAATGACAGCAGTGAGATCCCAGACATGGTCAATAATTGAAGGAATCCAGCCGACTTCGGTAAATTCATGGACGCCATGTGCGAATAAACCCGCAGCAAATAAAACCAACATCACGCCTGTTACCTGAAAGAAGCGGCGCAGGTCCAGGCGAACCGTGCTGGCGAAGATCGACCAGCCCAACAAAATCGCAGTGCCCAGCCCGAGCAACGCACCGATTATGGTTTGCAAAGAATTTGAAACAAAGACAGACGCGGTCAAGAAAAGAGCCAGTTCAATACCTTCGCGTAGTACAGCAATGAAAGCCACGAAAAATATGGCACGGCTCCCAAGCTGGGAAGCACGATGAATATCTGCCTCCAAACTCGCCTTGAGAAAACGGGATTGTCGGTTCATCCAGAAGATCATCCAGGTTAATAACCCGGCGGCGATCAACATGGTAAAGCCCTCAAAAATGGCTTCGCCGGGGTCTTTCATTTCAAGGCCAAAAATAGTCAAGAGTACAGCCGATAAAATACTAATAACAGCCGCGCTCAATGTTCCGAACCAGATCAACGAAACCAAGTCAGCACGTTTGATCTGGCGCACAGCGCCCAGCAAAATACCGACAATTAAAGCGGCTTCAATTCCTTCACGCAGGGAAAGCAGGTAACTAGGTAACATTTGTAATACACTCCATAAATTTGGTTTGTGAATCAAACAACTAATGGCAATGTTATAATCCAGACAATTCAGATAATCTAGATAAATGTAATAAAATTGATTTATATCCACTTGAAATTAAGTATCAACGTGGTTGATACTTTTTGGAGTTTGAAAGAGCATTATGACCGTCAGCCCAGCCATGCGGCGCTATGCCGCAGAAATCTATCGTCTACAGGAAGATAATGAACAGGTATCGTTATCTCTTTTAAGTTCGCATGTGGAAGCCTCCACCCAGGCCATTTCGACGATGGTAAAACGCCTCAACACAAGCGGATACTTGATCCACGAACCCTATCGTGGGGTGCGTCTGACAGAGGAAGGCGAAAAGATCGCCATGCCTTCCCTGCGCCGTCACCGCCTGACGGAAATATTCCTCGTCAAAGTGATGAACTATGATTGGGCTTCTGCTCATGAGCTTTCAGATGTATTTGAACGCGGGGTCAATGATGAGTTGGAAGACCGCATGGATGAACTTACAGGCTATCCCACACGCTGTCCACACGGGGAGCCGATCCCCTCGAAAGATGGAATCATACCCAAGGTTAAGGATGAACCGCTGGTCAACGTCCCCTCGGGTTCTGATTGCGTTGTGAGCCGCGTCCGCACGCATAACATGGAAAAGCTGCATTACATTGCAGAACTTGGTCTCGTACCTGGCACAGCATTTCATCTCTTAAGCTGCGCCCCATTCAAAGGCCCGCTGCGATTGGAGATGAAGCCGCAGAGTCATGTCATTGGCTATGAGTTGTCACAATCGATTTGGGTGGAAGTGAATAAAAAAGGTGAAGGCAATAAATTGCTTCCTCAAAAAAATGCATAGCTTAAAACTCCCGTTCAAGTTTGAACGGGAGTTTTTCTTTAAACTATTGAATGTAAAAAAATTGTCACTGCTTTTATGGAAGGCATTGGCGATAAACAGCCAATGTATTTTTATGAACCTGTTGATTACTAAAACGATCCACAACAAGCTGGCGGCCCGCCATTCCCATTTCATTACGTAATGAATTACTTTGCAACAAATGCAACAATGCGTCAGCCAATGCTTGAGGATTTTTTTGCGGCACAAGCAGACCATTGAGGCCTTGCTTAACAACATCGCGGCAACCTGGCACATCTGTCGCTACAATGGGGCGGCCACATGCGGCGGCTTCGAGAAGCACAGTGGGTATTCCTTCACCAAAGCTGGGCAAAGTAACGATATGGCAGGCAGAAAAGGCAGAACGCATATCTGCCTGCCAACCCCACCATTCCACAATGCCTTCCTCAACCCATTGATTTAATATTTTCAGATCAATACTGGCTGGGTTCCCGGGATCTGGCTCACCTGCCAAAACGATACGCGCATCAAATTTTTGAAGAAGTAAACGAGCGGCATCAATCAATGTACCCACGCCCTTGTCCCATAACATGCGTGTCGCCATAAGAACAACTGGTCTCTGATCTGTACCTTGCGGCTCAGGCAACGGCTGGTAGTAATCCGTATCGACACCAACGCCTTCGATCAAATTTGTATTCTCAAGCGCAACTAATTTTTCATCTACAAAATACTGCCGGTCAGATTCATTCTCGAAGAGAGTAACCCCTGCACGCATCACAAAACGATATAAGCCTTTTACTAATGGACGCAGCCATAACGTGCGTTTGTCTGTTCCTAAAAAAACATAGCCCCGACCTGTAATGGAGCGGACAACGGCAGGAATACGCGCCAAGCTGGCGACCAGTGAGCCGTAAAGCACGGGCTTAATTGTGTGCAGGTGCATCAAATCGGGTTTCTCCTGCTTAACTATTCGCAGAAGATCAAAAAGAGTATTCAATTCCCCGAACGGATTAATGCTCTGACGCCCCACGTTCCAGTTTACCCAGCGGAAACCACTTGCCTCAAGTTCTGAGACAAATCGTCCAGATGGAGAAATCAGTACAACCTCCATACCTTGGTCACGCAAAAAGCGCGCCAGTGAAAGGCGAAAGCGGTAGAGATACCAATCTGTATTGGCAATTAAAAGTATTTTAGCCATTTTCGCAGGAACTGGAAAAGAGAACCTTATCCCCTTTCGTCCAAAGCCTGAACTATTCTTTCCGCAGCGTGACCGTCTCCATATGGATTTACAGATCGCGCCATTTTTTGATGCTCATCGCTATTATTCAGCAATAAGCTGGCTGTCGATACGATCTTTTCCTTATCTGTCCCTACCAAACGAACAGTTCCAGCCTCAACGCCTTCAGGGCGCTCAGTTACATCGCGGAGAACCAGTACAGGCACTCCCAAGCCGGGGGCTTCTTCCTGTAAACCGCCAGAGTCTGTCAACACCAAAGCGGAACGTTTTAGAATATGCACGAGCGGCAAATAATCCAGCGGAGGCAACAGGATGACATTAGGAATATTTCCCAAGAGTCGATGCGCTGGCTCGCTCACATTTGGATTCATGTGTACTGGATAAACAAAGCAGACATCATCCTTATACATAGCAGCCAATTCCTGAATAGCTGAGAAGACTTCATTAAGTGGCTCACCAAAGTTCTCACGACGATGGACCGTAATGAGAACCATTCTCTTTTTTCCGTCAATCACATCTTTGGGAAATCCAAGTTTTTCGAGTTCGTCTTCAGAATAAGGCTGGCTTGCAACCCACTGCAAAGCATCGATCACCGGGTTGCCTGTAACAAGAATAGCAGATGATGGAATATTCTCGTGCAACAGATTCTGTTTTGACCACTCTGTCGGCGCAAAATGCAGATCGGCAACCACGCCGGCAACTTTACGGTTAATTTCTTCCGGGAATGGCTGCCATTTATCTCCTGTACGCAAGCCCGCTTCCACATGTCCAAAACGACTGCGGTTATAGAAGGCGAGCAAAGCGGCAACCATCACCGTGGTCGTGTCACCTTGCGCCAGCACCCAATCAGGGCGAACATCCCGCACCACTACATCAAGCCGTGAAAATATGGCAGACGTAAGGTCTGCCAGAGATTGATTGGGCTTCATAATATTCAGATCCATATGCGGATGAATATTAAATAACTGTAGTACCTGATCCAACATCTCACGATGCTGGGCAGTAACACAAACGGTTACATCAAAACGATCCGGACGCGCCTGTAATTGCTGTATTACAGGCGCCATTTTGATCGCTTCCGGTCGAGTGCCGAAAATAGTAAGTATTTTTAGATTTGCCATAATTCTTTACATTCTGCAAAAAGGTGATTATTCCTTTTTTTGATTTTCTAAAATCAACACCTTTACTTAATGCAAGTGATTTAACACAGCACTAAAGGAGAAAACGTATATCCGTACTAAAACTACGGAAGATTAAATGTGCGGACAATGAAAATAGACATTTGGCCGCGGCTGACTGGGCTTTCAGGACAGTACATGCCAGAGCCACAACCACCGGTAATGCCTTCGACAGCCAGTTGCTTTATCCAGGCTGCTGCCCAATAGTCGGTTGGTACATCTGTAAAACTTGTACTTGCCCCTACGGAAGGCGGAACATAACTGGAGCCATACTTGGCCTTCAAAAGAAAGATCGCCATTTGAGCACGGGTAGTAGAAGCATCCGGGCAATAATTACTGCCGCCGCACCCACTTGTGACGCCATCTGCTTTAAGAGCCTCGATCCAATATTGCGCCCAATGGCCGGCTACATCTCCAAACGTGATCGGTACAGTGGGAGCGTTATAAGATGAGCCATGTTTACCGCGCTCAAGGAAGACCGCCATTTGTGCGCGGGTAACATCATCATCAGGGCAATAATAGCGATAGGTAAAATCAGTGACGTTGCTAAAATCGACAACGGATGAACTGCATCCGCCCGTAACGTGAGCATCCACCAGCCGCTCAACCCAGGGTTGATAGTAAGGAGTGGTGTTTTTCCCTGAAAAAGCCGAGGCGGGCCAAACGTCTTCAAAAGTTGCATCTGAATGACCAAACGCAATATTTGTCATTTCTGTGCTGGCTGGTGCCCAGTATCCATAGGGAGCTTGGGTCACTTGGGCTTTGAAAGCATCTTTCCCTTCCCCGGAAGCTGTATCCAACGCATAATCAACGGGGGTGCAATTCACGGGTTCGCCAATATTGCCGACATCTTCCGTCCGATTAAAGTACAAAATCGCGCGCACTCCGGGGTAAGCACCAATCTTGGAAAGTGTATCGGTTAACCAGGCAGCACGATCAACACCCTCTGCCACGGAGCCGATCTCAGCGATGAAGATGGGTTTCCCCGGAGCCATGGCAGACATACGATCAATATAGGGTTGATAAATCTGCTCGTATGATTCAGATGCGGTATAGCTCCAACAAGTTCCAAAATTAAAGGAGCTGAAACCAACTACGTCAACAGCCGAATCACCTGGGTAAAAGTTTTCAAAAATGTTTTGGGGTTTCGTCGGGTTGCTCCAGCCATTCGGTGCAAATACCCAGCTAACAGCGGAGGCAGAGACGCCTTCCTCCTTGAATATTTGTTGGATGCGCAAGTAGGCGCGGATGTAATTGGCCGGGTCATCCTTGTAGGTTACCCAATCCCCATTCATCTCCTGCATAGGCGCGATAAACGCGCGTTTGCTACCGTTGTAGCTGCTCCAGCCTCTGAAAGTATTTGCCCAGTTGCGAATACTTGTGTCGATCACGCCATCTGCAATTTGTTGCGCAGTCCATGGTTGACTGACAGTACCAGCCCCGAGATTGATGAAAGGTACATAGCCATTATTCCAGGAAGAATCAAGTTCACTGGTAATAAGCCACCAGGGGGATTCTAAATCTAAAAATGACCCCGCGATGGATACGACATGCGGGCCTGTGCCATTCCTCAAATAGTTATCCAGCGTGGTAATTTCTCCCACTGTTTTATAAAGTTCGCCGGAAGGGTAAATACCCACCAATATAGGAAGGGAACCTTCCCCTTTTGCAGTCATATTGGGCGCGAATGAAAAGATGAGCGCAACAAGCATGAACATTGTGAAAAACTTTTTTTGAAACATAATATTCTCCAATATGTTAATAGTTTACGAATAAATATCAACAAGTATGCCTGTTCATCACAGTCCCGTCTATCTACATATAGAAAAAAGTTACAAGAGCTTCCTACTTAAAACAGGAAGCTCTTGCTTTTCCTAATCCTATTTCTTGGGCAGTTCGAGAACCTTCACCAAAAAAGCCGCCATTTCAGCGCGGGTAACCGCGCCATCTGGACAATAATTATTACTACCACAGCCGCCTGTGATGCCTTCGTTAGCCAGTTGTTCAATCCACGTGACAGCCCAATATGTACTGGGCACATCATTAAAGACCCGGCCTGTAGCAGCAGGAGGGGTATAGGATGAGCCGTGTTCAAGTTTCAACAAGAAAACAGCCATTTGAGCCCGAGACACATTGTAATCCGGGCAGTAATTACCGCCGCCACAGCCGCCAGTGATGCCATCAGCAGCCAGGGCTTGTATCCAATTTTTCGCCCAGTGACTACCTGTATCCCCAAAGGTAGCAGGCACGTTGGGAGGAGTAAACGCAGAACCATGCTTGCCTTTCTCCAGGAAAACAGCCATTTCTGCACGAGTGACCGGGCTTGTGGGGCAATATTGTCTGGGAGAACTCGTACAGCCGCCTGTGATGCCCGCATTATAGAGACGCTCGATCCAGGACCATGCCCAATAACTGGCAGGAACATCGATAAAAGTTGTCGATGGAGTATTTGTATAGGTGCAGGTTACAGTTTGCCCGCTGTCAAGATCAATCGTGGAAGCCTGTCCCACAATAATTGTGCCATTATCCGAATCAACACAAAGAACGCTGGCAAAAGCCCAACCACTAGGCAAGGTGGATTGCGTCACGGTATAAGAACCAGGGCTTATGTTGCTAAAGGTAACGCTGCCGGTTCCATTAACAATAGTTACTGGAAAATTTGAATACCCTGGTAAGGAACTGGTAAAATTAAATGTATCATTATTCCCATTCGTTCCAACAACTGCAATAATAATTGTACCGGGTTGAACTTCGTATGCTCCAATATCACATTGTCCCCCACTAGGCTGCGGGCGATTAATCAAGCGTTGATCCGTGGTGATTTGTCCGCAGGTGTTGGTATTAAATGGGATACGATCCCGTGCTGGACTGTTGTTGAGCAAGGCATGGGTTTTAGTCACGCCGCCATTATCCGCAAGAGCGGCCAGCAGAGGGTCTTGCCCTGCAATATTGTGCCCAATCGTTCCGCCAATGCTGCAACCGGTTGCATCCTGTATCAAGTTGTAATCTTGGGAAGAAAGGATACCGCCACAATCTGGTACCTTATCACCAACAACAGGACTGCTGTCTATATTAGCGCCAATAATACTGTTCTTTACGTATGTATTTCCAGGAGCAGAAGTCAGAATACCGCCTCCATCTCCGCTTCCATTGCCGTCTTTATCGGCAGTATTCGCAGTAATGGTAACGAAGTTCAAGCCGGCTTCACTTGTAGTGTATATGGCGCCGCCTTCATTATTGGCAGTGTTGGCAGAAAAGGTAGTATTCGTAACAGCCAGAGTGCTATTGTTTAGATTGCTGATGGCGCCGCCCGAAAGAGATG